>Ga0207680_10000503_pt1 | contig 18618 bp, 13 predicted proteins | sample KBSS23metaG_FD_184321 | JGI IMG/M metagenome (GOLD analysis project Ga0207680, IMG submission 184321) | Switchgrass rhizosphere microbial communities from Kellogg Biological Station, Michigan, USA - KBS S2-3 metaG (SPAdes) (version 2) | ecosystem: Host-associated > Plants > Roots > Rhizosphere...
GGCGTGCCCGACCATGCCGGTCCGTTCTACGAGAATCCGAGCACGACGAAGACGACTGGTGATTTTTCGGCCGTCTATACGGCCAGCAAGGATACCGACTTCTATGCGCGCGTCGCCACCGGTTACCGTGCGCCGAGCATCCAGGGGCGCCTGCTCTTCAGTGATGCGCCTTCGACCGCGAGAACCGAAACCGTCACGTCGGGTGAAGTCGGCGTGAAGAGCCGCCTGTTCGACAACCGCGCGACGATCAGCTTCGATCTGTTCGACTATGAAATGAAGAACCAGCAGCTTACCGCCGTCGGCGGCAGCGGCAATACGGCCACGCTGGTCAACGCGAAAAAGACCGAAGGCCATGGTTTCGAACTCGACGCGGAGGCGTATCTCACCGACCGGCTGATGGTGACCGCAGGCACGAGCTATAACTTCACCCGGATCAAGGACCCGAACCTGTACATCACGCCGTGCGGGGCGCCGTGCACGATTCTCGACCCGACGATAGTGCGCGACGGCACCACGTTGGTGTTGATCGACGGCAACCCGCTGGTCGATGCGCCGAAGTGGATAGGGAATGTCACCGCACGCTATGCGATTCCCTACCGCAATGGCGAATTCTTTGCCTACACGGATTGGGCCTACCGCAGCAAGGTCCTGATCAACGTGCTGTATGAGTCGGCGGAGTTCCAGAGCAAGCCCTGGGTCATCGGCGGCTTGCGCGTGGGCTACAACTGGGATGGCGGCAAGCGCGAGCTGGCGTTGTTCGGCCGCAACATCACGAACAAGAAAGCCATCATCGGCGGCATCGACTTCGACAACCTCACCGGCTACGTGAACGAACCCCGAATTTACGGTATCCAGTTCCGCGCTGATCTCTAGTCGACCGCACGTTCTTCACCGAGCAGCGCGCGTCGCAGCCGCGCTGCTCGGTACGGGCTGCTTGCACGCGTTCCCGATACCTTTTCCCGAAAGACCGCGAACCGCACCGAACTGCCGACGCAGCCCTTGATCAATCCTGCAGGCTGCACTCGCTGTCCGCGCACAGACTTGTCAGAACGCGCAGCCGCCGCACGACTTTCTGTGCCTCCTTGGTTGCGTTTTCGGCGCGCTGGCCGCGATTGCGTACGAGCAGCCACTGGACCCAGCGCGCGCTCAGCACGCGTGCGCCGCTGCTTTGAAATCCGGCGCTGTACACATGTGCAAACAGCACACCTTTGCCGGCGAAGTAGATCGCGACGAACAACAGGCAAACCGCGCGAATAGGATCGGCTCCCGCCGGCAACCACGTAGGTAGCCACTCATCACGGCTGGAGCGCAGGTAGATCACGAAGCACAACGCAAGCAGCAACGGCAGCGCGTAAATCGCCAGGCAAAGCCAATCCTGGGCATCATCGCCTTGCGCATCGAGGCGTGCCGCCTGGCAATGGGGATCACCGCGGAAGAAATACAGCGCTATCACGCCGTCGAACGAGATCAGCAACGCCGGCGGCACGAACACGTACCACACGTCGGGGTTGGCGAGCGCGGTGAACGTGTCGCGGATGCCGAAGTTCGACACAGCAATGACCATGCCGGTTACAGCCAGCACGACCAGCGAGATCAGGAAAAAGCGCACCGCCTGGGCCGGCGTATGGCACGTGTCGTAGGCATCGCGCAGAATCCACAGCACGACGACACGGACGAATTCCAGCGGAAGCAGCGCCAGCATCCCAATCGCCCAGTCTGGGGAATCGTCCAACGGCGGCTGCAGCGCGAATCGGGCAAAGCATGCAGCCACCAGCAGCGGCAGCAGCAGTGTCAGCGCGACGCTCTGCCAGTCCGTCCGCACCATCCGGATCGCTGCCTCGCTCATCTCATGTTTCCGTCGCTGCCTGCCCGTCAGCATAAACGCCGCGCGGCGTCACGGCGAACGCCGCCCGCAGCTTGCCGCTGCCTCGGCAATGCCGGAAAATGCTGGATTGACCGCAGCACGCCACCGATGATCGACTCTACGCGCTATCCGCGCCTCGCCAAAATCGACTCGCCCGCCGATTTGAAGCAGTTCGATGAAACCGAACTGACCGAGATCGCGCGCGAACTGCGCGAGTACTTGATCGAATCCGTCGCCGGCGCTGGCGGACATTTCGGCGCGGGACTTGGCGTCGTCGAACTCACTGTTGCGCTGCATTATCTTTACGACACGCCGAACGATCGGCTGGTGTGGGACGTCGGCCATCAGTGTTATCCGCACAAGATCCTCACCGGCCGCCGCGATCGTATCGATACGATCAAAAAGAAGGATGGCCTCGCGCCGTTCCCGAAGCGCGATGAATCTCCGTATGACACGTTCGGCGTCGGCCATTCCTCGACCTCGATCTCGGCCGCGCTCGGCATGGCGCTGGCCGCGCAGCGCACAGGCGATCCGCGCAAGGTCGTCGCGATCATCGGCGATGGCGGCCTGACCGGCGGCATGGCCTACGAAGCCCTGCATCATGGCGGCGACGTCGATGCCGACTTGCTGGTGATCCTCAACGACAACCAGATGTCGATCAGCGAGAACGTCGGCGCACTGCCGAAGATGCTCGCGCGCCTGATGACGAGCCGGCGCCTGAATGCCATGCGCGAAAGCGCGAAGCGTCGCCTAAAGCGCGACAGTTTCCTCTGGCGCTTCTTCAAGCGCTGGGAAGAACACCTCAAGGGCATGTTCGTGCCGTCGACGCTGTTCGAGGAGCTCAACTTCCATTATTTCGGCCCTATCGACGGCCACGATCTGCCCCAGCTGCTGCATTCGCTGAAGACGCTCAAGGAGCTCAAGGGCCCGCAGCTGTTGCACATCATCACCACGAAGGGCAAAGGCTACGAACGCGCCGAGCGCGAGCAGATCGAGTACCACGCGGTCGGACCGTTCGATCCGGAGAAAGGCGTCGCCAAGAAAACGGCGGCGAAACCGACCTACACGGACATTTTCGGCGACTGGCTATGTGACATGGCCGCGTCCGACGCGCGCCTGTACGCCATCACACCGGCAATGCGCGAAGGCTCCGGCCTGGTGCGTTTCTCGAAGGAATTTCCGCAGCATTATTTCGATGTCGGCATCGCCGAACAACACGCCGTCACGCTCGCCGCCGGCATGGCCTGCGAAGGCGCCAAGCCGGTCGTCGCGATCTATTCGACGTTCCTGCAGCGCGGCTACGATCAGCTGATCCACGACGTCGCACTGCAGAATCTGGATGTCACGTTCGCGATCGACCGCGCTGGCCTCGTCGGCCCGGACGGCGCGACCCACGCCGGCAGTTTCGACCTGAGCTATCTGCGCTGCATTCCGAACATGCTCGTCGCCGCGCCAGCCGACGAATACGAATGCCGCGCCCTGCTGACGACGGCATTCCAGCACGCAGGCCCTGCTGCCGTGCGCTATCCGCGCGGCGTCGGTCCGGGTGCGAAGATCGAAGCCGAGTTGAAGGCACTGCCGATCGGCAAAGGCGAAGTCCGCCGCCGCGGCGCCGGAATCGCCATGCTTGCGTTCGGCAGCCCGTTGGGCGATGCCCTGACCGTGGGTGCCGAACTCGGCGCGACCGTCGTCAACATGCGTTTCGTCAAGCCACTGGACGAGACCCTCGTGCTCGAACTCGCGCGCGCGCATTCGGCAATTGTGACGATCGAGGACAATGCGGTCGCCGGGGGTGCTGGCAGCGTTGTCGCCGAAGTGCTTGCATCAAGAAATATCGCCACGCCGCTGCTGCAACTCGGTTTGCCGGACGCGTTCCTCGAGCACGGCAGCCGCGAACAGTTGCTGGCCGAAGCGGGGATCGATGCAGCCGGAATCCGCTCGGCAATCCTCAAACGCTGGCCGCAATACGCGGTAAAGCAAGTAGCGGAAGTGCGCAACGCGATCTAGGCAATCGCACCACCAGTCACGCGCTCGCGACCTTCCAGATCGCTGTGCGTAAACACTTCGACAAATCCACTTTTTTCCAGCGCCATGCGCGCCGCCGCACCCTGTTCGAAGCCGTGCTCGAACAGAAACCAGCCGCCGCGTCGCAGATGCATCGGCGCATCGCGCACGATGATGCCAATCGCATCGAGACCCGCCACACCGGATGCCAGTGCGACCGGCGGCTCGAAACGCAGATCGCCGCGGACCAGATGCAGGTCGACGTCGGCGACGTACGGCGGATTCGCCACGATCAAATCGAACTTGCGCTCACCCAGAGCAGCACACCAATCGCCTTGGGCGAATTCCACATTGGCAATGCCGAGCCGCTGCGCATTGCCACGGGCGACGCCGAGTGCCGCGGCACTGACGTCCGTGGCGAGCACGCGCGCCTGCGGGCGTTCGCGTGCGAGCGCGAGCGCGATGCCGCCGGCGCCGGTGCCGAGGTCGGCAATTTCCACTTTTTCTCCTTGTGGAATTTTCTGCAACGCGAGCTCGACCAGCAGCTCGGTTTCGTGGCGCGGAATCAGCACGTCCGGCGTGACCGTGAGATCGAGCGACCAGAACTCGCGGCGACCGAGGATGTACGCGAGCGGCTCGCCACGCGCGCGCCGCGTCAGCAAATCGTGGAAGCGGATCGCGGACTCGACGGCGAGCGCATCGTCCGCATGCGCGTACAGCCAGGCGCGGTTGCGGCCAAGCGCATGGCCGAGCAGCAGCTCGACCTCACGCCCGGCTTCGTCGCCGCCCAGCTGCGCTCCGGCTGCATCGATCAGCCCGCGGACTGTGATCGGACCCGCGCTCACGGGGCCGGCGTGTCCGCTGCAGGTTGCGCCGCGACGTCGACCGGTTTGACTGGCGCGCGCCAGTAACCGTCCTGCGTCCACGCCGCGAAACCGTCGCGCAGCCAGCCAATCACCGCGTTCGCCAACCACAAAGCCCACGCCAGCATCAGCACCTTGTACAGCCACAGCGGCAGGCTCACCGCGGTCGCCTGCGGCAGCGCGTCGGCGCTGCGATCGGTGAACCACTGCAGATACTGCGCATACGAACCGTTGCCGGTAACGTGCATGTCCGGCTGGCCGAGCAGGCCTTGCGGAATCGCCGAGGCGAGTGCGATCAGCGCGACGACGGTCAGTACCGCCAATCCGACTTGCAGCACATTGAAGCGCCAGCGCACTGCCGGCATGGCGCCACGCGCGCGCCAGTCGAATGCGAACAGCCAGCCGACGACGACGAGCAGCGCGAACCACGAGAACGTCGAGAAGCCCAAGCCGAGCAGCAACCAGTCGCGGAATCGCAAGCGCGTACGCCGCGTCCGCGCAAGCGCGTACGCGATTGCTAGCATCACGATCAGTTCGCCCCAGTAGAGCACCGCCGGTCCGACAGGCGGGCCCCACGCCGCGAGCAGCCAGCGGTCGGCCGGCAATTGCTCGACGATGGAAATATTCGCTGCCGGCAGCCCGAGTGCGAGTGCCGGCGTGCGCGCGAATGTGGAAATCGCCTGCGCGTCATGAAAACGCACGCCGTAGCGATGCGTGCCCGGCACCACCGGCAAGGTGAGCTTGCCGTCGAGCGCGCGCAGGTTCAGCGGCTGATTGTCGCGCGTAACGGCGAGCACCTCGGCTTCCTTCGGCAACGTGATCTGCTGATCGCCGCCCTGGCTCGCACGCAAAGTGAAGTCCAATGTGTGTGTCGATGCGTGCTGGCCCGCTTCACTGTGCAGGTTCACCGCATCGATCGCGCGCTGCGCGCCTTGCGCGGCTTCCGGGCGCGTCACGTCCAGCGTGAGCGTCTCGCCCGGCAGCGGGTGGAATTCGAAATTGCGGTAATCGTTCGCATTGTCGCCCTGCTCCAGCCCCACTCCCGGCACGCCGGAAAATTCCACGTGCCAGGTCGGACTTACCGTTACCCGCCAGACTTCGGCGCGGTCGGCGAGTGCCGGCGCGGTCAATTTCAGCTGATTACCCTTGTCGAGATTGGCGTTCCATTGAGTTCCGGCGTCGCCGTCGCCGATCGCCGCCTCGATGCGGCCGTCCACCACTTTTCGCCCAGGCGTGGTGACGTGTTCGCCGGGCAGGATCGGCACGTTCACGGAAAACCCGCCGGTCTTCGGCGCCAGCCTCTGCACGGTCGTGGCTGCAGACCATTCCAGACCGAGCGTGAGATTGCGCGTCACCTGCACATATGGCGGAAATTGCTGCGCGCCGACGCTCAACTTTTCGCCGGCACCTTCACGCGCACGCGCGAGGTTGAGCGTGCCGCTCAGCAAACGATCGTCGGACAAACCCGATGCGTCCCAGCCGTGGCCGCTAAACAGCACGCGCGCCGGCTGGATCGGAAACGCCAGCGCGACCTTGTCCGCCGTGGCCGTGAATTCGATTTGCACGCGGTGCACCCCGCGGCCCACGGCCAGCCACAGTATGCCCTCCTGGTCGCGCGCGATCGCGTCGGCAGCGACGCCGTCGACCTGCACACTCTTTAGCATCGTCGCAGTAGCGTCATTCGGCAGCGGCAATGCGACGCGGTCGCCAACGTGTGCCTCGAGTGCAATGTTGATGTCCTCGCCGTTCGCGCTGATCTGCGCTTCGGCCACGCTCGCGCACGCCGGCGCGCATTTCGGCGCTTCAACGAGGCGCTGGCGTAATTGCTGCAAAAACGCGTCGGACGGATAGCTCTGTGCCTGCGCATGCGGTGCTGCGGCCAGGCCGTACAACGCGATCAGGCCGATGCCGACCGCCGCGCCGCGCGCCGGGCGCGCGCCTGACCCAGCGCGGAACAGGCGCAGAATCAGCCATGCGAGCAGCGCCACGAGCACGATGCGCAGCGGCCGCACCAGCCATGGCGGTGCGATCAACAAATGCAGGCTTTGCGTGGCAACCACCGGACCGCTCCAGCTCAGCCACGCCGTGCTGCCCAGGTTCCAGCTCGGCATGCCTTTGCCGGTCTGCACCACCGTGTTCTGGCTGTAGTGATCCACCAAATTTGACCGATCGAGCTGCACTACAGGGCTCGCCGTCTCGATGTCCACGCGACGGATATTCGAACCCGACACAACAACCGTTTCCAGTTTGTCTTCGGCGGATTTCGCTTTCGGCGCGGCGCGCATCGCCGGGGCTGGCGGTGGCACCGACATCGGCTTCGCCGCCTCTTCGGCCGGCACCGGTTCCTCCATTGCGCTGGCAGGCGCATTCTGCGGCTCCGGCGCCATCGCACCGCCCAGAATGCCGCGGTCGGCGAAGGTATTTACCGCGTAGCCACCGCTTTCGAGCTGCGGGTACAGTGCATATCGCACTTGCGGCGTGATGAAGAACAGCGCGATCAGTACCAGCACGAGCAGTGCGATGCCGCGCACCAAGTGCACGGTGCCCTGCAGTTTTCCGGCAGGCAACGCGCGCGCGACCAAGGCCAAGCCGAGCACGAGCAGCAGGCTCCACAATGGCGAGCCGGATTCCTGGTAGCCGAGTAGAAGATACACGGCAACGACGACCGCGCCGGCAACGCCGAGCAGGCGCCAGGCGAGAAGTGTGACGATCGCGCACAGAAAGATATCGAGCAGACTCCAGCCGGAAATCCAGCTTCCCGATGCGCTGTCCGCGCCGGGCGCAGCGAGCAATTTGTATCCAAATGGAAAATGCAGCGTTGCCTGCACGCTGTCGAATGTCTGCTGCCAGCCGGCGACCGGCATCGATGCCGGCGCTGCAACGCGCAGGCCGGCGGCGAGGTCGACGTTCGGCGTGCGCCACTCCACGCCGCTCAATTCCGGTTTCGCGCCGCGCGTGACCAGCAGTGATTCGCCGCCACGCTCGCGCGCGGAATTGCGCGCAGTCGCCTGTTCGAGCGTGAACGGCGCCGCCACATCGAAACGCCAACCTTGCGCCATCGTGCCGCCAACGTGATCGCGTGTGTACCAGCCGTCGCCGCTGAAATCGAGCCATGCTTCGCGCTGCAGGCTCAGGCGATTGCCTTCGTCGGGCGCGAGTCCGCGCGAGCGTTCCTCGATCGCCAGCTTCGCACCATCGCCGAGCGCAAAGGCGGGCAAGGCCTGCCATTCAGCGGGCACTTCCGCCTGGCGTGGATCGACCTGGACGGCGCTGCTCGCTGCGGTCATGCGCAAGTGCGGATCCGCGGCGTAGCTCCAGATTTCCTGTTTCGGCCACGGTGCGGCGGCCAGATGCACGGTGACGCCGGCCAACGCGGCATTCGCGCGCGCTTCCAACGTGAATGTCTCGCTGCCCGGTTGCACCTGCACGTGCAGCTTGCCATCGCCGTCCAGCCGCGCCGGCCACGCGCCTTCGAGCGCGAGCGAAGCGAAGCCTTCCGGCAGCACCGGTCCGAGCACTTCCTCACGCGCCTGGCCGGATACGCCGATCACGACCTGCGTCGTCAGCAACGCCGGCACGCCGTCGGCGAGCTTGCGATAAACGCGCACATCGATGTTGTCGGCTTCCGGCGCTACGGCATTGCTGCGCCCGAGCGTGAGACGCATGCCGTCGCGCTGCAACGGGACGATGGCCTTGCCATCGACGCTGAGCGCGATCAGACCTATGTCCATTGGCACCGACAACGTCTGCGGGCGTTCGTGCCACGGAATCTTTCCGGCGATCTCGTAGCTGCCCGGCGTCAACCAAAGTGCCGGCAGATTGTCGCGTTCCAGCACGGGCTGACGCTGCGAATTGACGGTGACCTGCTGCGGCCAGTGGTCGATGTCGCCGGGAAGCGTAATCCAGGAATTGGCTTCCACACGCCAGTGCACGGAAAACGTCGCGCCATCGGCACCGGTCGCGACGCTGAGCCGGCCCGGCCATGCGCAGACGAAGTCATTTTGCGCATTCGGCGCGTGCCCGGCGAGAAACGGACAGGCACGGTAGTCGAGATCCTTCAACACCCAAGCCCGCCAATCCTTGAGCTGCGGCGGCAGCGAGGTTTCCGGCGGCGTCTGCGCGAAAACCGTCGAAGCCAGGCCAAGCAACGTCAGCGCAAGCGCTCTGAACATGGAACTCTCCCTGTGGTGATTGCCACAATGCAACGCGTAAACCCTTTCCCCGGGGTTTTGCGCGATCAGATCATGCGCCAAAGCTGCAGCAGGCAGGCGAGTATGAACCCGCTCAGGAAGCACAAATAGCTCAGACGCAGGTAGCGGTATTTGTAGTGCGCAAGATAGTAGCCGATGCTGTAGACATCGTTCGCCATGGCCTTGTAGATGGAGCCGTCGGGTTTCATCGTGCGCGCGATTTCGGCGAGATAGCGCTCGCGCGGGAGCTCGGCAAAATGGCCGAAGAACAGCAGATTGAAATGCGGCGGCAGCTCGACCGTGGTCAGGCGCAGCGGCCGATACTTCGGCAGCACGGCGAGAATCGCCAGCAGCAACGCGAGCAGCGTGAAGCCCATCAGCACGATCACGCTCATGCGCAATTCCGGCTGATCGAGCTTGCCGATGCTCAGCGTCAGCACGATCGACGACACCGTGATGATGATGTTGGCCTTGGTATCGGCCATCATGCTCAGCGACACATGATGCTGCTGTGTCGTGCGCAGGATCGCATCGCCGGTATTGCGCTCGGGCACCTGCGCGTACAGCGCGGCGATTTCCTCAGGACTCGGCTGCGCCATCCCCGTACCCCGTGACAGAATAACCGCGATGATAGGAACGAACCCGGGATTACGCAATTTATGGCGTGCGCTCGTGCTGTGCGCGGGCATGGCGCTGCTCTGCGGCTGCGCCGACCTGTTCTTCGCCACGGTCGGCGTGATCGGCAGTGCGAAGGACGTGGACGAACACACCGGTCTGACATTCGACGCCGAACACCGATTGCATCTCGACGTCTATGCGCCGAAAGAAGCGGCCAACGCGCCGGTCGTCGTATTCTTCTACGGCGGCAGCTGGGTCGCCGGCAAACGCCGCTGGTATCGTTATGTCGGCGAAGCGCTGGCGAGCAACGGCGTGGTCGTCATAATTCCCGATTACCGCAAGTATCCGGACGTGCAATTTCCGTCATTCATGCACGATGCCGCGCACGCAGTCGCCTGGGCGCGCGAGCATGCGCGCGAGTTCGGCGGCGATGCGCAGCGCCTGTTCGTGATGGGACATTCCGCCGGCGGCCAGATCGCGGCTTTGCTCGCCTGCGACAAACGCTATCTCGCCGCGGTCGATCTGCAGCCGCGCGATCTGGCCGGCATGATCGGCCTCGCCGGCGCATACGCGTTCCTGCCGTTCGTCGAACACGAGCCGGAAATCTTTGGCGACGACGCGCACGGCCGCTACGATTCGCAGCCGATCAATTTCGTCGACGGCGACGAACCGCCGCTGCTGTTGCTGCAGGGCACTGCAGACGACGAAGTGCCGCCGCACAACGCGCAAGCGATGGCCGAACGCGCGCAGGCGATGGACGGCACCGCGCACCTGAAACTCTACCCCGGCGTCGGCCATTCCTCGATTCTGCTTGCATTCGCGCGCGGCCACGCCGGCCATTCGCCGGCGCTGCGCGACACCCTGGATTTCATCACCGCGACAGCGGCGGCGAAGCGTTGATGAGGTCAGCGCTCGGCTTTCGGCCGTACGCCCGATGCGACGACTACCTTGACCGGCGGCTGCGCACTGTAGCAAGGCTCGCGAAGGCCAGGAGCGCGGCAAGAATTGCCATCCCCCACGCGGAGAGTGCGGGAAGTGCGCTCACGTTGCCTCCGATGACCGACGTGCAAGCAGGCACAGTGATCGTCGCTGCATCCGTCGTTACCGTTCCGCCAAATGCCAAGGCTCTTCCGGTCAGATTTGCAAAATGTCCTATCGTGATGCCCGCAGCATCAAGAATATTCCCTGAGAACGTCGGTGTCGGCGACAGCGCGTTGTTCGCGCCAAGGGTCGTGGCGCCGACGGGAACCCAGAATACGTCAGACGCGCATGCGCCGTTGGTCAGGCGCAGGTTGGAATTGGCCCCGGTAGTCAATGCGCCACCAGGTCGGAATATGTAAACGCCGCCGCCCTTCAGGGTCACGTTCGTAGTTGCCGTTATGAGCATCGCACCACCGCTCGAATAGCAGCCGGGTGGTATGGTTCCAGGTGGATTGCCCCCAATAACAACCGAATCCAGAGTAATTGCACCGTCGCCAAGAAAGGTACAAGCCTGACCATTCGCGTTCGCCGTGGCGGCACCTTGATCCAGTCCTGTTTGAGGTGGGCATGGTGTGCTCGTTGCACCGTTAATCGTCAGCGGTGGGGTCGTGGGTCCCGTGGAAAAGCAGACGTCCCCGTTGATGATGGTTTGCGGCGAGGTATTGGAATTCGTAAAGGTGTCGGAAACAACGCCGTACGTGCTTGTCGTTGCCAGGGGTGGCGCGGTTGCGGCCGCGGCGACATCGCTCAGCGCGAGGCCGAGAAGCGCGACCACCGCCAACATTCCCGCATGATTTCGCCGGAATCGGATACGTTCGGTAACGTTGGAAGCGACGCGGCGTGCGCGGGCTACTGAGTCGATTCGTGCATTCACGGCGTGGCCCCCATGGGAATTCGCTAACCGGCTGGTAAAAACTTATGCCAAATTGCATCAAATAAGCACGCGATTCTCACTCTTTTGTTGCGACCGTTCTGTCCGCTGGCGCACATAGCATGCGACTGTCCCCACCGCGAGCGCCGACTGAGGATTGCCGCAGCCGGTCATGCCAGGAGGGATGTGAGGCAATGCAAGGACTGCAGCCCTTCAGTTTGAGTTTGCACCAGCATTTTCAAACTTCTCGTCTTCTTCTATCTCTCGCGCTACGCGAAACCCGACCGTCGTGTAACCCACGTCTGTTTTCGCGCTGCCGCTGAGTTCGAGGTTGTGGCTGTCGGGGCCATCGCGCCACGACATTCCTCGATAAATTCGTTCCGGACACCGAGAGTTGTCGTTTCCCTTACTTCCTGCTTTTTTCGGCACGCAATCACGCGTCCATTCGCTCGCGTTTCCGAGCAAGTCATGGATTCCGAGACTGCCTGGCAGAAATTTTCCTGCCGGTGCCGTTTGCGCAAAGCCATCATTGCAGTTGAACCGACTGGACAGATGCAAGAAGGAACGATTGGACTGGTCGGCTACGTTGCCATGCTTGCAAACGCCGCCGCCCTCCGCCGCTGAACGCGCCGCATGTACCCACTCATTCTGGCTCGGTAGCCGGTAGTGATGATGCGTGCGCTTGCTCAGCCACTGCACGTAGGCACTCGCGTCTTCCCAACTCACGCAGACCACTGGATGGCGATCATCTTGAGCAAACCCGGGGTTGCGCCAGTCGAGTCTTTCGAACACCGACAACAGCCGTACGGGCTGGCGGCACGACGCGCTGGATCGTCCTGCGGCACGCGCGAACTCGGCGTACTCCCCGCGCGTGACCTCGTAGCGACCGAGTGCGAAGGCGTGGGCGATGTTGTATGTCTTGCCGCCATACTCGAATTGAGCGGGTACCACGATGGTTTCCGGCCCGCCATGATCGTGGATGACCGCTCCTGCCGGCGGCTGCAACTGCGCTGGGGACTCGCTTACCGGTTTCGACGACGGTTCCGCAGATGCCACGACTACTTCGCTCGCGGGCGCGGTTGCCCTGACTTCATCCGCTATGGTCGGCGAGGTACTGTCTGGCACCACCGGGACTATTTTGCTTGCGACCGACGCATCTTCAGCGGCTGCACTGCTTGCCTTTGCAGGCATTTCTGCAATCTGCGATGGCCTTGGAGTTTGGAACTGGTACGTCGCGGCAATGATGATGGCCAATCCCAGGATGACGATGGCGATTGCAGTGGACGGTCGCGAACGCATCGGTACATTGAGGCTGCGCTCCAGACGCTCCGGTACGGACGCGAGCGTCGATGCTGCAGCGGCGATCGGTGCAATCAGGGCGATCCGCTTTTCCACGGTGTCGAGCGAGTCGAGCATTTCCTGGGCGGACTGGAAACGGGCGTCCGGACTTTTCGCCATCGCCTTTTCAACAAAGGATTGCCAGTGCATTCTCGCCGGCGGCAAATGCGGAACAGGTTGTTCCACGTGAGCAAGCGCCACTGACATCGAATCCTCGCCGCTAAACGGCAGCTTGCCGGTCAGGCACTCGTAACACACCACACCGAGGCTGTAGATATCCGATCGCCCGTCCAGCGGGCGCCCGCGTGCCTGCTCGGGACTCATATAGGCGGCAGATCCCAGCGTTGCACCTTCGCGCGTAACGCGAGTTTGCCCGACATTGGAGATCGCGATACCGAAGTCAGCCAGCAGCGGGCGGCTGAGCTTGTCGAACAGAACGTTTTCCGGCTTTACGTCGCGATGGACGATGCCTTGTTCATGCGCGTAGGCCAATGCATGACAAATCGCGCGTACGACATCAATGACTGCGCTCTGGTCGTGTGTCAGATCGCGCGCCGCGAGATGCCCATTGGGCATGTGCGGCATCGTGTAATACAACTGGCCCTTGGATGTGCGCCCGACATCGAAGATGCCGACAATATGCGGATGATCCAGACGCGCAATGATCCGTGCTTCTTGCTCGAAGCGGGTGATTACATCATCGCTGGGCGTCCTTTCCGGTGCGAGGACCTTTACCGCGACAGGGCGGCCGAGCGAAAGTTGAATCGCCAAGTAAACATCAGCCATTCCGCCGCGACCGAGCCAACGCACGACGCGGTAGCCGGGGATGTCAAAGGGTTCGGCGCGGACGTCCTCGACCATGGATACACGAATGCTTCATCACCGCGGTCAATATACGTGGCATCGGAGAATTTCGGAATGGGTGGCGGTTTCCGCGTCGTCGTTCGTATGCTGATGCGGAAGTCTGCGCAGCCGCGCCAATTATCGTACGCCCGGCGCGCTGGGCTGAACGAAGTCTACTTTGGTCGTGTCAGGCAGCGACTGACAATGAGCCGTCCAGCGCCTGAGCTTGCTCGAGCGTCACCGCCACCGCATGTACGACCGCCGCGATGCGCACCGAACTCTGGATTGCTTGGGCGCTAAGCCCGTGCTTGCGCAAGGTCTGCTCGTGCGAGTCCATGCATTTGCCGCAGCCATTGATCGCCGAGACCGCGAGCGAGCACAGTTCAAAATCGATCTTGTCGCAACCGGGATTTGCCATGCCGTTCATGCGCAGACCGGCGCGCTGGGTTGCGTACTCCTCGTCGCCGACGAGGTGGGTGAAGCGGTAATAGATGTTATTCATCGCCATCAACGCGGCCGCGGTGCGTGCGCCGTTGAGTTCCTGCGCCGTCGCCGTTTTCGCCGCGTCCGCCGCGATCGCGGACGCCAACGGCTCGTGCCGCGACGCGATCGCGCTGGCCAGTGCAACAAGGCCGATCTGTTTTGCGCCGAGTCCTGGCGCGCCCGTTTCCGCGAGCACCGCATCGAGGTTCAGGCGCAAATCCTTGGCGTAATCGGGAATGGTCGATTTCATTTCGGAAAGTGTCATCGTGGAATTCTCCAGGGGTTCGTCATTCCGGCACGCATGCCGGAATGACGGTATTCAAAAGGGTTACGCCGCCTTCAGCGTCTCTTCGCCCTTGCTCCAATTGCACGGGCACAATTCGTCCGTCTGCAGGGCGTCGAGCACGCGCAGCACTTCGTCCGGGTTGCGGCCGACGCTGCCGTCGGTGACGTAGGCGAAACGGATCACGCCGTCGGGATCGACGAGGAACGTCGCGCGTTTCGCCACGCCTTCCTCTTCATCGAGAATGCCGAGCGCGCTCGACAGGCGTTTGGCCGTGTCGGCAAGCATCGGGAACGGCAGGTTGCGCAGATCCTTGTGATCCTTGCGCCAGGCCAGATGTACAAACTCGCTGTCGGTGCTCGCGGCGAGCACCTGGCAGTCGCGATCGGCGAACTGCGCATTGAGATCGCCGAAGCCTTTGATCTCGGTCGGACACACGAATGTGAAGTCCTTCGGGTAGAAGAACACGAGCAGCCATTTGCCCTTGTACGTGGTGTTGGAGATCGGGAAAAATGCCTTGTCGACACTCTCGGTCGACACGGTGGCTTTCAGATTGAATGCGGGAAACTTGTCGCCTACGGTCAGCATGTAGAACTCCTCGTGGATGGTGAAGAAATGCGGGCCAGCGCCCTCGCCAACAAAGATAGAGGCGCCGCTTTGATCATTCAAATTGATTGATGATATGCTTTCGATAGAGATGCTGAATCGATGGCTCTGCCCCAGCATTGACCGTTGGTTCCACGCGATGAAGCCCATGCCAGGACATCAGTTCATTTCTTCATCGAGGATTTCGCCATGAACCTGCGCGACTTGCGCTACCTGGTCGCCTTGGCCGAACACCGCCATTTCGGCCGGGCCGCCGAGGCCAGTTTCGTCAGCCAGCCCACGCTGTCGACACAGATCAAGAAGCTTGAAGACGAACTCGGCGTGGCACTGGTCGAGCGCACGCCGCGCAAAGTGCTGCTGACCGAAGTCGGCCGCGAGATCGCGCAACGCGCGCGCGATGTGCTGCACGAAGTCGAACAGATCAGGGCGATCGCGCGGCGTACCCTCGATCCGGAATCCGGCACCGTGCGCCTGGGTATTTTCCCGACACTGGGGCCCTACCTGCTGCCGCACGTCGTGCCGAAAATCCGCGAACGCTTTCCGCGTCTGGAACTGCTGCTAGTCGAAGAAAAAACCGAAGTCGTGCTGCGCATGCTGCGCGAGGGGCGGCTCGACGCCGGCGTGCTCGCGTTGCCGATTCACGACGATCAGCTGCACGCCGAATTCCTGTTCGAAGAACCTTTCCTGCTCGCCGTGCCCGAACACCATGCGCTGAGCAAACGCAAAGCGCTCAAGCTGGACGACTTGTCCGACCAGAGTCTGTTGCTGCTCGAAGACGGCCATTGCCTGCGCGATCAGGCGCTCGAGGTCTGCCAACTTGCCGGCGCCAGCGAAAAGACCGGCTTTCGCGCCACCAGCCTGGAAACGCTGCGGCAGATGGTCGCAGCGAATGTCGGCATCACCCTGCTGCCCACGCTCTCCGTACAGCCGCCGGTCGCCTATTCGGAAAACGTGCACTTGCTGCCGTTCCGCGGCGACGCCCCGAGCCGGCGCATCGCCATGATCTGGCGCAAGAGTTCGGCGATGACGGCATTCTTGAAGAGCCTCGCGGCGATCCTGCGCGAGCTGCCGCATGGCCTGCTCGATACACGTACCGCCGTGGCCGCGCAAGCGTCGGCACGCTCTTCACGGAAAGCATTGCGATGAAATATCTGGTTACCGGCAGCGCAGGCCATTTGGGCGAAGCGCTCGTGCGCACGCTGCGCAATAGAGGTCACGACGTATGCGGCATTGATGTCCTCGCCTCAGCCCATACCAATTTCGTCGGGTCGATCGGCGACCGCGAACTCGTGCGCGACGCCATGCGCGGCGCCGACGCCGTGCTGCACGGCGCGACGCTGCACAAGCCGCATGTGGCCACGCACTCGATGCAGGATTTCATCGCCACGAACATCAGCGGCACGCTCGTGCTGCTCGAAGAGGCGGTGCGCGCCAGCGTGAAGACGTTCGTGTTCACCAGCACCACCAGCGCATTCGGCGACGCACTGCGGCCGCCGCTGAACCAGCCGGCGGCCTGGGTGACGGAAGACGTCATGCCGGTGCCGAAGAACATCTACGGCGTGACGAAGATCGCGGCCGAAGGTTTGTGCGAGCTGTTTTACAAGAAGCATGGCTTGTTCTGCCCGGTGTTGCGCACTTCGCGCTTCTTTCCCGAAGAGGACGATAACGCCGCCGTGCGCCGCGAATTCTCCGATATGAACGCGAAGGCCAACGAGTTCCTTTACCGGCGCGTGGATATCGACGATGTGGTGCAGGCGCACCTGTGCGCGATCGAGCGTGCGCATGCGATCGGTTTCGATCGCTTCATCATCAGTGCAACGACGCCGTTCCAATATGAGGACCTGCGCGAGCTGCGCACGAATGCGCCGGCCGTGGTCGCGCGCCGGGTGCCGGAATACGCGGACGTTTACGCGAAACTCGGCTGGAAAATGTTCGCTGGCATCGATCGCGTCTACGTCAACTCCAAGGCGCGACAGCTGCTCGGCTGGAAACCGCGCCGCGACTTTCGCGAAGTCATCGCCAGTATCGGCCGCGGCGAAGACCCGCGCAGCGCGCTCGCGATCGCAATCGGCTCCAAGGGTTATCATGACGAGGTGTTCGCGCAGGGTCCGTATCCGGTTGAACATTCATAGTCCAGACCTATCGGAATTATCTGAACAATCAATTTTGCTCTGGCACCCGGACGCATTACGCTGCGCTCGTCCGGCGCGCTCCGGCAAGTTTTTCAACCCCACACTGAGGTGAGTGTCATGGCCGAACTAAAAGGCTCCAAAACCGAAGGCAATCTCAAGGCTGCATTCGCTGGCGAATCGCAGGCGAATCGACGTTATCTGTATTTCGCGCAGAAAGCCGACGTGGAAGGCTACAACGACGTGGCCGCGGTGTTCCGCTCCACTGCCGAAGGCGAAACCGGCCATGCGCATGGACACTTGGAATATCTGGAAGCCTGCGGCGATCCGGCGACCGGGCTGCCGTTCGGCGAAACCAAGAACAATCTGAAAGCAGCCATTGCCGGCGAGACGCACGAATACACCGACATGTATCCGGGCATGGCGAAGGCCGCGCGCGACGAAGGTTTCGGCGAAGTGGCGGACTGGTTCGAGACGCTGGCAAAGGCCGAGCGTTCGCATGCGAACCGGTTTACGAAAGCCTTGAACGAAATCGGCTGATCGTTGCTCCTCCTTCTCCCGTGTGGGAAGGTGGCGCGAAGGGACGGATGAGGGTCCGGCTCGCTCGCGATGTCCCGATCCGGACCCTCGCCCTGCCCCTCTCCCGCGAGGAGAGGGGTTCAAAGCAGGTGCGCGAATGGCGGACGTTGTTCCCAATGCTCCTCGCGAAGGCAGCCTCGACGCGCCGACCCGGCATGCGCTGGATTGGCGCAATCCGCAGTTCTACGATCAGGCGGTCATCGACGCCGAACTCGAACGCGTGTTCCACATCTGTCACGGCTGCCGGCGCTGCGTCGGTCTGTGCCAGGCCTTCCCCACCCTGTTCGACCTCGTCGATGAATCCACGACCATGGAAGTCGATGGCGTCGCGAAGTCCGACTACGTCAAAGTCGTCGAGCAATGCTATCTGTGCGACCTGTGCTACCAGACCAAGTGTCCTTACGTACCACCGCATGAGTGGAACGTCGACTTTCCGCATCTGATGCTGCGCGCCAAAGCGGCGGCGCACCAGCGCGGCGAAACCAAACTCGGTGCCAAGATCCTGTCTTCGACGACCACCGTGGGCAAGCTGTCGACGATTCCCGTCGTCGTGGAAGTGGTGAATGCGATCAATCGCAGTGCAGCCGGACGCACGCTGCTGGAGAAAACGCTCGGTGTGCACCGCGACGCACGTGTTCCCGCCTACACGCGCAAGACCGCGCGCAAGCGCCTGAAGCATCTCGACGGCGCCGGCGACGCGCAGGTGGCTGGACGTACGCGCGGCAAGATCGCGCTGTTCGCCACCTGCTATTGCAACTATGCCGAGCCGCAGCCGGTCGAGGATCTCGCTGCGGTGTTCAAGCATAACGGCATCGCCACGACGCTGGTCGCGCGCGAGGCCTGCTGCGGCATGCCGAAGCTCGAGCTCGGCGATCTGCAAGCGGTAGCGAAATACAAGGAACAGAACATTCCCGTGCTCGCCGCGGCGATTCGTGACGGCTGGGACATTACCGCGGCAGTTCCGTC
>Ga0207680_10000504_pt1 | contig 18615 bp, 17 predicted proteins | sample KBSS23metaG_FD_184321 | JGI IMG/M metagenome (GOLD analysis project Ga0207680, IMG submission 184321) | Switchgrass rhizosphere microbial communities from Kellogg Biological Station, Michigan, USA - KBS S2-3 metaG (SPAdes) (version 2) | ecosystem: Host-associated > Plants > Roots > Rhizosphere...
AATAACGCGGAGTGGTAGTTCAGCTGGTTAGAATACCGGCCTGTCACGCCGGGGGTCGCGGGTTCGAGTCCCGTCCACTCCGCCACGTTTGCAAAGGGCGCCCTCGGCGCCCTTTTTCTTGATTGGTGTCTTACATGCTGCAAACACTCCACGAGAAATTCTCCGGCCTGATCGCCAAGATCGTGCTCGGCATCGTCGTCATCATCTTCGGCGGTTTCTTCGGCATCCAGCAGTACTTCACGCAACGCAATGAGACTTACGTTGCGAAGGTGGATGGCCATGAAATCTCCCAACAGGATTTCCGCGAGCGCTGGGACCTGTATCGCGCGCAGGCATCACGCAGCCCAGGGTTCGATGCTGCCGCATTCGATACGCCCGAGCGCAAGCGCGAAGTGCTCGATCAACTCGTCAATGAGCAGCTCATACTCGCCGCGAACGAGAAACTCGGCGTCGTCGTGCCGCCGGCGAAGGTCCGCGAGGAAATTTCCAGCTACCCGGCGTTTCAGGTCGACGGCAAATTCAATGCCGAGCAGTACCGTCTCGTACTGAGCTCGCAGCGCCGTACACCGGCGCAGATCGAGGAACTCGTGCGCCAGGACATCGCCCAGCGTGAAATCAGCGGTCAGATCGCCACGAGCAGCCTGGTCACCGACGCCGACGTGAACGCCTATCTGCGCCTGCGCGACCAGACCCGCGATTTCCATTACATCAAGCTCGACAAGCCCGCTGCGAATGCCAACATCGCCGACAGCGATATCGAGAGCTATTACAACGCGCATGGTGGCGAATTCATGACGCCGGAAAAGGTGTCGCTCGAATACGTCGAACTCGATGCCGCAAAGGTACCGGTCGACACGAAGGTCGACGACGCGACGCTCAAGCAACAATATGAGGAACAGAAGTCGCGCTTTGTGACGTCCGAGCAGCGCCTGGCCTCACATATCCTCGTCAAGGTCGACAAGAACGCTGATGCCGCGGCGCAGAAAGCGGCGCTGGAAAAAGCCCAGAACATTGCGAAGGATGCAAAGTCGGGCAAGGATTTCGCCACACTTGCGAAAAGCGCCTCCGACGATGCCGGTTCGAAAGCGCAGGGCGGTGATCTGGGCTGGCTCGACAAGGGCGTGACCGACCCGGCGTTCGAAAGCGCGCTGTTCGCGCTGAAAAAAGGCGAGATTTCCGAGCCGGTGAAATCGGAAGAGGGTTATCACGTCATCCAATTGCGCGACTTGCATGCGGAGAAAGTGCGTCCGTTCGAGGAAGTGAAGGACGAACTGGCGAAGAAGTACCTCGAAACTCAGCGCGAACACGCCTATAGCGACGTATCCGGCAAGCTGATCGATGCCACGCTGGATGCGACTGATCTGGCATCCGCCGCCAAAGATCTGCATCTGGACGTGCAGAAGACGCCGCTGTTCACGCGCGCCGGCGGTCCCGGCATTGCCGCGAACCCGGCCGTGCTCAAGGCCGCGTTTTCCAATGATGTGCTCGTCGACGGCCGTGTCTCGGGGGCGATCGAACTCGGTCCGAATCACGTTGTCGTCTTGCGCGTGGATCAGCACGAGAAGCCGGCGCCGAAACCGCTTGATCAGGTACGTGACGACATTCGCAAAAAACTGATTGCGCAGGATGCGGCGAAAGCCGCGCGCGAACGCGCTGACACGTTGTACGCCCGTCTGCAGAAAGGTGAGACGCTTGACGCGGTTGCCGCCGATGCGAAAGTAAAGCCGATCGAGGAGAAAGGTATCGGCCGCAGCGCCGCGAATCTCGACCGTCAGCTTGTCCAGACCGTGTTCAACCTCGATCGCCCGCAGAACGGCAAGCCGGTTGCCGGCCGCGTCGGCTTGGCCGACGACACCTACGCACTCATCGTGCTCGATGCCGTGACCGACGGCGATCCTGCCAAACTCGACCCCAAGACGAAGGAAGCCGCGCGCAACATGTTGCGCCAAGGCATCGGCCTCGAGGCGACGCGCGGGTTCGTCGACAGCCTGAAAAAAACAGCGGAGATCACAATCGCCGAAGATCGGCTGCAGTAACGCGGCTGCGCTCGCATTTTGCGAGCCCCCTCGAGCAAGACTTCCATTCTGCTGCGCCGAACGGGTTACTCTCGAGAGTAAAAGCTCCCACTAGGCTTTCATGCTTTAAGCTCGTACGGACTATCGACCCAGTGCGACCGAGCCCTAGTTGGAACCTTCATCCCATTGCAACGCCTTTGTGTAGCTGATCCTGTGGGATGCTTGTTTTACGTGCTTTCTTTCGGTGACCTTTCTTTGCACGAGCAAAGAAAGGTCACCCGCGCCGCGAAGCGGCACGGAAGCCTCTGTTTTCAAAGGGTCAGCGTGTCAAATCCACCGCGTACACGACCGTCCCATCGCCAGTGTCGCGAACGCGTGTGACGTTGCTCGATGCACTTGCGTCCTGGCCGGCCGCGGTTGTGAACACGACTGGCCCTGCCGTCTGTGTTTTCGCAAACCGCCAATTGCGATTGCTTCCGAATTTCTCGCGCGCGATTTCTCCCTGCGATTTGACATAGGCGATCAGCACGTCGCGATTGGTGTCGGGTGCGGAGAAAACGATGTTCTTGCCGTCGAGGCCCGGAAAGCCGCCACCGCCGTTCGCCCGGTAGTTGTTCGTCACGACGATGAACGGCTGTTGTGCATCGATGGGTTTGTTCTGATAGCGCAGGTCGCCGATGCGCGCGCCCGCAGGCCGTGTGACGTCGATCGTGTAGGTCAATTCACCCTGGATTACATCGAAATTGTAGGTCGGGAACTTGCGATTGATCAGGTCCTGCGGCTCTGGGTTTTTCGGATTGATCTGGTTGAACCAGCCGGCGGATCTCTCGAGCCAGGCTTTGACGCCGGCGCCATCCGTTCTTACCGCGGTCACGGTATTCGGATAAAGATAAAGGTCCGCGGCGTTGTTGATGGCGAGCGCGCCAGGCGGTACATCAGTGTAGTCGTGAGCGCCACCGAAACCCGCCTTGAATGGCGAGGCCGCGGACAGCACGGGGATGTCCGTGTACTGCGGCAGGTTCGCCTTGATGTAGTTCCGCGCATAGTCGCGCTGAGCTGCGTTGACGATGGTGAGTGCCGAGGTGTCGCCGGCGGCGACGAAATACGTGCTCATCGGGAAATCGCTGCGGCCGATCGGCGTTTTCACGTACGCGATCGTACTGGCGTGCTCGGTTGCGACCAGCGGCGCGATCTCTCGATCGGGATCGACGTAGCCGCTGTCGGTCTTCAGAGAACGCACCTGGGCCGAGGTCCTCGCACGATCCACCTGCCAGTGCCCGTCCTGCACGACAAGTGCGAGATCGATCAGGCCGATATTCTTGCCGTAATAATTGCCCATCACGGCTGGCACGCCGCGCACGAAGCCGCGCTCGTTGTCGACATCCGGCACATGCGCATAGCGCGATTTCGCATCGTGCGGGTTCGGGAAAATGTCGTGCGAGTGGCCGAGCAGCATGGCATCGATGCCCGGCACCCCGGCCAGATGCCAGGCCGCGTTCTCCATTTCGGGCGAATAGGGCGCTGCGTTGATGCCGCCGTGCACAAGCGCGATGACGATGTCGGCGCCCGCTTTCTTGAGTTCCGGCAGATATTTCTGCGCGGCTTCTACCACGCCGAGCACGCTGATTTTGCCGTCGAGGTTGCGCTTGTCCCATTGCATGATCATCGGCGGCGTGAAACCGAGCAGGCCGATGCGCAGCGTCGCCTCGCGCGCGCTGCCATCCGCCGCCCGCACATGGAGCGTACGCGTAAGTACGCGCCACGGCGCGTACAGCGGCTTGCCCGTCTTCGCATTGAACACATTGGACAACACGAGCGGGAAGTTCGGGCCCTTGCACCTTTCCGTCGAGATACCATCGATCTCGAAAGGAGTGCCGGTCACTTGGGCGAGGAACGGCAGGCCGTAGTTGAACTCGTGGTTGCCGATCGTGCCGGCGTCATAACCGATCGCGTCCATGGCCTTGTACACAGCCAGTTCCTGCGTGCATGAGGGGTGCGCGACCAGCGCCTGGTAATCGGCGAGAGCGGTGCCCTGGATCGTGTCGCCGGAATCGAACGTGAGGCTGTTCGCAAATTCCTTGCGTGCCTGGCGGATCAGCGTGGCCGCCCGTTCGAAACCCAGGCCCGGATCTTCGCCGAGCTTGAAGTAGTCGTAGCTCAGCACATTCGCATGCAGGTCGGTGGTCTCGATCAGCGCGAGTTCGGCGCGCGTGCCCTCGCGCGGTGCGCGCGGACCAGGATCGAGCGTGCCGAAACAGCCAGTGAGGACCAGAGTAAGGCCCAAGGCGGTGAAGGTCTTCATGGCAGTGATGATGAGGATCGCGAAGCGCGCGATTATCGCGTATCTGCTACTCTTGCACGCCGTTTTTACATCTACTTTACGCATGAGCGTTCGCACCCGTTTCGCCCCCAGTCCAACCGGTTTCCTGCATATTGGCGGCGCGCGCACGGCGCTGTATTGCTGGCTCGAAGCGCGGCATCGCGGCGGCCAGTTCATCTTGCGCATCGAGGATACCGACCGCGAGCGCTCGACCGATGACGCGGTGAAAGCGATTCTCGACGGCATGAACTGGCTTGGGCTCGATCACGACGAGGGCCCGTTCTACCAGACGCTGCGCATGGACCGTTACCTGAAGATCGCCGAGGAACTCGTACGCGCGGGCAAGGCCTATTACGCGTATGAACCGAAGGACGAACTCGAGACCATGCGCGCCGAGCAGATGGCGAAAGGCGTCAAGCCGCGCTACGCCGGCGTTTACCGCGAGCGCAATGAACCGGCGCGCGACGATCCGCATCGCGTGATCCGCTTCCGCAATCCGGCTTCAGGCTCGGTGGTGTTCAACGACAAGGTCAAGGGTCGCATCGAATGGAGCAACGAGGAGCTCGATGACCTGGTGATGGTGCGCTCCGATGGTTTCCCGACCTACAACTTCGCCGTCGTGGTCGACGACATCGATATGCGCGTGAGCGAAGTGATTCGCGGCGACGATCACGTCAACAACACGCCGCGCCAGATCAATATCTACCATTCGCTCGACGCCGAGGTGCCCGAGTTCGCGCATCTGCCGATGATCCTCGGCGCCGACGGGCAGAAGTTGTCCAAGCGCCATGGCGCAGTCGGGGTCATGCAGTACCGTGACGACGGCTATCTGCCGCACGCATTGCTGAACTATCTCGTGCGGCTGGGCTGGTCGCACGGCGATCAGGAAATCTTCTCGCTCAAGGAGATGATCGCGCTGTTCGACGTCGCCGATGTCAACAAGGCGGCGGCACGTTTCGACATGGAAAAGCTCAACTGGCTCAACCAGCATTACCTGAAATTGGGCGATCCTGCCGACATCGCACCGCACCTCGAATGGCAGTTGCGGGCGCAAGGCTACGACCCTGCGCACGGACCTGCACCCGAAGACGTGATCGTTGCGTTGCGCGAACGCTGCCACACGCTGAAGGAAATGGCCGACAAGGCCAGCATCTGGTACGGACCGGTCATACGCTGGGACGAGGCGGCAGTGTCCAAGCATTTGCAGTCGGCGACCGCCGTGCCGGCGCTCAAGGCTGCGTATGCCGAGTTGGAGAAAGTGGAAGATTGGAAAGTGGAAAATGTGCATAAAGCGATCGAAGCTGCGGCCGCCGCGATCGGCGAGGGCATGGGCAAGGTCGCGCAGCCACTGCGCGTCGCCATGACTGGCAGCCAGGTGTCGCCGTCGATCGATCACACGGTGTACCTGGCCGGGCGCGAACGTGCGCTCAGGCGCATCGAGGATGCGTTGAAAAAAACCGGCGCCTGAACGATGAGTTGCGACATCGGCTCTTTACAGAATCTGGACGCCGCCGACCCCGATCAGGTCAACGATCTGTTGCGGCAATGCATGGAGACCGCGTTCGATCCGACGCTGTGGTTCTGGGCGATCGCGTTCACGATCATCGGCGCGGTGGTCGGCGCATGGATCGGCAAGCGCAGGAACACGGTCTCGCGCGACGCGATTCTCGGCGCCACGCTCGGGCCGATCGGCTGGATCATTTCGCTCGCGCTCCCCGCGGCAAAGCCGAAGCCGTCGTGCCCGGCCTGCAAGCGAGAGGTCGATACGAGCGATGTGCATTGCCGGCATTGCGGGGCGAAGCTCGCCGCGAAGTAATTCGGCCGGTGCTATCATGCTTGAACGTCGGGCTTCGAGCCCCGACTTGAGGCAGATGGCCGCAAAAACCGCCCATTCCGAACATCATCATCACGCCCACAACGCGAAAGCGTTTGTGCGCGAAGTGGCGGCGTCGTGCGAGATGCGCGGCCTGCGCCTGACCGAGATCCGCATGCAGGTGCTGGAGCTGATCGCGAATGCGCAGAAGCCGGTCAAGGCTTACGATCTGCTCGACCGGCTCAAGGACGCCCGCAGCAACGCCGCGCCGCCGACGGTGTACCGGGCGCTGGATTTCCTGATCGAAAACGGCTTCATCCACAAGCTGCAATCGATCAACGCCTACGTGAGCTGCCATCACCCGAGCGTGGTGCACCAGGTGCCGTTCCTGATCTGCGACGTGTGCGAAGCGGCCACGGAAATCTGCGACGAGCGCGTCGCCGGCCTGCTCAACGATCAGGCGAAGACGTTCGGCTTCACGCCGCGCGCGCAGACCCTGGAAGTGCATGGTGTTTGCAAGCGCTGCATCGGCTGATTTGCAGAATGGTTTGCAAAAAGAGGCGGGAGCATTCCCGCCTTTTTTGCTTGGCGTTCCGGGACGCCTATGCCGAAAGTTGGGATGGCGTTCGCTAACCGATATGGTTATATTATAACGTATCGTTTTTTCGGTGCGCAGAAATCCCATGCGAAAAACTCTAGTGACTGCCGTCGCCGCAGCGCTGCTGAGCGCTCCAATGTTTGCTACGGCTGTCGACGACACTTCCTTGCAGGCGCTCGACGCGCGCATTCGTACTCTTGAAGTGGAAGGGCAGAAACTGCGCGAGCAGGCCGCGGCAGCGCTGGCCGCGGCCGATGCCGCGCACGCCGAACTGGAAAAGCTGAAAGCCTCGATGCAGGACGCGCGACAGGCGCAAGCGACCGCAGCCGTTTCCGCGCCGCGCGAAAACAGTGCACCGAATCCGGGCGGGGCGAACGGCAATGCGTTCAATCCGGGGATTGCCGTGATTCTCAACGGCGATTACGCGCATCATTCGCTGAATCCGGACAGCTACGTGCATGCCGGCTTTCCGAACGTCGCGGGCTCCGGGCCACAGGGATTATCGCTGGGCGAAAGCGAGGTCTCGTTCGCCGCGAACATCGACGACAAGTTCTACGGCCAGTTCACGGTTAGCTATGACGATGACAACGGCAAAGTCGGCACGAACATCGAGGAAGCGTATATCGACACGCTGGCGTTGCCGCAAGGATTCGGCGTGCGCGCGGGGCGCTTCTTTTCCAACATCGGTTACCTGAACAGCCATCACGCCCATACCGACAATTTCGTCGACCGGCCGCTCGCGTACCAGGCATTTCTTGCGGATCAGTACGGCGACGACGGTGCGCAAGTGCGCTGGGTGGCGCCTTTGGACCTGTTTCTCGAACTCGGGGGCGAAGCGTTTCGCGGTGAGAATTTCCCGACGGCCGGTGCGAACCACAGCGGTGTCGGCGCGCACACGTTGTTCGCGCACGCGGGCGGCGACATCGGTCTGGAGAACTCGTGGCTGGCCGGCGTGTCGATGCTCAAGGCGAGCACGACCGGGGCCGACGATGGCTTCAGCGGCGACAACACGTTGTATCTCGCCGATGCCACGTGGAAGTGGGCGCCGAACGGCAACACCAAGGATGGCGGCATAACGTTACGCAGCGAATATTTTGTCGACCGCCGTCACGGCACCTACGCGGCTCCGGCCGCTGCGGCGATCGATCTGACTGACCCCGTACCCGACCAGCCGTGGATCGGCACGCGCCGCGGCGCATACCTGGAAAGCGTCTACCGCATCAATCGCAGCTGGGACGTGGGCTATCGCTTCGACAAGCTCTGGGCCGGCGCCGAAAATCCGTTCGCGACGGGTTTTGATCCGCTGCGTCATAGCGTGGAACTCACCTGGCGCAACAGTGAATTCAGTTTCTTCCGCCTGCAATACAGCCACGACGACCCGTTGCGCGGCAGTACCGATAACGCTCTGTATCTGCAATACGACGTCAGCCTCGGCGCGCACGGCGCGCACAAGTTCTAGGAATCCGCTTTCATGATAAAAGTATACATTTGTCTATTGTTGCTGTTGGCCACGCGCATTGCCGGAGCCATTGAAGTATTTGCCTGTGAGCCCGAGTGGGGCTCGCTGCTGAAGGAACTCGGCGGCGACGCGATTCAGATCGACGTCGGCACCAGCGCGCTGCAGGATGTGCACGTGATCGAAGCCAAGCCGAGCTTGATCGCGAAGGTACGGCGCGCCGACCTGATCGTCTGCAGCGGCGCCGACCTGGAAATCGGCTGGCTGCCGCAATTGATCAAGCAGGCGGGAAATCCGAAAGTGGCCTCCGGAGCGGGTTATTTCCTGGCGTCCGATCAGATCACCACGCTGGAGAAGCCGACCTCGCTGGATCGCTCGGAAGGCGATATCCATGCGCAAGGTAATCCGCATTTTCAGCTCGATCCCTATCGCGTGCTCGCGATAGCGAAAGCGCTCACGGCGCGGCTAGCGCAACTGGACTCCGCGCATGCGGCGGATTACCAGCAGCATCTCGCTGATTTCACTACGCGCTGGCAGGCCGCCATCAAGACCTGGGAAGCCAAGGCGGCGCCGCTCAAGGGCCGCAAAGTGGTGGTGCATCACATGAGCTGGATCTATCTGCTGGATTGGCTCGGCATGGAGCAGATCGGCGCGCTGGAACCCAAGCCCGGCGTGCCGCCGACGAGCGGCCATCTCGCGACTTTGGTCGATCTCACGAAGAGTTCACACGCGCTCGCAATCCTGCGCGCGGCATATCAGGATCCCAAGCCCGGCGACTGGCTGGCGCAACAAACAGGCGTTCCTGCGGTGACACTGCCGTTTTCGGTGGGCGGCGACGACCAGGCGAAGGATCTTTTCGGCCTGTTCGATTCGACGATCGACAAACTCCTCGCGGCGGCCAAATGAACTGGCAGGGACTTGAACTGAGCATTCTCGGTCCGGCGTGCCTCGCCGGGTTGCTCGTGCTGTCGACGCACGTGCCGCTCGGTCAGCAGGTGTTGGCGCGCGGCATCATCTTCATTGATCTGGCGATTGCACAGATCGCCGCGCTCGGCGTGATCCTCGCCCAATATTTCGGCATGGACGAGCAGGGCATCGGTGTGGAGATCGCCGCCGGGGTAGCCGCGCTGGCCGGCGGTGCGTTGCTGACCTGGACCGACCGCAAGTGGCCCGACTACCAGGAGCCGCTGATCGGCACGCTGTTCGTGCTTGCGGCCACGGGCGGTCTGCTGCTGCTCGCCAATAATCCCCATGGCAGCGAACACCTGAAGGATCTGCTCGTCGGCCAGATCCTGTGGGTAGACATGCATCGCCTCATCGGCGTTGCGGCATTGTCGGCCGCGTTGCTCGCGGTCATGTGGTGGCGGCGCGCACACCTAGCCGGACCGTTGTTTTACGCGCTGTTCGCACTGGCAATTACGGCCTCCGTGCAACTGGTCGGCGTTTATCTGGTGTTCGCCAGTCTGATCATCCCGGCATTGGCGACCGTGGGCGTTACGGGTGTGCGGCGTCTCGTGGTGGCGTACGCGATCGGCGCGGCCGGTTACATCGCCGGACTGGTGCTGTCGGCGGTTCTGGACTTGCCGAGCGGCGCGATGATCGTGTGGACGCTGGCGGGCTGCGGTCTGGTCGGGCGCGGGTTGGTCTCGCTGCGCGTACGCAAGAACGGCGTTGCGGCAGTGGGCGAAATGATATAATATATCAACATGCAAGTTCCCTCCGCGCCAACTGCCTTGCCGATCCGAGCACACCGGCTTGCCGCCGCCGACCGCATCGGGGCGACGGCATCGTTCATTTGCGCTCTGCATTGCGCTGCACTGCCGTTCGTGCTCGCGGTGCTGCCGACGCTCGGTCTGGGTTTTCTCGCCGACCATCTGTTCGAACGCATTTTCATCGCCTGCGCCAGCGCACTCGCGCTGACCGTGCTGCTGCATGGTTATCGTCGTCATCATGACCCGCGCGCGTTGCGGCTGCTGATCCCGGGCCTGCTGCTGCTATGGACGGGCGGCTTTCTCGTCGACGGGCATGACACGATCGGCCTGCATGCATTGCTGGTCGTGCTCGGCGGCAGCTGCGTGGCGCTTGCGCACCTGATCAATCTGCGCCTGCGGCACGCGAATTGCGATTGTGTAACTGTGGCCTAAACACCTAGCATCGGCGCGATGTCCGTACACGCGCATCCGCACGACCACGCCGCGACTGGCGAGCACCGGCTGCTGCTCGCATTTGCGCTGACTTTGCTCACGCTGCTCGCCGAAGCGATCGGCGGCTGGTGGTCCGGCTCGCTTGCGCTGCTCGCCGATGCCGGCCATATGTTCGTCGATGCGATCGCGCTGTTGCTGGCCTGGGGCGGAGCCCATTTTGCGCAGCGGCCGGCCGATGCATTGCGCAGCTTCGGTTATGCGCGCCTGGAAGTGCTGGTCGGTTACAGCAATGCGCTCGCGCAGTTCCTGATCGTGATCTGGATCATCATCGAAGCCGCTGCGCGCCTGACCACGCCGGAACCGATCCGTGCGCCGGCCATGCTGGCGATCGCCGCGTCCGGATTCATCGTCAACCTCGTTGTTCTAAGCGTGCTCGGCCACCACGATCACGACGATCTGAACACGGCCGGCGCGCGCCTGCACGTGCTCGGCGATCTGCTCGGTTCGCTCGGCGCGGTGATCGCGGCGCTGGCGATCTGGGAATTCGGCTGGCTGTGGACCGATCCCGCGACCTCGATTCTCGTGGCGTTGCTGATCACGGTCAGCGCCTGGAACCTGCTGCGCCGCACGGCGCATATCCTGCTCGAAGGCACGCCGGACGACCTGGAATCCGAACTCCTCATCAACACGATTCGCGACGAGAGCGGCGTCATCGACGTGCATCACGTGCATGTCTGGCAACTCGCGGGCGGCCAGCATCTGGCCACGTTGCATGTGCGCGTGGCCGAAGGCGCCGACGCCGACCACATGCTGGGCAATGTGCAACGCGTGCTGCGCGAGCGGTTTCGGATCACCCATGCGACGGTGCAGATGGAACGCGGCGACGATTGCGCCGGCACCGATTGTCATCATCACTGACGCTGCAGCCATACTTGGCCCTGGGCCGGCGCGCGTTCACGGCCGAATCATAGCGTGGCGGCGCGTCAGGCCGTGCTAAACTGCGCGCCGCAAAACCACCACTTATTCGGAGAAACGCAAGATGGGCAGAGGCGACCGCAAGACGCGCAAGGGCAAAATCTCGATCCGCAGCTATGGCAACGCACGCCCGCACAAGGCGGCGGCGAAGACCGGCGCGGTAAAGAAAGCCGCGGCGCAAGCCCGCAGCCGCAAAGAAGGCCGCGCCCGCCGTTAAGAAAGCCGCGCCGAAGAAATCGGCCTGAGCCTAGACTACGTACTCGCGACATGAGCCCCGCTACGGCGGGGCTTCGTTCTTCTATCGATTCACCTCGCGACCGCCAACGCAAACGCGCCGCGCGAGATTTCCGCCTATCCAGTAGCACAACTCCGCCGGATGCTCGACGTCCCAGGTGACGAAATCCGCGCGCTGGCCGGCCGCAAGCATGCCACGATCCGTCAGGCCTAACGCGCGCGCAGCATGCACCGTCGCGCCACGTAACGCCTCCTCCGGCGTCATGCGGAACAGCGTGCAAGCCATGTTCATGGCGTGGCGCAATGAAAGCAGCGGCGAAGTACCGGGATTCAGATCGCTGGCGACCGCCATCGGCACTCCGTGCATGCGGAACTGCTCTAGCGGCGGCAGTCGATTTTCGCGCAAAGTATAAAATGCGGCAGGCAGCATGACGGCGACGCTGCCGGCGACGGCCATGGCGCGCACGCCGGCCTCGCTGGTGTATTCCAGGTGATCGGCCGAGAGTGCGCCGAACTCGGCGGCAAGCGCAGCGCCGCCCAGATCCGAGAGTTGATCGGCGTGCAGCTTTACCGCCAAACCCAACGCCCGCGCCGTTTCGAACACGCGCCGCGTTTCCGATGGCGTGAATGCGATGTTTTCGCAAAACGCATCGACGGCGTCGGCGAGGTGTTCCTTTGCGATCGCCGGCAGCATGTGCACGCACAGTTCATCCACGTAGTCGGATTGCCGCCCAGCGAACTCCGGCGGCACCGCATGCGCGCCGAGAAACGTCGTGCGCACTTCGATTCCCAGTTCGGCGCCGATGCGGCGCGCGACGCGCAGCATCTTGGCTTCGTTGTCGAAATCCAGCCCGTAACCCGATTTGATCTCCAACGCGGTCACGCCATCGCTGCGCAGCGCGCGCGCACGCCGCAGCGATTGCGCGAGCAGCTCGTCCGCGCTCGCCGCACGCGTGTGTTCGACGGTGGAAACAATGCCGCCGCCGGCACGCGCGATGTCCTCATAGGCGACGCCCTGCAGGCGCAATTCGAACTCGTTCGCACGGTTGCCGGCGAACACCAGGTGCGTGTGGCAATCGATCAGGCCCGGCGTGATCCATGAATTGCCGGATGATTCGACCTGCGCCGCGAGCGCATCCGGCCTGCCGGGCAGTTGGCTCTGCGGCGCGGCAAACGTGATCTTGCCGTCCTTCCAGCCGAGCGCGGCGTTTTCGATGCGCCCGTAGGGCTGGCCGTTGTCGGTCAGCGTGGCGAGGCGGCAATCGAGCAGCAATCCATCCCAGGTCATAGCTTGAGTCTCCGATGACAATTCATGCCGCGCCCGCTACTCTGCGCGACAGCATGAACTCCTATTCTGCCGATTTTGCCTGGTTGCCGCACGGCTGGGGCGCCGACGCGCGCCTCGATGTCGCAAATGGCGCGTTCGTAACCGTCGAAGAGGACGCGCCGCGCGGCGCGGCCACGCATCTGGGCCACTTCGTGCTGCCCGGCATGCCGAATCTGCATTCGCACGCATTCCAGCGCGCGATGGCCGGCCTCGCCGAACGGCAGACGAACTCGGAAGACAGTTTCTGGACGTGGCGCGAGACGATGTACGCATTTGCCGGACGCATCGGTCCGGACGATCTGCGCGCAATCGCCGCGCAGCTATACGTGGAGATGCTCAAGGCCGGTTACACGCAGGTCTGCGAGTTCCATTATCTGCATCATCAGCCGGATGGAAAGCCGTACGCCGATGCGGCGGCGATGTCGCTGGCGTTGATCGAAGCGGCGCGCGACGCCGGCATCGGTCTGACCTTGTTGCCGACGTTGTACATGACCGGCGGCTTCGACGGCCGTGCCTTGTCGGAACGACAGCGCCGCTTCGGCCACGACGTCGAAACGTACCTGCGGCTGATCGAGCAACTGCGCAAAATGGAAAATTCCACATTGCGCATCGGCGTCGCATTGCATAGTTTGCGCGCGGTGCCGGAACAAGCCATGCGCGAGGTGCTGGGCTCGGGTCTGGTCGACGCCGCGCCGATTCACATTCACGTCGCCGAGCAAATCGGCGAGGTGCAGGATTGCCTGAGTTTGCGCAATGCGCGCCCTGTGGAATGGCTACTCGATCATGCCCCGGTCGATGCGCGCTGGTGCCTCGTGCACGCCACGCACATGACGCCGGAAGAGACGATTCGTCTCGCCGAATCCGGCGCTGTCGCCGGCCTGTGTCCGACCACCGAAGCGAATCTTGGCGATGGACTGTTCGCGCTCAAGGACTATATGACCGCGGCTGGTGCGTTCGGCATCGGCTCCGACTCGCACATCTCGGTGTCGCCGGTGGAGGAACTGCGCTGGCTGGAATACGGCCAGCGCCTGCTCACGCGTCATCGCAACATCGCCGTATCCGAGTCGAGCAATAGTGTTGGCGAGACGTTGTGGGCCGAAGCCCTGTTTGGCGGCGCACAAGCCGCGGGTATGGAAATCGGCGTGCTCGAGGGCGGCGATCCGGCCGCGCCGCAGGCCGCTCCGCGCGCGGACCTGTTCGTGCTCGACGATGCCGCACCGCTGCTGGCCGCGCGCGATGGCGCAAATGCTCTCGATACATTTCTGTTCGCCGGCAACGCGAATCTCGTGCACGATGTGATGGTCGGCGGCGAATGGGTGGTGCGCGATTTCAAGCATCGCGATGAGCAGCGCATTGCTGCGCGCTATCGCGAAACCCTGCTGCGTCTGGCCGATTAGGCCGCTACCGGTTGCAACACCGGCTCGGCATGATGGCGCGGTATCAGCAAGGCGAGCAGCGCGGCGATTCCGCACATCAGGCCGGCGAGTAAAAACGCTTCGACGTAGCGATTGGTCTGCACGCGCAACACGCCGGCGCCGAACGCGGCCGTCGCCGCGCCGAGTTGGTGGCCGGCGCCGATCCAGCCGTAAATGACCGGCCCGCGCGCGCTGCCGAAGCGTTCGGCCGTAAGGCGCACGGTAGGCGGTACGGTGGCGATCCAGTCCAGGCCATAGAACATCGTAAACAGGCCGAGCCCGTAGAACGAGAAATCCGAATACGGCAGATACAGCAGCGACAGCCCGCGCAAGCCGTAGTACACAAAAAGCAGACGGCGGCTGTCGAAACGATCGGAGAGCCAGCCCGAGGCGGTTGTGCCGACGATGTCGAAAACGCCCATCGCGGCGAGCATGCCGGCGGCCTGCACTTCGGGTATGCCGTTGTCGGCGCAATAGGCGATCAGATGCGTGCCGATCAGGCCATTCGTGCTCAGCCCGCAAATGAAGAACGTCGCGAACAACAGCCAGAACGTGCGTGTACGCGCCGCAATGCCGAGCGCGCGGAACGCTTCGACAATGGGATTGTTTGCCGATGCGCCGACAGCCGGGTCGGCCACGGCGGCGCCGTAACGCGGCAAGCCGATATCTGCGGGGCGCTCCGGCAGCAGCAGCGCGACGAGCGGGATCAGCGCGAGCGCCGCAACGGCAACGATGCACACGACCACGCGCCAGTCGGCGTATCCGACCACCCAGGCGAGCACCGGCAGGAACAGCAACTGGCCGGTCGCCGTGCTCGCCGTGAGCAGACCGAGCACGGTGCCGCGGCGCGCTTCGAACCAGCGCGTGACGATCGTGACGCCGAGCACCATCGCCATCGTGCCGGTGCCGATACCGGCGAGCACGCCCCAGGTCAGGATCAGGCCTAGCGGCGAAGTGACGAATGCGCTGCCGCCCATTGCGCAGGCGAGCAGCAGCAACGCGATGATCATCGTGCTACGCACGCCGAAGCGCTGCATCGCCGCCGCGGCGAACGGTCCCATCAGGCCGAACAGGCACAGGCCGATGGAGACGGCGAGCGTGATCTGGTCGCGGCGCCAGCCGAACGCATGCTCCAGCGGCACGATCAGCACGCTCGGTGTGGCGCGGATGCCGGCGACCACGAGCAGGGTGAGGAATGTCAGCGCCGCGACGATCCAGGCATAGTGCAGGCGGCCTTGTAGGCGATGGGCAATGGCGAACGGCATGGCGATCTTGCGCTCCGGCAAAAAAGGAGTATATACACGCATTAATGAAACGACAAACGCAATGCGTCTGCGTCAATCTGCGTCGCGCCACGCGCGCGCTGACCCAGGCGTACGACTCGGCGTTGGCGGCGGCCGGCATCAAAGTGACGCAGTTTTCGCTGCTGCGCGCGATCGAGCGCAACGAACCGGCGGCGATCACGACGCTGGCCGAAGATCTGGATCTGGACCGCACCACGCTGGCACGCAATGTGCTGCCGCTGCAGCGCGACCGGCTGCTGACGCTCGCGGCCGGTGCTGATCAGCGCGTCACGGAAGTCCGGCTCACGGCGAAAGGGCGCAAGGCTATCGCCGCGGCGTTGCCTCTGTGGCAGCAAATCCAGGATGACGTCGCGCAGAAGCTGGGGCGCGATCGCGTTGGACAGTTGCGCGACATCGCCGCGGCGCTGGAACTCAGCGCGCCGGTGCCAGCAGCGGTGCGACGACGCTGAAATCGCCGTCGTTCGGCGCCGCACGGATGCCGAGCACGCGAGTCAGCAGTGGATAGATATCGACGTTATCGAATTCGGCAACGACGAGGCCGTGACGGAATGCCGGGCCGTGCGCCACGAACAATGCGCGCATGTTCGGATCGTCATTATCGTAGCCGTGTTCGCCGCGATGCTTTTCGTGGTCGGCGTGTTCGAGGGCATCGTGTGTGCTGATCGTCCAGCCGTCCTCGGCGAGACAGAGCAGGGGCAGGATGCGCGCATTCATGCCGTAATGCAGGCGCGGCGGCATCTGCGTCTTGCGCCAGCACGACATGTGCGGATGCGGCGCGAGCAGGACCTGTTCGATTCGATCCTCATGCCCCGCCTTAGGCGCAAGACCCGTCAGCACGCCGACCTCGACCGTCTCGACATCGCGCAGGTCGATCAGGTCGTCCAACGCGATACTGCGCTCGCTGCTAGTCGCCGTCATGCCATGATCGGAGACGACGACGAGATTCGCCGCGTGACGGAGCTGACGCTGCTCCAGGCCGGCGAGCAGAAGGCCGAGCGCGTGGTCCACCGCTGTGAGGGCTGCGGCGACTTCCTTCGCATCGGGGCCAAAGTCATGCGCTTCGTGATCCACCTGATCGAAATACAGCGTGATGAAATCTGGGCGCCGGCTGGCGGGCAAATCGAGCCATTGCAACACCTGCTCGACGCGATCGTCCGCGCTGACGCCACGGTCGAAGCTCTTCCAGAATTCCGGACGCACGCCGTCGATCGCGTAATCCGAGCCGGGCCAGAACATCGTCGCCGCGTGTTTGCCTTGGCGCTCCATACCAACCCACAGGGGTTCGCCGCCCCACCACAGTGGATCAGAAGCCAGAGTCGGATCGCTGCTGACGAAGCGCTTGCCGCTGAGCGGATCGAGCATGCGGTTGTTGACGATGCCGTGGTGCTCCGGATACAGCCCGGTGACGATCGTGTAGTGATTTGGGAACGTGAGTGTCGGGAACGCGGGTTTGAGCGCCTGTGCGCGCACGCCCTCGCGCGCGAGCGCCGACAAGTTCGGCGACAATCCGCGCTCGATGTAATCGGCGCGATAGCCGTCGATCGAAATCAGAATCAGAGGGGCGTAGGGCGGCGATTTCAGTTTTTGCGCGGCGCACGCCACCAGCAGCAATGCGGTCATCGCTGCCGCCGCGAGCACGAGACGGGGCATCGGCTCGCGCGCGCGAGTCGTGAGTTTGGCTAGCACGAGCTGCTACAGCGACGACGCGCCGAACGTATCGCAGCTCTTGATATCGCCGGACGCAAAACCTGCCTTGAACCAGCGCGAGCGCTGCGCCGAGGTGCCGTGCGTGAACGAATCCGGAGTTGCATAGCCGCGTGCGGCTTTCTGCAATGTGTCATCGCCGACTTGCGACGCTGCGTTGAGCGCCGCGTCGATATCGCCGGCCTGCAGCCAGTTCAGCTGCGCTTGCGAGCGGTTGCCCCACACGCCAGCGAAGCAATCGGCTTGTAATTCCAAGCGTACCGATGAACCGGCCGCGCCTTCCGTCGGGCGAATGCGCTGCATGATGCCGAGCAGGTTCTGCACGTGGTGGCCGACCTCGTGCGCGATCACGTACGCGCGCGCGAAATCGCCGCTGGCGTGAAAACGCGTGTCCATCTCGCGGAAGAAATCCAGATCCAGATATACGCGGTGATCGGCAGGGCAGTAGAACGGCCCCATCGATTCCTCGGCCGCGCCGCAGCCCGAGCGCGTCTGGCCATGGAACAGCAGCAGCTTCGGTTGTTCGTACTGCTGGCCGCTGGCCTGGAAGTACTGGCCCCAGACGTCTTCGGTGCTGGCGAGGATCTTGCTGACGAACTGATGTTGCGGATCGCTGCGATCGGCCGGCGTCAGCGGTCGCGTCTGCGACGGCGCAACCGTCTCGCTGGTATTGGCGCCGCCGTTAAGGAAGAGGTTCATGATCAGCGGTCGCGTCTGCGGGAAGATCAGCGCCACCAGCACCACGAGAATCGTGCCGCCGACGCCGAGGTGGAACCCGCCAAAGCGCATTCCGCCGCCACCACCCAAACCGCCGCCACCGCCGCCTTCGTCTTCAATGACGTTGTCGCTGTCCCGTCCTTTTCGCCAGTCCATTTGTGCGCCCTCAAGAAACGTGTCGATGAGGGCGCAACACTACTCCGCCAGCCAGTTCCACCGCAAGGCGAGGGAGTTTTTCCTTACCAAATCTCGCAGTGCTGCGCCTCTGGACGCACCATCGGCGCATCAGCCTTGCACTGGAAAGTCTTCTGGAATGCCGGCAGATTCGACAGCGGGCCATTGACGCGGTACTTGGCGATCGGGTGCGGGTCGCCTTGCACCATCGTGCGCTGCGTTTCCGGCCGGATCTCATCGCCGCGCCATTGGCCCCAGGCGATGAAGAACTGCTGCTCCGGCGTGAAACTGTCGAGCGTGGCTTCCGGGCTCTTGCCTTCACGCGACTTCTGGTAGGCGCGGAAAGCGAGCTTGGCGCCGCCGAGATCGGCGATCGATTCGCCGAGCACGAGCTTGCCGTTGTGATGGATGCCCGGCTC
>Ga0207680_10000506_pt1 | contig 18601 bp, 14 predicted proteins | sample KBSS23metaG_FD_184321 | JGI IMG/M metagenome (GOLD analysis project Ga0207680, IMG submission 184321) | Switchgrass rhizosphere microbial communities from Kellogg Biological Station, Michigan, USA - KBS S2-3 metaG (SPAdes) (version 2) | ecosystem: Host-associated > Plants > Roots > Rhizosphere...
CCGGCGTGGCCTCCCAGAACACTTTCGTCACGTACCACGGACGATACGCATCGTGCACGAGCAAGCCGTAGCCATCGCGTGCGATCGCGCGCTGCACGCGCACGAGTGCTTCCGCGGCCGGCCGCTGCAGGAACGCGCGCGGCTCGTTGTACAACGGCGTGCGCAGAAAGTTGCGTGACGTTGCGTAGCGGATGTCGAGCTTGATTGAAGGGTCGAGCGCAGTCAGTTCGACGAGATCGGGTGGGCGAAATTCGCCCGGCTCGACTGGCGGCGTCGCCGCGAGCGCGAGCGGCAGCAGTTCGGCGACCGGGCGCACCGGCTCGATTTGAAAGAATGTCGGCTGCGGCGGCGTGCTCGCACAGGCCGCAAGGAAGCAGGTGAGGACGAGTCCCAGCGGTCGCAAGGAAAGCATTCGGGCGTCGCTCCGCAACGGATCGAAGGTGCGCTAGTCTATCGCGACCGCAATCCTTGCACAGGAATGGGCCATGAATCTCGTCACCGGTATTGCGCAAATCGCGTTGAGTGTGGGTGATCTCGCTCGCGCGAACGCATTTTATCGCGATACTTTGGGTCTCAAGCATCTGTTCGATGCGCCGAACATGAGTTTCTTCGACATCGATGGCGTGCGCCTCATGTTGAGCGCGCAAGGCGGAGAACCAGCTGGCCGTGGCACATTGGTTTACTTGAAAGTCGCCGATGTGGGCGCGGTGCATGCCGAACTTTCCGCGAAGCTGGTGCGGTTCGAACAACCGCCGCACGTCATCGGTCGTTCACCAACTGCCGAAGTCTGGTTGGCCTGGTGCGCCGATCCGGACGACAATTTGCTCGGGCTGATGTCCGAGAAGCCGCTTTAAGGCAGCTCCGTGCGACTGCGTGCGCTATTTTTGCTGGCGCCGCTGGCATTGGTGGATTGCAGTTCCGCGCCCGCGCGCAGCGATCACGCCGCGCGCTTGGAAACACTCGCTTTGTTGCAAACACTCAATGCCGATTTGCTGAGTCACGATAGCGCGACGCTGACTCTCGAACACTGGTGTGGCGAGCATCGTCTTGCCGATCCTGCGCGCATCGTCGCGCTCCATGTGCGCGGTGCACAGAAGACGTTGCCCAATGAATTGCGCGCGAAGCTCGCAATCGACGCGGCAGAGCCGGTCGCGTATCGACACGTGCAGCTCGTCTGCGGCGACCACGTCTTGTCCGAAGCCGACAATTGGTATGTGCCGGGCCGGCTGACGCCGGCAATGAACCGGCAGCTCGAATCCAGCGACGAGCCGTTCGGCAAGGTGGTGAAGCCGCTCGGATTTCAGCGGCGCACGCTTTCGTCGCAACTTCTGTGGCGGTCTGCGCAATACACGAAGATGCCGCGCGACCTGCTGCGCCACACCGCGGTGCTGTATACCTCGGCGCAAGTGCCGTTCAGCGCCGTCATCGAAACCTATCAGCGCGGGTTGTTCGATCTACCCTAGAGCGTGATTGCCAGCCGCGTGGCCTGCTCAATCGCGCGCTTCGCGTCGAGCTCCGCGGCCACATCCGCGCCACCGATCAGATGGACATCGATGTTGGCAGCCTTCAGCGCATCGAACAGATCGCGGCGCGGCTCCTGGCCTGCGCAGATGACGACATTATCCACATTGAGTATTTGTGGATTTCCGTCGATGCTGACATGCAGGCCGGCATCGTCGATGCGCTCGTACGTCACGCCGCCGAGCATCTTCACCTGCTTCATTTTCAGCGCGGCGCGGTGCACCCAACCCGTGGTCTTGTTCAGGCGCTTGCCGGGCGAGCCCGGGGTGCGCTGCAGCAGCCAGACTTCGCGTTCTGCGGCTTCCGGCGCCGGTTTCGCTATGCCGCCGCGATTCGTGTAGGTTTGATCCACGCCCCATTCATGTGACCAGCGCGCGATGTCGGTGCTCGGCGACGGCTCGGCTTGCGTGAGGAATTCGGCGACATCGAAACCGATGCCGCCAGCGCCGATGATCGCCACGCGCTTGCCGACGGCCCGGCCACGCTGGATGACATCGACATAGCTCAGCGCCTTGGCGTGATCGGCGCCGGCAATCGCCAGCGCGCGAGGCGTAACGCCGGTCGCGAGCACGACGCCGTCGAAGCCGCGCAGCGCCGCAACATCCGCGGACGTGTTCAGGCGCAACTCGACGCCGGTGTCGCTCAGGCGATGCGTGTAGTAGCGCAGCGTCTCGTGGAATTCTTCCTTGCCGGGAATGCGCTTGGCCATGTTGAACTGGCCGCCGATTTCGTTCGCGCTCTCGAACAGCGTCACGGCATGGCCGCGCTCGGCGAGCGTCGTCGCGCAGGCGAGACCTGCCGGCCCGGCGCCGACGACGGCGAAGCGCTTGCGGGCCAGCGCGGGTGCGATGATCAACTCGGTCTCGCGGCAGGCGCGCGGATTGAGCAGGCATGAAGCAAGCGCGTTTTCGAACACGTGGTCCAGGCAAGCCTGGTTGCAGGCGATGCACGTATTGATGCGCTCCGCGCGGGCGCCCTGTGCCTTGCGTACCCATTCCGGGTCGGCGAGCAGCGGTCGCGCCATCGACACCATGTCGGCGGCGCCATCGGCGAGTATCCGTTCGGCGACCTCGGGCATGTTGATGCGGTTCGTCGTGATCAGCGGCAGCGCGATTTCCCTCTTGAGCTTGTTCGTGACCCAGGCGAACGCCGCGCGCGGCACGCTCGTGACGATCGTCGGCACGCGCGCTTCATGCCAGCCGATACCGGTGTTGATGAGCGTGGCACCGCCGGATTCGATCGCCTTGGCGAGCTGCACGATCTCGTCCCAGCTTTGCGCGTTGTCGACGAGATCGAGCATTGACAAGCGATAGATGATGATGAAATTCGAGCCCACGGCTGCGCGTGTGCGCCGCACGATTTCCACGGCCAGGCGCTGGCGTTTTTCGACGCTACCGCCCCAGGCGTCCGTGCGCGTATTCGTGCGCGCGGCGAGGAACTGGTTGATCAGATAACCTTCGCTGCCCATGATTTCGACGCCGTCGTAGCCGGCGTCCTGGGCGAGCTTGGCGCAGGTTACGAAGTCACGGATCGTGCGTTCGACACCTCGCGCGGAAAGAGCGCGCGGAGTGAATGGCGTGATCGGCGATTTGATTTTGGAAGGCGCGACCGACAGCGGCTGATAGCCATAGCGGCCCGCGTGCAAAATCTGCAGGCAAATTCGGCCGCCCTCGTCGTGCACAGCGGCGCTGACTTTGCGATGGCGCGCGACGTGCCAGGACATCGACAGTCGGCTAGCGAACGGCTTGAGCCAGCCGGCGATATTCGGCGAGAAACCGCCAGTGACAATGAGACCGACGCCGCCGCGCGCGCGCTCGGCGAAATACGCCGCGAGCTTGTCGAAATCGCGTGCACGATCTTCCAGGCCGGTATGCATCGAGCCCATCAGCACGCGGTTGCGCAGCGTGACGAAACCGAGGTCGAGCTGAGAGAGCAGGTGCGGGTAGGGCGACACAGCGGCTTCGGCCATGGGATCGAACGGACGTTTGAATGCGCGCACGATGCCCGGAATCGGCTGAACTCGCAACCTATCCGACGATTTTCAACACCACCAGCGTCTGATCGTCGTTGCCGACCGGCCCCTCCTGGTGCGCCTGTACTTCGGCGACGACATTGTGCAGCAGGTCTTGCGGATCTTCGGCGCCGTGCGCGACGAGCTGGCGCAGGCGCTCGACGCCGAACATCGTTCCTTGCGCATCGCGCGCTTCGACAATGCCGTCGGTGTACAGCACGAGCGTGTCGTCGCGCTCGACGGTGATCTCGTTGTTGCGGTACTCGTGGTCGCGCAGCACTCCCAGCGGAATCTGATCGCCTTCGCCGACCAATTCGACGGCGTGACCGCGCCGCAGCAGCAGCGGCGGATGGCCGGCGCTGAGATAAAGCAGCTTGCGCAGGTCCGGCCGGTATGACGCCGCGAAAGTCGTCATGAAGTGTCCACGATTACGCCGCGAAAAAAAGTATTTGTTGACGTAGGAAATCACCGGCGCCGGACCCGGTGCGCCGTTGCCCTGGTAAGTGCGCAGGATTGCATCGAACTGCACGGTCTCCATCGCCGCTGCCGCGCCATGCCCGGAAACGTCGCCGACGATCACGCCCCACATGTCAGCGCCGTCGCGCGAAAATTCCGGCGGAGCGAAGCGGGTGATGTTGGTGAGTTCGTAATAATCGCCGGCGGCCGTCGCCGCCGGCTGCCAGTGCGCGGCGTATTGCAGGCCTTCGATTTGCGGGTTGTCCGGCAGCAGCAGTCGCTGGATGTCCGCGAGATCCTCGATCTCGCGGCGCTGGCGCTCGGTTTCCTGGGTGAGGGCACGCAGCGCGAGCGGGCGCACGATCAGGTTCGCGGCGAGATTCACATGCAGCAGCACGCGTTCGAGATCGGCACGGTCGAAGCGATGCGCGACCGTGCTGCCAAACGCGAGCCAGTGACTGAGATCGCCGCCGTTCGCGATCGGAATCGCCAGCACGGTAGCGGGCCCGAACAATACTTCGGCCAGCGGCGATGCACGCCGGACGGGAGGCACTTCGATCACATGCGCCGTGGTGCCGCGCACGATGCGGGAGGCCAGTTCATCGTCGAACGGCGGCAGCGTACGATGCTCGCCGAGCGGATCGATATTAGGTACGTGCTCGGTGCCGTCGGGCCCAATCAACCCGGCAAGACGGCAACGTCCGGGCTTCTGGCCGCGCACGAGCAGCAGTGCCAGCGAGCAGTCCGGGAAATCGCCGGCGAAATGCGCGTGTAATGTGCGCAGCGCCGCGCTCGAGTCGGCGTCGAATGCACTGAGATTGAGAACGCGCTCGAAAAGATGATTCGACATGCTTGGATTGTGGCGTCGTACGACGGAACCGTCCATGGTTTCACCCCCGCTCGGCTCCTGCCTCGCCCTCAGCGGCGACAGGCGATGCCATTCCAGGCATCGCCTCGGCGTCGCCACTTCGACCGCGAAGCAGTTTGGATTTCGCCGCCCATTCGGCTGCCGCATCCATCGACTCCAGCGCCGTGAATACGCCAGCCACCAGCGTCGCAACCGGTACGCCGTCGCGATACAACACGCGCGCGCTGGTCAGATTCGGCACCTTGGCGCCGGCCAGCAGCTGCCCGGCCTGATTCAGCGGATCGGCGCCGCACACCGCGACCAGCGTTCCATCCGGCGCGCGCTGGCGCACGCTACGCAGCAGGCCCACGGCTTCGGGCAACGCGAATTGTTCTCCGGTCAGGCCGGCAATGAAGCGGCCGCCGCGAATTTCGCCGCGGGCTTCCAGGCGTTGGTAGACGCGCAGCAATTCGCGCCAGGGCGGCAGCCACGGCGCCTCGCGTGCGAGCAGGCGCCAGCACATGACGCCGTAGCGCTTGAGCAGCGTGCGCGCGATGTGTTCCAGCGCCTCGGTATCGGTGCTCTGCCGATTCCCGGCTTTTGCTTCGCGGTTGCCGGCTCGACGCAGCAAACCCCAGCGTCCGGCATCGGCAATGCCGAGCAGCGCGGTGCGGCGACCGCGGCGACGACTCGGCGACGGCCGCTTCGAGGCCGGCACGAGCAGTGCGCGCAGACCGGCGTAGCTGTCGGAGTTGATCATGCCGGCGGCGACGAGTTCGGCGAGCGCGTCCTCAAGTTCGACATGCAGCAGGCGGGTACCGCCCGCGATCTCGTCGAAAAACGAAGCGCCGTGTTCGCGCAGGTAATCGGCCACGGCCTCACCGCGCGAAGACAAGGCTGGCGTGCCGTCCTGTTGTGTTTTGCTCAAGCCCGACCATGACCCCATGTTGCGCCGCTGCAGCAGCACGATCGGCGTGCCGCGCACCGGTCCGCTCGCGCGCTCGCGCGTGTCCTCGCCTTCGCGCGTGGGCGTAGCACGCAGCCGCGTCCACACCAGGCGTCCGGCGAGACAAAGATCATCGAGCCAGGAAATTTCGTAACCGGCGACGCGCGCCGGCAGCAGTTCGGATTCCCACGCTGCGGCTGGCGCTTCGAAGCCTTCGAGTTGCGCGAGTATTGCAGCAAGACCATCCGGGCCGCTGACCTGCGCGGCGGGCGCGACACGCTGCCAGTCGAACAGAAAACGCATGAAGTCGCGCGGCTCTACCGGCTCGATTTCGCGGCGCAGGCGCTTGACGGTATAACGATGGATACGCGCAAGCAGGTGGCGTTCACACCATTCGGTTTCGGTCGCGCCCGGACTGAACTGTCCGCGCATGACGTAGCCTTCGCGTTCCAGCGCGACCAGGGCGACGTCGATATCCACTTGTGGAATTTGCAGCATCGCCGCGAGCGCGGCGGGGAGCGTTGGGCCGACGCCGGTCAGGCGGCAGCGCAGGATTTCGGCGAGCGCGTCTTCGCGCGTCCAGGCGATTTCAGCGAATTCCGCGGGCGCGGTCACCGCCGGATCGAATTCTGCTCCGGGGTAGATCGCCTGGAATTGCGGCAGCCGTTCGGCGGCGATCCAGATTTTCTTCTCGTCGTTCCGACAAATAAACGTGGCCCGCCGTTGCGCGACGAGTTCATCGAGCAACGCGGCCCAAGCCGCATTCGTCGCGATCTCTTTCTCGGTCAGGAAGGCAACGCCCATCAATGCTTCGTGCAATTCGTCCGGCGTGTTCGCCTGCGGCCATGCCTCTTCACGCACCGCGGCGATCGCTTCGGCATCGAGCTTGCCGAAATCCTCGGTCGTTTCGAAATCGCCCCAGCGTCGCGACAGCACGGCTTGGGTGCGGCGTTCTTCCAGTGGCGCATCGTCGAGGAACGAATACGGACGCGCGTTGAGCACTTCGGCGGCGAGCGGCGAGGGCGCGGTGAGGTCACGGCAGACGACGCGGATTTCCTCGCTCTCGAGCCGGCGCAGCAGCGCCTCGAGGCCCCCGATGTCCATGGCCTCGTGCAGGCAGTCGAACAGGGTCTGCGCAACCAGCGGGTGATCGGGAACCTGGCGTTCGCCCACGATGTTTTCAGCGCAGGCGACCTGATCGGGGAACACGGTCGCGAGCAGGTCTTCGGATTTCATGCGCTGCAGTTGCGGCGGCACCTTCGTACCGCCCTGGAAACGCGGCAGCGCGAGCGAAGTCGTCGCGTTCCAGCGCCAGCGCACCCCGAACATCGGTGCGTCGAGCAGCGCTTGCGTCAGCACGTCGCGCACGTTGTTGGAATGCAGGTAGCGCGTGACTTCATCGAGCGGAAAACTGTGGCTCGTGGACAGCGACAAAACGATCGCGTCTTCGGTCGCCGCGGCCTGCAGTTCGAAGTTGAACTTGCGGCAGAAACGCTTGCGCAGTGCGAGCCCCCAGGCGCGATTGAGGCGGCTGCCGAACGGCGAATGGATGATGAGCTGGGTGCCGCCGGATTCGTCGAAGAAGCGCTCCATCGCCAAATCATGTTGCGTCGGCAGCATACCGAACGCGGCTTTCGCGCCGCCGAGGTAATCGACGATCTGCTGGGCGGCACTTTCGTTCAAGCCGACGTCATTGTGCAGCCAGTCGTACGCGGCGGTGGGATGCGATCCGCCATCGAGCCGCAATGAGATTTCTTCGCGCAAGCGCGATACGGACGACGACAATTCATCGGTGCGCCCGGGCGCTTCGCCCAGCCAGAACGGCAGCGTCGGCGGGGCGCCTTGCGCATCCTCCACGCGCACTTTGCCGCGCTCCACGCGCAGCACGCGATACGAGGCGTTGCCGAGCTGGAAGATATCGCCGGCCATGCTCTCGACGGCGAAATCCTCGTGTACCGTGCCGATCTTGAGTGCCTGCGGTTCGAGCACGACTTCGTAATCGGCGGTGTCGGGAATCGCGCCGCCGGAGGTGATCGCGGTCAGGCGCGCGCCGCGCCGCGCGCGCACCATGCCGTTGACAGCATCGCGATGGATGTAGGCCGCGCGCGTGCCGCGTCGCGTCGAATAGCCTTCGGCGAGCATGCGCACGATCTCGTTGAACGCGTCGCGGCCGAACTGCGCGTACGGGTACGCGCGCGTGACGAGTTCGAACAACTCATTCTCACTCCATTCGCGGCAGGAGACCTCGGCGACGATCTGCTGGGCGAGCACATCGCGCGCATTGCGTTCGACGTGCAGCGTATCCAGTTCGCCGCGGCGCACCGCGTCGAGCAGCGCGGTGCATTCGATCAGATCATCGCGCGAACTCGGAAACAGGCGCGCTTTCGGCGTGCCTTCCACTGCATGGTTGGCGCGACCGGCACGCTGCAGGAACGTGGCGATCGAGCGCGGCGAGGAGAGCTGGCAGACCAGATCGACGTCGCCAATATCGATGCCGAGTTCGAGCGATGCCGTCGCCACGAGTGCGCGCAATTCGCCGCGCTTGAGGCGCTGCTCGGCGGCCAGGCGTTGCTCGCGCGCGAGGCTGCCATGGTGCGAGGTTACGGCTTCCTTGCCGAGGCGGTCGCTCAGGTTCTTGGCGACACGCTCGGCCATCCTGCGCGTATTGACGAACACGAGCGTGGTGCGGTGACTCTGGATGAGTTCGGCCAGCCGGTCGTAGACCTGCATCCACACATCGCCGGACATGACGGCTTGCAGCGGTGTGGGCGGCAGCTCGAGCGCGAGATCACGCTCGCGCGTGTAGCCGACATCGACGATCTCGCATTGCTCGGCCGGATTCGCGCCGAGCAGGAACTTCGCCACCTCGCTGATTGGCTTCTGCGTCGCCGACAAGCCGATACGCGTCAGCGGCCGCCCGCACAGCGCTTCGAGACGTTCCAGCGACAGCGCCAGATGCGCACCGCGCTTGCTCGGCGCCAGGGCGTGGATTTCATCGACGATCACGCTGCGCGTCGTCGCCAACAGCGCCCGGCCGGACTCGGAACCGAGCAGGATGTAGAGCGATTCCGGCGTGGTCACCACGATGTGCGGAGGGCGCCGGCGCATCGCGTCGCGCTCGCTCTGCGGCGTGTCGCCGGTGCGCACGCAGGTGCGAATCTCGACGTCGGGAAGGCCAAGTTCGAACAGCTTGTCGCGGATGCCGGCAAGCGGCGCGTCGAGATTGATGCGTACGTCGTTCGACAGCGCTTTCAACGGCGAGATGTAGACGATGCTGGTCGTGTCGGTCAGCGTGCCGTCGATGCCGCGACGCACGAGCTCGTCGATCGCAGCCAGAAATGCCGCAAGCGTCTTGCCCGAGCCGGTCGGTGCGGCGATCAGCGCGTGGCGGCCGGACTGAATCGCCGGCCAGGCGCGCAACTGGGCAGCCGTGGGCGCCGCGAACGCGCGGCGAAACCAGGCGGCAACGGCTGGGTGGAAATGGTCCAGAGGCATGGGCGAATTGTGCTCCCGCACGGGTTAAATCGCGATAAGGCTGCTGACACGATATGGCAGCAGTGTCTCGCCGACTGCGACCGGAAGCCGCCCAAAACGGCCGCGCTCGGCAGCTCGCGCGCCGGCGTCGCGTAATCTGCCGTCGCTCGCGACGTTTTGGGACGGGTTCCATAAGATGCAGTCCCGGGCGTCGCTTTCTGGCAAAATGCGCGGCCCTTTCCCAAGCTTGAATCCCATGAGCCATCACGACATTCGCTCGGCCGTGCGGCCGTCTCCCGATCAGCCCATGGTCGACATCGCCGATTACGTCGTCGATTACCAGATCGATTCGAAAGAGGCGTACGACACGGCGCGCCACATGCTGGTGGATTCGCTCGGTTGCGCGATGCTGGCGATGCGGTTTCCCGAATGCGTCAAGCATCTGGGTCCGCTGGTTCCGGGGGCGACGCTCGCCGGCGGCGCGCGCGTGCCGGGCACGAGCTGGGAACTGGATCCCGTGCAGGCCGCCTACAACATCGGCGTGCAAGTGCGCTGGCTGGATTTCAACGATACCTGGCTCGCGGCGGAGTGGGGCCATCCGTCGGACAATCTCGGTGCGATTCTCGCGGTCGCCGATTACGTCTCGCGCCGGAATATGCGCGAAGGTGGCAACGCGCTCACGATCAAGGATGTGCTGACCGCGGCGATCAAGGCGCACGAAATCCAGGGCTGCTATGCGCTGAAGAATTCGTTCAATCGCGTCGGCCTGGACCACGTCATCCTCGTGCGGCTCGCCTCCACCGCCGTCGTCACGCAGATGCTCGGCGGCGGCAAGGATGAGATCATCAACGCGATCTCGCAGAGCTGGATCGACAACGGCGTGCTGCGCACATACCGCCACGCGCCGAACACCGGGCCGCGCAAGAGCTGGGCCGCGGGCGACGCCTGCCGCCGCGCGGTCACCCACGCGCTGAATGCGATCAAAGGCTGCGTCGGTTATCCGTCCGCGCTGTCGGCGAAGACCTGGGGCTTCTACGATGTCGCGTTCAAGGGCAAGCCCTTCGAATTCGAGCGTCCGTTCGGCAGCTACGTCATGGAAAACGTGTTGTTCAAGATCAGCTTCCCGGCCGAATTCCATGCGCAGACCGCGGTGGAAGCCGCGCTGCAGCTGCATCCCCAGGTCGCCGGCAAGCTCGACGCCATTGAACGCATCGAAATCGAAACGCAGGAAGCCGGCGTGCGCATCATCGACAAGACCGGGCCGCTGGCCAACTACGCCGATCGCGACCACTGCATCCAATACATGGTGGCGGTGCCGCTGATCTTTGGGCGGCTCACCGCCGAAGATTATGCCGATGTCGTTGCTGCCGATCCGCGCATCGACGTGCTGCGCGGCAAGATGACGGTCAAGGAAAATCCGCAGTTCACGAAAGATTATTTCGATCCGGCGAAACGCTATATCGGCAATTCCGTACAAGTGTTTTTTGCCGACGGCAGCAAGACGGCAAAAGTCTCGATCGACTATCCCATTGGCCATCGCAAGCGCCGCGCCGAAGGCATTCCCGTGCTTCTGAAGAAGTTCGAACACGCGCTCGCCGGCCATCTGCCAACCGGTCAAGTCGAGAGGATTCTGGCGGCTGCCAAGGATCCGGCAGCGTTCGAAGCTATGCCGGTCACGCGCTGGATGGACCTTTTCAGTGTTTGAATGGCAAAAAAAGCACTCCGGTCAACGAGTTCTGTTCAGGAAGGTGGCGTGCCCCTTGCTGACTCACTCCTGAACGAATACGGCTGGAGGTAAAAATTTGATTTTGCTAGACTGCCCCGGCTCGCGTTGCTGCTGTGCTAACATATAATTAACGCGACTCGGTCATTCGGCCGTGCAGGCGATGGACAGTGTGGCGCGTGGGTTGAGCGCACGCCCTGAAGAAAAAACTAAGCAGAGGAGATTCCGATGAAACGTAACATGATGTTTGCACTGATTGCCCTGGGACTGGGCGGAGTGAGTGTCGCGAATGCCCAGGACTTTGGCGGCTGGTATCTCGCCCCGCGCATTGGCGCGGATTTCCCGGACAGCAAGCGTACTACTGACACGACCCTGTTTGCGGGCATCGGCCTTGGTGCTTGGGTCAACCCGAACCTCGCCGTCGATTTCGAATACGGCATCAACAATGCGGATTTCAAAGATAGCTCGCCGCGCGCGGGCCATCAGTGGGAAAGCGTCCAGCTAGATGTAGCCGGCCGCTGGTTCTTCGGCGAACTCGGCTCCGGCTGGCGTCCGTACATCATGGGCGGCCTTGGCGCCGTGCGCCACAAGGCTTACTCGGGCTTCTTGCTGAGCGACACCGTCGCCACCGACCCGAACCGCGGCGGTTATGCCTCGGGTGGCGGCTGGGATCCGATGGCCACGCTCGGTATCGGCGTGCAGTACAACATGTCCGATCGCCTCGCTTTCCGCGGCGAACTCGCGGCGCGTTACGACCACGACAACAATTCGCTGAATTCGCCGCTCGCCGCCTCGTACGGCTTCCAGAACCACTCCGGCTTCACCGATGGCCTGGCCACGGTCGGCCTGGTGTGGACCTTCGGTGGTGGCCACGCCGCCGAGAAAACCGTCGAGAAGCGCGTAACGGAGACCACTCCGCCGCCGCCGGCTCGTGAACAGCCGACGCCGCCGCCGTCCGTCGCGATCGACCTGCGTGGCGTCGAGTTCAAGTTCGACCACCCGAAGGTTGGCGAGAAGCTGGTGCCGTCGCTGAAAGCGCCGACTGCCGACTCCGTCGCGATCCTCGACCAGGCCGTGGATACGCTCAAGCGTTATCCGAACGTGCGCGTCGAAGTCGATGGTCACACCGACTCGAAGGGCACCGATGCTTACAACCAGAAGCTGTCGGAGCGTCGCGCCCATGGCGTATACGAGTACCTGACCGCGCACGGCATCTCGTCCAGTCAGATCTCCGGTGAACGCGGCTTCGGCGAAAGCCAGCCGATCGACACGAACGACACTGCGGCTGGCCGTCAGCGCAACCGTCGCGTCGAGCTGAAGGTTCAGCAGTAAGTTTCGACCAAAAGGCAACACAAAAGGCCCGGAGCGATCCGGGCCTTTTTTTTTGCGGTTCCTAACGCTATGCCCGCATTACGAGATACGCAGACGCAAGGCAATCGCGCGCCTTTGCAGGGTTTTGCCAAATGTCGCCCCAGAGGCGGAAGCTGCGCGTGAATGCTGCGCGCCGCCGCAATGTGCGGATCGCCTACGCGAGCGGTTTCGGCTTGACCTCCACGCTGGTCTTCACCGAGTTCGCGATGAAGCATGCCTGATGTGCGCGTTCGTGCAGCTTTGCGTATTCGTCGGCAGAAGGCTGCTTGGCGCCGGAGAACGAAACCTCAGGCGCGAGAATCGCCTTCACCACGGCCATCTGGCCGTCGGCATTGCGGTCCAGCAGTGCCACAGCGTCGTCGTGATATCTGTCGACCATGTAACCGCGGTTCGCGCACACCGCGAGAAATGTCAGCATGTGGCAGCTGGACAGCGCAGCCAGCAGCAGTTCCTCGGGATTGCTGGCACCGGGATTACCCGCGTACTTACCGGGAGCGGCCGAGTTGAGTAACGATTGGCCGCCGGAAAAACGGATGTCGTGGTCGCGACTGTAGTTATCGCGCGTGAACGGGCCGCCGTTGCGCGACCACTCGAGACTCATGTGATGTTCCGACACGTGCGGCGCTCCGAAGTGGTTTGCGTGAGCGTACGGGTTGCGTATGATCCGGCGCAATCCTTTCTCGGGGACAGCCGTGGCCGAAGATGTGTTTTTGCTCGATGGCGGCTGCACCTGCCGCGCACTGCGTTATCGCATGACGAGCAAACCGCTGTTCGTGCACTGCTGCCACTGCACGTGGTGCCAGCGCGAGACCGGCAGCGCCTTCGCGCTCAATGCGATGATCGAGGCCGAGCGCGTCACGTTGCTCAGCGGCGAGGTCGATGTCGTACATACGCCGTCGAACAGCGGCAAGGGGCAGAAGATCACGCGTTGTCCCCAGTGCCGCATCGCGGTGTGGAGTAACTATTCCGGTGCCGGTGAAGCGATCCGCTTCGTGCGCGTCGGCACGCTCGATCAGGCGTTTCGGCTGCCGCCCGACATCCACATCTTCACTTCGACGAAGCAGCCGTGGGTGATGTTGCCGCCCGGTGTTCCGGCGCTGCCGGAATATTACGATCGCAATGTTCACTGGCCGCAAGAAAGCCTGGAGCGGCGGGCAGCGCTGCTTGCGGCGAAGTAGACGGCGATGACCAAAAAGACGCACGTCTCCATCGCTGACGTGCGTGGCCTTGGCCGGCTCGCCACGGAGGCAACGCTGGGACTGACCAAACTGGTCGAAACCCTGCATCACAATATCCTGCGCACGCCGGGTGTCCTGGGTGTGCCCACGCAGGAGCCCACTGGCGGCATTACGGGATTCATATACAAATCCATTCGCGGCGTGACGCGCGTGGTGGGCGGCAGCCTCGACATCGTGCTAGGTCAGCTCGGAAGATTGCTGGGGCGCAGCGAGTCGTCGCCCGAACGCGAGACAGTGCAGGCTGCATTGAATGGCGTGCTCGGCGATCATCTGCAGGAAAGTGCGAATCCGCTGGCGATTGCAATGCATTTGCGCCGCGACGGCAAGCCCATCGACCTGCAGCGCAAGGCGCTACATGCGGCGATTCCCGACGCCAGCGGGAAAATTCTGCTCCTGGCGCACGGCTTGTGCATGAACGATCTGCAATGGCAGCGCAACGGGCACGACCACGGAGCGAGCCTGGCTCGCGATGCCGGATTCACGCCGGTGTATCTGCATTACAACAGCGGTTTGCATATCTCCAGCAACGGCCGCGCACTCGCGGCGCAGATCGAGAAACTGCTACACGTGTGGCCGGTACCGGTCGAAGAACTCGTAATCCTCGCCCACAGCATGGGCGGACTGGTCACGCGCAGTGCCTGTCATCATGGCGCACAAGTTGGCCACCACTGGTTGCGCCATCTGAACAAGATCGTTTTCCTCGGCACGCCGCATCTGGGCGCTCCACTCGAGCGCGGTGGCAACTGGATCGACATGATTCTGGATGCGAGTCCTTACACGACCGCTTTTGCGCGCCTCGGCAAAATCCGCAGCGCCGGTATCACCGACCTGCGCCATGGCAGCATGCTCGATGAAGATTGGGAACATGACGATCGCTTCATCCGTTCGCAGCGCCGACCCGCTTTCGTGCCGTTGCCGAACGACGTGGGGTGTTACGCGATTGCCGCCTCGATTGCGAAGAAAACCGGAGAGCCGGCGAAAGCGCTGCTCGGCGACGGACTCGTGCCGCTCGTGAGCGCATTAGGTCAGCACAAGGATGCGCGCAGAAATCTGGCATTGCCAAAGGCCCGGGAATGGATTGGCTATGGCATGAACCACATGGATTTGCTGGATCGCAAGGACGTGTACGCGCAGCTGCAGCGGTGGCTAGCCGATTGACGTTCAAAACCGCAGCGATAAACAGCTCAGGGCGCCATCCATTTTTCGGAATTCGGACATGTCCAGCGCGATCACGTCCAGCCCAAAGCCGCGCATGGTCGACGCGAATTGCGCGAAGCCGGCGGAGATGATGAGGTGATCGTTGATGCGCAGGAAGTTTGCTGCGTAATTTTCCTCCGGCTCGACGGGCACGACTTCATAGCCGTGGAAAGCCGAATCACCGGCGAGCGCGCCGATGACGACGAGGCGTTTGTCGCCCAGATACGAGATGCCGCTTTTCAAATGCAGGATTCCGCGTACGCCGCGGATATCGACCAACGCCGAGGTGAACCCTTCCTGCGCCAGGATCTGTACGAGCTGGCGTGCGCCTTCGGCGTTCGTGCGTTCGGACAAGCCAATGAAAAAATGTTCATCGGCCTGGCAGATGTCGCCGCCATCGACCGTTCCGGGCGCAGTGATCCGATGAATTCGCGAAAAAAAATCCGGCAGCACAGTGGCGATGTTGGTGACTTCACCGACGCGGCTAGCCGCTCCGGGCCGCGTCAGAACCGCACAGCGGTCGGTCAGAATCGCGGTGTCTTCCACGAAGGTCGAATCCGGATACGCCGCATCGGCGGCAAGACGCGTCAACGTCAACCCACATTGTTCCAGCGCGGCGCAGTAGCGTGAGTGCTGTTCTAGAGCCTTATGCAGATCCGGTGCGCCGAGTCCGGCTGTGGTCAGGCCCCGGGCTAATGCTTCTGACGGTGGGCGGACGATCGCGCGCGTGAACATTGAGTGCTCCTAGTTGCGGCGATATTCTCGCAGGTTCCGCTGCTATGGCGTGACAAAACAGGCTCTGCGTCAGGAACATCCGGACATTCCGGCGGAGAACAGCATATTGCGTAAAGTCGCTTCCGTTCTGTTTCTGCTGTTCTGCTGATCGTGACGCCATTGATATTGCACAAGAGCGCAAAGGAGTAACGGGACGAGCCCCGCCGAAGCGGGGCTCGTGTTGTGCTGCCTAAACTACTTCTGATGGAGGCAGGCCGCGTCGTATTGGGAGACGCTGGCGGTATTGCGGGAGTTTTGCGGCTGAGTGCCGGCGTACTTCGAACCGGCTACACCGTCCTCGTTGAATGCAGAACCCCGTGCGTTGGCAGCATTGCCTGGAGTGTTCGGCGCAGTCGCGCTGCCGCATGAGGCCATCGGTTGGCCGGTGCGCGACGGGCCGCGCACAGTCGACGCCGTCGTCGTGGTTGGATGAGTTCCCGGTGTGGCCGTGCTCGGTTGATGCGTAGCCTGGCCGCGGCCCGGTGCCGCTACGGCGGCGGCCGAAAGCGCCAGCAGTGCGGATGCGATGATGATGCGAGTGGTTTTCATAATGCCTCCTTACTTTAGTTAGCTAACCCCCTTTGTGCACTTGGTGCACATCAGATTAAGAGCGCAGCGGGGAAAAGAAGATTTCATCGCTGCGTGGCATGTTTAGTTGAGCTTCAACTATGCGTCCTTCAGCACCGCAAGCTTTCCGCGCGTGCGCGCTTGACAGTGCGCTACGCGGCGTTCGCCTAGCTTGAAATTGGGGAACGCCGATTACTCGAACATGTCGGCGAAAATTACATCGTCCCAAACGTCCGTGATCGGCGCTATCACTGCCGCGTTGCGCAGTGGCACCAGCGCGTACATGTCTTCGAGCGTGCGCAACACGTTGTAATGGGTGATTGCACCGTTCGAGACGAAGCCGTGCTGGATATGGGCGCCAGCGAAGATGGTTGGAATCTGGTCTGAGGGATTAAAGCTACCGCTGCCCTCGTCCCACGTTACGATCAGCAGGCTGTTGCGCGCGATCGGAGCTGCCAGAAATGCGGCAATGTTGTTGTTCAGCCATGTATCGCCGAGCTGGACCAAATTCGTGAATGCAGAATTGCAAAGGGTGAACTCGCCTTCCATGTCGTTGCAAACGTTCGGGATCAGGAAACTCACGGTCGGCAGATCGCCATTGCTCAAGTCCGTTGCAAACTGACTGAACGGCAGGTTGGTGGTGATCGGCAGCGAGGCATAGTCCGCCACGGCGTTGTGCCAGCGCACGTATGCACCGCTTGCGGCCGAGCAAGAAGTGTCGCCGACCGCGGGCAGGTCTTCCGAATATTGAGCAAAACTCAAGCCCGTGTCGATCAGTTGCTGGGCGAGGTTGGACCCGGTAAGCGAGATTGGGCAGGTGTCGCTAGTCACACCCAAATTGTCGCCGGCGATGAGAGTGATGTAGTTCGGCTGACTGGGGTGCTGTCCCGGTGGCGTGGCTGAATTGGTGAACTTCACTCCCTGCGCGATCAGAGTGTTGTTGATGTACGGCGCGCTACTGCTGCCGTAGATATCGCCCGGGCTGTGATTCTCGAGAATCACCACAACAACATGGTTGAAGCGCGGTACGCTGCCCGCGGCATGGGCATGCGCCAGGAAGAACAGGCTGAGTAGACAACGCAGGCATAAGCGCATGGCATTATCTCCCGCTATGCGATTCGTCCAGCGTACACCTGCGCCGACGCGGTGCCAACGCGCGCTATTACTTGAGTACAGCCAGCTTCTTTCCCACCTTCACAAACGCCTCTACCGCACGGTCAATCTGCGCGCGCGTATGCGCCGCGCTCATCTGCGTGCGGATGCGCGCCTGGCCCTGTGGCACGACGGGGTAGAAGAAACCGATGACGTAAATGCCTTCGTCGAGCAGATCCTTGGCAAACTGCTGCGCGAGCTTGGCATCGTGCAGCATCACCGGCGCGATCGGGTGCGTTCCCGGCCTGATCTCGAAACCGGCTTCGGCCATGCGTTTGCGAAAATACAGCGCGTTGTCGTTGACCTTGTCGCGCAATGCCGTGCTCGACGAGAGCATCTCGAACACCTTGATCGAAGCGGCGACCAGGGGCGGCGGCAGTGTGTTCGAGAACAGGTACGGCCGCGAGCGCTGGCGCAGCAGGTCGATGATCTCCTTGCGTCCGGTCGTGAAGCCGCCTGAGCCGCCGCCGAGCGCCTTGCCGAGTGTAGAAGTGAAAACATCCACTTTGTCCATGACGCCGTGCAGTTCAGCCGAGCCGCGGCCGGTCGGCCCGACGAAACCCGTAGCATGCGAATCGTCGACCATCAGCATCGCGCCATAGCGCTCCTTGAGTTTGACGATCTCATCAAGCTTGGCGATGTAGCCATCCATCGAGAACACGCCGTCGGTGGCGATCAGGCGCGTGCGTTTGCCGCGTGTCGCCTTGAGCTGTTCCTCCAGATCCGCCATGTCGCCGTTCGCGTAGCGCCGACGCTCGGCCTTGCACAGGCGGATGCCGTCGATGATCGAAGCATGGTTGAGCGCATCGGAGATCACTGCGTCCTGCTCACCGAGGATCGTCTCGAACAGACCGCCGTTCGCGTCGAAACACGACGTATACAAAATGGTGTCTTGCGTGCCGAAGAACTTCGAGATCGTCGCCTCGAGCTGCTTGTGCAGGTCCTGCGTGCCGCAGATGAAACGCACGCTCGCCAAGCCGAAGCCATGTGTGTCGAGCGCGTCTTTCGCCGCTTTGATCACCTGCGCGTTGTCGGCAAGGCCGAGATAGTTGTTTGCGCAGAAGTTCAGCACTTCGCGGCCTGCATCGGTCGTGATCGCCGCGGATTGCGGCGTCGTGATCACGCGTTCGGTTTTGTACAAACCTTGTTCGCGGATCGAATCGAGTTCGGCGACGAGACGGTCGCGAGCGGCGTAGTCCATGGCAGAATTCCCAGATTGGCAGCGACGCGCATTCTATCGGCTTCGCGCGCCATCAGTCGCGATTTTCGCGGAATTCGCCTTCGCGCGCATACGCCGGCGCGTCGTCGAACGGACTGCGCAAGG
>Ga0207680_10000510_pt1 | contig 18561 bp, 19 predicted proteins | sample KBSS23metaG_FD_184321 | JGI IMG/M metagenome (GOLD analysis project Ga0207680, IMG submission 184321) | Switchgrass rhizosphere microbial communities from Kellogg Biological Station, Michigan, USA - KBS S2-3 metaG (SPAdes) (version 2) | ecosystem: Host-associated > Plants > Roots > Rhizosphere...
CGACGGTACAGCAGCTTAGGTGTAATGGCCGCGAAGGAAGCGCCGACTAGGATAGGGATCAAGATCGGTGGACGTGCGGTCAGGGCAAGTTCGCACCCCAAGGTCGAACAAAATCCGATCAGCCCCGCGATTGGAACCGATAACCCAAGCACGACCTTGTCGCCAGTTGACAAAACATACGGCAAATTGGACGGCAATCCCGAGGTTTGCTGAATCTCGTCCATTGACAAATGCCGCCTACAGCGCGGGAAGAATCTTCCCCTCGACCGTTCCAAACCCGACGCGATATCCATCGCCCTGGCAATAGCCGGTCATGATCACGGTATCCCCATCCTCAAGGAATGTGCGCGTTTCGCCCGTTTCGAGCATCGTGATCTTGTCGCGTCCGCGCCATGTTAATTCAAGCAAAGACCCAAACGATCCCGGCTCCGATCCGCTGATCGTTCCGCTCGCATAAAGATCGCCTGGCTCGACATTCGTGCCGTTGCACGCCTGATGAGCAAGCTGCTGCGCAAACGACCAATACAGTTCTCGCGAATTTGTCTGCGAGATGACTTGTGGCTTTGTCATCTTCTCGGTCTGGATCGAGACTTCCAGATGAATATCGTAGTGCCACTTCTCTTTGCTTCGCAAGTATTCGAGCGGCTCGGGATCTTGCTTCGGGCCCTCCACTCGGAACGGCTCAAGTGCATCCATCGTGACCACCCAAGGACTGATCGACGTTCCAAACGTCTTCGCGAGAAACGGTCCAAGGGGTTGGTATTCCCACCGCTGAATATCGCGCGCGGACCAATCGTTCACCAAAACGAATCCGAGAATGTAATCCGCAACTTGATCGATCGGAATCGATTCGCCTAACGTGTTTCCGCGGCCCGTGAAGAATCCCATCTCCAATTCAAAGTCCAGCTCTTTCGAAGGACCAAAGACCGGTCGCTCTGCATCGGCGGCTTTCGTTTGTCCCTTAGGTCGGCGAATCGGATCTCCAGAAACGACCACGCTCGACGCGCGACCGTTGTAGCCCACTGGCAATTCGCGATAGTTCGGCAGCAGCGGCGGCATGTCTGGGCGAAACATCTTGCCGACGTTTGAAGCGTGATTGATTCCGGAATAAAAGTCGACATATGCGCCGATCAAAACGGGCAGCTGGATATTAGCGTCGCAAATCTTAGTGAGCGCTTCGGCCCGAAGTGCCTCATTCTCCCGGAGAATAGGATTGTCCGCCCGCAGCAATTCGTAAGCAATTTTGCGAAGGTCGGTCAGGTTTCCTCGATCCAGATCCTGGAACGAGCAGAGCATCGGGAATCCTTCCTCTGGCACAAGTCCGGCGTCAAGCAAGGTCCAAAGATGCAGGGCATAATCGCCGATGCGGATGCAAACGCACTCAGGCTTGCCTTCGCAGCAGCCAACACCGAACGGCAAATTCTGAATAGGGAAATGAGAATCGGGCGCAACCTCAACCCAACTCTTCGCATCAGAAGGAACAATAAAACTCAAATCAATAACTCCTCGGTGATCTGTAATCCGTAATCTGTAATCGGAAATCCGATCTTCTTGCGTTCTCCGCGCCTCGGTGTTTCCACGTTTCCCTTGCCCTTAACGCTCAATACTCAAAACTTAAATCTCTGCACTCAGTTCTTGACAGCCTGAAGCAGCCCCATCTTCTCCAAGTCTTCGATCGGCTCGTCGATCGAGCACGATCCATATGAAACGAAGATATCTCGGACAGATTCCACATCATCGATAGAAATCTCTTGACCGCGAAAAGACAGGCCGTCATCCGAAAATCTAAATGCCGCTGGATCAGTCTCTTCCAAAACCGACGTAATCTCGCTTCGATTGACATCCAAGCCGTAAATCATCGCGAGCGCAACCAAGATATTTAAAAATCCGTGCATCTTCCCACCCGTCGCTTCGTCGTGACGAGGCAGCGGATGATGAAGCCCTGCCGTCAGCTTGAAGGGGAGCTCAAGATGCGAACAGTGTTGTAAGAATCCTGCGACCGTGTCTGCCGAAGGAAACGCCGATGCCTCTAAACCGCCCGTCCGAGCCTTCGCTCGTAACCATTGCGTTTCCGCGATGAGGCCGAGTGATTCATCCATCGAATCGCCCCACGGCAACTCTAAGAAGACGTCCACATTGTCGAACCCGCGCACGTCCTTCATGTACGACTCGATGTGCTCATGGTCGGGAACGCGGATCTCGAATGCCTCGATCTCGGCGTGATTCTCGACTTCTTTCATGAATCGATTCATGACGTCCGAATCGTGGGCGAGGGCGTGCTCCCAAGTCTTGCGGTCGGTTGATGCCTGCCCGATCACGGTCACGGGGACGAACGGCTCTTCCGGATGTTCGGCCAGTTCTCGTGCCAACTCCGGCAGCTTTCCCGACGAGCAAACGAACCGACCCATGATCCACTTTTGGGACCCGTGCGCGTAGCGCAAATAGTTCTCAACTGATGTCGGAATATCGAGCTTCGCAGGAGGGAAAAGCCCCGCGTAATCGATCACCTCCGACAGCAGAACCTGCAACGCTCTACGCATGGAAGAAGTATGTACGAAGCATCGGGCTATGGAGTGCAGCGCTTCAGCGCCGCTTTCCCGTGCGGCTTCAGCCGCGGCTGTCCAGGGCCGTCAACTGGAGCCTAAACCCCGTCGCCCGTTTCCTGCCAAGCTATAAGCAGATGTCTAGAATGCGCGTCCTGATCGCCGACGACGATCCCATCATCCGGCTCGACCTCAAGCAAATGCTCGAGAACCTGGAATACGAGGTCGTGGCCGAAGCTGGCGACGGTCAGCAAGCTATCGACTTAGCTCGTGAAGCAAAGCCCGACATCTGCATTCTCGACGTCAAGATGCCTCACATGGACGGAATCGAGGTCGTTAAAATTCTCACCGAGGAGAGCATCGCCCCCGCTATCCTTCTGACCGCCTATTCCGACCACGAACTGGTGGACCGCGCAAAGGACGCCGGCGTGTTCGCTTACCTCGTCAAGCCATTTAAGCCGAGCGACCTTCCACCCGCCATCGAGATTGCCCGCAGCCGGTACGAGCAGAACTTGCGACTGAACACTGAAGTCGGCTCACTTGGCGACCGCCTCGAAGCGCGCAAGCTCGTCGATCGGGCGAAGGGAATCCTCATGGATCAGCAAAAGATATCGGAGTCCGAGGCATATCGGCGCATCCAACAGCAGTCGATGAATCTACGAAAGACAATGCGCGAAGTGGCTGAGGCGATTATCCTCGCTGCCTCTGTTTCGAGCGCTTGAAAGGGACCTTGACCCGCGCCGTCCTCGCTCCGAGTTCTGCGCTTCGAATTCCGAATTAACTAGCCGCCGCGACGACCGCGACCGCGCCGTGGACCGCCTGCATTAGGCTCGGTCGTGCGCTGGTCGTGATCCAGATTGAGGGTTCCGGCTGCGTCGCCGCCGGTCGTGCCGTTTGCGATGTAGCCCGTGTCGGCGACGGGCCGTTCAGCTTCGCCCTCTCGGATTGCTGGTCGCACGTCGCCCGTGCATCCCAAAACCCCGATTCCAACTGCTAACAACCCAAGGGCAAGCCACTTACGCATCTGGCCCTAGAATACCGGGATGCGGAGTTGTCGGTAAATGGTAAGTGGTAAGTAGTAAATAGCTCGAGGATCCTCGATCCGGGGCATTCCCGCCATTTACCATTTATGATTTACGACTTACCGATCCTTGCCTTAGACGCGAAAGCGGGGTGGAAGGTAAAACCCGAACCGTAATGCCAGACATACTGTGGGCGCCCTGGAGGCTCGAATACATCGAAAAGAGCACGCCCCAAGGTGGCTGCATCTTTGTCGATCTCCCGGCTGAACAGAACGACCGCCAAAACTACATCCTTCATCGTGGCCAGCATTCGTTTGTGATGCTTAATGCATTCCCCTACACAAACGGCCATCTGATGGTCGCGCCGTATCAACACACCGCCGAAATCTCAGATCTCTCGGACGAGGCGCTTCTCGAAATCAACCGGTTGCTCGGAAAGTGTGTGCAATGGATCCGCGCTGCATACAATCCCAACGGCTTTAATATCGGAGTTAATCTCGGCCACGCAGCCGGTGCGGGAATTCCCGATCACATTCACTGGCACATCGTTCCGCGATGGAATGGCGACACGAATTTTATGACGACGGTCGGACACGTGCGCGTCCTTCCGCAAAGCCTTGAAGAATCGTATGATCGCTTGAAGGAGATCGTCGACCGTGACACTCGAGGAGCTTGAGGCTGATGCGAAACTTTGTACCGCGTGTCGGCTCTCCGAGCGACGACGGAACGTCGCGTTCTCCGATGGCGATCCCTTTTCTCCTCTCGTCTTGATCGGCGAAGGACCTGGGGATAACGAAGATCAACAAGGCAAACCTTTCGTCGGCCGCGCGGGTCAACTGTTGAACAAGGCGTTGATCGACGCGGGCATCAGCAGGGAACAGGTCTACATCTGCAACATCGTGAAGTGCCGCGCTGCAGATTGGTCTACCGGTAAACCGGTCAATCGACCACCGATGGATGACGAGACGGAGGCATGCCGACGCTGGCTCGTTCCGCAGTTGGGAATCGTTAAGCCCAAAGTCATTCTTTGCATCGGCGCGCCGAGTGCAAAAAACATGATTAAGAAGAATTTCAAAATCACCGCCGAGCGGGGGAAGTATTTTCCCTGCGAGTATGCGAAGACCGCGATTGCGACCCTGCATCCCGCCTACATTCTTCGTCAGCAGAACATCTCGGGCGACGGCGGATATTCACTGCTCGTCGCAGACATTGCGAAAGCATGGGAAGCGGCTCAAAGATTGCTGTCTGGAAAATCGACGCAAATCGACGAATCCAGCTCAGCGACGGTTTCACCTAGCCTTTTTGAGTGAGTGGCCCACCATGTAGCACTGCTCTCGGGAACTCATACGGCGATTTACGAATTACAACTCACGATTTACAATACAATTTGGAGATACCCATGATCGCAACTCTAGCTCTTGCCTTCGTCCTCGCCCCCGCTCAGATGCAGATGGACCACGGGGCCATGCAGATGAACCCCGCCCCAACCCTCCGCGATGGGTTGGGCAACGTCCACCACAAGGTCAACACGAAGAACAAGATGGCCCAGAAGTTCTTCGACCAAGGGCTCGCGCTCTCCTACGGCTTTAACCATCACGCGTCCATTGCGTGCTTTGAAGAAGCGGCGAAGCTGGATCCAACCCTCGCCATGGCCCACTGGGGCAAAGCCTATGCGATGGGAATGAACATTAACCTGCCCATCGACGCGCCAACGAACAAAGCCGCCTATGAAGAAGTACAAAAGGCGGTCGCCCTGAAAGACCACGCAACCCAACAAGAGAAAGACCTCATCGATGCTTTGGCCACGAGGTACAGCAATGACGACAATCCGGACTTCGAAAAGCTAAACACTGCCTACTCAAACGCGATGGCGGACTATTCCAGGAAGTATCCCGACGACCTTGATGGCAAAACGCTCTACGCCGAGAGCATCATGGATCTCCATCCATGGAAGCTCTATACGATCGATGGACAGCCGATTGCAGGAACGGAAACCGTGGTGAGAACTCTGCAAGAGGTCTTGAAGAAAGACCCGAAGCATATCGGCGCAAACCACTTTCTCATCCACGCAGTGGAGGCGGGCCCCCAACCTGAACTCGGCCTGGAATCCGCCAAGCGATTAGGAAAACTAGCTCCTGAATCGGGACACCTCGTCCACATGCCTTCGCACATCTATTTGCGGATGGGCATGTGGGACAACGGTGTGAAGAGCAATGACGCCGCGCTTGTCGTCGACAGAAAGTTCCTCGAGAAGACGCCAGATCCGGGCGTCTATCCGATGTATTACATCCATAACTTCGACATGTTCCGCGCGTGCGCCGACATGGCGGGAAATTACAAGGACGCGATTTGGGGCGCTAGAAACGTCGCTGAGAAAGCCTCGACGATGGGACCGATGGGCGAGCCATTTGCTGTCGTCCCGTTTTTTGAAATGCTTCGCTTCTACAAGTGGAACGACGTGCTCCAAACGCCTGCCTCTGCATCGCAGTCGCCATTTGTCCAAGCGATCTACCACTACGCCAGAGGCATCTCCTTCGCCTCATTAGGCAAGGTCGACGACGCGCAGGCGGAGATGAACGCGTTCACGGAGCAAAAGAACAAGGTGACGCCCGACATGTACTGGGGACTCGGACCGGCATCTCCGGTTCTCGATGTCGACAACGATCTTCTCGCTGCCCGGATCATGAAGGCGAAAGGAAATCAAAGCGCGGAAGTCGAGCTATTGAAGAAAGCAGTGGCGGGTTACGATCAAATCGGCTACGACGAACCAGCCGACTTCTACTATCCCGTTCGCGAATCGCTTGGTTTTGCGCTCTTGCGAAATAATCGATTTGACGAAGCGGTTGCCGTGTTCAAGGAAGAACTCCATCGCCATCCGAATAATGGTCGCGCAATCTTTGGTCTCTGGAGAGCACAGGTAGTCGCCGGAAATCTCCTCGATGTCGACGCCGCCGAAGAAGCATTCAAGTCGGCATGGAAGAAAGCAGATTCAGGTCTGAACTTGAACGACCTGTAATCACAGCTTACGGGCCGGATTGCTATATCCGGCCCGACAAGATCACTTCGCCGCGAGCTTAAACAACGAAGGATCAACCGGCACGTTGATCGCCCACTTCTTCACTTGCACATCGATCGTCGTCTGACGAGGATTGATCAACGACGAGATCGTTCGTGACATCAGAAAGGTCGCCGGATCGATGTAGTAATCGACCACTGCATTTGCGGAGCGCGCAGTTTCGCGTAAGACTGTCCACTTCTTGCCGTTCCACGTATCGCTGTGAATGCCAAACGTGCTTAAACGCATGTTCCCCCCTATGTCGGTGGACAGCTGACGCTTCCAATCCCACAGGCACAACACTTCCAAATTCATCTGTGGAGAGTTCGTCGCCATCTGGTCGATCGAGTACATCAGCGTCATCGGCCTTCCGGGCAGTCCGTTGATATGGATTTGCGTACCGTCAGATACCAATGTGTAGAGCGGCTTCGTAAGCCCCGGAATGCCCTTCGTCTCCACCCGCACGAGGTTGGGCGCCTGAAACCAACACTCCGATGTGCTTGTGATCGTCGTCCCGTTTCCAAAGTGATGCGATTGGAAAGTCACGTGCGCGCTCTTTAACGTGGAATAGGCGACCCGCATCTTCTTCAAAAGCTGCGCGACTTCAGCGCTGGGTTTCACCACCGCGCCGCGAGCCTGAGAAACCAACAAAATCGAGAAAGCAAGCGGCCAAGGCATTCCTTATCCTACGCTAAATAGGTCCAGGCTTGCCTTTCACCCCCTCCACCATCCATGCTCTGAGGGATGTTCAAAGGCTTGATGGAACGCGTCGACCGGATGCTGGGGCGCGGAGTCATCGACGACGAATTTTACGAAGAGCTCGAAGAGGCGCTCCTCCAAGCCGATACGAGCGTCTCCATCACCCAACAAATCCTGACAGAGCTTCGCAAAGCGGTTCGAGAAGAAAAGGTCACGGAAGCGCCCGCGATGAAGGAGCGGCTTAAGACCGCCATCGCCCACCATTTCGGACAGCAAGAAGCAGCCGGACTGCTTCTTGCTCCGGATGGGGTGGAGGGGCCGAGCGTTTTCCTCTTTGTTGGGGTGAATGGCGTCGGCAAGACGACGAGTATCGCCAAGGTCGCCAGCCTGTTGCGAAGGAGTGGCCTTTCCGTCCTCATGGCGGCCGGTGACACATTCCGCGCCGCCGCTATAGAACAGCTTGAGACGTGGGCGGCGCGCGCGGGCGCCGAGATCGTGCGTAGTCAACCAGGCTCCGATGCAAGCGCCGTCATCTTCGATGCGATCCAAGCCGCGAGGGCGAGAAACATCGACGTCGTTCTCGCCGACACCGCTGGCCGCCAACATAGCAAAGCTCACTTGATGAAAGAGCTAGAGAAAGTAGTGCGTGTCACCGAGAAAGCACTCGGACGAAAGCCCGACGAAATCCTTCTAGTCCTTGATGCAAATACGGGACAGAACGCGATTCGGCAGGCGGAAGAATTTACGAAGGCGGTTGGCGTGACCGGCCTGATCCTCACCAAGCTCGACGGGACGGCAAGAGGCGGTGCCCTCATCGGCATCTACGACAAATTCAAGATTCCGATCAAGTTGATCGGTCTCGGTGAGAAGATGGATGACCTCAAAGACTTCAAGCCGAAGGACTTTGCCGCCCAGTTGTTTGGATAACAAAAAGTAAGAAGTGTTGAGTATTGAGGCTTCGCTGCCTCGACACTCAACACTTCTTACTAAACACTCGCGAAGCGATTACTCTTCGGAAGGCGTTTCTTCGGCAGGCTTCTCAGCCGACTTCTCGATGATTGCGGCGACCTCTTCAGGAGTTGCCTCAGTATCGGCAGTTGCGTCGGCGTCGATCACTTCGTCTTCGACTTCGTCATCACGTCCGAGCAGACCGCGCAGTGCGCCAAGGCGCTCGCCGATCGTCGCGCCGCCGGTGGCGAAGCCACGTCGACCGCCTACGTCTTCGAAATCATCTTCATATTCGCGACCGCGTCCACCGCCGCCGCCCTTCTTGCCGCCGCCCTTCTTGCCCTTGGCTCCGGGACCGCCTCGGCCGCGATCTCCACCGCCAGCGCCAGCGTCTCGGAAGTCCTGCTCGTAGCCGCCGCCCGAAGGGCCACCGGCGTCGCGTCGCTGATACCCACCGGCATCTCCGCCGCCACCCAGGGCTCTCATGCTGAGCACCATTCGGCGCTCGTCAGGCCGCAGATCGATGATCTGCACTTCGACTTCCTGGTTCTCTTCCACGACCTCTTGAGGTCGCTTAATGCGTCGGTTGGACATCTCGCTGACCGGAAGGAACGCTTCTGCGCCCTCTGGCAGTCGGATGAACGCGCCGCTCTGAACGATGCGGCCAACCGTGACCTTGAGGGTCTGCTGAACCTTGTAGTTCTCTCGAATGAGCTTCCACGGATCAGGAAGAACCTGTCGGTGGCCAAGAGAAATCTTGCCATTGGCTGGATCGAGTCTCAGCACCATGACCTTGATCTTCTGGCCCTCTTTGAACATCTCCTTCGGATGATTGATGCGTGCCCAGCTCATCTCAGAGATGTGCAGCAATCCATCCACGCCGCCCAGATCGACGAACGCACCGTAATCGGTAAGTCGTCGCACCGTGCCTTCCACGATCTCGCCGGGCGAGACGGTCTGGAAAATCTCTTCTTTAGCGCGCGAGCGTCGTTGCTCTTCTGCCTCGCGGTTCGAAAGCACGACCTTCTTGCGCTCGCGATCGATCTCGATGACTTTGAGCTGGATCGGGTTGCCGACGAACTTCTCGATGTTGCGAAGCTTGCCGCTGCCGACGTGCGTCGCCGGGACGAATCCACGAACGCCCACGTCTACGACGAGGCCCCCCTTAACTCGGTCCACGACTTGCGCGGTGATCATCTCACCGCTCTTGTGTGCTCGCTCGATGCGATCCCAAGCCTCTTCGAAGTCCGCTCGCTTCTTGGAAACAATCGGGTTGCCGTCTCCGCCCTCGGGGCGAAGGACGACGACATTGATCTTGTCGCCGATGGCAAGGTGACCGTGTGCGGTCTCTAGATTGTCTTCTGAAAGTTCGCTTAGGGGGACGATGCCTTCCGACTTCGTTCCGAGGTCCACGAAGACCCGATCCTTGTCGACCTGAATAACGGTCGCCTCAACCCTGTCGCCTTTTGAAAGTTTCTTGAAGGTGCCGTCATCCTGGCCTTCGCCGGTGCCGTCCATCTCTCTCATAGCGGCTTCGAAGAGGCTGGAATCATCCATCTTCGGAGCGGGTTTTGCTGCAGCTTTAGGGGCTGGAGCGGGGTCGGGCGCGGCGGTTGCCGCGGCAGTTTCGTGAACGTCGTGCGATGAATTCATCGCGGAATTGTCGGACGCCTGGCCGGCATTTTCTGCCGACGCTACGGTCTCTTCAGGAGCCGTCGGCGTCAAGGTCTCGTCGGTTGTCATATGCAAACTCTAATATCTCTCTCGTTGGGGTGGGCTAATCGTACCAGATGAGCGCAATAGTTGATAGGGTCGAAAAGGCTCATTTCCGGCCCTTCAAATGTGGATACAACTGAACGTAGCGGTTATAGGCTTCAGAGTAGTCGATTTCCGAGGGCGAATAGGTCGCCTTCCGGCGCACGCAAACCTCGCAGGCTTCGGCCAGGGTTTTCCACACTCCCGCGCCCACTCCCGCGATCAGCGCAGCTCCAAATGCCGGGCCCTCGTCGCTCTCTAAAGTGGAGCAGGGAATCCCGAAGACGTCCGCAATCATCTGCACCCAGAATTCGCTTCTGGCGCCGCCGCCGGTTACAACAAACTCGGAGCTCGGAGCTGGGAGCGCGGAATTGGAGGACAAGCCATTCCGAGTTCCGCGTTCCGAGTTCCGAGTTTCAAGCAGCTCAAAGATCTGGCGCAGTCCAAAACTGACCCCCTCCACCACCGCCCGGCTCATGTCCGCCGACGTGTGGGTTAGGTTCAAGCCCGAGAAGCTCGCCCGAGCCTCCGGATCGTTGTGGGGCGAGCGTTCACCACATAAATAGGGAAGGAAGGTCAGCCCCCCGCACCCCGGAGTGGCCGTTGCCGCCTCGGCCAAAACTTCCTCCGCCGAAAGGTGCCGGATGTTTGCTCCGTACCAGATCAGCGCCCCTCCGCAAGAGAGCATCACCCCCATCAAGTGCCATTGGCCGTTCGCATGGCAGAAGGCGTGGAGCGCCCCGTCCGGGTCGACCTTCGCTGAATCGCAAGAGGAAAACACCACCCCGCTCGTCCCGAGGCTGATCGAGGTGACCCCTTCTCTGACCGCGCCCGTCCCCACCGCACCGGCCGCCTGATCGCCCGCGCCGCCGAAGACGGGAATTCGGTGATCGGTCATCGGTGATCGGTCATCGGGCGATGAATCGTGAAACATGAATAGTGAGTGGTGAATCGACGGAGTAGCGAATCCAGTCTGGTCACAAGACTCAACGCACGTCGGAAAGAGGCTTCGATCCAAATCCAGCTGAGCCATCATCTCGGTCGACCAGCCGCGCCGCTTCACATCGAAGATGCCGGTGCCGCTGGCGTCGCTCACCTCGGTCGCGTATTCGCCAGTCAATCGAAACCGGATGTAATCCTTTGGCAACAGCACCTTTCGCACGCGAGCGAAGTTTTCTGGCTCGTGCTTGCGAAGCCACAGAATCTTCGGCAATTGAAAACCGGTGAGCGGCGGATTGCCGGTGATTTCTCGCACTCGGTCCGCGCCGATGATGCGCTCGATCTCTGCACACTCTTCGGTCGTTCGTTGATCGTTCCAAAGAATTGCAGGGCGAATGATGAGATCGTTCTCATCGAGGAACACTGCGCCGTGCATTTGCCCGGTGAGGCCGATTGCGGTCAGGGAAGTATTGAGTGTTGAGTATTGAGACGTTGGCTCGGAGTTTTTGTCTAGTTTCCAAAGCTCGCCCTTGATTGCCAGGAGGCACTTCTGCACTGCCTGCCACCAATCTTCCGGGTTCTGCTCAGACCACGTCGGCTGCGGATGCGAGATCGGATATTTCTCGGCCGCCTGTGCGAGCACACAACCTGTTCCATCGATCACGAGGACCTTGCACCCAGACGTCCCAACATCGATCCCCAACAATCTCACATCCAGCATTCTATAGCCGCCACTCTCCCAAAACACCCACACGACTTTTTTGAACCTGCGTCAACCGTTCGCGGTCAGCATCGTATGACACCAACGTCTTACAATCCGGCTGCCTGGGACTGGGGTTACCTCGCGGGCCAAGCAGCAACCTTTGGACTGAAACTTCTTGGCGCGATCATCATCTTTGCGGTTGGATATTTCCTCGCAGGGTTGGTCTCCAGACTTTTGGATCGTCTGCTCCTTCGCATCGGATTTGACGGAATCATGGAGCGCGGCGGAATTCGCCAGACCATGATGGAGTCGGGATACGATCCTGCACGTCTCGTCAGCAAGGGCATCTTCTACACGCTGATGATTTTTGTCATCGCGTTTGCCTTGAGCGTTTTTGGGCCGAACCCGGTCAGCGACATGTTCAGTCGCTTCATCGCGTTCTTCCCGAACATTCTCGTTGCGCTTGTGATGGTCATTGCCGCGTTTGCGATTGGATCGATCGTGCGGGATTTGATCCGTGCTGCGATTGGCGGTTTAAGTTATGGCAGAACGATTTCAACCGTCGCGTATGTTGGGATTCTTATGCTCGGCGCGTTCATGGCGCTGACTCAATTGAATATCGCGCCCCAGATCATTGTTGGTCTTTGGTATGCGATGCTTGCACTGGTCGTTGGCGTGGGAGTCGTTGCGATCGGTGGCGGCGGAATCAAGCCGATGGAAGAGCGATGGCGCCGAACGTTGGACAAGGCAGATCAAGAGGTTCCACGCGTTGTGAATCAGATCAACAACGTTGCTGAGACGGCGCAGATGTCCAACGCAAACATGAGCACGGACCAATCAGGTGTGGTCTATCCAGTACAGAACCCGAACGACCTTCGCGGTCGACGATAAGGTATCCGATGTGGGATGTGGGCGTTGCTCACATCTCACATCAATCAAAATCTCAATCCCAACAAATAAGCTGGGCGTTTCATATCGATCAGATACACACCGCTTGTAACTCTCTCGTGACTGTATGTCAGAAACGGATCGTTGACCAAGCCGTCGTTCTGCAGTCCGATCGCCCAGTCACCCTGCGAATATTTGAATCCTCCGACCATTGTCGTTAGCTGTCTATTCGTTCGATATCCAACTCCAACGAACGCGTTAAACGTTGCGTCGTGGACCATCCAATTCTTCTCCGCGGTTGCGGAATAACCCGGATTTCCGGTTCCAATTCCTTGAACTCCGGCACTGATGTGAGTGCTCGGTATCGTCGCTGATTCGGGCGACAACAAATAAGATCCGAGTGCGCGAAACGCTCCCTGTTTGTAGAGAAACGCTGTTCCTAAAGTCAGACGCGGAGAGACGTTGTACCAAAGAAAAGTTTCGTCGGTAGTGATTGAGCCGGGTGCGTAAACCGTGTCGAGGAGCCACTTATATTTCGATGAAGCCGAACTGGCTCCATATCCACCCGCCACTCAAAGCGGACAGTGTGCTTCGCTTTGTTTTGCCGGTTCCTGTTTTTGTGGTTCGCCCTTTTCTTGAGCGAGTGCGATCCATGCGATGGCCGTGTACATCATTAGATCTCCGTTGGTGGTTGGTGGTTGGTGGTTGGTGGTTGGTGGTTGATGTGGGATATGGGATATGGGATATGGGATATGGGACGACGACTGCCTTCCGTATCTCAAATCTCAAATCACACATCCCACATCAAAGAGTCATTTTCCGCCGCAACAAGAACAGTCGGGTCCACAGTTGCAGTTGCTTCCGCAGCAACAGTTGCATTCAGGATTTGCCATTTGTGATTTCCTCCTTACGGATGAGATTCGGATCGCAAGACGTCGGTGTGTCCTCGAGAAATCGCACCAACATCTTCAGGCCATTCGGCGCAACGCGCACAAAAACTTCGCGTCCCTTTCTTTCTGTTTCAATCAATCCCGCTTCGCGCAAAGCGTTCAAGTGATGAGTCAGCGTGCTCGGCGCACATGCGACTTGCGACCGCACTTCGCTGAGGCAACAGCAGCACCCGCAATCGGTGCCGCATTGACATCCCTCGGTTGTGTAACGGCCCGCGTCGCCGCAACACCGGATACATTGAAACACCGCCAACCTCGTTGGGTCCGCAAGCGCCTGAAAAGCCTTCAAAGCTTCATCCACAACTCATGATACTTCGATGGCTGTCAAATAGTTGCATGACCATCGAATTATCAGGTGATTTTGCTGGGCGCTGCAGGGTCCGAAGCTGCCATGGCTGGACACCGGACTGGTGGGTGCGGTGAGCGAGGACTAATTGTCAATGTGCATGCGAGGGGCGCGTCGTCGCCCTTCGTTTTCGTTTAAGTGCGACTAATCGTATCGGCGCATTGGAAGGCGAAACTCGTCGTCAGTGGGCTGATGATTGTAGGTCGGGAAGACAAGACCTTCGAGGCTCGATTCCATTTCTTCCTCAGTGATCCAGTCGGGGACGGGAATGCGTTGAGTCGTGAATCCCATCGAGTTGATCTCGCCGCGCCAGCGGTCGAGTTTTTGCTCGGTGGTTTCGAGTGAGCGGAGGATCTTTTCGGATTCAGATTGGAGGATGGCGAGCAATTCAGGTTTTGAGTGTTGGGTAGTGGGTATCGGGACGGAAGATGAGATCGGCTTCGATATTCGCGTGTATTTTTTCATGTTAAGTAATTCTTGTTCACCCACCCCCCTGCCCCTCCCGTCAAGGGAGGGGAGGACATTTCTGCAATTAGTAAAATTGGGGACCATAAAAGTTTGGGAGGCTCTGAGTTTTGGGCGGCCGGGGATGGAGTAGCCGTTCCTTTCGATCTCTAATGCGAATGCGTAATCTTCTTGTCTGAGAGCGCCTCGGCGTAATCGTTTGCAGAGGCGAAGTAGATAGTTGAGATTGCTTTCTTGCAACGTGTATTCGCGGGCGAAAGCGGATTGGCGCTTTCGTTTTTCACGATAGCGTTCGCAAGCCGATTTAATCTTTTCGAGATCGCTTGGCTTTATGTATTGCTTGAAAAGTCGTGGTCCAACTTTCCAACGGCGGACGTGATATGGTCCGAGTTTCTTTCCCCTGTGATATCGGTAGTAGGTGTTGACCCAACCGGGCAGGGGAGCGTTGAGTGCGGAGCGTTGAGCGTTAAGCATTCTCTTAGTAGTGAGTCGTGAGCAGTGAATGGCAAATCGAGGGAGGGAGCAGAATGAATTCTGCGTTCCTTAAGCGTTGTCGGGATGGGGGTGCAATTCGAGGGCCGCGAAGACGCGAGATAGCCAGAATTCGTATTTCTCCCGATCGTCTACGACGCTAGCGGTGACTTTCATGATGATGGGGAGCCACTGGCGATTTTCGAGAACGATGACCTTGTTGTTGCCGAGTGCGACCTTGCCGAGATTGGCGTGGGCTCGGACTTGCACGGCGGGGGAAGCGTCTTCCTTTTCTCCTTTTGCGATGGCGATGATGTTCGGTGTCGAGACCTCGAAGCCGTCGCGACAGAGACCCTGGATTTTCGCGGTCATGTATTGGTCGTATCCGGGGAGAAGCTCGGCGAGTTTGAAAATCTCCTTCGATTTGCGCTTACTTTCAGTCATAAAAACTCCTTTGATCTGATGTGATCGGGGTTGGGCGGACCCATCGTCGGCGATGCGCTCTTCGTCGGTGAAGAAGTGCGGTCAAGTGGCCGTTCGCAGGTTTGCCCTGGTTTTATTATAGGGTAGATATAGTAGACGTATGACGGGGTAAATTGCGACATTGAGAGCAATGCATGCACGTGCGAGGAGGTCGTCGGTCCAAGGCTCGTGCTAAGTTGCACTCAAGGTATGGGTTCAGCAGGCGGTCGCAGGAGCAAGTAACATTTCACCGGTTCGAACGTCCCGCATACTTTGACCATAGGAGTGCTCTTGGCTGTTAATGATCTCGACGCCGCATCTGATGCAACGCTATTTCCTCGGCGCATCAACCTCTTCCCGTTGCACTTAAAAGGAGGTGCAGCTCCGCTAGAAGACGTTAGAAGGGCGTTCATAAATAAGGCTCGCTCCCAGGGGATTACCGTAAGGTCGGGCGAGCGCGTATTGTCATTTCAGGACGCGGACCGGATGATAGTAAATCAGAATCCGGCGGACGATATCGTAAGGATGGCTTACTCCGTGAGGTTCTCATTTGAGATGGTCGGAGGCGCGATGTTTGTGGCGCTTGATCCAACTGTATCCACCTGGTTTCGAGTGTCGGTCGGTGATCTACTTGCGATGAATGTTCCGCCCGATGTGTTTACGGACTTGAGTGTTCGGCCAGAAGTCGTTCAGGCGACGTCCGAGAGAGATGACCTTCAGGCTGCCCCGCTCTTTGTGAAGGGGGTTAGGGCCTTTAAGCGAGACGAGTCGGGCGCGACGGAATTTGAGGTAACGGTTTTGGACCCGGTTGCCGAAGCTGAGTCCACCCTCTCGGCAACTGGGCTCTGGCTGATTCCAAATCCACTTGCCATCGGAAGAGTTCTCGGACACTTTGGGAAAAAGGATCCGTTTATCCAAGCCCATAGAAAAGCTAGTCTCTTGGATGGGGATGACCTACCCCGAAAGCGACTCAAGCGATCCCGACAATACGCAAAATACTTGATAGAGAGAAACGTATTTCCACTCTCGATGCAAGGGATGACCGCGACGCTCTCACCAAGCGAGGTGAGTGTTAGCGACGATCCGTTTGAGGGGGCCAAGGTTCTTGAGGAACCCATTTTGCAATTTGATCCGGAAGACGGGTCACGAACTCATCTTCAACCCTATCACGGACTGCGAAATTTTGGACCGTACGACCGCAGTGTTCCGATTGTGAACGTCGCACTCTTAGCCCCGGCAAATCAAATGAGCGCCATGCGGTCTCTAGTAAAGACATTGAACGAAGGAATGAACTCTCTACCGGGCGGAGCACGTAAGTTCTTGCACTGTGAACTGAAAATTGTCGGTGAGGTTAACGTCACAGGAAATGACGCTAAGGCATTTGAGAAGGCAGCTGGATTTCTGGCTGAAAATTTTGGTGTGCACAAGCCCGTAGCGCTTTGCCTGCTGCCTGGACGAACCGACGAAGATGAGTTAAACACACCTTATTACGCGGCGAAAACGAAATTGGCCAGTCGCGGTCTGTGTGCTCAAATGGTTACTCCAGAAAGGATGCGAAACTCGTGGGCACAGCCTGACATTCTTCTAGGTGTGTATGCCAAGGCAGGGAATATTCCATGGGCGCTTGGGAAGACCGACCCGCACTGCGACTTGATAGTGGGAGTTGACTTATCGATTCCGGTGGCTCAAAACAAGATTATTAAGGACCACAAGCGCTTTGTCGGGACGGCCAGCGTCTTCAACGGTAGAGGTGTTTGGCTCAATCAAATAAACACGCATCGACGATACGATCCAGGGCGCAACGCTGCCCAATTGGCGGAGATCGTTTCAGGCTCATTTACCGCTTACTGCGACAGATTTGGTCGCGCACCAAAAGCTACGTCAATCCACTACTATAAGCGGTTTGGCAGGGCAGAAAGGGACGCCGTCGTAAAAGAGGCAATAAAATTTGACCCCGATATGAAGCTAGCGTTCGTATCTATAGACAGTAGCCACTGCATGCGACTATTCGACCTATCAACAAATGACGGCTCATACGCGCGCGGTGGTTTTGTACCCATTGATGTCCACAGATTCTTGCTTGCGACGACGGGGGATAGTGCGATTGCGAGCCGAAAACTGGGGACACCAAAAATACTCAAGGTGACCTTTTGGCAAGAACCGGCTCCCTTTTTGAGTGCGGAGGACATCGCAAACCAAATCCTTGGGCTCACGAAGATCAACTACAAGAGCTTGACGCCGATTCAGCGGGAGCCCGTGACGTTAACTTTCTCGGCTGATGTTGCAAGACTTGCCGGCGCTTTTGAGGTTTCTGACTGGGATGGTGCACCCACCGCCGAGCTGGAGAGGAAGCTTTGGTTTCTGTAGCCGGCATGGGGCCCTCGTTCCGTGGCGTCCCCAGTTCACCTAAGGAATGTTTTGAAAGCTTCGCGGACGACCCCTTTGGGTGGGCTCTGCTGTTCTATGCAGATTTGGCAACATCTCGGCAAGTGTCTCCGTCATTTGAACACTTGTTGGAAGTCGTAATTGAATCAAGGCATGCGCTTGCAGCGATTGCCAAAAACGAACCGGACCGCTTTCGGATTGCGCCCGCACTATGTCTCATCGATGCTGGTCTTCAAGAGTACGCGAAGAACGCAGTCATGCTGGATACGCGCGAAGAGATACTAGCTGCTTTGGGCGAAGAAAAGGGACGCGCGATGTCACAATTATCGCGCTTTAGTTACTCGGCTGCTATTGTTTTGTGGGGGCGTATGGTCTCATTGCCCACCTGGATAAGTGAAACGGCAAATTCCCAGGTCGCACATGGAACGAAGAACTGGGAGAGTTTATTTGCAGATTCGAAACATGTCTTTTTGGCGTGGTGTTTGTCCCAGGGGAAGTCAAAGTCAGAAGAGGCGAAAGCGGCGATTAGCAGTTGGGGAAAAAACCCAACGAATGGTCACAGGCCCGATCTCGTTCTAGCAAAGGCTTTGGCTACGGTTGATCCCCGAGAAAGGACCAACCTAATCAGCCTCTACGTGGCAAGCGTGGAGGATTTACGAGACGTCGATACGGAGGTTAAGGCGGTCTACTCGTACGACAATCTTCCTTCGCGGCCGAGGTCCGAGCAAGCTCTCTATGTAGCCGCGCAATTTTTGCTACAGTCCGAAAAGGCAGCGATCATTGCTGCTTCTGAAGAAAATCGATCTCTAGCAATCGTCGGTCTCGGTGCAATTATCGCGCTACCAGTAGCTGCAAGCGTTTGGTTTTTTCAGCGAACGTTTGTCATCGCGTCAGGCTTCCTTGGGATGCAGGAAAAGACGTTTGAATTTC
>Ga0207680_10000511_pt1 | contig 18537 bp, 13 predicted proteins | sample KBSS23metaG_FD_184321 | JGI IMG/M metagenome (GOLD analysis project Ga0207680, IMG submission 184321) | Switchgrass rhizosphere microbial communities from Kellogg Biological Station, Michigan, USA - KBS S2-3 metaG (SPAdes) (version 2) | ecosystem: Host-associated > Plants > Roots > Rhizosphere...
GCCATCGGGGCCGGACTCGCGGTCGTCGTGGGATTCCTGAGCGTCTGGGGATATCCCGCGGCCAATTCCCGGCTCGAAACCGTTCAGAACCGTCTGTTCGCTTCCGCCGCCCTCGACATGGTCACGCCCCGCGTATTCGTCGAACCGAGGACGGAATGGGACTGGATCCTGTTCGTCGACCGGGACCTGCCGTCAGCCGCCGGGTGGAAGGGGGTCTTCCTCGACGACCGGACCGACGTCAACAAGGAATCGGTCATCGTGGCGCGGGAAGGACGGTTTCGCTTCGACGGCCACCGGCTGTGGCTCGATCTCAATGATGCCGTGCAGCAGACCACCGAACGGCTGGCCCCGCGACTCTCTCACGCCAACCGCAGCGACCACCTGAGCATCCTGGTCCATGAGAGCCGGGCCGAGTCACGCGGCAGCGTCGAGAAAGGCGTCCGGCTCCAGACCCTCGCCGAGCTCGTCCGGAGCGCCCGGTCGGGATCGCCCTTCGGTCCGGAGCGGCAGCGCCTCCTTCGGGTCGAGATGCACAAGCGGTTCGCGATCCCGGTGGCGTGCCTGGCCTTCGCCCTGGTCGGGCTCCCCCTCGGAATCACGAATCGGCGGGGCGGCCGGGGAAGCGGTTTCGCCGTCTCTCTCGGCATCATCCTGACGTACTACCTCCTGTTCAACACCGGAGAGAACTGGGCCGAGGACGGAAGGGTCGCGCCGGCGCTCGCGATGTGGTTGCCGAACGCCTTGCTCTTCCTCCTGGGCGGCGCGCTCTTCTTTCGCCGGGAACAGGAGCGGCGCGGATGGCGCGACCGCTGGCGCTCGTGGCGGGAGGGTAGGCGCCCGATGCCGGATCCGGGACGCTCCACTCCCCCGCCTCCGCGCCGATTCTGGCCGACGATGCGCTTTCCGGCGCGCGTCGATCGATACGTCGTCGCTCCTTTCGGAGCCGCGCTGGCGGCGATCTACGTTTCAATCACGTTCCTCTACGTCCTGGTCGACTACTCGGATCACGCCGACGACATCCTGCGGCGTCACATCCCCGCCGCGGTGGTCTCCGCCTACTACCGGGCCATGCTCGCCCCGATCCTCGTCCAGATCCTGCCGTTCTGCGTGCTCCTCGCGGCGCTGGTCGCCCTGGGCGCCCTTTCTCGGCACGGAGAGGACACGGCCTTCAAGGCGTGCGGCATTCCCCTGGCGCGGCTCGGCGTGCCGATTCTCGGCGTCGCGCTCCTGGCCTCGGCCGCGGCCTACTGGACCGGCGAATACATCCTCCCGAACGCCAACCGGGAGTCGCATCGCCTTCTCGACCGGATCAAGGGACGGGTTGCCCGGGCCGAGACGCTCGGCAACGGCGGCGTCTGGGCTCTGGGCGGCGACGGCCGGCGGATCTGGAACTTCGACACGTACGAGCCCGGAGCACGGCGCCTGTGGCATCCGTCGCTCTACGAGTTCGACGGAGACTTTCGACTCGTCGCCCGGGTCTCCGCCGCGACCGCTCAGTGGAACGGGTCGTCCTGGGACTTTCGGGATGCCTGGCGGCGAACGTTCGACGGCGCGAAGGAGACTTCCTATACGGAATCCGGCCATCTGCCGGTGTCGGCCGACTCCCCTCGCCTCTTCGCCCAGCTGGGACAGCGACCCGACGAAATGCGCTACCGGACGCTCGCCCGGTACGTGGCGCGCCTGGAGAGGATCGGATATCCCGTCGCGCCGCTCGCGACCGCGCTCGCGTCCAAACCCGCCGTCGCGGCCCAGACGCTCGTCCTCGCCTGTCTCGCCCTCCCCTTCGCGTTTTCGATCGGAAAAAGGGGCGCCCTGACCGGGATCGGCGTCGGGCTGGGGGCCGGAATGCTGTTCCTCGTCTTCGCGTCGCTCTTCACGCGGTTGGGCGAGGTCGGGTCGGTCCCCCCGCTCCTCGCGGCATGGGGACCGAACCTCATCTTCGGGCTGTTTGCGGCCTACCGGATGACCACCGTCCGGACGTAAACCGTCCCTCCTCGCGCGCGGGCCGAGGACGCCGGCTCAGGTCCCCTCTTCCCAGGAATTCATGTACTTCACCTGCTCCGGCGTCGGCGTGTCGATCGACATTCCCATCGATGCGAGCTTCAGCCGCGCGATCTCCCGATCGATTTCGACCGGGACCACGTGGACCTTCTTCTCGAGGGTCGAGTGGTTCTTCACCATGTACTCGGCGGCAAGAGCCTGGTTGGCGAACGACATGTCCATGACCGACGCGGGATGGCCTTCGGCGGCCGAGAGGTTGATGAGGCGGCCGTCGGCGAGGAGATAGATCTTCCGCTGCCCGTCGAGCGAAAACTCCTCGACGAAGTCCCGGATCGGTCGGCGCGCGTGGGACAGGCGCTCGAGCGCGGGGATGTCGAGCTCGACGTTGAAGTGCCCCGAGTTGCAGACGACCGCCCCGTCCTTCATGCGCGCGAAGTGCGAAGCCGCGATCACGCCCTTGTTTCCGGTGACCGTGATGAAAACGTCGCCGATCTCCGCGGCCTGGTCCATCGGCATGACCCGGAACCCATCGAGAGCCGCTTCGATCGCCCGCGTGGGGTCGATTTCGGTGACGATGACGTGGGCCCCCAGGCCGCGCGCCCGCATCGACACGCCCTTGCCGCACCAACCGTACCCGGCCACGACGACGTTCAATCCCGCGACGAGAAGGTTCGTCGCGCGGATCACGCCGTCGAGCGTGGACTGGCCGGTGCCGTAGCGGTTGTCGAAGAAGTGCTTCGTCTGCGCCTCGTTGACGGCGATCACCGGGAACTTCAGGACGCCCGCTTTTTCCATCGCCTTCAGGCGGACGACGCCCGTCGTCGTCTCCTCCGTCCCCCCGACGATCCCCTCGAGGAGCGATTTCCGGTCCGCGGGCGACAGCCCTTTGGCCCACGCGCGGACCACCGGATCGACCTCCGAGTCCTTTCCGAGGGCGAGGAAGAGCAGGGACGAGACGAGATCGGCGCCGTCGTCCATCGTGATGTTCGGCCGGTGCGCGAGCGCGGCGCGGATGTGGTCGTAGTAGGTGGCGTGATCCTCTCCCTTGATCGCGTACACCGCGACCCCGAAATCCTCGACGAGCGCGGCGGCCACTTCGTCCTGGGTCGAGAGCGGGTTCGAGCCGCAGAGGACGAGATCGGCGCCCCCGGCCGCGAGCGTTCTCGCCAGATTCGCGGTTTCGGAGGTCACGTGCAGGCACGCCGAAAGGCGGATGCCGCGGAGCGGCTTTTCCTTCTCGAACCGGGCGCGGATCTGGGCGAGGACGGGCATCGACTTGTCGGCCCATTCGATCCGGAGCCGCCCTTTCGCCGCGAGCGAAGGGTCTTTGACGTGGGAAGCGAGCTGAGTCGGCATCAACGAGTTCCTTTCACAAAGTCGACCGTGGCGGCCGGACAGCGGCCGCGACACCGGGCGATCTTACAGGAAGGCGGAGGAAATTCGAGGGCGCCGGAAAGTCACGCCGGGAGCGAGCGAAGCCCCGAGGGCGCCGGCGAGAGCCGCTCGCTTCCGGAGGACGTCACCACGAAGTCGTCCTCGATCCGCACGCCGAATTCTCCCGGGAGATAGACGCCCGGCTCGATCGTCTCGACGTTTCCCGCCGCCAGCGGCCGGGAGTTTCCGCGCACCAGATAGGGGGTCTCGTGGCCGTCCATTCCGAGGCCGTGCCCGAGGCGATGCGTGAAGAAATCGCCGAAACCGGCGTCGGAGATCACCTTTCGCGCCGCCGCGTCGACCTTTTCGCCGGGCACCCCCGCCGCGAGCGCCGCGATCCCCGCCCGTTGCGCGCGCTCGACGACGTCGTAGACCCGCGCGACCTTCTCGGGAACTCGGCCGAAGACGGCGGTCCGGGTGATGTCCGACGTGTAGCCCTCGACCTCGCATCCCGCGTCGATCAGAACGACGTCGCCGGCCTGCAGGCGGCGCTCCCCCGGCCCGCCGTGCGGCAGGGCGCTCGAAGGGCCGAACTGCACCAGCCCGCCGGACGGGGTCCCGACGCGCTGGAACTCCTCTTCCAGAATCCTCGCTCCCTCGCGCTCGGTCATCCCCGCCCGGAGCCGCCGCCAGGTGGCCTCGATCGCCGCGACCGTTCGCAGGCCGGCGGCCCGGATGAAAGCCTGTTCCGCGGGCGACTTGACCGAGCGGAGGACATCGAAGATGTCCGTTCCGTCCCGGAGCGCCGCCCCGGCCGCCGCGCGAAGCTGCTGCGCCGTGTGGAACGCCGTCGAGCCTTCGACCGCGACGGTCTTCCCGGTCCCGATGACCCTCGCGCAGATCGCGAAAGGGTCCTCCGACTCCTGCCACGTCTCGATCGCGTCGAAGACGCCGGATCGTTCCGAGCGCGGCTTCTCGAAAAACGGGGTCACGACGACGACCGGCCCCCGCGCGGGGATGACGAGCGCCGTCAATCGCTCGCTTCGACCGATCGTCAGGTTGGCCGCGTACCGAAGATTGGTGCCGGGCGTCACGAAGATCGCGTCGACCCGGGACTTCGCGATCGCCGAGCGAAGGCGCTCCTGCCGGTCCCGAAAGTCGTCCGGGCGCAGCGCCGGCGGCAGCGGGGGAAGGACGGTCGAGGCCCCGCCGCGCGCGTCGGACCGGGACGCCTTGGGCAGGGCGGTGCCGATCGCCGCCGCCGTCGCGGCGCCGATGAGCGAGCGGCGCGAGAACGGACTCCTTTTCGTCATGCGCGGGAGACTATCCGATCTCAGGGCGTGCCCGACATCCACTCCGCCGAGCGCGGGCTCGTCTCCCGGAGCATCCGGAGCGCCTCGGCGGGCGGCAGCGCGCGGCTGAACAGGAAGCCCTGCATCTCTCCGCACTTCTTCCGGATGAGCAGGTCCCGTTGCCCGATCGTCTCGACGCCTTCCGCCAGGACGCGAAGGCCGAGCGCGTTGGCCATGTGCACGATCGCGCCGATGATGGCCTCGTCGACGGAGCTGCCGGGGATGTCGCGCACGAAGGACTGATCGATCTTGAGCGTGTGCACCGGGAGATGCTTGACGTAGGAGAGGGAGGAGTGGCCCGTCCCGAAATCGTCGATCGCGATGCGAACGCCGAGGCCGCGAAGGGCGAAGAAGAGCGACCGCGTCTGCTCCACGTCCTGCATCGCCGCGCTCTCGGTGACTTCCAGCTCGAGCGCCGCGGCACGGATTCCCGAGGCCGCGATGGCGCGCTGGACGATCTCCAGCATTCCTCCCGACTGGATCTGCCGAGCCGAGAGGTTGACGGCGACCTTCACGTCGGGGAATCCGGCGTCGTGCCACTCGCGCGCCCGTGCGCACGCCTGGCGGAGAACCCACTCCCCCACCTCCATGATGAGATGAGACTCCTCGGCGACGGGGATGAATTCCGCGGGGGAAATGGTGCGGCCATCGGGCCCTTTCCACCGCAGGAGCGCTTCGAACCCCTGAATCTCTCCGTTCTCGACATGCACCTGCGGTTGATAGTGGACCTCGAACTTCTCCTGGGCAAGCGCATCCCGGAGATCGGCCTCGAGCGTGAGTCGGCGCATCGCGCGGACCTGGAGGGCCCGAGTGTAGAGCTGGAAATTGTTCCGTCCGAGCTCCTTGGCGTGATACATCGCGGCGTCGGCGTTCCGGACGAGGACTTCCTCGTCGTCGCCGTCCTCCGGGAAGAGGCTGATGCCGATGCTCGCGCTCGCCGATATCGTCCGGCCACCGATCTCGAACGGGGGGGTCATGGCGTCGAGCAGCTTCCGCCCCACCCGCGCCGCCGCGTCCGCGCTCTCCGTCTCGAGAAGGAGGATCGTGAACTCGTCGCCGCCGAGCCGGGCCACGGTGTCGATCTTGCGCACGGCGCGCAACAGGCGATGAGCGATCTCCTGCAACAGCTCGTCGCCCGCCTCGTGGCCGAACTTGTCGTTGATGAGCTTGAAGTGGTCGACGTCGAAGAACAGGACCGCGAGCCCGCGCTTCTTGCGTCGCGCCTGGGAGAGCGCCTCGTGCAGGCGCTCCTGGAATCGCTTTCGATTCGCGAGCCCCGTCAGACCGTCGTGATAGGCCTGGTATTCGATCAGGACCTCCGCTTCCTTGCGTCCCGTGATGTCCACCAGCGCCCCCTCGAAGGCGGAGGGGGCGCCGGCCAGGAAGCGGGCGAAACTGCCGATCACCCACATCGGCGCCCCGTCGGCCCGCCGAAGCTGCATTTCGATGTTGGAGGCTTTCCCGGCGTCCCTCGCGATCGTTTCCATGATGGCGTCGCGATTGGCCGCCGCAAAGTATCGGTCGCCGTCGTGGGGCGCGAGCGCCTCCTTCCGGGAGGCCAGCCCGAACATCCGGGCGAACGCGTCGTTGCAGTCGAGGAGCGTCCCCTCCCGGGTCATCCGGAAGATGCCGGCGAGACTCTCCTCGAACAGGTGCCGATACTTCGCCTCCGACTCCCGCAGGGCCCGTTCGGCTTCCCGGATGGCGGTGACGTCGGCGGTGGTTCCCGCGACGGCGACGGGATTGCCGTCCGCGTCGAAACGAAAGCGGAACGTGTCCCGGAGCCACGCTTCGCGGCCGTCGTCGGTCGTCGCCCGATACTCCACCGTCGAAATCCCCGGACCGGGAAGGCGAAGCGCGGCGAGAAACCCCGGGCGATCCTCGGGATGCACGCGGGAGGATCCGAATTCCGGCTCCCATGCCCGTTCGGACGGGCTGCACCCGAGGATTTCCCGGATACGGCCGCTGACGAAGCGAAACCGCCCCGACGACGGGTCCGCCTCCCAGACGACGACGCCGAGGTCTTCCGCGATCTCCAGCGCGGAGAACGGCCCCCCGGGACCCTCCGGAGAGACGTTTCTCGACTCGTTCACGCTCACCCCCGACGCTCCGCGCCGCTCCGAGACTCATCGAATTCCGACGAAAGACGAATTATAGCCGGCGGGAAGGACATTCTCGCGCCGCGCTCGGCGGAATCAGTCGAGGTCGATGTCTCGGACGGGGCGGGACGTGTCGCCCTGGGCCTTCTTGAAGAGCTCGTCGAACTTCTTCTGGAGCACGTCCTTCTTCGTCTTTTCCGAATCGAGGGCCGTCTGGAATTTCGCGTCCCGCTCCGCGTCATGGGCCTTCAGAGAGCCGATCGCGGCCTCCAGGTTCTCGAATGTCTTCGGGTCCTGCGCCGGGGTGAAGTCGATCACCGCCCGGACCTCGGTATCGATCTTCAGCCTCGAATGGCAGTGCGGGCAGAGAGTCTCGAAGTCGGCCATGCGGGGATTCTAACCCCGGGCATCCTGGCGTCCCTTCAGCCGGCGGAGCGTCCGGCGCTCGCGCGAATCGGGCCGGGCCGTCTGGACGGGGCGCGAAAGGCGCTCCCATCGCCGCGCCTCGATCTCCTCGGGAGCCGGAGGCGGAGTCAGATCCTCGTACAAATTTTTCGCCTCGGCGCGCGGCAACGACCGCTCGGCGGTCCCCACGACCCGCACGATCCGGCGACGCCCGCGATCGAGCGTCAACTCGATGCGGTCGCCCGGCCGAACGAGCTTGTGGGCTTTTCCCCGGATTCCGTTGACGTCGACCCTTCCGCCGTCGCAGGCCTTCGCCGCGGCCGAGCGCGTCTTCATCACGCAGGCCACGTCGAGCCAGGCATCGAGCCGTTGCGGCGTCAGGCGGGAATCCGGGGGATCGGCCGGAGGCGCGTCGCGAGCCATCTCACCCGCGATCATACGCCGCCCCCCGACCCCCGGAATAGAATGGCCGTGTGCGGTGGCCCTTTCGATCCATGCGTTTCCGGACGAAGCTCGCGATCGCGATGCTCCTCCTCTTCTTCCTGACGATCGGGCTCCTTTTCGCCGTGGATACGTACAACGAGCGGCGATTGATCGAGAAGCTCGAGAACACCATGGAAGCCGTCACGAAGGCGATCGAGGTCGCCTCGGATCAGGCCCAGATCTCGGCGACCGGAGAGATCGACACCGAGGTCCTCCAGGACTACGCGGAGAAGCTGCGGCTGCGGGGAGTGCGGGAGATCCAGATCCTGAACCCGGAGCGGGCCGTCATCGCGAGCTCGAAAGGGCGCCCCCGCGGCAAGAAGGCCCTCCCCGAGGACATCGCGATCAAGGGGACGATCGGCGGCGAGACCGAGTCGACCGGGCCCAAGCGCGACTACCGCCTGATCATGCCGATCATTTCGCAGAATCAGAAGGTCGGCTATGTCACGGTCGACCTCCTCCTCGACGACTACGAAACCACGATCTCGCGCAGCTTCGGGCGCCGCGTCGCGGCCCTCGCGGTGGTCTTCGCGGTCGGATTGGTGCTGCTCCTCCTGCTGACCCGGAACTTCACGCAGCCGGTTGCGCTGCTCTCCGCCGCCGCCGAGCGCGTCGCCGGGGGCGATCTCGACGCCCAGATCGACAGCCGGAGGAGCGACGACCTCGGCGTCCTGGTCCAGACCTGGAACGCCATGATCGGCCGGCTCCAGGAGCAGCGCGCGCTCGAAACGCGGCTCGCGGCGGCCGAGCGCCGCGCCTCGCTCGGACATCTCGCCTCGGGCATCGCCCACGAGATCCGGAACCCGCTCAACACGATCGCGCTCGCCGTCGAATACCTCCGGCGCCGCTTTTCACCGGTGGGGGCGTCCGATCGGAAGGAGTTCCACGAGACGACCGACAGCCTGAGAGACGAGATCACGCGCTTGAACGCGCTGATCACGAACTTCCTGACGTACGGGAAGCCCATGCGCATGGCTCCGGCCGCGTTCGACGTGACCGACCTCGCTCGGGAGGTCGGCCGCGAGCTCTCCCCGGAGGCCGCGACCCGCCGCGTCCGGATCCGGGTGGAGGGCGCGCCGACGGAGGTCACGGCCGATCGCGATCTCCTGAAGTCGGCGTTCCTGAACGTCGCGCTGAACGCCGTGCAAATGATGCCCGCCGGCGGGGACATTCGGATCGAGGTCGGGCCGGATCCCGCGGGCGTTCGGATCTGCTTCGACGACTCGGGGCCGGGGATCCCCCCGGAGAACCTGCCGAAGATCTTCGAGCCGTACTTCTCGACGCGCGACGCCGGCGTGGGGCTCGGTCTCGCGATGACGAGAAAGATCGTCACCGATCACGGAGGCGACCTCGTCGCGAGCAACCGGCCCGAGGGGGGCACGCGGTTCGTCTTCACTCTCCCGAGCGTGCCCGCGTCCCAGGCGGTCCCCGCGTGACGGGAGGGAAGGGCACCCTCCTCCTCGTCGAGGACGAGAAGCCCGCGCTCGAGCTCCTCCGCAAGATCCTCGAAGGCGAGGGCTTTCGGATCCTGACCGCGGGAAACGGCCGGGAAGCCCTCGACCGGCTCGAGGAACAGGTGGTCGACGTTGTGATCACGGACCTCGAGATGCCCGTCATGACCGGGGCGGACCTCCTGACGCAGATCCAGGCTCTCGCCGACCCGCCTCCCGTCATCGTCGTGACGGCGCACGGCTCAAAGGAGGCGGGCCGGCATCTCGTCAACCGGCTCGGCGCCTACGATTACCTCTCCAAGCCCTTCCAGCCGGATGACCTCGTGCTCAAGATCGAGCGCGCGGTCGAGATGCGCGCCATGCGCGAGGTCAACCGCGTGCTCTCGGGCCAGCTCAAGGGGAAAGTCGTGCTGGAGGGACTCATCGGGGATTCCCTCGTCATGCAGAACATCTTCAAGCTGGTCCTGAAAATCGCCCGCTCCAACGCGACCGTGCTGATCCGCGGCGAATCGGGCACCGGCAAGGAGCTGATCGCGCGCGCGATCCATCAGCGGAGCCGGCGGGCCGACAATCCGTTCTCGGCGATCAACTGCGCCGCGATCCCGGAGAACCTCCTCGAGTCGGAGCTCTTCGGCTACGAGCGCGGGGCGTTCACGGGCGCCGATCGCCGGAAGCTCGGTCTCTTCGAGGTCGCCTCCGGATCGACCCTCTTCCTCGACGAGATCGGCGATCTCTCGCTCCCCCTCCAGGGAAAGATCCTGCGGGCGCTCCAGGAAAAAGAGATCCGCCGCGTCGGCGGCAACGAGTCGCTTCCGGTCGACGTGCGCGTCCTCGCCGCGACCAATCGCGATCTCGAACAGATGATGCGGGAGGGGATGTTCCGGGACGACCTCTACTACCGCCTGAACATCATCCCGATCGTCATTCCGCCGCTGCGCGACCGGCGGGAGGACATCCCCGAGCTCGCGACGCGCTGCATGGCCCGGGCGGCGGCCGAGCACGGCAAGGAGATTTCCGGGATCGCTCCTGCGGCCATGGCGATCCTCTGCGCGCACGACTGGCCGGGCAACGTCCGGCAGCTCGAGTCGATCGTGGAGCGCGCCGTTCTCCTCTCCGAGAGCGACACGATCGGCCCCGCCGATCTTCCGCCGGAAATCCGCCACCCCCGCACGGCGGCCGCCACCGTCGGGGTCGAGATTCCGGCGGAAGGAATCGACATCGAGGAAGTGGAGCGCGCCCTCCTGCTGCAGGCGATGGAGAAATCGGACTGGGTGATCGCCCGGGCGGCAAAGCTCCTCCGCCTGACCTACCGCACCATGCAGTATCGTCTCGAGAAGTTCGCCATCCGGAAGGAGGAATGACGGATTTGGAGTGGGAAATAACCCATATCGACCAGAGGCCGGGGCCGAATGACCGAAAAGCCTCCGGTCGGGCGTGGCACCCGGTTCGCAGCCCCGGCGGGAGCATGACCACCCGGTTCCGTGCTCCGTTCGCCGCCGGCCTGCTGATCCTCTCGACGACCTCCCGGGCGACGGCGGCCGATCCGAAGCCGGTTCCGGTTCCTGCTCCGCCGTCGGCCTCGTCGTCTTCCACGGCGGCACCCGTCCCGCATCACCCCCGGACACACTTCTTCGTCGGCGAAGTGACGAGCGTCATCCCGAACGAAGGCCTTTCCATCCGGGAGACGCTCCGCGATGGATCGCCGAAGGTGACTTTCTTCAAGACCTCCCCCGACACGCCGGTCTCCCGGGGGAAGGAAAAGGCGGCCATCACGGACATCCACGTCAACGATCACGTGACCGTCAAGTACACGGACAACGGGACCGAGCATCGGGCAATCTCGATTCGCCTGACCCCTTCGGCCAAATCGAAGGCGTCCTCCCCCGCCACGCCCTCCCCGCCGAAGTCATCGACGTAGATCCCGCTGCCGGCGGGGAATCCGGAAGAGCTACGTGATCTCGGTCGTGGGCTTGTCGACCCGCACCTTCCACGAATCGTGGTAATCCCCCCGCTCGATCGCGTCGGCGGCGCGCGTTCGTTCCAGCGGAAGGAACGTATCGATCATCACGGCGAGCTCGCGCGTCGCCTTCGATCCGATCGACGCCTCGTAGGCGCCCGGATGGGGACCGTGGTTGACCCCGGCGGGATGCAGCGAAATCGATCCGTTCCCGACGCCCCGCCGGCTCGTGAAGTTCCCGTCCACGTAGAAGATGACTTCGTCGCAATCGACCGACGAGTGCGGATACGGACAGGGAACCGCCTGCTCGTGCGTGTCGGTCATGCGGGGGACGAAAGAGCAGATGACGGCGCCTCCGGCGGCGAACGTGATGTGGATCGTGGGAGGCAGGTGGATCATTCCCGTTTTCGGCTGGAATTTCGAGATCGCGAACGCGACGGGGTACGCATAGCCGTCCCAGCCCACCACGTCGAGCGGCGACGCCGGCAGCGTCCGCTTCGTCCATCGGTCGAGGCGTTTGGCGTGGATCTCGCGCGGCGCCGCCTCGGCGATCGCGCGATCCTCCATCACCGGCCGCACGAAATCCCGGTGGGAATAAGCCGCGTCCATCTTCAACTGTCCGGAAGCGTTTCGGAACTGCTCGGGAACGTGAAACCCCCGGCGGCACTCGATGCCGAACAGCCGATTGTCGGCTCCGTCGAACAGGAACCGGTGGGGGGTCCCTTTGGGCACCAGGACGTAGTCGTGGGGGCGGAACGGCAGCCGCCCGAAAGGCGACTGGAGCGACCCGGATCCGCGCTCGACGAAAACGAGATCGTCGCCGTCCCCGTTGACGAAAAAGACGTCGTCGGATCCCCGCGGCCGGGCCACCGAGACGACGACGTCCGCGTTGTGGAGGAGAGGCGTGCGCGCATCGAGCATCGTCGCGCCCTCAGGCACGGCCCCCGAGTCGAAGAGGCGTCGAAGGAGCGGCTCCCGGCGCTCCTCCCGGGGGTCGAGACGGAACCCTCTTTCCGAGGGCTCGCACGTCAGCTCGTCGGTCGGGGCGTGCCGATGGTAGAGGATCGAATAGGGGCCGTCGAATCCCAGGCGCGTGAAGCACTCCTCGAAGAGAAGAGCGCCGGTATCGGGGTCGCGGAACACGGTGTGCGGCTTTTCGGGCAGGATGCCCTGGGTCCATCGATCGATCACCCGGCGATTCTAGCAGGGCGTCGAGAAGGCGATCGCGACCTGCGCCGCGCGGGCGCCCGCACGGCCTCATCTCCCCGCGCGGCGGCGCCGGCGTAAGATTGCCGGATGAAAATCCTCGTCGCCGACAAGTTCGAAGCCTCCGGTCTCGACGGCCTCCGGGCGACCGGCTCCGAAGTGATCTTCGAGCCCGATCTCAAGGACGACGCGCTCGGCGAGCGTCTGGCGGAGAGCGGCGCCGAGATCCTGATCGTCCGTTCGACGAAGGTCACGAGCCCGATCCTCGAAAAAGCCCGCGCCCTGGCCCTCGTGATCCGGGCCGGGGCGGGCGTCAACACGATCGACCTGGCCTCCGCTTCGCGCGGCGGCGTCTTCGTCGCCAACTGTCCCGGAAAGAACGGGGTCGCGGTGGCCGAGCTCGCCCTGGGGCTGATCCTCTCCCTCGACCGGCGCATTCCGGAAAACACCGAAGCGCTGCGGCGGGGCGAGTGGAACAAGAAGGAGTTCTCGAAGGCCGCGGGACTCTTCGGGAGAACCCTCGGGATCGTCGGAATGGGCACCATCGGGCGGGAAGTCGCATCGCGTGCCCGGGCCTTCGGCCTGCGCGTCGTGGCCTGGAGCCGGTCGCTCACGGACGCGCGCGCCGGCGAGCTCGGGGTCGAACGCGCGGAGTCCGTGATCGACCTCGCGCGCGTTTCCGACATCGTCTCGGTGCACCTGGCGGCCGCGCCCGAGACGAAAGGATTTATCGGGGAAGATTTCTTCGCCGCGATGCGCCCCGGCGCCTTTTTCGTCAATACCTCCCGCGCCGACGTGGTGAATGCTGCCGCGCTTCTCGCCGCGCTCGACCGCGGCGGGATCCGCGCGGGTCTCGACGTCTTCGGCCGGGAGCCCGCCGAGTCGAAGGGTGCGATCGACGATCCGCTCGCGCGGAGTCCCCGCGTCGTCGGCACCCATCACATCGGCGCTTCGACCGACCAGGCGCAGGAAGCAATCGCCGCCGAGACCGTGCGGATCGTGAAGATCTATCTCGAAACGGGCAAGGTCGAAAACGTCGTGAACGTGGCCCGCCGCCCGCCCGCGACCCATCTCCTGGTGGTCCGCCATCGCGACCGGGTGGGCGTGCTCGCGCACGTCCTGGGGGCATTGAAGAGCGACGGAATCTCCGTCCAGGGCATGGAGAACACCATTTTCGAGGGAGCCGAAGCGGCCTGCGCCCGGATCGAGCTCGACAAGGAGCCCCAGGCTCAGACGCTCGACGGCATCCGCTCGGGGAACGACGACATCTATTCGGTTTCGGTGACGCCGCTCCGTTAGCAGGGGGCTGAAAAGCTCCAGCGGGTCGCGTCGGGAGCGCCGCGGGCAAGCGGCGCCGTCACCGCGGCGGCTGGACGGTCTTTCGGAGGCGATCCTCGAAAGCGGCCGGGGCCGAGAGGATCTCGATCAGCTCCCCCGTGCGCGAAAGATGCTTGGCGATCTGAACCGTCAGGTGAACGAACTTCGAGGGCGCGAGCACCACGACCGAAGCCAGATCCACGCGACTCTGCTCGAAGAATCGTTTCCAGTCGTCGCTCACCGACACGGCCGCGCCGGTCGCGGCCCGCGCGTCGATGAAGAGAGCGAGCGGCCGCTCTCGAAGGAGCTCCATCCGAATCTCGTCGAGGGTGGCGGTTCCGAATTGCCCATCGTCGTCCCCCGTGATCGTGACGACCAGCACGCCCGGCTTCGGTCGACGATAGGTGAATGTGCATCCGGGCGTCCGCAAGACGACCGATCCGTCGGGAAGGATCTCGCGCACGACGGCGTTCGACATCGGCGGGGATTATACGCGGCGCTTGGTCGCTCCGTCCGTCAACCGGGCCCGTCCGTATCGCTCGATGGATCCGCCTCCGCCAAGGCTTCGGCGCGATCTGGGTCGAATGCTCGACCTCGGCTCGAATGACAGTTCAGGATCGATCGCGCCATAGCTCGAAGAGCGAAGGAGGACGGTTCGCGCCAACCAGCGACGGGAAAAAGTATCAATCCCGAGGACTGATCCGCACGACGAGGCGCGGCCAGACGCGAGCCAGACGGGCGGGACCGCTTGGACGGCGGCCGAGGCGTACGTTTGGGTACGTCGAGCGCCGGCGTCCGAGCGGGCCCGCCCGTATCGCTCGATGTATGGTCCGCGCCAGAGAGGCGCGGTGAGACGCGAGCCCGATCGCGTGCGGGTCGCCGGTGGCGACCGGAGGCGTACCAGATCGGATACGTCGGAGGGAGACGCCGGCGGCACGCGCCCGTCCGGCTCGATGCATCGCCGCGCCAGCCTGCTAGCCGACCGGGCGGGATTCCATCTCGACCTCAGCCTCCTTCGCGCTGTGATGCTCCTGCTCAATCGCCTCGAACAGCGTCCGGAAGTTGCCGTAGCCGAAACCGGGATCTCCTTCGCGCTGGATGACCTCGTAGAAAAACGGGCCCGCCTTCGCGTCGCTCCAGAGCTGATGGCCGTCCCGCATGAAGATCTGGAGGAGATATTTCTCGTCCTCGCCGTCCACCAGGATGTTCAGCCGCCGCAGATCGTCGAGCGGCTCGCGCACGCGCGAAACGTGCTTCTCCGACAGCCACTTCGTGATGTTGTCGTAGTACGTCGAAGGCGCGTCGAGGAATTTCACGCCGCGGCGGTTCATCTCGTCCACGACGGGGATGATTTCGGGAACGCGCAGCGCGATGTGCTGCACTCCCGGGCCGCGGTTCTCCTCGGTGAAGATGTTCACCTGGGACTCGCGGAAGAACGGTTTCAGCGGCTCGTTCGTGGCGAACTTGAGCTGGGAGTTCGGGTCCCACATGACGATCGATTTCAAGCCCGAGCCATGCTCCCCGCCCTTTTTCACGTCCTCGGTGTGGAACTGGATGTTCCAGTATTCGTCGAAGCCCAGGACCTCGCGATACCAGAGAATGACGGGCGCCATCGTGAGCGCGTTCGAGGTGACGTGGTCCAGGATCTCGAATCCGAGCCGGTTGCTCGGCGAGGACGAAGATCCCTCGAGGGGAAGATTCTCGAATTCCGGAGCGAACCCGTCATAGCCCGACTTCTCGACGAAGCGATACGAAAGGTCGCCGAGCGGAGTCGCGATCACGAATCGCCGGTAGGCCCCTCCGTCCTTGTCCCGGTAGGTCTCGATGTCGGTCAGGAAGGTGGCGCCGCGCGGCGCCAGGAAATCCCACGTCTGCTCGATGTTCTTCACGCGGAAAGAAATCGACGAAACGCCGTCGGGATGGTTGCGAAGATAGGTCGCCGCGCGGCCGCGGTCGGACAGGGGCGTCGAGACGACGACGCGGATGTCCCCGGCCGAGTAGACGTTCGACTGCTGCGCGCTCCTCTCGGTCAGGTCCTTCCCCGCCTGCGCGACGAGCGGCCAGTCGAGGAGCTTCGTGTAGAACTCGTGGCTCCGCTGCATGTCGGACACGAGGAAGTGGAAGGAGTCGAAACCGAGGAGACCAAGCCCGGAAGATTCGTTTCCCGTCATCCGGCCAATCTATCCCCTTGCCCGGGGAGGGTCAATCCCGCGAAACACCCGTCCCGATCGGGTCCCGACTCCCTTCGATCAGGAAGCGACGGCGAGCTTGACCGAGCCGACGAGCGCCCTCAGGCGGGGCTCCGCGTCCCGAATCTCCTGCTCGGAAACCGCTCCGACGGATAGCCGGAACCATCCCGTTTCGGGCTTGTACCCGAATGCCTGGAAAGGAACGGCGGCGAGGCCGGCCTTCTCGAGCAGGAGCTTTCGGATCTCCTCGTTCGAGCGGATCTCCGCGCCCCCGATCTCGCCCCCCACCAGGTCGAACCGTGCGGACAGGTAGATCGCGCCCTGCGGCGCGATGGCGTCCACCGGAAGACCGCCGGCCTTCATGCGGTGGAACATTTCGTACAGGAGCTCGAGCCGGGCCTGCAACGCCGCGGTGAACTGGCGTCGATGCTCGGCGACGGCGGCCGTGTCGCGCAGGAACCGCGCCGTCGCGACCTGCTCGGGCTTGGGCGCCCAGGCACCCACGTGCCCCAGGATGTCCCGCATGCGGCGAATCAGGCCGGGAGGACCGATCGCCCAGCCCACGCGAAGCCCCGTCGCCGCGAACTGTTTGGAGATCCCGTCGAGGAGGATCGTGTAACGGAAGGACTCGGGCACGAGCTCGGGAGGGCTCGATCGACGCGCGTTCCCGAAATGGAGCGCCGAGTAGATCTGGTCGTACAGGAGGAAAACGGCCTTTCGCCCCGCGCGCTCGCGCCGCGCGTTCTCCTCGACGATCATCTCCGAGATCCGCGCGAGCTCCGCCGGATCGACCACCGTGCCGGTCGGGTTCATCGGGGAGTTCAGGACGACCAGGCGCGCCTCGGAAAGATGCGGGGCGAAAGCGGATGCCTTCGGAAAGAACCCGTTCTCCCGCTCCCCTTCGAGCTCGATCGCGCGAGCTTCCATCAGGTGAGCGTAGTGGTTGTTGTTCCACGAGGGCACCGAGTAGACGACCGTGTCGCCGCGGTCGAGGATCGTGCGATACGTTCCGTAGAGGATCGGCCGGGCCCCGCCCGCGATCACGATCGACTCGACCGGGTAACGGAGGCCCTGCTCCCGCTCCGTGAATTCCGCGACGGCTTCGCGCAACGCGAGGACGCCGTCCGACGGGGGGTAGTTGGTCTCGTGCTCGCGATACGCGCGGTCGATTTCCTCCTGGAGGCGCCGCGGGATCGGAAACTGCGAGGGCGAGAAGTCTCCCACCGTGAGGTTCAGGAGCTTCTCGCCCCGGGCCAGCGCCTGGCGGACGTCGGCGCCGATTTTCAGGATCTCCGAGCCGACCACCCCGGTCGCGAGGCCGGAGAGAGACGCGTCCGTCTCCGCCGGGGCCGGGAAGAATTCGCTGGCCTCCCGCATGCGCGCTCCTTCAGAAAAAGACGGGTTCTTCGTAGGTCGCGAAGACCTCGCGCATGACGTCGGAGATCTCCCCGACCGTCGCGTAGGTCTTGACCGCCTCGACGAGATACGGCATCACGTTCCGGCTCTCGGCGCACGCCTGCCGGAGCTCTCCGAGCTTCGCGAGAACGGCCTTGCCGTCCCGGGAACGCTTGACGGCGGCGAGGCTCGCCTTCTGGGCGGTTTCGGTCGCCTCGTCGATCGAGAGGATCGGAAGCGGCGGTTCCTCCCCCGTGTCGGTGAACTCGTTGACCCCGACCATGATCTTTTCGCCATCGTCGAGCGCGCGCTGGTAGCGGTAGGCGGCGTCCATGATCTCGCGCTGCGGGAACCCGGCTTCGATCGCCTCCACCATGCCCCCCAGCTCGTCGATCCGGCGGAAGTAATCGAACGTTCCACGTTCCATCCGGGTCGTCATCTCCTCGACGAAATACGAGCCGCCCAGGGGGTCGATCGTGTTCGCGACTCCCGATTCGTGCGCGATCACCTGCTGCGTGCGCAGGGCAATCTTGACCGCGAAGTCCGTCGGCAGCGCGAGCGTCTCGTCCAGCGAATTCGTGTGCAGTGAGTTCGTCCCGCCGAGCACGGCGGCGAGAGCTTGGAGGGCCGTTCGGACGATGTTGTTGTAAGGCTGCTGGGCGGTCAGGGAACAACCGGCCGTCTGCGTGTGAAAACGGCACATCCAGGAGCGCGGGTCCTTCGCCCCGAAGCGCTCCCGCATCGTCTTCGCCCACACGCGGCGCGCGGCGCGGAACTTGGCGATTTCCTCGAAGAAGTCGTTATGCGAATTGAAGAAGAACGAGAGCCTCGGCGCGAAGGAATCGACGTCCATTCCCGCGTCGATCCCGTACTGGACGTACTCGACGCCGTCCCGCAGGGTGAAAGCCAGCTCCTGGAGGGCGGTCGAGCCGGCCTCGCGGATGTGGTACCCGGAGATCGAGATCGTGTTCCACTTCGGCACCCGCTCGGCGCAGAACTTGAACTGGTCCGTGATGAGCCGCATGGAGGGGCGCGGCGGAAAAATGTACTCCTTCTGCGCGATGTACTCCTTCAGGATGTCGTTCTGGAGGGTGCCTCCGACCTCCGACCAGGGCGTCCCGTGCTTGTCGGCCACGGCGAGGTACATCGCGAGCGCGATGGGCGCCGTGGAGTTGATCGTCATCGACGTCGTCACCTTTCCGAGGTCGATCCCGTCGAAGAGCGTCTCCATGTCGGCGAGCGTGTCGATCGCGACGCCGCACTTCCCCACTTCTCCCTTGGCCATCTCGTGATCGGAGTCGTATCCGT
>Ga0207680_10000525_pt1 | contig 18250 bp, 21 predicted proteins | sample KBSS23metaG_FD_184321 | JGI IMG/M metagenome (GOLD analysis project Ga0207680, IMG submission 184321) | Switchgrass rhizosphere microbial communities from Kellogg Biological Station, Michigan, USA - KBS S2-3 metaG (SPAdes) (version 2) | ecosystem: Host-associated > Plants > Roots > Rhizosphere...
GGGATGATGGAGCAGCTCTCCAAGATCCCGCTCGACTTCTCGCCGGGCAAGAACTGGAACTACTCGGTCTCGATCGACGTCATGGGCTACCTCGTCCAGAAGGTGTCGGGCCAGACGTTCGGCGAATTCCTCCGGACACGCATCTTCGAGCCGCTGGGCATGAAGGACACCGGCTTCAGCATCCCGGCCAGCAAGCTCGATCGCTTCGCCTCCTGCTACATGCCCAAGCCCGGCGGCGGCCTGCGCGTGCAGGATGACTCGCAGAAGTCGACCTATGCCGAACCGCCCAAGCTCGAATCCGGCGGCGGCGGCCTGCTGTCGACCATGCACGACTACATGCGCTTCTGCCGCATGATGCTGAACAAGGGCAGCCTCGACGGCGTGCAGATCCTCTCGCCTAAGACGGTCGAGCTGTTCTCGATGAACTTCCTGCCCGGCAACAAGACCTTGGTCGACCTGTCGGCGGCGGTGACGTTCTCAGAGGCCGGCTACAACGGCATCGGTTTCTCGATCGGTTGCGGCGTGACCATGGACCAGACCCAGACGCGCCTGCCCGGCAGCAAGGGCGAATACTTCTGGGGGGGCGCCGCCTCGACCGCCTTCTGGATCGACCCGAAGGAAGACCTGACGGTGGTGTTCATGACCCAGGTGATGGGCACCGACGCGCGCCTCACGCTCCGCCGCGACCTGCGCACCCTGGTCTATTCGGCGATGACGGAGAGCAACGCCTAAGCCAACTGATCGCGTGGCCACTCGTCCAGGATCGTCTCGAGGTTCTCGAGCGATCCTTTGGCGCGCGAAAGATGGGCCGGGCGCTGAAACGCGTCCGGCGGCAGCGTGCGCAGTGGCTTGAGCTTTGTGCCATGCTTGACGATTGCCACGCCCGTATCCAGCGGACCGTCGATCAGACTGACGAGCGAGAAATCCGTGTTGGGGAATTGCGCCGAGATTTTGATCGCGGGATCGTTGAGGAAAAGGGTTTCGTCCGGACCAGTCTGCAGTGCAAACGCCTGATGCAAGGCCGGTTTGATCTTAGTGTCCTCGAAAAGCACAACGGCGGAGGCGCGGATGCGCAAATCACGAGCCATGCCAGAGGCGATGGCCGCATCGATATAACGGATCCTGACTAGGACAAAGACAAGTGGAGCGAGGAACATCGCCGCGAGCAGCGCCAGCGCCGGAAGAGATGACTTCTGCCAAATCCAACCCGCTTGCGTGAAAAATAGAAATCCGACGCCCAGCGGTATCAGGCTGTAGAGCCTGAGCACCTTTCGCAACGCGCGCCGCGCGCGTGCCCGCAGCGCCCGGAGATAGCGCTTTTCGGCTGAGGTCTGCGGGCGTGCCGTCTCGTCCATGGTGCTCCTTGACCCATCATAGCCATCTGTTAAGACCAGACGACCTCACCTAAACTTGCGTCCGCCGGACAGGATTTATTCGAAAGATGCCCGCGAAAAAGCCGCTCGTCATCGTCACGCGCAAATTGCCCGACGCGATCGAGACGCGCATGCGCGAGCTGTTCGACACCCGCCTCAACGTCGATGACCGCCCGATGGGCCAGGCCGAGCTGATCGAGGCGGTGCAGAAGGCCGACGTGCTGGTCCCCACCATCACCGACAAGATCGACAGCAAGGTGATCGTGCGCGCCGGCCCGAACCTGAAGCTGATCGCCAATTTCGGCACCGGCGTCGACAACATCGACGTGAAGACCGCGCTCGACAAGGGCATCACCGTCACCAACACGCCCGGCGTGCTGACCGAAGACACCGCCGACATGACCATGGCGCTGATCCTCGCCGTGCCGCGCCGCCTGGTCGAAGGCGTCAAGGAGATCGAGGACGATCACTTCAAGGGCTGGTCGCCCAACTGGATGCTGGGCCAGCGCGTCTACGGCAAGCGGCTGGGCATCGTCGGCATGGGGCGCATCGGCCAGGCGGTGGCGCGCCGCGCCAAGGCCTTCGGCCTCCAGATCCACTACCACAACCGCAAGCCCGTCCATCCCGACATCGAGCACGAGCTCGAGGCGACTTATTGGGAAAGCCTCGACCAGATGCTGGCGCGCATGGACATCGTGAGCGTCAACTGCCCGCACACGCCGGCCACCTATCACCTCCTGAGCGCCCGCCGCCTCAAGCTGATGAAGCCGACGGCCTACATCGTGAACACCGCCCGCGGAGAGGTGATCGACGAGAACACGCTCGCCCGCATGCTGGAAGCCGGCCAGCTCTCGGGTGCCGGCCTCGACGTGTTCGAGCACGAGCCCGCGGTGAACCCCAAGCTGCTCAAGGCCAAGAACGTCGTGCTCCTGCCCCACATGGGCTCGGCCACGATCGAGGGCCGCGTCGACATGGGCGAGAAGGTCATCATCAACATTAAGACCTTTGCCGACGGCCATAAGCCGCCGGACCGGGTCATTCCCGCGATGCTCTAGGCATCGCCGCGTTATTTCGTCCGTGCACGGACGAGAGAGCGCAGATTGGTGTTGGGGCTTCGCGCCACGGCGTCCTCGAGGAAATCCGCGACGAACGGCGTGGCCGGCGCGTTGATCAGAACTTCCGGCGCGGCGATCTGCTCGATTTTGCCCTCGTTCATCACCGCCACCAGGTCGCCGAGTTCGAGCGCTTCTTCCTGGTCGTGCGTGACGAACACGGTCGTCAGGCCCACGCGCGTGTGCAGGCCCTTGAGCCAGAGGCGCAGCTCCTTGCGCACCTTGGCGTCGAGCGCGCCGAACGGCTCGTCGAGCAGCAGCATGCGCGGTTCGATCGCAAGCGCGCGGGCGAGCGCCACGCGCTGGCGCTGGCCGCCGGAGAGCTGACTGGGATAGCGGCCGCCGAGGCCTTCGAGCTGCACCAGCGCGAGCAGTTCCTCCACGCGCCGCTTGATCTCCGCCCGCGCCGGCCGTTGGCGCGCCGGCCGGACCTCCAGGCCGAACGCGATGTTCTTGGCGACGGTCATGTGCTTGAACAATGCGTATTGCTGGAACACGAAACCGGCGCGGCGCTCGCGCGCGGGAATGGTGAGCCAGTCGAGGCCGGCAAAGGAGACGTGGCCGAGATCGGCGTACTCCAGCCCGCCCAGGATGCGCAGCAGCGTGGTCTTGCCCGAGCCCGACGGCCCCAGCAGGGCGAGGAACGCGCCGTCGGGCGCGGTGAGGCTGACACCTTTCAGCGCCGCGAAATCGGCGAACTGCTTTTCGACTTTCTCGATGACCAGGGACATCAATCGCTCCAGCTCAATGATGATGCGCGGCGGAAATCTCGTCGGCGAAACGCCATTCCAATAGAGACTTAAGAATGAGGGTGACCAGCGCCAAGAGCGCCAGCACGCTGGCGACCGCGAACGCGGCGGAATACTGGTAGTCGTTGTAGAGCGCCTCGATATGCAGCGGCATGGTCTCGGTCAGGCCGCGGATGTGGCCGCTGACGACGCTGACCGCGCCGAACTCGCCCATCGCGCGCGCGTTGCACAGGAGCACGCCGTACAGCAGGCCCCACTTTATATTGGGGAGCGTTACCCGCCGGAACGTGGCCCAGCCGTTCGCGCCCAGCGACACGGCCGCTTCTTCCTCGTCGCGGCCCTGGTCGGTCATCAGCGGGATCAACTCGCGGGCGACGAAGGGGAAGGTGACGAAAATGGTCGCCAGCACGATGCCGGGCAATGCGAAGATGACCTTGATGTCGTGCTCCGCCAGCCACGGACCCAGCCAGCCCTGCAACCCGAACACCAGCACATAGACCAGGCCCGACACGACGGGCGACACCGAAAATGGCAGGTCGATCAGGGTGACGAGGAAACCCTTGCCCCGGAAATCGAACTTGGCGATGGCCCAGCTGGCGGCGACGCCGAACACCGCGTTGAGCGGCACCGCGATGGCGGCCGCAAGGATGGTCAGGCGCACCGCGGCGAGCGCCTCGGGCTCCCTGATCGCGGCCAGCGCGGCATCGAGGCCGTCGCCCAGCGCATCGTGGAAGACCACCGCCAGCGGCAGAACCAGGAACAGGCCGATGAAGCCGAGCGCGATCAGGGTCAGCGTCCAGCGGACGAGCCAATGATCCTTCGTGGGAGCGAGCGGACGTTTCATCGGCGCGCGCTCCACGCTTGCAGCATGTTGAGGCCGAGCAGCAGCACGAACGATGCCGCCAGCATGATGACGCCGATAGCGGTCGCGGCGGCGTAGTTGTTCTCGTTCAGCTTGATGATGATCAGCAGCGGCGCGATCTCGGAAATGCCGGGCAGGTTGCCGGCGATGAAGATGACCGAACCGTACTCGCCGACCGCGCGGGCGAAGGCCATGGCGGTGCCGGTAAGCAGCGCCGGCGTCAGCGCCGGCAACACGACGCGGCGCAGCGTCTGGAAGCGGCTGGCGCCCAGGGTGGCGGCGGCCTCCTCCGAATCCTTGCCCAGCTCCAGCATCACCGGTTGCAGCGTGCGCACCACGAACGGCAGGCCGATGAAGGTGAGCGCCAGGATCACGCCGAACGGCGTGTAGGCGACGCGGATGCCCATCTCCATCAGCGGGGCGCCCAGCCAGCCGCGCGGGGCATACAGCGCCGACAGCGCGATGCCGGCCACTGCGGTCGGCAGCGCGAACGGCAGGTCCACCACCGCATCGACGATGCGCTTGCCGGGAAAGCGGTAGCGCACCAGCACCCAGGCGACGAGCAGGCCGAACACACTGTTGATCAGCGCCGCCACGGCCGCGCCGCCGAACGACAGCTTCAGCGCATGCAGCACGCGGGCGTCGGTGAGCACCTCGTAGAAGCCGCTCCACCCGATCTCCCACGGCCGGATCACCAGCGCGATGAGCGGAACGAGGACGATCGCCGTCAGGTAGAACAGCGTGAACCCGAGCGACAGCCCGAAGCCGGGCAGTGCACTCGGGTTACGCCAGCTTCGTCGCGTGCTGGGGAGCGTCGCAGCGAGACTAGCCATGTGTCACTGACCGGGCTTGTAGATCTGGTCGAACACGCCCTTGTCCGCGAAATAGGTCGCCTGGGCCTTGCCCCAGTCGCCGAAGATCTCCGCGAAATTGTAGAGCGTGATCTTCGGGAAATCGGCGGCGTGCTTGGCCAGGATGTCCGGATCGCGGACGCGATAGAAATTCGCGGCTTCGATCTCCTGTGCCGGCTTGGTGTAGAGGAAGTTCAGATACGCCGTCGCGATCGCGCGCGTGTTGTGGCTGTCGACATTCTTGTCGACCACCGCGACCGGCGGCTCCGCCTGGATCGAAGCGGCGGGATAGACGATCTGGAACTGGTCGCCGCCCTGCTCCTTCAGCGCGAGGTGCGCCTCGTTCTCCCACGACAAGAGCACGTCGCCGATGCCGCGCTGGGCGAAGGTCGTGGTCGAACCGCGCGCGCCGGTGTCCAGAACCGGGACATGCTTGTAGAGCGCGGCGACGAACGCCTTGGCCTTGTCGGCATTGCCGCCCGGCGCCTTCAGCGCATAGGCCCACGCCGCGAGGAACGCCCAGCGGGCGCCGCCGGAGGTCTTGGGGTTCGGCGTGATCACCTGCACGCCGGGTTTGATCAGGTCGGGCCAGTCCTTGATCTTCCAGGGATTGCCCTTGCGGACCAGGAACACGATGGTCGAGGTGTACGGCGTCGACGCGTTCGGCAGCTTGCTCTGCCAGTTCTTCGCAATCAGGCCCCTGTTGGCGATGGCGTCGATGTCGTAGCCGAGCGCCAGGGTGACGACATCGGCCGGAAGGCCGTCCGTCACCGCGCGGGACTGCGCGCCCGAACCGTTGTGGCTCTGGTTGATGGTGACATTGTCGCCACCGTGTGACTTTTTCCAATCGGCGACGAAGGCCGCGTTGATCTGCTTGTACAATTCGCGCGTTGGATCGTAGCTGACATTTAATAAAGTGATGTCGGCGGCAAGCGCCGTACTGCTCACAAAAAGGGCCGCGGCGGCAAGACCGCTAATAATCTTCTTCATATCCGGAAAAGCTCCCTGTCCGTAACAATGGCTAACGCTCAAAGCGAGAGTTGGGTGCGCAACGAAATTGTGTCGAGCTTGGCGCCGATGCTGCCGCCCGCCGCATTCAGCCGGCCGACGTCGGTGTGCTGGTAATCAAGAACGAAGCGGATCGCGGTGTTCGGGTACCAGTTGAGACCGACCGTGTAGATTTTCTGGTCACCGCCGCGGAATCCGGCTGCCGTCTTCACCGTGCCCGGCGCGCCCGCCTGGTAGTCCAGGTCGAGATCGGAATAGCGCGCCGCGATTTCCCACGCGCCGATGCCGCCCCCGGAACCAACATTGTCGAAGGTCAGCGGATCGTTGGGCTTGGGCGAAGAATAGGCACCACGTTCCGGGCGATAGGGCTTCTGCTCGCCGGTCAGCAGCCAGCTCGCCTGCACATACCAGCCACTGAAGTTCGGATCGGCGAGTGGCCCAAAGCGGCGCGCGACGTTGTAACCGAAATAGCCGCCCTGCGCGTAGACGCTCTTCCAGTTGCCCGCTGCTTCGAAACCCCAGTCCCAATAATCGCTGGCGTCGATCGTGCCGGTATCGACCAGGCGGATGTTCTGGCTGTCGACGTTGAGTTCGGGCCGCTCGCGCAGGCGGAACGCGGTCGGTGAACCCGGACCCGCGGCGGTGTCGGCGATCTTGAAGACGTAACTGAAATTGCCGCCGACCGCGAGATTGTAGTCGAGCGAACGCAGCAGGCGATACGCAACGCGCCCGACCACGGCCTGCTGCTCGTCGAACAGCGCGGCGTCGTTGACGAGGCCGAGCGTGTAGGCGACCGAGGCGTAGTAGTCGTCGTCGTAGGCAAAGACCTGCGCTGCGTTGCGGCCGTCGCTGCCGGCGATGCCGCGCTGGATGTCGGTCGGCTGCGCCCGCTCGAGGAAGACGAGATCGGAGGCAGACGTCGAATCCTCGAAGCTCTCCGGCGGCGGGAAGGCGCCGACCCGCAGGTGCAGGGGCGCGATGCCGTCATACTGGATGAAGGCGCTGGAGATGCCCGGCGCCTCGACACCGGAGCCGCCGAAGTCGTAGATGAACTCGTACTGCCAATCGTGGAACAGCGTGCCGCTGGCGCCGAAGCGGGCGCGGCGGAAATTGCTGCCCGACGAGAAATCCGTGCCCGGCGGGCGCGTACCCTGCGAATAATACGCCCAGTCGAACTGCACCAGCGTGCGCAGCGCCAGCGTGAAATTGCCGTCGCCGGTCGCGATGGTCGGGCGGCCATTGTCGAGCTTGACCGTGATGACGCCCGCCCTCTGGTTCAGGTCGTCGTACTGGGTCGACTGGCTGCGCTTCAGGTCGCCGAGCTGCGCGTTGACGTTGTCGAGCTCTTCCTCGAGCGCGCGCAGTCGATCCTCGGTGTTGGCCCCATTGTTTGGCGCCGCGGCGGCGGCGTGCGCGGTTGCCAGAACAGCGGCACCGGTGAGCAGGACGGCGGCGAATTTGCGAAGCATGCGGTGAAGAACCCCTCGTGAGGCGGTGAGCGCCGCCAATACGAGGATGTTTGTTCGTAATATCTACCGAGTCAATAGGAATTATGAAGTATAAACACAGAGACCAGGGTGGAGAAAGATTCTTCCGGCGGGGATGCCGGTAGGCTTTGCTTGAAAAAAAGGGAGGGCTCAGCCCCAGCCGGCCTTGCGCGCGTTGGCGGCGGCCTGCGCAATCGTGCGCGATTCCAGCACGTCGGCGGTCGCGTCGCGCGCCGCCATCAGCACCTTGCGGATCGAGCAGGTCGCCTCGTCCACGCAGTCGTCGCACTTGTGATAGGCGGTGACGGAGACGCAGGGCGCCAGCGCCAGCGGCCCGTCGATGGTTCGGATCACGTCGGCGAAGGTGATCTCTTTCGCCGGCTTGCCGATGAAATAACCCCCTGCCCGGCCGCGCTGGCTGCGCACGATGCCCCGGCGTTTCAGGTCGACCAGGATCTGCTCCAGGAATTTGCGCGGCACCCGCGCCTCTTCCGCGACATCGGCGATCTGCATCGGCTCCTCGCCGTCATGCTGGGCAAGGACGATCAGGGCATGCAGGGCGTAGCGGGCCTTCTGGGACAGCACCGGGAAAGTCTCAAATCACCATCGGTGATATGTGCTTTTCCGGCCCAAAAGGTCAAGAAAAACGGCTAGTGCAGCGCCGCCTTCAGCACCGCCACCATCTTGTGGAAGGCGCGCTCGGCTTCGGATTCCTTGTAAATCTCCGGGCGGCCGGGAATGCACCAGCCGTGCAGGGCGTCATAGGTCTCGCTCTCGCCCCTGCCGCCCCAGTCCTTCAGCGCCGCCTCGAACTTCGTGATCGCTTCGGCCGGCATCGAGCGGTCGTTGATCGCGTGCCCGGTATAGACGCTGGCCTTGATCTGCGGCAGCAGCAGGTGCGGGCTGTTGGGTTGATCCGTGTACAGACCACCGCCGTGGAACGAAATTGCCGCCGCGGCCGTCTCCGGCGCCGCAGCCGCCGTGCGGATGCTCATCTGGCCGCTGAAGCAGTAGCCCACCACGCCCACCTTTGGCCCCCTCACGCTCGGCTGTTTGAGCAGCCACTCCGCGTATGCGGCGCCGTCCGGTCCCATTTTGTCGTTCGGCAGCGAATTGCGCAGTTCGCCCATCCGCTTCATGGTGCGCTCATCGCCCATCTGCGGCACGAAATCGAGCACCGGCAGCTTGGTGCCGCGGTAGAACACGTTCGGCATCAGCACGGCAAAACCCTGGTCTGCCAGCCGCTGCGCCATCGCGTGATAGGCGGGCCGGATGCCCATGATGTCGGTCAGGTACACCACGCCCGGCCACGGCCCTGTACCGCTCGATGGCGCGAACAGGACGCCCTCCGCCGTGCCGTCGGCAGCCTTCACGTCGACCCTGGTCTCGCTCATCCGTTCCTCGCGTTTTGCGGCAAGTCTAGAACGGCGCAGCATCGGCCAGAACCCGGCGCGACAACCGCGCCAGACGGCGGCGTGGCTTACGGCAACTCGTAGATCACCGCGTTCCAGTACTTCACGCGGTGCGAGCCCGACTTGCGGAAACCGCGGCGGCGCAGTTCCCGGCCGATCATCGCATTGAAATAGCCGTGCGCGACAAGCGCCGTCTGGCCTTCCTTGCCCGCGCGCTTCATCAGGATGTCGGCGGCCTCGCTCGCGCGGTGCTTGGCGCGGCGGTAGTTCTCGATCTCGGGGTGATAGCCGGCGTGCCACAGGATGCGCGCCATCACCGCCCATTTGGGCACCTTCATCTTGAGCAGCGGGATGCGCGGGCTGGCCAGCGGCGCCTCCACGAACAAGGGATCGGCGATCAGCTCGGCGTTGGGCGCCAGCGCCTTGGCGCTGTCGGTCGAGCGCGGCTTGCCGGAGGTGTAGATCTGGGTCAGTTCGCTGACGAGATCCTGCAACTCCTCGGGCGGCGCGCTCTCCGGATCCAGCCCCGCCGCCTCATAGTCATCGATGTACGACCTGAACTCGCTGTGCGAGGTACGCGGATTGGTCGCGATCGCCGGCCGGCCGTGCCGGATCAGCACGATGCGCATCGGCGCGCCCACATGCACATGGCGGCGCACGCGGGGGGCGATCTCGGGCATCACGTCGGCGGAGGTGGTAATGGCGGCTCCTTGGCGGCCGGCTGGCCGGGGCTGTACGCTGGCCATAATCAAGCATTGCAACATGACGGGGAAGAGGCAGATGGAACTTCGCGATCTGAAGGGAAAAGTTGCAATTGTCACAGGGTCGGCGACCGGAATCGGCGCCGCGGCAGCCCTGGGCCTCGCCCGCCGCGGCGCCAATATCGTCGTGAACTACACCAAGAGCGAGAGCGAGGCGAACGGCGTCGCCGCCGCCGTGCGCGACCTCGGCGTCGAGGTTCGCGTCGTGCAGGGCGATGTCGCCAACGACGAAGACTGCCGCCGCCTGGCGCGCGAGGCACAGAGCGCCTGGGGCGGCATCGACATCCTGGTCAACAACGCCGGCACGACCAAGTTCGTCACCAATCATGCCGACCTCGACTCGCTCTCCGCCGAGGACTTCGCGAAAATCTACGCCGTCAACGTCATCGGCCCGTTTCAGATGATCCGCGCCTGCATCGACGGCTTGCGCGCGGCAAAGCCGGGATCGGTCGTGAACATCTCGTCCATCGCCGGCGTCGCCGGCGTCGGCTCGTCCGTCGCCTACGCCGCGTCGAAGGGCGCGCTCAACACCATGACCTATTCGCTGGCCCGCGCGCTCGCGCCCGACGTGCGCGTCAACGCCGTATGCCCCGGCTATGTCGACACCAACTGGTTCGTGAAGCAGTTCGGCCGCGAGCAGGCCGACCGCATCTCGGCCTCGCAGGAGAAGACCTCGCCGCTCCACATCGTCGCCGACGGTGCGGAGATTGCGAAGACCGTGCTGTTCCTCGCCACGCCGGACTCCGCGAACATCACGGGCGAAACGATTCTCTCCGACGGCGGCATGCACCTCTCGATGGCCGGCGCGCGCCGTTAACACGTCCTAACGCGCCGTAAAAATCCGTAGGCGGAGCAGCCTATTGAGGCAGCGGTCTGCACAAGCCCTGTGCAGTCGGTGTTGCAACGCAACAACGCCGCCCCAAATCCGGCTCTTACGCGCACGAAACGTACGTTCCGTGCGGCTTTCTCGTATTGAATTCATATGCCCCTTCTGACGACAGTCGGATGAAAGCGCGTCGCATTGCGCCTGCGAGATATTCAAGAAGAGAAGGGCACTACCATGAAGTCATTTGCCATGAAGGCGCTGCTGGGCGCCGCCAGCGTCGCGGGTCTCCTCGCGTCCACCGGCGCAGCTTTCGCCGATGACGCCTCCGGCTGGGGCACCGTCTCCGCCGCCGTCACGGTCCAGAGCGATTACCGCTTCCGCGGCATCAGCCAGAACAATCGCGAAGTCGCGCCGCAGGCCACGATCAACTGGTCCCTCGACGGCGGCTGGTATGCCGGCGTCTGGGCGTCAAAGACGAACTGGACCGCCGTTCCGGCCGCTCCAGGCGTGAACTTCCCCGGCACGCCGTCCTATGAGCTCGACATCTATGGCGGCAAGCACTTCGATCTCGGCGGCTACGACCTCAACGTCGAGGCCTATTACTACTCGTACCCCGACTATAACCACACGCTGGGCGGTGCGGTCATCGGCGTCGGCCCGGTCGTGGATGCCAGCTACTTCGAAGGCATCTTCCAGCTCAGCCACAGCTTCGGAAACCTCTCGCTGACCGCGACCGGCGCGGTCTCGCCCGAGTTCACGCTCGGCGGCGGCACGGGCGGCTATATCGGCGGCACGGCGTCGTACCCGCTCACCGACTGGCTTTCGATCAGCGCCAATGTCGGCCACCAGTGGGTCGAGCTTGCCCCGACCGACTACACGCATTTCGACATCGGCCTGTCGGCGACCTACCGCCACTTCGTGCTCGACGTCCGCGCCAACGGCACCGATCTCAACGGCGCCGGCTGCGGCTTCTACATGATCACGAAGAACGCCTGCACCACCGGCGTCGTGGCGACGCTGACCTACAACATCCCCGACCTGTTCAACCTGTAAGCATCGGTCCCATCGCAAGACGAAAAGCTCGCGGGTGCTCCTTCCCGCGGGCTTTTTTGTTTGCGTGCACTTCTGTCATGCCCGCGAAGGCGGGCACCCAGTCCACACGGTGCGCCACCGGCGATTGGCAACTGGGTCCCCGCGTTCGCGGGGAGGACAGCTGATGCAACGACGCCTAGCTCCCGGCATCAGGCTTCTTCGCGAACACCGCCCGCAGCTTGTTGTCCTGGATCAGCGACGAGAAGCCGTTGATCGTGTCGAACCCGAGCCCGCGCGGCACGCCCGTGTCCTCGTCGGCCTCGACCTCGGCATAGCTGACGCTCTTGATCTTCTCCCACTTGCCGGCGGGTTTCTTGATCTCGAGCTGGACGACCGTGCCCTTCATCTTCAGCCGAACGATCGCCTCCTGCGGTTTCGACGGCTTGGTCAGGCTGAGATCGCCCGCGATCATCTGCCAGCCGTTCTTCAGCGCCCAGGCGCTCAGTTCGTCCCTCGTCATGCGGCGGCCCCTCGGTTGCTTCGCGTCAGACTACGCCAATTGGGCCGCCACGGCTCAGATCGCGGCCGGCGCCCGGCGCGGCGCGTTGAGGCTTGGGTGCAGCTTTCCGCGCTGCACCGGCAAGGCCCTCGCGGCCCTCAATGGTCGCCGAAAGTCTGCTTTTCTCTGCAAAAGCGCCGGTTGCACCCCCAAAATCCGCTCTATATAAGGACGCCTCCCGAAAACGTCGGAGAGTAGCTCAGCCTGGTAGAGCACTAGCTTCGGGAGCTAGGGGCCGGAGGTTCGAATCCTCTCTCTCCGACCATTTTTCCTGCTGCCATGCTGGGGAAGGTCGCCGCGCTATACCGGCGCGGCACTCCAGCAAGGTGCACCATGATCCTCGTCGGTCAATACGACTCCCCCTATGTCCGCCGCGTCGCGGTCTCGCTGCGCGTTCTGGGCCTGCCCTATGAGCACGACACCCGCTCGGTGTTCGGCGACTTCGACGACATGCGCCGGACCAATCCGCTCGGCCGCATCCCGTCGCTGGTGCTGGACGGCGGCGAGGTCCTGATCGACAGCGCCGCCATCCTCGACCATATCGACGAGACCGTCGGCCCGGCGCGCGCGCTGATCCCGCGAGGCGGCCCAGAGCGCCGCGCCAGCCTGCGCCGCATCGCGCTCGCCACCGGCATCATCGACAAGGCCGGCGGCGGCGTGGTGTACGAGCGCCTCGTGCGCCCCGCGCAATATCGCTGGCCCAACTGGATCGAGCGCTGCCGCACCCAGGCCGCCGGCGCCCTCGCCGCGCTCGACCGTGAAGACTGGCCGGCCGATCGCTTCGCCCAGGCCGAGATCACCGCCGGCGTGATGCTCTACTACCTGAAGATAAATGCACCGGACATTCTGCAACCCGGCACGTTCAGGAAGCTCGACGCCCTGCTCGCCCGCTGCGAGGCGCGCCCCGAATTCCAGGCGACCAGCTTCACTGACTACAAGGTCCCGCGCGCGGATTAGCGGTGCCTCATATCGGAGACGACGGCGCGTGACGTCTGGCGGGCAATCCGCGGAGCAACGCGTCCAGATAGGGCGGCCGGAGACCGAAAACGATCGCCCGGCGAGGGGATTGCAGACACGTCCACAACGCCGCGGCGCACCGGTGTTCCTGCGGCGGCGGATGTAAGGAACTTTTCAAGGCTTGCTGTGTATCCTGTGCGGGATTTGACCTGCCTCGGCGATTTCAGATGCAAACCTACGACGTGCAATTCCTCGGACGGCGGTGGAACGACCCCGATCCCGAGATTCTCCAGAAAGGCCTCCTGAGCGCGGAGGATGACCGCAGCGCCGAGGAACGGGCCCTCACGCTTCCGCGCGTGCCCGGCGCCATGGCCTGCCGGATCGTCGCTCGCCCCCACGGTATCACGGTATCGTTCATCCAGATCGACCGCGCCGCGCGGCGCACATTGCGCGTCCAATAACCCGTTCCCGGCCGGCAAACCGGCCGCAGCCACGCGCCAAAATGCCTGCGTTGAAAGCCGCAGGCACTTTCCCTATGTTCCCGCGCCTCCGGCATTGGGGCGTCGCCAAGCGGTAAGGCACCGGATTTTGATTCCGGCATTCGCAGGTTCGATCCCTGCCGCCCCAGCCAACCATCGGAATGCAATCGTCGGGATAACCGCGCCGTCATCCGGCGTGTCACCGTCGAGCGCGATTGCCGATGGCGAAAGCCGATCCCATGCTGTTAACTCACGGCATGATGTATCGCGCTGGTGTGCTTTTCGCGGCCCTGTTCCTCTCGGGATGTTCAATGGGCGATCTGGACGGCCTCTTTGAGTACGGCCAACCCACACCGGTGGTCGCGGCCGTGGCCGAGGTACCTCCGCCGCCGCCAGTCGACACGCAGGACAACTTTTGCCGCGGTGTGGCGCGCAGCGATGCGTTCAGGGAAGCGCGGTACGGCGCCGGGCCCGAACAGCAGGCGCGAATCTCCGAAGCGAGCTACGCCGACTGCATGCGCCGAAACCCCATGGCGCTGGTTCAGTAGTCCGGGTTGGCGCGGCGTATCCGCTCCGAAACGGGGGCAAAGAATTTATTTTCGCCGCAAGAAGATTACGCGCTGACGCACAAGGACGCTTGCTTATCGAACGGCGGAAAATCTGTTCCGCAGCCGGATCAACGCCTTGGCGCCGTCGCGCGCGGGTCCAAACGAAAGAAAATTTTTTCAAAGAAAAATTATCTCCCCCCTTGTACCGCGCGGTCGAACACCCCATCTAACGTAAATCCCCCAAGGTGCATCTGATGCCCGCCTCCCTTCGATGAAGGGCGGAAATCGCATGCGATTTTGGCGGTGCGATCTCGCAGCCATCACAGACACAAAGGCCCGCACCCGCGGGCGTTTTTCATTTCAGGAAGGAGGAATCTCGTGCCGCTACTTCGCGCTCACGCGCCACACCGTGTTGCCGACATCGTCGGCCACCAGCAGCGCGCCGTCCTTCGCGATCGTCACGCCGACCGGCCGCCCCTGTGCCTTGCCGTCGCCGTTCAGGAATCCCGTGAGCACTTCGCGCGGCATCCCGCTCGGCCCCTCACTCGGCTTGCTGCCGGTGAACGGCACGAAGATCACGCGATAGCCCGCGCGCGGATTGCGATTCCACGACCCGTGCTGGCCGATGAAGATGCCGTGCGCATAGGCCGCGCCAAGCCGTGCCTTGTCCGAGAACGTCAGCCCCAGCGACGCCGTGTGCGCGCCCAGCGCGTAGTCCGGCACGATCGCCTTGGCCACCAGGTCGGGCCTCTGCGGCTGGATGCGCGTGTCGACATGCTGCCCGTAATACGAATACGGCCAGCCATAGAACCCGCCATCCTTCACGCTGGTCATGTAGTCGGGCACCAGGTCCGACCCGATCTCGTCGCGCTCGTTGACCGCGGTCCACAGCACGTTCGTGCCCGGCAGGAAATCCAGGCCGACCGGATTGCGGATGCCGAAAGCGAAGACGCGATGCGCGCCGCTTGCCAGGTCGATCTCCCAGATCGCCGCGCGCCCTTCCTCCACGGCCATGCCGTTCTCGCCGACATTGGAGTTCGAACCAACCGAGACGTACAGCTTGCTGCCGTCGGGCGAGGCGATGACGTTCTTGGTCCAGTGATGGTTGATCGTGCCGCCCGGCAGGTCGACGACCTTCTGCGGCGTCGCCGAGATGTGCGTGTCGCCCTCGTGATACGGCACCTTCACCACCGCATCGGTGTTCGCGACGTAGAGCGTGGCGCCCACCAGCGTCATGCCGAACGGCGAATTCAGCCCGGTGAGGAAATCGAACCGCTTGTCCGCGACGCCGTCGCCGTCCGTATCGCGCAGCAGCACGATCTTGTTCGGGCTGTCGGTCTTGGCGCCCGCCGCGCCCATGATCACGCCCGCGACGAAGCCGCGGAATCCCTTCGCGTCGTCCGGCTTGGGCGGCGAATTGGTCTCCGCCAGCAGCACGTCGCCGTTCGGCAGCACCAGCAGCCAGCGCGGATGATCCAGCCCCCGCGCGAACGCCTGCACCTTCAGCCCGTCCGCCGGCTTCGGCATTGCCCCGTTCGTCCATGGCGCGGTGCCCGCCTGGTTGATCGTCGGAATGAAAGTTGGATGCGGCGGCGGCAGGTTCGGCTTGGCGCCATAGCCCGCTTCCTGCGGGAGCGTGGCGGTGTCACCGGCGGTGAAGATCACCACGGCGCCCGCAACCACCAACAGGACGGCCAGAATCCCAAGCCATTTCAGAATCCGCAGCATCCCACCCTCGCCTGTTGTCTGATCGGCGCGCACGGACGGGCGCCGTTTGGAGAACGGTATCCTACCGCGAAACGTTCCGCGCGGGAGATGTTACGCCGTCACGCGGGCCTTGCGCGCATTGGCATGCACGGCATCGGCCACCGGCCCATGGAGCTGTACCGGCAGATCGTGGCCCATGCCCGGAATCTCGACCAGCGTGGCGCCCGGAATATTGGCGGCCGTGTCACGCCCGCCTTCCACCGGCACCAGCGGATCGGCCAGGCCATGGATCACCACGGTCGGCGCCTTGACGGTCTTGATCGCCTCGCGCCGGTCGCCGCTCGCCATCACGGCCGCCATCTGCCGCGTTACGCCGGCCGGGTAGTACGAGCGCTTGAAGTCCTCGTGGAAGCGCGCGCGGATGTCCGCGTCGCTCGCCGGATACGCCGGGCTGCCCAGCACCTTTGCGGACGCGACAGAACGCTCCGCCAGCTCGTTCGGATCTTCCGAGGTCGGCCGCGACATCAGGATCGCCATCGCTTCCGGCTTCGCCTGCGGCAAGCCGGGATTGCCGGTGCTCGACATGATGGAGGTCAGCGACAGCACCTTTTGCGGGTGGCTGGCAGCGACCATCTGCGCGATCATCCCGCCCATCGAGGCGCCGACGACATGCGCCTGCTTGATGCCCAGCGCATCCAGCAGTCCGGCGGCGTCGTCCGCCATGTCGTCGAGCGTATAGGCGGCCTTGACCGGCTTGCCCGCCATCCGCGCCTGCATGATCGCGGCGATATCGCCCGGACCGGCGGCGTCGAACTTCTGCGTCAGCCCGACGTCACGATTGTCGAAGCGGATGACGCGATAGCCCTTGTCGGTGAACTGTTTGACGAACTCCGGCGACCAGCGCGTCATCTGCGCGCCCAGACCCATGACCAGCAGCAGCGGCTCGCCGTCCGCCGGTCCGTGGATGTCGTATTCGATGTCGATGCCGTTCGCCCGGATCTGCGCCATTTTTCCTGCCCCTGTTGCTGTGCCGCAATTCCAACGTGCCGTGACCGTGGCGTCAAGCACGCGCTAGACTGCCGTCATTCCCGAGGAGGATTCGATGAAGCTCATTGCCATTGCCGCAGCGGCATCGACGATTTTATTCGCCGGTTCGGCCAGCGCCGATACGCCGTTCAACGATACCTTCGGCAGGATCGCCGGCGGTGCGCCCTGCTACTTCCGCGTCTATGACGCCGGCCACATGACCGCGCATGCGCGCCAGACGGTCACCGGCATCATGATCGACTACTCCCCCGGGGAGGATGCGTCCTACAGCGCCGCCTCGTTCGAAGTGAGCTTCGGCTTTCGCCTGAAGCGCAGCGAGGAGTGGTTCTCAGGCCCGGCGACCTGCAAACAACGCGGGGCCAGCTTCTCCTGCGCGCTGGAAGGCGACGGCGGCCTCTTCACCCTGACGCCCGGCAAACCGGGCGGCCTGCAGCTCGCCGTGGTCAACCGCGGCGGCACCGGCAAGAAGGACGACCAGATCAACCTCGAAGGCACGAGCTCGTTCGCGGGCTTCGGCAAGCCGGGCGGCGACGACCTCGTCTTCGTCCTGCCGCGCATCGACCGCAGCGCGTGCGACAACAAGCGGCTCTAAAGGATCATCATGCGCGAATTGTTCGTCATCTTCTCGACCGTCTTCCTGGCGGAGCTGGGCGACAAGACCCAGCTCGCCACCCTCCTCTTCGCCAGCGACGAGAAGAACTCCGCCTGGCCCGTGTTCTTCGCCGCCGCCGCCGCGCTGGTGCTCTCCACCGCGATCGCGGTGCTCCTCGGCACCATGGCCGAGCGTTACCTGACGATGATCCCGCTCAAGCTGATCGCCGGCCTAGGCTTCATCGCCATCGGCATCTGGACCGTCGCCACGCATTTCCGAGGCGGCTGATGTCAGGTCTGATTCACGCGGAGGCGCGGAGACGCGGAGGGTTCGAGGCGGTTGACGATGCGGTGCAGGCCGTTCTTCAGCGTTGCTGCGCCGAAGTTGATGAGTAGACCAACGGGAAGGTTGAGTAAGCGCAAGTAAGTAAGAAGCTGCTTGCTGTGAACCACTGCATCGCGTTCCACGGACTTCACTTCCACGACAACACGGCTGTCGACCAGAAGATCGACGCGGAAGGCATCCTCGAAATGGAGACCGTCGAAGTCGAAAGAAACGGCGCGTTGCCGTTCGACCAGAAATCCTTGGCGCGCCAAATGGCGCGCCAGAACAACTTCATAGACGGACTCCAGAAGTCCCGGTCCTAGGGCGACATGCATCTTGAACGCGGTATCGACGATCGCGCCAGTAACGTCGTCTATACTCCGCGTCTCCGCGACTCCGCGTGCCAATTCCATTGCACCCTCCCCGGCCAACGCAGAGGAGGATCACATGGATTTGTCGCAAAGCTGTGCGGACGCGTTCGCTTCTGTTCGCGCCTACTTGTAGATGATGCTGATCGTCTCGGCGACGCAGGCCGGGCGCTGCTGGCCTTCGATTTCGATCGTC
>Ga0207680_10000527_pt1 | contig 18179 bp, 14 predicted proteins | sample KBSS23metaG_FD_184321 | JGI IMG/M metagenome (GOLD analysis project Ga0207680, IMG submission 184321) | Switchgrass rhizosphere microbial communities from Kellogg Biological Station, Michigan, USA - KBS S2-3 metaG (SPAdes) (version 2) | ecosystem: Host-associated > Plants > Roots > Rhizosphere...
CGAACACCTGCACCTGGCCGACGCCGCTGACGCGGCTGATCGGGTCCTGAAGTTTGGACGCGATAAAGTCGGAGACGTCGATGTTGGTGTAGCGGTTGCTGTCGTCGTACACCGCGACGACCAGCAGGAAGCTCGACTGCGACTTGAGCACCGTGAGGCCGGCCTGCTGGACCTGCTGCGGCAGGATGGGCGTCGCCTGCTGCACCTTGTTCTGCACCTGCACCTGCGCGATGTCGGGATTGGTGCCGGGCGCGAAGGTGGCCGTGATCTGGACCTGGCCGTTGGAGCTGGAGGTCGAAGAGAAATAGAGAAGGTTGTCGACGCCGGTGAGCTGCTGCTCGATCACCTGGGTGACGGAGTTCTGCACCGTCTGCGCGTCGGCGCCGGGATAGGTAGCGACGATGGTCACCGCCGGCGGCGCGATGGTCGGGTATTGGGTGACCGGCAGCGTGTTGATGGCGATGATGCCGAACATCACGATAACGATCGCGATGACCCAGGCGAAGACCGGCCGTTCGATGAAGAACTGCGAAAGGCCCATCAGTGCTGGCCGGCCTGCGGCGCCGGTTTCGATCCCGCGGGCACGGCGTGCACGGGCTGGTCGGCCTGGACTTTTTGCAGCCCCTCGACGATCAGCCGGTCACCGGCCTTGAGGCCGTCGAGCACCAGCCACTTGTCGCCGACCGCCTGTCCGACCTTGATAATGTGCAGACGGGCGGTGCCGTTGCTGTCCACGGTGTAGGCGGTGGGATCGCCCTTCTCGTTGCGGCCGATGGCCTGCTGCGGCGCGAGGATCGCGTCGGGCTTGCTGCCCTCCATGATCGTGGCGCGCACGAACATGCCGGGCAGGAGCACACCGCCGGGATTGGGAAACACGGCACGCAGCGTGACGGCGCCGGTTGAAGCGTCGACCGTGACTTCGCTGAACTCGAGCTTGCCGGGCGTGGGATAGGCGGTGCCGTTGTCGAGCGTTAGCGTGGTGCGGGCCTCGGTGGGCGCGTCCTGCGTCAGGCGCCCGCCCTGCACCGCGAGCTTGAGATTGAGAAGCTCCGTGCTCGACTGGTTGATATCGACATAGATGGGATCGAGCGTCTGAATGGTGGCCAATGCGGTGGTCTGGTTCGCCGTGACCAGCGCGCCTTCGGTGACGGAGGAGCGGCTGATGCGGCCGGAAATCGGCGCGAGGACTTTGGTGTAGCCCAGATTGATCGCGGCGGCGTCGGCATTGGCCTTCGCCTGCAAATAGGCGGCCTGCGCGTCGTCGTAATCCTGGTGCGCGATGGCGCTTTGGCGGAACAGCGAGCCGTAGCGCGCCGCCTTGGCTTGCGTCGATGCCAATACGGCCTTCGCGTTGTTGTAGGCGGCGATGTAGGGCGCGGGATCGATCTGGTAGAGCGGCTGGCCGGCGGTGACAGTGCCGCCTTCGGTGAAGAGTCGCCGCTGCACGATGCCATTCACCTGCGGCCGCACGTCGGAGGCACGATACGATTCCGTGCGTCCGGGCAGGACCGTGGTCAGCTGGACCGCTTCTGCTTGCAAGGTGACGACGCCGACTTCAGGCGGCGGCGGCTTCGGCGGTCCACTGCCGCCGCAGCCCGCCAGCATCGCGCTGCCGAGGAAAATCACACCGAGGACGGGAAGGCGAGAACTGCAAAAGGGCATTCGAAAATCCAAGCAGAATGAATCACATCAAACCGGCATGATCGTGCCGGCCGCCCCAGTTCGCATATGCAATATCAGGTGAGCGCGCGTTGGAAAACCGCGCTGGGACATCAAATCCGCCGGGCAGACCTGCTGTCAGAAGACTCCGAACAGCATGTTTACACACAGCTGGAGAACGGGCACAGCCACCGCGATGATCGCGACTACGACCAAGGCCAATCCGCAAACATGCAGATCCTTGGATCGATGGTGGCCGTTGTCATGAACAAGAGCCATTGAACCTCCCGAGCCGGATTCTTCGATCCGTGTGGCGAAGCGTGCGCCTTTTCACCTATTCCGGCTAGGGGCTTTGAAGGTAAATGTGAATTAACGACTACACGACCTCCGGTTGTGAAAGTTCCCGGCCGGGGGGCTAAGCCTCAGTGTCAATGTCGCTTTTGACCAAGTTGCCGCAGCGCGCCGGCTAAGCCGTTCTTAAGGACGGATCGGGCAAATTGGCAGGATGCGGAAGAGTGTCGCCCGAGCGGTCGTGCTCTGCGCGCTGAGTGCTGCGTGCACCGGCGCGCTGGCGGCCGCCTATCCCGCGAATGAGACGCAAGGCTTCGAACGCCTCGACGCGATCATCGGCGACGCCAAGAAGACCATGATGGCCGATCCGAAGGCCGCGCTCGCCCGCGCGCGGGAAGCCGAGGCGCTCGCATCGCGGCTTGCAGCGTCGCCGCGTCAGACCGATGGCCTGGCGACAAGCCTGTGGCTCGAAGCCGAGGCACTCACGCGCATCAACAAGGTGGCGGAGGCCCGCCGCGTGCTGGATCGCGCCATCGTGCTCGCGGATGCAGATCGTACCACCGACAAGCTCGACGGCGATCTCGCGCTCACCAAGGGGCGGCTGGCAGACGCCAGCGGCGATGTGGCATTGGCGCTCAAGAGCTTTCACCAGGCGCACGACATCTTCGCCAAGCTGGGCGATGCGCGGCACCAGTCGATCGCCCTGCAAGGCCTTGGCGGCATCTATGACGAGGCGCACGATTTCACGCGCGAGATTCGCTACTACCGCGAGGCGCTAAAGGTCTATTCCGAAGATCCGGCGCTGGAGCTCTCGGTCGCGAACAACATCGGCTATGCGATGCAGCAGATGGGGCGCTATGACGACGCGCTCACGAATTTCCAGCGCGTGCTGGAGCTGGCGAAGCTGCTCAAGAGCGACTTCCTGCAGTCGAACACGCTGTCGAACATGGCGGCGGTGTATGCCAAGCAGCACCGCTTCGGCGAGGCGATCCGCGCCGCAGACGAGTCGCTGCGCCTGCTCGGCAGCAAGGACGAGAACGGCGGCGCGCCGTTCGTCTGGGGCATCAAGGCGGAGATCGAATACGAGCGCGGCAACCTCGACGCGGCGGCGCGCGACCTCGCGATGGCGTTCAAGGGCATCGACCTCAAGACGACGATCGCGCCGTACCGCGACATGCATGAGATTGCCTACAAGGTGTACAAGGCGCAGGGCAATTACGCGCTGGCGACCGCGCATCTGGAGGCGTTCAAGCGGTTGGACGACCAGGGCCGTTCGCTCGCCGCTTCCGCCAACCTTGCACTGATCGGCGCGCAGTTCGACTTCGCACAGCAACAGCTCGAGATCGAACACCTGAAGGCCGATCAGCTCAAGCGCGACATGTCGCTGCGCGAATCCCGCGCCGCGATGCAGACGTTGGTCTTCAGTGCCCTGCTGATCGCCGGTCTTGCGCTGGTGCTGTGGATCGGCTGGCGCAACTTCACGATGCGCCGGCACCGCAAGGAGATCTTGCTCAAGAACACCGAGCTCACGAAAACCCTTGCCCAGCGCGACGTCGAGATCGAGCGCCGCACGAAGACCGAGGACCAGCTTCGCGTCGCGATGGAATCGGCCGAGCAGGCGAACCGCGCGAAGTCGCATTTCCTCGCGAATATGAGCCACGAACTGCGCACACCGCTGAATGCCATCATCGGCTTCTCCGAGATCATGGCGCTCGGCGCGGTGCAGGGCGAGAAGGGGACGGAGTACGCCAAGGATATCAACGCGTCGGGGCAGAACCTGCTCACGATCCTCAACGACATTCTCGACATGGCGCGGATCGACGCCGGCACCGTGACGCTGGCGGAGAACGTGATCATGATCGGCGACCTTATCGAGGGCGCGGTGGCCGAGGTCGCGGAAGACCGCCGCATCGCACAGAAGCCGATCGCGGTCGGCCATGGAATGGACCACGTCTACGTCCGCGGCGACGACAAGCGGCTGCGTCAGGTCATCGTCAATCTGCTGTCGAACGCAATCAAGTTCACCGGCGACAACGCACGCATCGAGATTCGCGCCGAAGCGGTATTCGACGGCCTCGACATCGTCGTGTGCGACAACGGCATCGGCATTCCGTCCGACAAGCTCGAGATCATCATGGAGCCGTTCGGACAGGCGGAAAGCGCCTATGCGCGCCTGCATGGCGGTGTCGGGTTGGGCCTTCCGATCGTGAAGTCGCTGATGCAAATGCACGGCGGCCGCTTCACGGTGGAGAGCGAAGTCGGCCGGGGCACCACGACGCGCACGCACCTGCCCATGGAGCGCGTGATTAATGCGGCCAGCGCGAAATCCAGCCTGCACGCGGCGCAATAGCGTTAAGCGCGATCGTCCGTGTGCGATCCAAGTAAGTGAAAATTTAGCGTCTCTTACCGAACTCTGAGTGTGGAGGATTGGATTAACTCCCGCGCAAGGTCCATCACGCAAAATTTTACGCAAACAGCGGCGACTTTTGTCGGGTGGGGCTAATTGACGATGCGTAAGTGGCTATTGGCCAGCGTTGCATTTGCGTGTGTTGCGGCGGCGGGTGAGGTTCAGGCGGGCGCGCCTCTGGTTCGGCTGGCGCCGGAGCAGGTGCTGACCGGCACCGATAGCGGCGGCGACATCGCGCCGTTCTACGGCAAGGTCAATCCGTTCTACGGGAAAGTGAATCCCTTCTACGGGAAGGTGAACCCGTTCTACGGCAAGATCTCGCCGTTCTGGGGCGACATCACGCAGTACTGGGGCAAGGTCAATCCGTTCTACGGCAAGGTGAACCCGTTCTACGGCCCGAACGACCAGTTCTGGGGCAAGATCAATCCGTTCTACGGCAAGGTGAACCCGTTCTTCTCCGCCGTCGGTCCCTATTGGGAGACCGCAGGCCCGGAGTGGGGTGCGATCAACACCAACTGGCAGCAGCTCCAGGACACGCACGCGGCGGATTACTCCGGCCTGCAGACGCAGATCGGCGCCTTCATGGCGAAGGCCAACGCGGTCTGGGATCCGCAGGTCCGCAAGTACACAGGCAAGGGCTTCTACGAGGGCTTCGCGAACCAGATGCTCGCGAATTACGGCATTGACCCGAACGATCCGGCGTCGCTGGCGAACGCCGACGTGGCGACGCGCTCGTACTTCTTCCTCAACTGGTACGACGGGCTGATGAATTTCACCGGCGTCGACCACGTCGACTGGTGGATGCCGGCGATCAACTGGTCGCCGAGCCTGGCGCAGACCGCGGGCACGACGCCGGCGATCGTCGGCGTACTCGACTCGACGGTCAGCGCCGGCAACGCCGATGTCGCGAACCTGTCGTTCACGGGCGGCTACCAGCTCTACGTCAACGACCACGGCGCCGCCGTGTCGAGCCTGATCGCGGCCGCGCATGACGGCCAGGGCGTGATGGGCGTCGCGCCGAACGCGGTCATTCATCTCTACAACCCTTTCGACGCGACCGGCACCGCGAGCTGGGACGACGTCGCGACCGGCATCAGCAAGCTGTACGACAGTGGTGCGCACGTCGTGAACGCGTCGCTCGGCGTGCCGGGCACGGTGATGTCGAACGAGTGGGTCAACATCCTGTCGGGGGTGCTGCTCTCCAGCCGCAAGCAGGGTCTGGTGATCGTGAAGGCCGCCGGCAACGAAGGCGTGACGCAGACGCAGAACGTCCCGTGGCTGCTCGGCCTCGAAGTGCCGAACAACATCATCCTGGTCGGCTCGGTGAACCCGGACAACACGATCTCGGACTTCTCCAACCGTCCCGGCGAGGCGTGCCTGACGCTGCTGGGCATCTGCCTCGAGCCGAACAAGCTGAAATACCGTTACGTCGTGGCGCCGGGCGAGTTGATGCTCGTGTCGGACAACAATGGCGGCGTGACGCGCATGAGCGGCACGTCGTTCGCCGCGCCGCTGGTGACGGGTGCGGTTGCGCTGCTTGAAGAACGCTGGCCGTGGCTTCAGACTCATGCCGAAGAGACGGCGCAGATCATCTTCCGGTCGGCCAAGGATCTTGGCGCGCCGGGTGTCGATCCGGTCTATGGCTGGGGCGAACTCGACGTGGAAGCGTCGCAGTCGCCGCTCGATTTCGACAGCCTGGTCGTCTACCAACCCTTTGCCTACAACGGGAAGCAGCCGTCGCTGGGCCTGCTGGGCACCGGCCTGCTGGCCAACAGCCCGCTCTTCGCGAACTGGTCGGCCAAGTCGCTCAAGTCCGCCGTGATGAAGCCGGGTCAGCTCAATCTCTGGCAGAACCAGAGCGCCTATGTCGTGGCGTTCGAGAATATCGGCACGACCTATCGCGACTTCGAGATCCCGCTGAGCTCGCTGCTGGCCGGCAAGAACCAGACGGTCAACGGCAACAGCAACCCGTTCCAGAACTACCTCTACCAGCGCCTGATCGATTGGGCGAACGGCGCGGACGCACTGGCCTACAACAGCCGGGCCATGCCGATGGGCGATGGTGCCTGGCACCTCAACATGGTCACGACGATGTCGTCGCAGGACGAGGTCGAGGCCGGCCAAGGTCCGTTCCATGCCGAGTTCGTGGCGACCAACGCCGATGCCGGCATCGACCTGCGCATCGGTGAAGGCTCGGGTGCGCATTCCCTGATGGGCGGCGCGGGCTTCGGTCTCCGCTCGGACTTCGATCCACAGACCGGCGGCGTGAACCCGGTGCTGGGCCTGGCGTCCGGCGGCATGTACGCCAGCGGCGGGTACACGCTCGTCAAGGGCCTGCGCGTCAGCCTGGGCTTCAGCCAGAAGGCGGACGATCACACTTACATGGACCCGAAGTTCGGTCCCTTGCAGACGGTCCCGCTGGCGACGCAGCGCGCGACGGCCTCGACGATGGGCATCGATTACACAATCGCCAAGGGCTTCACGGCGAACGTCACCTACACCGAGCTGAACGAGGCCAATGGCCTGCTCGGCTTCGAGGGCAGCGGCGCCTTTGCGCTCAACAACGGTGCGAGCACCCGCGGCGTGACGATCGGCGCCACGGCGTCGCTTGCCGATGGCTGGCTGGTGTCGGGTTCGGCGACGATGGCGCGCACCACGGCGCCGCAATTCGGCTACGCGCTGCTCACTTTGTCGAAGGATGGGCTGGAGTCGACCGCTTATGAACTGGTGGCGGCGAAAGCCGGCCTCTTCGGCGAGACCGACAGCATCCGGGTGTCGCTGTCGCAGCCGCTGCATGTCGAAAGCGGCGCGCTCAACTACTCAGCGCTCGAAGTGGTCGATCGCTCGACGGGCGCGCTCGGCGTGACGACGCAGAGCTGGAACGTGTCCGGCAACCGCGAGTACCGCATGGAGGCGATGTACGGCGTGGCCGTGTTCGAGGGCAAAGGCCATGTCAGTGCCTTTGGCCTGGTGGACATGAACCCGCCGACGACGCCGGATACCAACATGTCGGTTTCGGCCGGCGCGCAGCTCAAGCTCGATCTGTAGTGCGAGAGACTTAATGCGAGAGACCGGGGCTAGCCTTCCACTGCGAAGGTTAGCCCCGCTTTCTTCGGCAGCACCTCCAGCAACTCATGCGCCATCGCCGCGGCAGGACTCCAGCAGCCGCCTGGGGTCTGCCAGCGCGGGATCGCCGCCAGCGCGAGGCCCGCTTCGGCGAGGATTTTCGATGTCGAGCCATAGCCGGGATCCTTGTCGCCTTTCACCACGGCGCGCAGCGCGCGGCCGTCGGCCATCTCGGCGATGAAGATCAGATCGTAGAAACCGGCGTCACGTTCTTCCTTGCTCGGGCCCTCGCCGGGCTTGGGTGCGTTCGCCGGGTCCATCGCGAAGCCGGGCGCGGCGGCGCCCTCTTTCGGCGGACCGTCGAGCATCTGCATCTCGTCGTATTTGAAGCCGGTGCCCCACGGGTGGCGCAGCATGTGGTTGGTGCGATGCACGGCCTTGGTGTTGATGCCCGCCATCATGAACGGGCCGACCCAGGCGCCGGTGACCTTGTCCTCGTGCGGCGTGTTGCCGTCGGGCTGCTCGGGACCGGTGAAGCCGGGCGTCAGCGCGAACGGGTTCATCAGCACGCCGAAGATGGACGGATCCTTCTGCGCCGCCGCCATCGTAGCCTGACCGCTTGCCATGGTGCCGCCGGAGAGGCCGCCGCGCATGGCGCGGACGCGGCCGCGCACGCGTGGCGCATAGCCACCGAACTTCTTCTTCGCTTCTTCCTCTGCGTACCAGACGCCGAGGTCGAACGGGATCGAGTCGAAGCCGCAGGAGAAGACCAGGCGCGCGCCGGTCTTTTTGGCTTCCTCGTCGTGCCTCTGCATCTGTGCGATCCAGTTCGACTCGCCGGTGAGGTCAACATAGTCGGTGCCGGTCTTCGCGCAGGCGGCGACGAGGTTGGAGCCGTAGAGCTGATACGGACCGGCGGTGGTGATGACGACCCTGGCGCGCTTGCACATGGCTTCGAGCGAGCCGGGGTCGTTGGAGTCCGCGACGACGAGCGGAAGCGTCGCGGGCGCGCCGATCTCCTTCGCGACCTCGCCAAGCTTGGCGGCGTTGCGCCCGGCCATCGCCCATTTGACGGTGCCGCCGGCGCCATACGTCTTCAGCAGGTGCTCCGCCACCAGCCGGCCGGTGTATCCCGTCGCGCCGAACACCACTGCGTCGAATTCCCTGCTCATGCGCCTTCTCCCACTTCCGTCGCTGCCTTCAGCGGTTTCACCGTAATGATCGCGGCGCCCAGCGCGGCCGCCAGGAGCGAGCCGATCAGAACACCGATCTTGGCGATTGCCGAATCATCGCCGTTCGGAAAGGCCTGGTCGGCCATCAGCAGCGACACGGTATCGCCGATACCGCACAGGCACGCGCCGCCGATGAAGCCGCGGATCGTCACGTCGTCGGGAATGCGCCCGATGCGAAGCGCGACGGCCGCCAGCGCGGCGAGGCAGATGCCGATCGGCTTGCCGAAGACGAGGCCCAGGATGACGCCCCCGACGACGTGCTGCGCTTCCGAGGACGACAGGTCGACGACCAGGCCGACGCCGGTGGCGGAGAACGCGAACAGCGGCAGCGCGACATAAGCGCTCCAGGGCGCAACGGCGCGCTCGAACCTGTCGGCGGGCGAGAGCAGGCGCGCGGCGGCGGCCGACAGGTTGCGGCTGGCCCACTCCCAGATCGGTTCCTGCTCGATCGCGGATTTTTCCTGGCGTTCGCTTTCCTCCTGCTCCAGCGCGGCGAGCGCGGTGGCGGCTTGCGCGAGCAGCGGCGCGACGGAGGGCGCGGGGCGGGTGGGCAGCGTGGCGGCGAGCACGATGCCGGCGAGTGCGGCGTGGACACCCGCGCCATGCAGCGCCACCCACAGGATGGCGGCGACAACGAGATAGGGCCAGCTTGCATAGACGCGCGCGCGATTGAGCACATAGAGCGTGACGGAGGCAGCAATCGTGACCGCCAGCCAACCGATCTCGAAGTCGCGCGGGTAGAAGATCGCCAGCGTCAGCACCGACAGGATGTCATCGACGACAGCAAGCGCGGCGACAAACACGCGCAGGCCCACGGGCACGCGCGGACCGAGCAGGGCGAGCACGCCCAGGGCGAAGGCGATGTCGGTGGCGGTGGGAACGGACCATCCGGCCGCGCTCGGAGGACCGGGATTGAGCGCGAGATAGATCGCGGCCGGCGCGAGCACACCGCCCACCGCACACAGTGCGGGCAGGGCGGCCGCGCGAAAATCGGTGAGCGAGCCGGTCGTCATCTCGCGCCGGATCTCCAGCCCGACCAGCAGGAAGAAAACCGCCAGCAATCCTTCGGAGAACCACTCCCCGACCGTCATCATCAACCCGCCTCCCGGCGTGCCAATGCCGAACGGCGCCTCCATCAGCGCGTGATACCAGGGCGCGAGCGGCGTGTTGGCGGCGAGCAACGCCAGCGCGGCCGCAATCAGCAGCACGAAGCCCGCCGAGGCCGGAAGGGCGGCGAACACGCGCGAGGCACGACCGAGACGCGCGGCCACGGGCCGCTGCAATTCCTCCAGCATGGAATGGAAATCCCACGCGCCGTCATAGCGCAGACCGTCGACGAAGAAGCTGGGCGTGCCGGTCACGCCGTTGGCGCGGCCTTCCACCAGGTCGTCCTGCACCCGTGCCTTGACGGCATCGCTGACGACGTCGCGCTCGAACCGCTCCATGTCGAGGCCCATCTCGCGGGCGAACTCGCGAACCTTGTCGGGCTTGAGCGGTAGCGGGTGGTCGTAGAGCGCGTCGTGCATCTCCCAGAACTTGCCCTGGAGGCCGGCGGCTTCGGCGGCGGCGTGCACGAACTCGGCGCCCGGATGCGCCTTCTCGTTCGGGAAGTGGCGATAGGTGTAGCGCAGCCGCTCGCCCAGCGCGTCGCGCAGCCGCGCCAGGATGCGGCGCAGGCGGCGGCAATACGGACAAAGATAGTCGGCATAAACCACAAGCTCGATGCGGTCGCTTGCGGCGCCGCCCCGCGAGTGGTCGCGCGCCGGATCAACCTTGCGCTGAAGCTGGGTATGGACCGCCGCGCTCTCTGCCATGGGCTCGCATTGAGGAAGACCGTTCCCACTTAGCCGGGATTTTTCCGTCGGATCAATTCGCGAAACGATGCGTTTCAAGGGCGAGGCTTTTGTGGGGTGGCAAAGACCCTATCTCAGTCTCATCGATCAAGGACGGCGCTGCCCCCCACCGCCGCCCAAATGCCGGGCCGGAATGTTGCGGTTTCCCCCTCCCCGCACTTCCGGCCCGTGCTTTTAAAAGGGCGCGTGGCTGACGCGCCGCCCGCCAACCCGCTTTCGCCACGCGCCGTGCACCAGTCGGGCCGATACCAAAGAGTATGCATGCGCAATCCAGCACGCGTCGCGTGGAAATAGGGTTGGCGTGGCGGCTATTTCTACGCGACGCCTTTAATTATGACGTTCGGCCTTAATCGTTCTCGACAATGCCCTAATGCATGAGCGCGTTGCTTCTGATGCAACGCATTGCTGCCACGTCTGGGCTTGAAGATTTCATTCGGGAACACATCTCAGTTCTCCGAATGGAGCCCGCCGTGCACACGTTTCTGACACCCGCACACTTCGCCTGGATGCTGTCCGCGATCTTCGCGGCCGGTGCCGTTGTCCATCTGCTGGGCTTCAAGTTCGTGCGTGAGGCGTATATCCGCTGGCAATATCCGAACGGCTTCCGCGAGGTGACGGGCACGTTGCTTGCGCTGGCCGCGATCTTCCTGTCGTTGCCGCTGACGCGCTTCTTCGGCCTGGTCCTTGCGGCGATCGTGATGTTCCTGTCGGCGATCACGCTGATCAACCATCGCCAGTACACCTTCGCCGCGCCGATCGTGGCGCTGCTATTTGCGCTGGTCCCGGCGACCCTTGCCGGCGGCAGCTCGATCTGACCGGCCGAGTTTCTTCGCCAGATATTCCGCCAGCACCTCGACCCGCGCAGGCTTCGGCCCGCCAGGCGGGGTAACCCAATGCAGTCCGCTGACCGGCAACGACCAGTCGGACAGCACACGCTCCAGGCGTCCGTCGGCGAGTTGTTCGCGGATGATGAAGTCGGGCAGCACGCCGATACCAAGGCCCTCGACCAGTCCCGGCACCATCGCGTCGCCGTTATTGACGCGCAACGGCCCGGTGGAGGGATGCACGATCACCGTCTCGCCGTTCTTGTGCGTGAAGCGCCAGCTGTCCGGCGTCAGCTGATATGCGTAACCGAGGCAGGCATGCCCGGACAGCGCCATTGGATGCTTCGGCCGCCCGTGTTCTTTCAGATAGGCGGGCGAGGCGACCAGATAGCGCTCGACGGTGCACAGCCGTCGCGCGATCAGCGAGGAGTCGGGCAGGGCCGCAATGCGCAGCACCGCGTCGAAGCCTTCGCCGATGACGTCGACCATCTGGTCGCTGAGGTGCAGGTCGATCTGGACCTCTGGATACTGTTTTAGGAATTCGGGAACGATCGGCGCGACCCATTTGACGCCGAACGACATCGGCACCGCCAGCCGCACCAGCCCCCGCGGCGTGACGGACTGGGAGAGTGTGTCGTTCTCGGCCGCCTCGGCCTCGGACAATATGTGCGCGGCGCGGCCCGACAGCAGGCGGCCGGCATCCGTCAGCGCCAGGCGGCGGGAGGTACGGTTGAACAGGCGGGTGCCGAGCTTCGCTTCCAGCCGGCTCACCGCCTTCGACACGGTGGCCTTGGACAGGCTGAGATCGCGGGCGGCGGAGGCAAAGGAGCGGGTCTCCACCACCTTGGCGAAGATCGCGAGGCCTTCGAAATCGGGCAGTTTCGCCATGACGTTTCCTGAAACGATGGATTTCCAACGTTTCTATTTTTAATCCTGTGGCCCCGGGATATCTAGAGGTCAGCAGAAATCCCACGAGGCATTCCAATGATCGAAGTCAGGCCTTTCAACAAACTCGGCGGCGCCAACCATGGCTGGCTGAACGCCAAGCACCATTTCTCGTTCGCCGAATACCACGACCCCAAGAACATGAACTGGGGCGCGCTGCGCGTCTGGAACGACGACGAGATCGCACCCAACACCGGCTTCCCGCCGCACCCGCATGCGAACATGGAGATCATCACCTATGTCCGCAAAGGCGCGATCACGCACAAGGACAGCCTGGGCAACGAAGGCCGCACCGAAGCGGGCGACGTGCAGGTGATGAGCGCGGGCAGCGGCATCCGTCACGCCGAGTACAATCTTGAGCCTGAGACCACGACCCTGTTCCAGATTTGGATCGAGCCGCGCAAGTCCGGCGGCCAACCGAGCTGGGGTGCCAAGCCGTTTCCGAAGGGCGACCGTTCCGGCAAGTTCGTCACGCTGGCGAGCGGCTTCGACAACGACAATGACGCGCTGCCGATCCGCGCCGACGCGCGCGTGCTGGGCGCAACGGTGAAGGCGGGCGAGACGATCGAGTACTCGCTGGGCGCGGCGCGCCATGCCTACCTGGTGCCCGCGACCGGCAAGATCGAGGTCAATGGCACGGCGCTGAACGCCCGTGACGGCGCCGCGATCAAGGGTGTCGAGGTGCTGACAGTCACGGCGCTGGAAGACGCGGAACTTGTTCTGGTCGACGCCGCGTAGATTATCTTTGTAATCCCTACAGGCTTAGTATAGAAAAGCTATCAGGAGGACGGCGTGACCGATACTTCTGATGGCTTTTCGCCTTTGAAGCGTGTCCGCACACCGGTTGCCGCGCAGGCGCGGGCGGTGGCGGCGCGGGACAACAATGTCGTGCGGCTCTGGACGGCCTGTCCGCAGGGGCCCAAAGTTTCGCACTACGACATGCAGCATCTCTATATCTTCAACTGGCTGCTGAACGCCGAATATGAAGGCGTACCGGAGGCCGAGATGGCGCGCGTGATCTTCCACATCGATCCCGCCAGAGAGCCGGCGCGGGCGCAGCTTGTGGTGCGGACGCACCTTTATCGCGCGCACTGGCTGATGAACGGCGACTTCCCGTTCCTCGACTGGTGACGCCATACTCGCGTGGGTTTCGCGAGTCGCCGCGTGAAGATCGCCACCTACAATGTGAACGGCATCAATGGCCGCCTCCCTGTGCTGCTGGCGTGGCTGAAAGAGGCCGCGCCGGACATCGTCTGTCTTCAAGAACTGAAAACGACCGACAACAACTTTCCCGCCAGCGACCTGCGCAAGCTGGGCTACGAGGCGATCTGGCACGGCGAGAAGAGCTGGAACGGAGTCGCAATCCTGGCGCGGGGGGTGAAGCCGATCGAGACGCGGCGCGGCCTGCCGGGCGAGGCGTCGGACAAGCAGAGCCGCTACATCGAAGCGGCCGTGAAGGGCGTGATCGTCGGCTGCCTGTATCTGCCCAACGGCAATCCGGCGCCGGGGCCGAAGTTCGACTACAAGCTTCGCTGGTTCGACCGGCTGCATACTTATGCGCAGGGCATCCTGGAGTCGAAGGTGCCGTTCGTGCTGGCCGGCGACTACAACGTGATGCCGACCGATCTCGATGTGTATGCGCCGGAGCGCTGGCGCGACGACGCGCTGTTCCGGCCGGAGGTGCGGGCTGCTTTTGCGGAATTGGTCGACCAGGGCTGGACGGACGCGATCCGCACGCTGCATCCGGGCGAGCGCATCTACACGTTCTGGAAATACTGGCGTAATTCGTTCGCGCGCGATGCGGGTCTGCGCATCGACCACTTCCTGCTGAGCCCGGCGGTGGCGAAACGGCTCAAGGCCGCTGGCGTGGACAAGGCGCCGCGTGCGATGGAGAAGGCCAGCGATCACGCGCCGGCGTGGATCGAACTGGGCGACGCGAAGGCCCCTGCACTTAAGCCGAAGAAGAAGTCCGCTAAACGCGCTCGATAAGTCCCACTGTCCCATGGCCGCCGTCGGCGCAGATGGAGACGATACCGCGCGAGCCCACCGGCATCGCGGCCAGTTCTTTCGCCGCCTGGCTCAGGATGCGCGCGCCGGTGGCGGCGAACGGGTGGCCGATGGAGAGTGAGCCGCCATGCGGGTTCACACGGTCCCACGGGAATTCGCCGAAGTCGAAATCCACGCCGGCCTTCTCGCGGCGATAGGTGGGATCGGACGCCATCTTCACGTTGGCCAGCACCTGCGCCGCGAACGCCTCGTGGATGTTCCAGAGCGCGACGTCCTTGAACTTGAGATTGTTGCGCGCAAGCAGGCGCGGAATGGCGCGCGCCGGGGCCATCAGCATGCCCTCCTCGAAGAAGTTCACGGCAGTGACTTCCCAGTCGACGAATTTGATCGCCGTCGGGCTACCGAGCCGCTTCAGGCCTTCCGCATCGCAGACCCAGATCGACGCCGCGCCGTCGGTGTTGGGTGAGGCGTTGCCGGCGGTGATCGTGCCGTGCTCGGCGTCGTACACCGGGCGCAGATGCGCGAGCTTCTCCAGCGAGGTGTCGCGGCGCGGGATGGTGTCGTGGTCGACGCCGCCAAACGGCAGGATCAGATCGGTGAAGAAGCCACTGTCCTGTCCGGCGACGGAGTTCTGGTGGCTCTTCAGCGCGACCGCGTCCTGGTCGGTGCGCGGGATCGCATACATCTTCGCCGTTTCCTCGGTGTGCTGTCCCTGGGAGCGGCCGCTTTGCTTGTTCGCCCAAGCGTTGGTCGGCAGGTCGAAATCGGCCGGCGTCACCTTCTGCAAGGTTGCGAGCGCACCCGCCGGGTTCTTCGCGAACTGGGCGAAGATCGTGTCGGAGAAGGAGGATTTCAACGCGATCGGGACGTGACTCATGGTCTCCACGCCGCCGACGAGGGCGAGGTGCAGCCGGCCGTGGCCGACGAGGCCTGCCGCCTGGACGGTACCCATGAAACTGGTCGAGCAGGCGAGCACGGTCGAGTAGGCGGGAATCTCGGGCGAGAGCTTGGCTTCGAACACCAGCTCGCGTGCGATGTTCGACACCGTCGCGTCGGGAATCACCTGGCCCCAGACGATGACGTCGGGGTTCGCCCGCTTCGCCATCGCCGCGACGACCGGGCCGGCGATCTGCATCGCGTTGAAGCCGAGATAGCTGGTGCCGGCCTTCACGAACGGTGTGCGAAGGCCGGGTACGAGAAAGACGTCGGTCATGTGTCACCCTCTGGGATGAAACCGCCGGACCCCCAGATATCCCGCGATGATGAAGAGAATAAGTACCACGGCCTGCGTGGCGCTGAACACCGGTCCCGACGGCGGCAGGCCGGGCGCGAGGGCGTGCAGCGCCGGCACCTTAAGATAGGACTGCACCACCAGCACGAAGCAGTTGAGATAAAGCGAGATCGTCGCGGTCACGACGTAAATCCAGCGCCAGCCCCCGCGCAGGTTAAACAGGTAGCGGCCTACCAGCGCCGGGATCAGGGCTGCGCTCAGGATAACGCCGGTGGCAACCGCCGGCGTCACCGGCGTGGCCTGAATCATGAACCCGGTGATGGCCGTCAGCACGCTAAACAGCAGGAAGACGGCCGTGACGCCATTCATCCGCCGATTGCCGAGCATTCCGTAGAGCATGACCAGGCCGGTCGCGATGGCGATCAGGGTGATCAGGGTATGGACGAAAACGAACGAACCGACCGGAATACCGAAAAACATGCTGCCCCCAGGAGAAGGGCATGTCCTACGCAGGAATGCGCACGTCCATGCCCTCAAAACCCTTCACGAAATTCGAATTCATGCGGCGCGGTTCGCCCACGACCTCAATGCGCGGGAAGCGCTTCAGGATTTCTTCCCACATGATGCGCAGCTGCATCTCCGCCAGCCGCATGCCGACGCAGCGATGGATGCCGAAGCCGAACGAGACGTGCTGGCGCGGGCGCTCGCGGTCGATGATGAACTCGTCCGGCCGGTCGATCGCGTCTTCGTCGCGGTTGCCGGAGACGTACCACATGATCACTTTCTCGCCGGCCTTGATCTGCTTGCCGCCCAGCTCGATGTCGCTGAGCGCGGTGCGCCGCATATGCGCCACCGGTGACTGCCAGCGGATGATCTCCGGAATCATGTTTTCGATGAGCGCCGGATTCGCGCGCAGCTTGTCGTATTCCTTCGGATTCTGGTTGAGCGCGAGCAGACCGCCGGTGATCGAGTGGCGCGTTGTATCGCTGCCGGCCACGACCAGCAGGATGATGTTGCCAAAATATTCCTCGGGCGTGTCGCGCCGTGTCGCCTCGTTGTGGCAGAGCATCGAGATCAGGTCGTGCTGCGGCGGCTTGTTCAGCCGTTCGTTCCACAGACCGACGAACTGGCCGAGAATCTGGAAGATCTCGACCTGGCGATCCATGTCGGTCTTGCCCTGTGAGTCGACGCCGGGCGGGGTCAGGATGATGTCGGAAGCGCGGGGAAGTGTGCGGCGCAGCTCCCACGGGAAGTCCATCAACGTCGCAAGCATCTGGCTGGTGAGCTCGACCGACACCTTGTCGACGAAGTCGAAGGTCTCGTTGCGCGGCAACTCGTCCAGGATTTTCGCGGCGCGCTCGCGGATCAGCGGTTCGAGGACTTTCAGACTATCCGGCGCGAACATCGGCGCGATGACCTTGCGCTGCTTGTCGTGGTCGGGCGGGTCGAGCGCGATGAAGCTGGACTGGGCGCGGGGCTGCTTGCCTTCGAAGATCGTGATGCCGCCAAGCTCGCTGTCAGACGAGAACACGCGGTGATTTGAATCAACTGCGATGATGTCCTTGTGCTTGGTGACCGACCAGTACGGGCCGTATTCGCTTTCGGTGGTGAGGTGGACCGGGTCCTCCTTGCGCAGGCGCTCGAACCACGGCCACAGCGTGTCGCCGCGGAAAATCTCGTTGTCGGCCGGCTGGAATTTGTCGAGAGGCGTCGCATAGGCCGTCTTCCGGGCCTCCGCATAGCGTTGTGCGAGTTGGTCCTGCATGCGCCGCTCCCTTGCTTTGGCCGCAACAGAGCAAGGCCCGGGAACTTAAGTCAACGCCCCAAAGACAACACAAGCGCCCCATAATAAAGTGGCCCAAGGGCGGACTTCAGGTCGACAAGGCGGCATCGGCGTGGCGAACACATCTGCGGACGAGGTGGCGGAGCTCAAACAGGAGCTTGCCCAATTTCTACTCACCGAGATTACGTCGGCGCAAGGCGCGCAAACCTTCCGCAAGGAAGTGGGCGCCGAGGTCGCCGCCGTCATCGACCAGCTACTGAACGAGCGCCTGACGCCCGCGATCCAGCGGATCGAGAGCCAGGCCGCGGAGCAGGCCAATGCGCTCACCGCCCGCGTCGATGCAGCGTTGCGCCGGTTCGAGCAGGGTGCTCCTGTTGCTGCCGGACCATCGCCGGAAACCGACCAGAAGATCGCCGAGCTGACCGCGCGCCTCGACGAGATGCGCGCGCGGCTGCTGCGCACCGAAGAGCAGGGCCGCCGCGCCGTGGCCCAACCCATCGCCGCACCGAAGTTGGCCGACGAGCGGATCGCGGTGACGCCGAAGAACACTTCGCTGGTCCCGCGCTGGGCGCTGTGGGTGATCATCCTTCTTCTGACGCTGACCGCGCTTGCGATCGGCAATATCTATGTCGAGCGGATGACGGCGGCAGAGCCCGCGCCGGTAACCAACAATCCGCCTGCCTTCGTGCCGCCGGCAGCCGGTGTCGCGCCCAGCAACATGACTCTCGCGCCCACGACATCCGGACACAGCTCGCCACCACCGCCGAGCACGCAGCCGCCAGCCGCAGTTCCGCCGCAAAATCCGGCCTCTAATTCCACGGTGACGCCCACCCCGATCAACAACACGCCTGCGCCGCCGGCAGTGACATCGCCGGCCGCCA
>Ga0207680_10000538_pt1 | contig 18007 bp, 16 predicted proteins | sample KBSS23metaG_FD_184321 | JGI IMG/M metagenome (GOLD analysis project Ga0207680, IMG submission 184321) | Switchgrass rhizosphere microbial communities from Kellogg Biological Station, Michigan, USA - KBS S2-3 metaG (SPAdes) (version 2) | ecosystem: Host-associated > Plants > Roots > Rhizosphere...
GTTCGCGTGCGCGGCAGTTCGCGCCATCGAGTGTTTCCACCGGCAGGCCGACTTCCCGGAGCACCTGCGGCAACCACGCCGACTTCTCGAAAGCGCGCGCATCGCGATATGCGGTCAGCGTGCCGAGCGTTTCGAATTCGCAGTCGAGGCATTCGTCGCGGATCAGTTGCTCGAGCGCCTCGCGCGAAAGTTTCAGCAGTGGGGTTTTCGCAGCGGTGAGTCGCTTGAAGTCCCGCCAATTGCACAAGCGCGCGAATTTCGCGAACCAGGCAAACAGCGCGGGATCCAGTCGCGGCGCCACACGCAGCGGCGCGTCCGGCTGCAACATCCAGCGCAACGCTTGCGCAATGACACCGGGCATCGCCAGCGGCATGGCGTGACTCGGCGTGATCGTGCCGCAATTGCCGTGCGAGGTGGCACCGCCCGCAGTGCCCTGCTCCAGCACGATGACGCTGCGGCCCGCACGCAGCAGGTAAAGCGCGCAGGCGAGGCCGATCACGCCGCCGCCGAGGATCAGTACATCGGTTTTGCCGACCGACGCGCTCACTTCGATGGATTCTTCTCTAGGTAGCCCGGCCCCCTGACAACCTGCCCCGGTTTCGCCCCGGTGTGTTCGCCCTCTTTGAGCACCTGCACGCCGTTGACGAACACATCGCGCACGCCGGTCGCGAACTGTTGTGGCGCGTCGAACGTGGCGTGATCGGCAATCGCCGCCGGATCGAAAATCACGACATCGGCGAAAGCCCCGGCTTTCAGTTCGCCGCGATCGCGCAATTTCAGATTCTGCGCCGGCAGTGCGCTCAGGCGCCGAATCGCATCGGCGAGTGTCGCGGCGTGCTCGTCGCGCACATACCGGCCGAGGAAGCGCGCGACATTGCCGTAGGCGCGCGGATGCGGCTGGAATTTGAGGAAAGCGCCCTCGGGCGCGTACGAACCTTCATCGGAACCGAGCGCGACCCAGGGCTGCTGCAAGCCGAGCTTCACATTGTCCTCGGACATCAGGAAATATACCGTGCCGACGCGGCTGTGATCCTCGATGACGAGATCGAGCGCGGTTTCCTCCGGCGACTTGCCGCGCATGCGTGCGACTTCGGCCAGCGTCTTGCCCGTCAGCTGCTTGAGCTTTTCGCTGTCGAACGCAACCAGCAGCACCTTGTCTGCGGAACCGGCTGCCCGCAACAGGTTTTCCCAGTCCTTTGCCGGAGCGCGCATTTGCGCGAGCACGCGCGCGCGGATCGCTGGATGCTGCAGGCGCTTGATCCAGGCGTCGAGTCCGCCGTCCTGCACCCACGGCGGCATTGCTGCATCCAGGCCGGTCGCGCCGGCCGTATAGGTGTACATATTGGCCGAAATATCGACGCCGGCGGCGCGGGCAGCTTCGATCTTCGCGATCGCCTCAGGCATCTTCGGCCAGTTGTCCTTGCCGGCCGCCTTGAAGTGATAGACCTCACCGTGGATATGCGCGCTGCGCGCGATCGTGATCAACTCGTCGAGGCCCTCGAGCAGACGATCGCCTTCGCTGCGCATATGCGAAATATAGGCGCCGCCGAATTCGCCGGCGGCCTGCGCGAGTGCGATCAGTTCATCGGTTTTCGCATAGGTTCCCGGAGCGTAGATCAAGGCCGAGCCGACGCCGAGCGCGCCTTCACGCATCGCCGCGCGTACCAGGTCCTGCATGCGCTGCAGTTCCTGCGCCGTCGGCGCGCGGTCGACGTAACCCAGTTCGTGCTCGCGTACCGTGGCGGCGCCGACGAACGAGGCGATGTTCGGCGACACGCCGTGCTTGACCAGCGCAGCTAGCCCTTCACCGAGCGTGGTCCAGTCGATCGGATGCTTGAGATCGCCCTGTGCGGCCAGATTCGTGGCGCGGATTTCCGGCGTCAGCGGGCCCAGCGAATCGCCTTCGCCGAAGACCTCCAGCGTCACTCCCTGTTTGATATCCGATAGGGAACGGCCGTCGAGATACAGCGAATCGGGCGCCCAGGACAGCATATTGATGAATCCGGGGGCGACGGCGAGTCCCTTGGCGTCGATTTCTGCCGTGGCGCGTGCGCGCGCAAGGTCACCGACTGACGCGATGCGCTGCCCGCGTACGCCCACATCCGCCTGCCGCGGAGCGGCGCCGGAACCGTCGTAGACCCAGCCGTGACGGATGATCAGGTCAAATTCCGACGTTTTTTGTGACCTGACCTGACACCCTAGCATCAGCAGGCAAACCGAGACCCACGCCAGCACTCGCATACCGCGCCACTCCAGGGAAAATCAAGGAATTTCAAGCCTGCGCAAATGCCGGACAAAACGCAAGCGAGGCGGCGTTTTTCGAGTTGGCATCGAAGCTGCATTACAGTCTTCGCCGGCAAGCCGCCGGTCCAGGTCGCGGAGACCACCCATGCAAGCGCCAACCAACGAGCTGCTACTTGCGCTGCGTTCGCCGACATCCGGCTGGCTTGCTGCGGTGGTCTGCGCGCTGGAGGAAGCAATCCGCGATCCGCACTTCACCGCGCAGCATCGCGAGCTGATAAAGCGCGTGGTCGACGCCGATTCCATCAGCCTGCCGGTTGCGGTCGCCGCCGAGGAGCGCCTGGGTCAGTTCGAGCAAACCATCGCGCAGACGCAGATCAAGCTGATTTCGTCGATCGCCGAACCGGTCGCCAAAGCGCAACCGGCGCGTCCAAAACTGACGCTGGTGAGCAACGCCGCCTAGTTGGCAAGAATGATAGGGGAGTCCGGAAGGGCCGGGAGCAATCCTGGCCCTTCGTCTTTTTGAGCTTCGAATAGCTGCCGCGCTCGCAGCGCTTCTCCAAGACTCACTCAGCCTAGTGCAGAAAATCAGTGCTGGTGTCCGCCCGGCCCGTGCACATGCCCGTGCTCGAGCTCTTCTTCGGTCGCATCGCGGATATCGGTGATCTCCACGCCGAAGTGCAGCGTCTTGCCGGCCAGCGGATGGTTCAGGTCCACATCGACCACGCTGGAACCCACTTTGACGACGGTTACCGAACGGCGTCCGTCCTTCGTGTTCAGCACGGTGTGCATGCCCGGGGCCAAGTGGTCGGCATCATGGAAATACTTCTTCGGCACGCGCTGGATGAAATCCTCGCGGCGTTCCCCGTAAGCATCCTTGGCCGGCACGACGACATCGAACTTGTCGCCGGCAGCGTGATCGACCATCGCCTGCTCCAGGCCCGGAATGATGTTGCCGTGGCCGAACAGAAACGTCATCGGCTCGCGCCCGTTCGAGTTTTCCACTTCCGTCCCGGATTCTTCAGCGAGCTGGTAGTGAAAACTCACGACTTTGTCTTTTTCGACTTTCATGTTTTGTTTCCGAAAAACCGGCGCGCATGGTAGCCGGTTTCGCGCCGTCCCGCTCGGGAATTGACAGCCGCCAGGGATTAGCCGAACGTGACCTTCCATGCTCGGCAGCGGCAATGTCATTCGGGGAATCGGCCTGATCGGCGCCGCGATGCTGCTCGTTGGCTGCGGCGCGCATCCGGCCAAGCGGGCTGCGGAACCCATCCACTACGCCGCACGCTCGCCGGAACAACTGCGCGCGAACCCGAACGATATCCTGTTCCGCGCGATCGGGCTGATCGGCACGCCTTACCGTTACGGCGGCAACACGCCGGCCGGCGGTTTCGACTGCAGCGGCTTGGTCGGCTATGTGTTCCGCGACGTCGCCGGCCTCGTGTTGCCGCGCAGCTCGGAAGAGATCAGCCGCATCGAGGCACCGTCCGTCGGGCGCAAGGATCTCGAATCCGGCGACATCGTGCTCTTCCACGGCAGCGCGCACGTAAGCCATGTCGGCATCTACGTCGGCCGTGGCCGTTTCGTCCATGCACCGAACGAAGGCGGCACCGTGCGTCTGGACGAGCTCGACGGGCCGTATTGGCGCGAGCACTACGCCGGTGCCAAGCGCGTGCTGCACTGATTACTTCTTCTTTTCCGGCGCCGTGCGCAGATTGTCCAGGATCGGCACGGTCGGGCGCTGGATGATCAGAAAACCGTTGCCGGCTGCCTGGTGACAACCGGTGCAGGCCGCCGAGAGGTTGTCGTAGGCTTTGTCGAATTCGGCCTTGTTGCCGTGGTCGATGGCGTCGCGTAATGCCGTGACCGGCGCCTTCGTCATTGCCGGCAGAATGTCGGCCAGACGCTGCGGCTGGAAGATCGCGTGCTCGGGATTCTGCTCGACGACACTATCGAACGCTTCCTTGATCTCCTGCAGCTCGAATGCCGCCAGCGTCCAGTTCTGCGCCTTGCCGGCGAACCAAAGCCGCGCGTGGCGGATCTGCAACGTGAGCATCTGTTCGCCGAGTTCGGGGTGATATGCCGACTTCTTCAACTCGGCAATTTCCTTTTTCAGTGCCCCGATTTCCTCATCGGCTTGCGTTGCCGCCGGCGCGGCCCAGGCGAGAGCCGCCAACACCACTCCGCCGACAATCCACAAATAGTTTTTTCCCATTTTTCCTTCCTAGACTTGATCGTGCTGCGGCAACTTGCCAGCGGCCGCCCGCCGGTCAGCCATCTCCGTGCGGAACTCCGCCATCTCGCGCAACAAGGTTTCGATGTTGACTTCGTTCTTCAGATTTACCTTGAAATCGGATTCGGCGCGCGCGCGATCCTTGCGCGCCTGCCGGTTCTGGCTCATTACGATCAACGGTCCCTGCAGGCCGACCAGAATGCCGAGCGCGAGGTTGAACAGCTGGTAGGGATACGGATCCGGCGGCGATTTTGCCATCAGCACGCTATTGCCAACGCACCAGACGCCGGTGAGCACGATCAGGAAAATGATGAAACGCCAGCTGCCGTTGAGTTCGGCCACTTTATCGGCCAGATGATCGCTCCATGACAGGTGCCGATCGAACTCCTCGTCGACATTCTTTGCCACGCGTGCGTGCAACAGCGCGTTGGTTTCGCGCATGCGCCCGCTCATCGTGCGCAGGATCGCCATGGCCGCGCGCGAATGCTGCTCCAGATAGGCGGCGAGCGTGGCGCGCTTGAGCTCGTAGAGCACCGCATCGGTGGTGGCGAGCGCACTGGCACTGCGCGGCTTCTCGTCGAACAGCGCGAGTTCGCCGAAGAATTCGCCGCGACTGATGTCCTTCAGCGACACGCGCCGCGATTCCTCGCCGGGCAGGAAAATGTTGATGTCACCGCTGGCGACGATGTACATCGCATAGCCGATATCGCCTTGGGCGAAGATCTGTTCGCCGGCGCGGAATGTGCGCATGTCGAGCGCATTGGCAAGCGATGCCAGATCGTCCTCCGACAGACCGTCGAACATCGGAATCGAGCGCAGCAGCGGTGTGGCGTCCATAGGCATATTTTTCCGCGCAATCCGCTAAAGTCCACGGCTTGCGCTGTCATTGATGTGCAATGTCCTGCGCGGGAAAATAGCACAACACGGAGTATGCCAATGCCGAAATTCCTGCCCGCGACGCTAGCCGCGCTGCTCACGCTGCTCGCTGCCTGCAGCTCCAATCCTGCCGCACGCGCGCAAGCGCCAGCCGCTCACGCAGGGCACCGCATCATCGTGTTCGTCTGGGATGGCATGCGGCCGGATTCGATCAGCGAGGCCGACACACCGCGCCTGGCAGCACTGGCGAAGCGCGGCACATTCTTCGCCGACAATCACTCCAGCTACCCGACTTTCACGATGATGAACGCCGCCGCGTTCGCGACCGGCGCGTTTTCGGGCCATTCGGGGTTTTTTGGCAATGCGATTTACCGCCCCGGGGCGCCGGCGCGCAGCGCACATGGCGACGAAGTCGATTTCAACGATCCGGTATTTCTCGAAGATTACGGCATCCTCAAACAGCTCGATACGAATCAGGACAAGCACCTGTTCCTGATCGGCACGTTGTTCCAGGCTGCGCAGAAAGCCGGGCTTACCACCGCGGCGATCGGCAAGTCCGGCCCGGCATTCCTGCAGGATTACAAAAACGGCAGCGTCGTACTCGATGAGCGGGCGGCGTTCCCGCTTGCGTTCGCCAGGGAACTGCAGGCTGCGCACATCGCGCTGCCGATCACGGCGCCGTTTGCCTATCGCAACGGCGAATTGCATCTCGCCGAGGACAACGGCGACCCGACGTTCAATCCGCCGCCGGCGGTGCTCGCCGATGGTTTCACGCAGAACCCGGACGATCGCAGCGGCTCGCCGCCGGCCGCGGCGAACAAATATTTGATGTCGGTGTTTCTCGATTACGTGCTGCCGAAGAAGAAGCCCGCGGTTTCCGTGGTCTGGCTGCGCAACCCCGACAGCACCGAACATGCGTACGGTGTCGGTTCGCCGAACTACCACGCTGCGCTGCAGGCGCAGGACGAACTGCTCGGCAAACTGCAGGACAAACTTGGCGAGCTGCACATGGATGCTGACACCGACCTGATCGTCGTCTCCGATCATGGCCACAGCAACGTCTCCGGTCCGCTCGACCTGTTCCCGCCGCGAATCGTTGCAAATGGGAAAATGGGACAGATCGACCGCGAGCACGGTTATTCCGTGTCCGGCAACATCCGCCTCGCCCACGAACTGTCGATGGCCGGCATTCGTGCCTACGACGGCGCCGGCTGCGCCTACGACCCCGTGATGTCGGGAATCAAGGCCGACGGCAGCCCGCTGCATCCGGCCAAGACCGCCAGCGGCGACACCTGCGGGCGCCTGAAAAACTACACGAGCCCCGCCTATGCGCTGCCGCATCCGTTCCTGCCGCGCGAGACATTCGTTGTCGTCGCCAATGGCGGCAGCGATTATCTGTATCAGCCCGATCACGATCCCGAACGCATCCGCATGGCCGTGCGCTTCCTGCAATCGCATGAGGAATATGGCGCGATCTTCGTCGATGAACGTTATGGCAACATGGCCGGGACCCTGCCGCTCGGCCGCGTGCGACTGGAGAACACGGAAGGCCGCAGTCCGGATATCGTCGTCGGCTATGCCTTCGATGAGAATGCCGCGATCCAGGGCATGCCCGGCATCGAGTTCGAAGGCGTATCGTCGAGCAGCAATCACGGCATGCACGGATCTTTCAGCCCGCGCGACGTGCACAACACCCTGCTCGCCTCCGGCCCGGATTTCGCCGAGCACTACACCGACACGCTGCCGAGCGGCAATGTGGACGTGGCACCGACGATCGCGAGAATTCTCGGCCTTGAACTGCCGCAAGCCGACGGCCGTCCGCTGCTGGAAGCGCTGCGCGGCCGCGCGCATGTCGATGCGCAGGCTTATGCCGTGAAACCGCAGACGATCAATCCGGCAAAGCCTGCCACCGGCCTCTCGATCCAGTCGCCCATCGGCGCCACGACGGGCGCGACGAGCTACACGTTCGATTTGCAGATCAAGGAACTGCATTACGGCAACCGGGCATATACGTATTTCGATTCGGCGAAGGCGGCGCGCAAGTAGAACTCGCGGGGGCTTGCAATGAGGAACCGAAATACGTACATTTGTACGTATGGACGATTTCCTCGACCTCACCGCCAATCAACGCCGTGTGCTGGACTGCATCCGGCGTCATTTCGAGCACAACGGCGTCGCGCCAACGCTGCGGGAAATTGCGGAAAATCTTGAACTTAGCAGTCATTCTTCAGCGCAGGATTATGTCGAGGCATTGATCCGCAAAGGCGCGCTGGAGCGTTCCCCCAAACATCGCGGCCTGCGCCTGCCGCAGCGGATTCGGATGCCGGTGGCGGCACAGCTACCCCTCGTCGGCCGTGTCGCCGCCGGCAGCCCGATCATGTCCGAAGGCAATATCGAGGCGCAGTACACGGTGGATCCAGCGCTGTTCCGCCCACGCGCGGATTTCCTGCTGCGCGTCGTCGGCCTGAGCATGCGCGATGTCGGTATCGTCGATGGCGATCTGCTCGCCGTGCATCGCACGCAAAGCGCGCACGACGGCAGCATCGTCGTCGCCCGGCTCGACGACGAGATCACGGTAAAGCGCCTCAAGCATCAGGGTGATCGATTGCTGCTGCTGGCGGAAAATCCCGATTTCGCGACTATCGAAGTCGATCCGTGTCGCACCGACAGTTTCGCGATCGAAGGCATTTACGTCGGCGTGATCAGGCAGGCTTGAGATGAACGCCGTCGCCCTCGAAACAGTCCTCAAGCATCCCGGCGTATGGCGGCGTTCTGCCTCCGCGCAGCATCACGTGCGCACGGTGCCGACGGGTTTGGCTGAACTCGACGCGCAGCTACCCGGCGGTGGCTGGCCGTGCGGGAGCTTGAGTGAAATCCTGTTTGCCTACGATGGCCTGGGCGAGCTTTCACTGCTGCTGCCGGCGCTGTCCGAACTTACGCGCAAAAACCAGCGTGTCGTACTCGTCGCGCCCCCGTACATTCCCTATGCACCGGCACTGGCCGCACACGGATTGGATTTGCGCTATGTGGTGCAGATCGATGCGCAGGCCGGTGATGGCGCCTGGAGCGCCGAACAATGTCTGCGTTCGGGGTCTTGCGGCGCGGTGCTGAGCTGGATGCAGCAAGCCGATTACACGCAGTTGCGCCGCTTGCAACTGGCGGCGGAAAGTGGTGACGCGCTCGCCTTCCTGTTCCGTCCAGCGCGGGCTGCAGACAAGGCAAGTCCCGCTGCACTGCGTCTGCAATTGCATGCAAATGCCGAGAATGTCGACATCGAAATCCTCAAATGTCGCGCCCAGCTCGATCGCCCACATCTCACACGTTTGCGAAGACACGCGTGAACTGACGTGATCGCTCAAGGCTTGAGACACATAGCGCTCAAGCTGGCATTCCGCTTCTCCTCGGCCATCTTCAATGCTTTGGGCCTGCCTGTATTTTCCCGACCTGCCCCTGCGCGCCGTTTTCGACGATAGCGAACTCGCGCAACCCTGCGCAGTAGTCGAAGGTCCGCAGCAGCGCCAGCATGTGACTTTCGTCAATGCGCCTGCACAGCGCAATGGTGTGCGCGCAGGTCACGTGCTCGCCGCCGCGCGTGCGCTCTGTGCTCATGTGCAAGCGCGCGCGCGCGATGCGGCTGCGGAAAAGCGTTTGTTGCAAAGCTTCGCCGCATGGGCGTATCGATTCAGCAGCCAGGTAGCCCTGAGTGAACCGGATGCGCTGCTCATCGAAGTCGGCGCCAGCCTGAAATTGTTCCGCGGCTGGCCAGCGCTGGAACGGTGCTTGCGCCAGGAGCTTGCGGTCATCGGCTATACGCCCGCACTCGCCGTGGCGCCGGCAGCTGCTGCAGCGCGCATCCTTGCGGCACGGCATGACGGCTTCTTCGCAGATCAACCTGGATCGATGCTGGCGGCTCTCGCTGCCGTACCGATTGCCGGCTCGGGGCTGGCCAACAGCGTTATTACACTTTTATACAATGTCGGTATGCGCACGCTGCGCGAAGTATTCGCGCTGCCGCGGCCGGAACTGGCGCGACGGGTCGGCCCGGAAGCATTGGCGACGCTCGATCGCCTGCGCGGCAGCGAGCAGGAAGCGCTGAAATTCTATCGTCCGCCGGATCGCTTCGCCCATCGCATCGAATTCGACTATCGGATCGAGGCCTGGCCGCCACTGCTGTTTCCGCTGCGCCGCTTGTGCGGCGAGCTGGAATTGTTCCTCACGGCGCGCGATGGCGGCGTACAGCGCTGCGAACTCGTGCTCGAACATGAAGAGCGTGCCGCAACGCGCATCCCGGTCGAACTACTCGCGCCGCAGCGCGAAGCGCGCACCTTGCATGAACTGCTGCGCAGCCGACTCGAACGCGTGGCGCTCGCCGCACCGGTCAGCGGCATTGCCCTGATCGCCGATGACCTGCCGCCGCTATGTCCGCGTCACAAGGATCTGTTCGAAAGCAGACGCGAACAGCAGCTCGACTGGCTCGAACTCGCCGAACGCTTGCGCGCGCATCTGGGTGACGCGACCGTGCGTCAGCTTGCCATCGTCGCCGAGCATCGGCCGGAGCGGGCATGGAGTTTCGCCGCGGGCAAAAAAACGTTTGCGGAATCGCGCAAGCGCCCAGCCTGGTTGTTGCCTCGCGCCCTGCCCTTGCGTGGTCCGCCACCGCGCATACTTGCTGGACCCGAGCGCATCGAAAGCGGCTGGTGGGACGGCGACGATGCGCGCCGCGATTATTACGTCGTGCAAACGCACGAAGGTCAGCGCGCGTGGGCGTACCTGCCGGCCGGCGCGAATGCAGGCTGGATGCTGCATGGATGGTTCGCATGAAGCACAGCAGTTCTCCGCACAGATTCGGCCGGCAATCGCGCATCAACGAACATCCACGCGAGATTGGCGAGCCGTCGCTGCGTGCAGTGGAGCGCGCGACGAAACCTGTGCAGGTAGAAGTACTGGATGAAGTACACAAAAGCGGCTATGCCGAACTGCACTGCCTGTCCAGCTTCAGCTTCCAGCGCGGCGCATCAAGCGCGCTGGAGCTGTTCCTGCGCGCGAGGAAACTCGGCTACACCGCACTTGCGATCACCGACGAATGTTCGCTGGCCGGCATCGTGCGCGCGTACGAAGCAGCGAAAGACACCGGCCTGCAGCTGATCGTCGGCACGGAAGTGCGACTCGAAGATGGCCAGAAACTTGTCATGCTCGCTGCCGATCACAGTGGCTATTCCGATATCTGCCGGCTGATCACCCTGGGTCGGCGACGCAGCGCGAAAGGCGAATACCGGCTCACCCGTGCGGATGCCGAACAACTCGGCGCCGGTGTGCGTGTGTTGTGGACCCCGGAGCCGCTGGTGAAAGCCGATATCACAGCGCTAGATGATGCAGCAAAGTGGATAATGCGACATTTCGCACAGCGCGCCTGGCTCGCCGTCGAACTGCATCGCGGCCCTGATGATGCCGCTGAACTCGAACGCTTGCGTGCGCTGGGCGCACGCCACGGCTTGCCCCTCGTCGCGGCCGGCGACGTGCATATGCATGTGCGCCGTCGGCGCGCGTTGCAGGATGTGATGACGGCAATTCGCCTGCGCTGCACCGTCGCCGAAGCCGGCCATGCGCTGTTTCCGAATGGCGAGCGCCATCTGCGCCGTGTCGAGGACCTGGCCTCGATCTATCCTGCCGACCTGCTGGCCGAGACGCTGCGCATCGCCGAACAATGCACGTTCCGTCTCGATGGGCTCAACTATCGTTATCCACGCGAACTGACGCCGGCGGGACTCGACGCCATCAGCCACCTGCGCGCACTGACCTGGACAGGCGCAGCACAGCGTTGGCCCAATGGCACGCCGGAACCCGTGCGCGCACAGATAGAAAACGAACTTGCGCTGATCGAAGAACTGAAATACGAGCACTTCTTCCTGACCGTCGAAGATATCGTGCGCTGGGCGCGCACGCGTTTGCCGCCGATCCTGTGCCAGGGTCGCGGCTCGTCGGCGAATTCCGCCGTCTGCTATTGCCTGCACATCACGGCCGTGACGCCGGAGAATGGCAATCTGCTGTTCGAGCGTTTCCTGTCCAAGGAACGCAACGAGCCTCCCGACATCGACGTGGATTTCGAACACGAACGCCGCGAGGAAGTGCTGCAATATGTTTTCAACAAGTATGGTCGCGAGCGCACGGCGCTGGCTGCCACCGTAATATGCTACCGGCGCAAGAGCGCCATACGCGATGTCGGGCATGCGCTCGGGTTGGCCGACGACGCGCTGGATCAGCTCAGCGCGCTCTCCACACGCGTACCGAATGGAAAAACGCCGGCCGAGTCCATGCGCGAGCGCGGGTTCGACCCGGACGGCCGCACGCTAAAGCAACTCGTCGCGCTCACCGAGGAACTCCGCGGCTTTCCGCGTCATCTCTCGCAGCACGTCGGCGGCTTCGTGATTTCCGATCAGCCATTGCACCACCTGGTGCCGGTCGAAAACGCGGCGATGCCGGAACGCACGATCATCCAGTGGGACAAGGAAGACCTGGAAACCATGAAGCTGCTCAAGGTCGACTGCCTGGCGCTCGGCATGCTGACCTGCCTGCGCAAGTGCTTCGACCTGCTGCGCCGGCATGGCGGACCGGATCTGAGTCTTTACCGCATCCCGCACGCGGACCAGAAAACCTACGACATGATCTGCACGGCCGACACGGTCGGCGTGTTCCAGATCGAATCGCGCGCGCAGATGTCGATGCTGCCGCGACTCCGACCGAAAAATTTCTACGACCTCGTCGTCGAAATTGCGATCGTGCGGCCGGGGCCGATCCAGGGCGACATGGTGCATCCCTATCTGCGCCGCCGCAACAAACTGGAACCGATCGAATACCCGCAATCGAAAGCCGAACGCGAATCCGGGACCCTGGCATCCAGGGTCGAGGATGTGCTGGCGCGCACGTGCGGCGTGCCGATCTTCCAGGAACAGGTGATGAAGCTGATCCAGGTGATCGCCGATTTCACGCCGGGCGAAGCCGATGAGCTGCGCCGGGCCATGGCGGCATGGCAGCGCAAAGGCGGCCTCGAGCCATTCCGCGACCGTATCCACGACCGCATGATCGCGAACGGCTACAGCGAAGATTACTTCGACAGCATCTTCAAACAGATCAAGGGATTCGGCGAATACGGTTTCCCCGAATCGCACTCGGCGAGTTTCGCGCACATCGCCTACGCCTCGGCCTGGCTCAAGTGCCATCACCCCGCTGCGTTCACCTGCGCACTGCTGAATTCGCAGCCGATGGGTTTTTATCAACCGTCGCAGTTGATCCAGGATGCGCAGCGGCACGGCGTGCGTGTTCTGCCTGCGGATGTGACGATCAGCCCATGGGATTGTGTATTGGAAGACAGCGGATCGAAACTTGCGTTGCGCCTGGGATTACGCCAAATCAACGGTTTATCGCAAGTCGCCGCCGAACGCATCGTCGGCGCGCGTGCTGCCGCGCCATTCCATAACGTCGTCGACCTCACCGAACGCGCACGCCTCAACGCCCGCGAACGTGCGCTGCTCGCCAATGCCGGCGCGCTGCGCGCATTGAGCGGACATCGCCATCGCGCACGCTGGGATTCCGCCGGCGCGGAACTGCCGCTGCCGGTGCTGACTGGCGCGGCACCGCTGGAGACACAGATCACATTGCGCGCGCCGTCGTTGCGCGAAGACGTACTGACCGATTACGCCACGCAAGGATTGTCGCTCACGCTGCATCCACTTGCGCTGATCCGCCCCGCGCTCGCACGCCGGCGCGTCGTGCCCGCGCACGCGACCACGCACGTGGAGAACCACGGCCGCCGGCTGCGCTGCGCCGGTCTCGTCACCGTGCGCCAGCAGCCGGGCACGGCCAAGGGCGTCACCTTCGTCACGCTCGAAGATGAAACCGGTATCGTCAATGTGGTGGTCTGGCAGCGGCTGGCCGAGAAACAGCATCGCGTCTTGATCGAAGCGGGGGTTATGGCTGTCGACGGCAAACTCGAAGCCGTCGAAGGCGTGCATCATTTGATTGCTGATCGCCTGCACGATTACAGCGCGCTGCTACCCGAGTTCTCGTTCGCCTCGCGCGATTTCCATTGACACTACGTTTTCGTGGTGAACTGCAGCGGATCCGGCATGCTGCATACTTCCTTGGATGCCCAGCACTGAGGGTGTAACTTGCACCACCGCTGCGCAACGCAGCGGCATCCAATGGGGAAGAATATGAAATCGAGACTACTACTCGCGACGGCTCTTGCATGCGCGTTCTGTACGCAGGCGTTCGCGGCCGATGACGGCCGCGCCTACAAGGAAGGCCCGGTCACCGACATCACTTACATCAAGATCAAGCCCGGTCAGTTCGACAACTACATGAAATGGCTGGACGCAACGTTCAAGCCCGAAAATGAAGCGCTGATGAAAGCGAAAGTCATCGTTGGCTACAAGGTCTACGGCAATCAAGCGCGCGATCCGCACGATGCAGATCTGATCCTCAGCATTACCTACGCCAATATGGCGGCACTGGACAATCTCAACGAAAAGAGCGATGCCATCACGGAGAAATTCGAAGGCGCCCTCGACAAACAGAACCAGGCGTTTGCCGATCGCGGCTCGATGCGCGAGATCCTCGGTGGCCGGCAGATCCGTGAATTGATCTTGAAATAGAACCAAGGACGGCACACTGGCGCAGCAAGTCTGTGCCAGTGGCGCAGCGCAGCAATATCGCGTACACTGCCCGTCGTTCCGGGTCGATTCTTGGCCTGAAACTGCGTCGACCCCCCGTTTTTCCCTTCGGTCTCTGGCACCCGCTTCCAGCGGTTGCCTGGCCTGCACCACTCGGTACCGACGCCTGTTCCGAATCTCCCGTTGCGACGGGATGGCTAGGCTTATCGCCTGCGGCGCGGTTCACTGGGAACGCTCCGGGTTTTTCCACAAACGGCATTGGCTGCCGTTTGTATAACTTTGGAGCTTTCCACAATGTCTTTTGAAACCCTCGGGCTTTCGCCCGTGTTGTTGCGCGCGCTTGTCGAACAAGGCTACACCACGCCTACTCCGATTCAGTCTGCGGCCATTCCGGTCGCCTTGGCCGGGCGCGATATGCTCGCCGGCGCGCAGACCGGCACCGGCAAAACTGCAGCGTTTGCGCTGCCGCTGCTGCAGCGCCTGTTCATCGAGAACGCCGGCACGCCGGCGAACGCCAAGCGCAAACCGCGCGCGCTGATCCTCACCCCGACGCGTGAACTCGCGGCGCAGGTGCACGATAGTCTGCGCGGCTACGCCAAGCACGTGCGCATGTCCAGCGCGACGATCTTCGGCGGCGTCAGCATGGGTCCGCAGATGGACGCGCTACGCCGTGGCGTCGATGTCCTCGTTGCCACACCGGGTCGTTTGATCGACCACATGGAACGGCGCACCGTGGACTTGTCCGGCATCGAGATCCTCGTGCTCGACGAAGCCGACCGCATGCTCGACATGGGCTTTTTGCCGGCGATCAAGCGCATTCTCGGCGTGCTGCCGAAGCAACAGCGCCAGACCCTGCTGTTCTCGGCGACGTTCGCCGATGAGATCAAGCAGATCGCCGCGCAATTCATGCGCAATCCGGCGGAAATCCAGGTCGCCGCGCGCAACAGCGTGGTCTCGACGATCACGCATCGCGTGCATCCGGTCGAAGCGGCGCGCAAGCGCGACCTGCTGCTGCACCTGCTCAGCGAAGACAGTCGTCGCCAGGCACTTGTCTTCAGCCGCACCAAGCACGGCGCCGACAAGCTGTGCAAGTTCCTCGACGCGTCGGGGCTGCGCACTGCCGCGATCCATGGCAACAAGAGCCAGAACGCGCGTACCAAGGCGCTGAAGGACTTCAAGAACAACAAGGTCACTGTGCTCGTCGCCACCGACATCGCCGCGCGCGGCCTCGACATCGACCAGTTGCCGATCGTCATCAACTACGATCTGCCTACGGTCGCCGAGGATTACGTGCATCGCATCGGCCGCACCGGCCGCGCTGGCGCGGAAGGTCTGGCTGTCTCGCTGGTCGCGCAGGAAGAAGTTCGCCTGCTGCGCGATATCCGCCGCATGCTCAAGCAGGACATCGCGATCGAGAATGTCGTCGGTTACGAGCCGAACCAGCCGCTGCGCCTGGAAGCGAATGGTCCCTCACCCGGCCGGCCACGCAACCCGAATCACGCACGCCGTCCGCATCCGCAAGGGCCGAAGAAGCCGCACGCGGCCGGCAACAAGCAGCATCGGCCGTGGCAAGGCCAGGGCAATCGCGATCAGCGCAAGGCGTAACACGCAGCAATTGTCCTGACCTACACCGCTGCGGCATCATCGCTGGATGGATGCCGCAGACGTATTGCGTTTCTGGTTCGAGGAGATTGCGCCGCCGCAATGGTGGCGGCGCGATCCCGTTTTCGATCAGACGGTGCGCTCGCGCTTCGCTGACTTGCACGAGGCGGCCGGTCGCGCCGAGCTGTGGAGCTGGCGTGAAACCGCGCCGGGCCGGTTTGCCGAAATCATCGTGCTCGACCAGTTCTCGCGCAACATCCATCGCGACGACGCGCGCGCGTTCGCCTGCGATGCGCTTGCGTTAGGGCTTGCGCAGGAAGCGGTGCGCGTTGGCGCCGATCTGGAGATCGCCGCGGAGCGCCGCGCGTTCATCTATATGCCGTACATGCACAGCGAATCGCGCCTGATCCACGCGACCGCAGCGGAACTGTTCCGCGAGCGCGCCCCGGCGAATCTCGATTACGAGCTGCGCCATCGGGCGATCATCGATCGTTTCGGCCGCTTCCCTCATCGCAACGCTGTGCTCGGCCGCGCCTCGACTCCGGAAGAGCTCGCGTTTCTCGCCCAGCCGGGTTCCTCGTTCTAAAAATAGTATCTGGATTTCAGAACAGCGCCGGCACCTCAAGAGCGGCGACGCTTTCCTGCATGCGCTGCGCAAGGTAACAGTGCGAGCCACAGGCGATCAGCCCGGCTTCGGCAAATGTCGACAGATACCAGTTCGCCGAACGGTGCAGGAAACCATGCCGGTCGCCTTCCGGCTCGTCGCTGGAGGTAAACAGCTCGAGGAATGCCACGCCCGCCAGCATTTCGGCGACGCCACGCAAGCCAGCGCGCAGTTCGCTCGTCGGCACATAGTGCAGTACATCCGAACAGACGATAAAATCGAATTCACCATCGAAACGCAGCTCGCCGAGTTGGCCGAATGTGGCGAGTCGGATATTGCGCGTGCGGCCGAAGCGGGTAACGACGTATTCGCTGCTGTCGATACCCAGATAATCGATCTGTGGTCGCAGTTCGCGCAGCGGCTTGCGCCACACGCCCTCACCACAACCGATATCCAGCACGTTGCGCACGTCGCGGCCGAGATAGTATTCCGCCGTGGCAATCGCCAGCGCTGCCTTGCGCGCCAGCGCCGCGTGCGAGCCTACCGCATGCTTCGGATCGCGGTACCACTTCTCGAAGTAGCCGCGGTCATAGATTTTTCTCATCACTCAGCGCAGCGACGCGTTGATTTTCGCCAGCGTCGCAGCGCCCGGGTTCAGATCCTTCGCCGTCAGTCGATTGAATGGCGTCTCGACCGTGGTCAGATGTTCGTGCAAATCCTGCGCGTCGGCATCGACATAGAGCAAACCGGTGACGACCTCGCCTTTCGCCTGGCGCTCGTGCAGATAGCTCATCGCGGCAACGCGATCGTGCGGGCTGTAGCTGGCGCTGAGCTTGCGCAGGCGCATCACGCTGCCATCGTGCTGGGTGACGTCGACGAGTTCGCCGGCAGCGTAATCCACGACAATTTCCGCGCGCACGTCGATGAAGTCGAGCTTGTTCGCCGCTTCGTTGTGCTCGCGGACGTATTCGTAGCTCTTCGTGCTGCCGGGGTGATTGTTGAATGCGACGCAGGGGCTGACGACATCGAGGAACGCGGCGCCGCGATGTTTGATCGCGGCCTTGATCAGCGGCACGAGCTGGGCCTTGTCGCCGGAAAAACTGCGCGCAACGAACGTGGCACCGAGCTGCAACGCGAGCCCGACCATATCCAGCGGCGAATCGGTATTCGTCACACCCTTCTTCGATTTCGAGCCGAGATCGGCGGTCGCCGAGAACTGTCCTTTGGTCAATCCGTACACGCCGTTGTTCTCGACGATATAGACCATGTTCACGCCACGCCGGATGGCATGACAGAACTGGCCGATTCCGATCGATGCAGAATCGCCGTCGCCCGACACGCCGAGGTACAACAGTTCCTTGTTGGCGAGATTCGCACCCGTCAGCACCGATGGCATGCGTCCATGCACAGTGTTGAAACCGTGCGACTGGCCGAGGAAATAATCCGGAGTCTTCGAGCTGCAGCCGATGCCGGAAAGTTTGGCGACGCGGTGCGGTTCGATGTCGAGCTCCCAGCAGGCCTGGATGATCGCGGCAGAGATCGAATCGTGACCGCAGCCTGCGCACAGCGTGGAGATCTTGCCCTCGTAGTCGCGGCGCGTAAAGCCGATCGCATTGCACGCCAGCGTCGGGTGATGCAGTTTGGGCTTGGCAATGTAGGTCATGGTTTTACGCTCGCCGTTCTTTGCTGGAACGCCTGATATTCGGTCCATGCGTAGCCGGCGAGTCCGACCGCGAACACAAACGCGGCGACCGGCCAGACCAGACGCAGTGGCGGAAATTG
>Ga0207680_10000546_pt1 | contig 17870 bp, 14 predicted proteins | sample KBSS23metaG_FD_184321 | JGI IMG/M metagenome (GOLD analysis project Ga0207680, IMG submission 184321) | Switchgrass rhizosphere microbial communities from Kellogg Biological Station, Michigan, USA - KBS S2-3 metaG (SPAdes) (version 2) | ecosystem: Host-associated > Plants > Roots > Rhizosphere...
TCGACGCGCGAGCGGAGCACCACGCGCCGCTCGGCGGGTGCGAGCTCCGAAAAGCGCGGGTAGAGCGGCTGGTGGAGGTAGTCGAGATGGCCCGCCGAGAAAGCGCGGCCCGGGCGCGGGGGGGACAACGAAGCGGTCGTTGCGGCCGTCGTCAGCGTGTCGTCGAGATCCGCCGCGACATCGAACGCGAAGGTCCCCGATTGATTTCTCGGCGTGCGCGCGCCCGGGAGCGGCGGCATCCTCGATAGGACGAGCGGGAGGAACACGCTGTCGTTCTTGAGCGTGGCGGTCGCGAGCTGGAGCCAGCCCATCGGGCCGCTCCGATCGACATCGAACCCGGCCTCCGTTCCGACATAGGTCGTGAACTGGTCGGAAAAATACGAGAAAGTCGTGAACCCCGCGCGCTTCGCTTCCCGCACCAGGCTGTACGGGGCTTTCGACCAGTCGTTCGCCATGAAAATTTCCCATACGCCCGTTTCCCGCACCGGACGGTGCTCGAGGATCGAGGTCCAGACGGCGTTCGTGAGAAGTCCCGGAGTGACGGCGTGCGTGTACCAGGCCCCTCCTTTTCCCATCGTGAAACGGCGAAGGGCGGAAAGGTCGTCCGATTGCGAAAGCGAATCGATGCCCAGCACGACGACCGAACCCGCCGGGGTCCGCGAGCTCCGCCGCGCGGCGGGCGTCCGTCCGAAGCCCCAGGCCACGAGGACGAGGGCTGCCGTCCCCGCGGCCCACGCCGCGCCCCCGCGGGCTCCCCCGGACTGGATTCCGAGGAGCAGCGCCATGCCGAGGGAAACGAGTGCCAGGAGAGCTATCGCCATCCCGATCGGAGCCGGGCGGAGGCTCAGCAGGAAGGGATGCGCGAGGACAGTCGGGTATTCGCACGCGATTCCGGAAAAGAGCGCCGCCGAGCAGACGAGCGGCTCGAGCCACCGCCACCGGGCGGACGGAGGGGCCGCCGGTTCGCGACGCACGAGCGCGAGCGAAGAAAAGAGCAGAACGGAAGTCGCCGCGAGCGCCGCTCCAACGAAAAAATAGTCGCTCGCGAGGAGGACTTCGGCCCGCAGGAGCATCAGGAACGTGTCCGACCAGGGGAGCCGCGCCGTCGCCGACTGGGACTTGAGATCGATCGTCGCGGAGATCGCGGTGGCGAGCGGCCACGCCAGCCAGTAATACACGATATTGGGCAGGATCCGGCGACCCAGAGCGCGGCGGAACATTGCGCCGGAGTATTTCACGAGTGGGATGGTCGCGGGTCAGGGGTGGCGAATCGCGAGCGACGGGTGGCGAGTGGCGACGGAACCACCGGAGTCGCCTCTCCCCGCGGGCCTCCGCGGCGCCGAAGTGACTTCGGCCACGCAGGCGCGAGAGGCCGGCACGCCGCAGCTCCGAAGGAGCGTAGGCGGGCCGGGTGAGGGAGCTTTCGGGCGTCACGGGGGCTTCCCTCACCCGCCCCGCCTTCGCGAAAGCTACGGCGAGTCGACCTCCCTCCTTCGCTCTCGGAAGAGCTTCGGCGCGCAGGCTCCCGCCGGGAGAGGTGAGGAGGTCGAGACCCGCGACTCTCCCCCCGACGCGCGACCGTCCCGCTTAGAATGCCCCCGTGCATTCCGCCACACGCTGGAAGATCTCGGGCGCGCTGGCGCTCCTGCCGATGCTCCTCCCCGCGATCTTCCTGTGGCCCGCGCTCACCGGACGTTTCGTGCCCTCGTTTCGGGACCAGAGTGACTTTTTCCTCCCCTCCCACCAGTACACCGCCGCGCGCATCGCCCGCCACGAGCTGCCGCTCTGGAATCCGCTTGCCGGCAACGGCGAGACGTGGATCGGAAACGGGCAGAATCAGATCTTCTACCCGCCGGCCCTCCTGTTCCTTGCCAGGAACGCGGGCATCGCCTCGGGGATCTATCTCTTCCTTCATTTCGCGGCTGGTTACCTGCTGACGTTCCTTTTCCTGCGGGAACGGGGCTCGACTCGGCCCGCTTCCGTCCTGGGGGCGTCGCTCTTCGCGTTCTCGGGGCTCGCCGTCTCGCTCTCCGCCTACTGGAACCACTTCGCGGGAATGGTCTGGATCCCGGGAATGGCCGCCGCCGCGATCCGCGGGCTGCGAACGCGCAAGCAGCGCGCGGCTTTCGCCGCGTGTCTGGGCGCGGCGATTCTCGCGGGAAGCCCCGAGTCCGCGCTTTTCGGGGCGATCGCCGCGATCGCGATCTTCGCCCTCGAGCGGAGCCGCGACCGGCAGCGACATGAAGACGACTGGACGGTGAAAATTCGCCGCTGGAATTCGCTCGCCGGCGCGATTCTCTCCGGCGGACTGCTCGGGGCGATCGTGGCGCTGCCCCTCCTCGACACGATCCTGCGGTCCGATCGCCGCTCGGCGGGCGCCGGGGCAATCCCTCTCCGCCAGCTGGCGTCGCTCATTCATTCTCCTTCGCTCACTCGATACGGCTGGCTTCCTCCGGCCGCGAGCTTCGTGCAGACGCTCTACCTCTCGCTCCCGATCGTGCTGCTCGCCGCGCTCGGGCTCCTCGCCCTGCGGCGATCCGGCGAAAGGCTCGTCTGGGCGCTCTTTGCGGCCGTCCCGGTCGTCCTGTCGCTCACCAACGCCACGATCCCGTTCCGGTATCCGGCGAAACTCCTGATGTTGACGCTCCTCGTCATCTCCGTCCTCGCCGCCGAAGGCGTGGACGGACTGAGGTTCGGCGGCCGGATGCGCTATCTGGCGGCAGGCGCGCTCCTGGCCGGCGCCGCCGCGTCGGTCGCCTCGTGGACGGGCTCGGGCCGGGGCGAAAAAGTGACTCTCGGAATCGGTGCCGCGCTGGTGGCGCTTTCCTGCCTCGGAAGCCCCGATTTTCGGGGCGTTCTGGCTTCGCTCGGCGCAGCGGCGCTCGCCGCGCACCTGGCCGTTTCGGCGGTCCCCCTCGTGCGCTACGCGCAGGCGGCGACTTTCGCGAAACCTCCGTTGCCCGCGGCGGGGAAGGTTCTGACCTCGCCCGACGGCCTGCTCTCCGAGTGGGCGACATCGGCGCTTCCCGACGAGAACCTCCGCGTGCGGCGGCAGATCGATTCGCTGGAGGGGTACTCGAACCTCCCCTTCGGGATCGCGAAGGCGACGACGGGATCGGCGCTGCCGTCCCGGGAGGCGAGCCGGTTCATGGCGCGGCTCGCGAACCGCTCCGACTTCATCGTTCCCGCGATGGTCTCGGGCTCGAAGGAAATTCGCTTTCCGAGCGGGGGCAGGGTCGCGCACGTCGTCGTGCCCGAAACGCTCTCCGGCGTGGCGTTCTTTTTCGCCGCGGAGGTCGAGCCCGACTTCCGCGCGGCGATCTTCCGGGCGACGTCCTCGGGGTTCGATCCGCGGCGGCGGCTCCTCGTCGGTGAGAGTCCGCCCGACGCTCCGATCCGCGGCGCCTCGAGCGGCCGCGGGGTGGCCGTCGGCTCGACGGTCTCCGAGACCCCCGAGCGGATCGAATACAAGGTGGACCTGTCCGAGACTTTCTGGATGTACCGCGCGCAGTCCAAAGATCCGTGGTGGACGGCGGAGCTGGATGGCCGCCCGACGCGGATCGTGCGGGCCAACGGCGTGTTTTCGGCCATCGTCGTCCCGAAGGGGAATCATCGGATCGTGCTGGCCTATCGACCCTGGCCCTTCTACGCCGGCGCGGCAGTCTCGGCCGCCGCGCTCGTCGCGCTGCTCTTCCTGTCGATGGCGGGGGAGCCGATCGTGAGGACGAGGCGGGGATGAGCCGGGTGAGGGTGATTCGACCGTCCCTGAGGGATACTCCCTCGGCGGAGTGGCGGTGAACCCGCTCTTCGTTCCCGTCGCCGCGATCGCCGGGCTCCTCGTCGGGAGCTTCCTGAATGTCTGCATCCACCGGATTCCGCTCGGCCAGTCGATCGTCTTTCCCGGATCTCACTGTCCCCGTTGCGGGGCGCCGATCCGCGCGTGGGAGAACCTTCCCGTCCTCTCGTGGCTCTTTCTTCGCGCGCGTTGCCGGACCTGCCGGGGGCCGATTTCGGCGCGCTATCCCGCGATCGAGCTCGCCAACGGCTTTCTCTGGTGGGCGGCCGCCTGGTGGGCTCTCTCGCCCGTCGATTTCGCGGCGGCCGCCATTTTCTCCTCGGCCTGTCTGGCGCTGGTCTTCATCGACTTCGACCACCAGATCCTTCCTGACGCGATCACGCTTCCGCTGGGCGTCGCGGGCTTCGTCCTCTCTTTCTGGTCTCCGCGCGTGACGTGGCGCGGCTCGCTCGCGGGGATCGTCCTCGGAGCGGGTTCGCTCTGGCTCGTCGCGTTCCTCTACGAGAGAGCGACCGGGCGGGAAGGCATGGGATTCGGGGACGTGAAGATGCTGGGGGCGATCGGCGCTTTCACGGGCGCGCGCGGGGTGCTCGCGACCATTCTCTTCGCGTCGCTTTCGGGAAGCGTCGTCGGGATCTCGCTCATCGCGATCAAGGGCGGAGGGTGGAAGACCCGCCTGCCCTTCGGCGTTTTTCTCGGGATCGCGGGAGTCTTCGCGTTCTACGCGGCGAGCCCGCTCTGGAGCTGGTACCGGAGCTTCCTGCATTGAAGAACACGCTCGGTGCGGGCCGGCGGGAGTTGGTCCCGCTCCTGATGGCATCGGCGCTGGCGGTTGCGCTCTCCTTCCATGTCCGCCTGCGGGCCTGGCCCGAAACGCTCGTCCCCGCCTATCTCGTCTCGCGCGGCTGGGTCCTGTACCGGGACGTCAAGTTCGCGCACACCCCGCTCTGGATCGGCTTCGAGTCTCTCGTGGCCCTGTTGTTTCGTCTCTCTCCGGCTTCCCTTCGCGTCCTCGCCCTCGGGCCGGCCCTCGCGGCGATCGTCGCGGTCCAGGTGGCCGGACGGCGCCTCGGCGGGTCCGCGTCTTCCCGGGCCGTCGCCTTGCTCTTCTTCGTCGGGACGTTCTTCCTCTGGGACGCCAATGCGGTCTATCCCGACGTCGCGATCGCCGCGCTCTCGGTGCCGGCTTTCCTCGCGCTTCGCCGCCAAGACCGGTCGGGGGCTGTTGCCGCCGGGCTGCTTTTCGGGTGCGCCGCGGCGGTCAAGCAGCCGGCCGCGGTCGCCGGCGCCGCGGCGGTCTTGTGGCTGGCTCTGGCTGCTCCGCGTCTCCTGCCGCGATTCGTCCTCGCCGCGTCGGCGCCGCTCGCCCTCTGCGCGGCCGTGATGGCCGCCCTCGGCGCGGGGCGCGAGTTCTTTCTCTGGACCGTCGTCGTGCCCCTTCGCGACTATCGGGGCAGGACGAACCTCGCGATGAACGCGGCCCAGGGGCGGTTCGTCCTCCTCGGGCTTCTGCCGCTCTTTCTCCTCCTCGCGCTCTCGTGGCGGATGTCGCGCGAGCGGCGTCGGGAAACGCTGCTCCTCGCCGTTCTGGCCGCCGGTTTCGGCGCGATGGCGTTCCCGAAATTCGAGCTCGTCCATCTGGCGCCGGCCGTCCCTCTGCTGGCCGTGGCGGCGGGCGCGGCATTCGACGAGGGGCGGAGCCGATCGGCGGACGCGGGGCAGGAAGGGCGCCCGGGCCCACGGCGTCTCGCCGCCGCCGTCCCGCTCGTCGTCATCGCGCTCGACGCGCTCTTCCTCGCGACCGACACGGGGGCAGGCGAAATCGTGTATTGGACGTCGCCGGCCAACGATTCGCTCGTCGCCGCCCTCGCGTTCCGTCCGCCGGCGCCGCTGTATCTGTACGGGCCGGATCAGAACGTTTTCATCCGGTCGGGACGCGTGCCGCCGGGCGGCTTCTACACGAACCCCGATCTCTGGTACCACTTTCGCGCCGAGAATCTGGAGCGCCGCCAGATCGACGCGCTGAAGAGCCATCCCGAGACGATCGTGGTCTATTCGCCGGGAGGCGCTTCGCCCGGGGAGGCCGGCGGGGAGCTCCGGCGATGGATCGGAGCGAGCTTCGATTTTGCAGAGCCGCTCGGTCAGAGGGGGGCGCGAGCGGGTCGATTTTCGAGGCCAGGAACGGCTGACAGGCCTCGCAAATAGCGAGCCTTCCTCATTTCACCCGCGGGTGAGTCCCGCGCTCGCCAGGAAGATCTTGAACTGATCCTTGTCGTACGCGCGCTCGAAAGCCTCCTGCGGGGTGACCGTCCCGGCTTTCGCCAGATCCTGCAGCGACTGATCCATCAGGCACATGCCACGGCCCCGGCCCGTCTGGATCTGGGCGTTGATCATGGAGATCTTTCCCTCCCGGATGATGTTCGAGAGGGCGGGAGATCCCAGCAGGATCTCGAATGCGGGAACGCGGCCTCCCGCAGCTTTCTTCAGGAGCTGCTGGGCGACGACGGCGCGCAGCGACTCCGCGAGCACGGCGCGCACCTGGTCCTGCTCGTCCGTCGGGAAAGCGTCGATGATCCGGTTGATGACCTTGGCGGCCGAGTTGGTGTGGAGGGTCGCGAAGACGAGGAGCCCGGTTTCGGCCGCGGTCAGCGCCATGCGCATCGTCTCGATGTCCCGCATCTCGCCGATCAGGAGCGCGTCCGGATCCTCGCGCATGGCCGCCCGGACGCCGCTCGCGAAGTCGGTCACGTCCTGCCCGATCTCGCGCTGCGTGAAGAGGGAACGGTCGTTGATGTACACGAACTCGACCGGGTCCTCGATCGTGACGACGTGCCGGGCGAGCCGCCGGTTGATCCGGTCGAGCAGGGCGGCGAGCGTCGTCGACTTGCCCGATCCGGTGGGTCCCGTCACGAGGACGAGCCCGCGCGGCTCGAAGGCGAGGTTCGCGATCGCTTCGGGGAGATTGAGCTCGTCGACCGTCGGGATGTGGGGAGGGATCAGCCGGAAGAGGGCGGAGGATCCCCGCTCCTGCTTGAAGAGATTCGTCCGGAAGCGCCCCTCGTTTCCCATCTGGTAGGCGAAATCCACGTCGCCGGTCATCTGGTAGCGCGCCCAGACGTCGGGCGGCGTGATGGCCGAGAGCATGTTGTAGAAGTCCCCTTCGGCGATGACGCGATAGCGCACCCGCTCGAGATCCCCGTCGATCCGGATGATGGGCTGCTCGCCGACGGTGAAATGGAGATCGGACCCGCCCCGCTTGACGAGGATCGAGAGAAAGCGATCGATCTGGTTGTAGTCGCTGGCGCTCATGCTTCCGCCGGCGCGTCGGACTTCTCGAGGTACTTCTCGAAGAGCTCCTTCCGGAGCGCGCGGTCGTAGGCGGCCCGCGGATCGACCTTCTTCTCCTGCAGGAGCTTCAACATCGCCGAATCCATCGTCTGCATGCCCGCGCCGGCGCCCGTCTGGATCGCGGAGCCGATCTGGAAGGTCTTCGCTTCGCGGATCAGCCCGGCGATGTTCGGCGTATTGCGGAGGATCTCGAATGCGGCGATCCGGCCCTGCCCGTCGCGGCGGGGGAGGAGATGCTGCGTGATGACGGCCTTCAGGGAATCGGCGAGGATCTGGCGCACCTGGCTCTGCTGAGCCGCCGGAAAAGCGTCGATGACGCGGTCGACCGTTCCCGCCGCGCTCGCGGTGTGGAGCGTCCCGAAGACGAGGTGGCCCGTCTCGGAGGCGGTGATCGCGAGCGAAATCGTGTCGAGGTCGCGCAGCTCGCCGACCATGATCACGTCCGGATCCTCGCGGAGGGCCTGCCGGAGCGCCTTCGCGAACGACTCGGTGTGCGTGCCGACCTCGCGCTGGTTGATGAGCGACTCGCGGCTCCGGTGGACGTACTCGATCGGGTCCTCGATCGTCAGGATGTGGCAGTTCTGGTTCCGGTTGATCAAGTCCACGAACGCCGCGAGCGTCGTCGTCTTGCCGCTGCCCGCCGGGCCCGTGACGAGGACCAGCCCCTGCGAGTAGTCGGCGAGCTCCCAGGTGGACTCCGGGAGCCCCAGCTCCTTGAGCGACGGAACCACGGGAGGAACGAGCCGGAAAACGGCGTCCAGCCCCTTTCGCTGGTAGAAGATGTTCGTGCGGAAGCGGCCGAGGCTCCCCGCCCGATAGCAGAAGTCGAGGTTCCGGGTTTCACCGAGCGTCGCGCGATGGTGCTCGGTCAGCATCGGGTGCAGCATCTTTTCGACCTGCTCTTCCGAGAGAGGCGGAAGCGGGAGCGGGATCATCTTCCCGTTCAGGCGCACGTGCGGGATCGCGTTGACGGCGAGATGGAGGTCGGAAGCGTGGACCGCGCGTGCGTGCCGCATCAGGTCCTCGAGGGTCACCTCGGACAGTCCCGCGAGATCGACGGGCTCGAAGACGGTCTGGGGCTCGGCGTCGGCGCCTTCCCCTTCGCGCTTCTGCAGGTGACGGAGCATGCGGACGGCTTTCTCGCGAACGACGGGCTCGGGATCGATGGTCGAGATGTTCTGGAGAAGCGCGGGGACGCGCGGGTCGACGATCTTCGCGAAGGCATCGAGGATCTCGAGGCGCAGATCCATCGCGCCCCGCTTGTACGCCGCCAGCAATCCCGGAAGGGCTTCGGGGGTCCCCCATCTTCCCAGGGCGGCGGCCGCCGAGAGGTCGGAGTCCCGGTCCTGGAGGAGCTCGATCAAGGGAGGCAGCCCCCGCGGGTCCTTGATCTCGGCGAGCGCCTCGCTCGCGCGCTCGCGGAGCCACCAGTCCGGCTGTTTCAAGAGCCGGATGCAGAGAGGCACGACCGTGGGGGTCCGGATCATGACGGCGATCGACGCGGCGAGGTTCGCGGCGTCTTTCTCGTAGTCGCCGGCGCGGTCGACCAGCGCCTCGAGGAATCTCGGACCGAGCGCGCGGTAGCCTTCGGCCGCTTTTTCCCGCGGCGGTCCGAACACGTTCTTGAAAACCGAGAGGAAGGCATCGGCGATGAAGGTCGGGCTCTGGCTCTGCAGGAGCCGGGCCGCCTCTTCGCGCACCTCCGGGCGGGGATCCGCGAGCTGCGCCATCACCTTGGGCTGCCAGCTCGTCGAGGGGGAGGCGGTCAACGGTTGGAGGGCCTTCGCCGCCGCCTGGCGGATCCGCTCGGAGGAATCGGCCGCCGCCTTCAGGAGAGACGCGAGGTTCTGCTCCGGAGGCTGTTCGGCGATCTGCTGGAGAGCGCGAAACCGCGCTTCTTCGTTCCGGTCTTCGCTCATGGCCGCGAAGGCACCGCCGGGAAAGGGGTCGGCATGCGCGAAAGTATACGGTGTAAAATCCCGGCCAGAGCTTGTTCCGCGTCATCCCCGGGGACGGGGCGGGAATCCCGAAGCCCCCGCCCGCGCCGGTCCGGAAATCGGAGGACAGGCCGAGGAGGTCGCATGAAGAAGTCCGCCTTCGTCTTTCTTTCGCTCCTCTGCGCCGCGGTCCTCGCCCGCGCGACGGAAACGGTAGTGCTGAAGGGGGGCAAGACTCTCGAGCTCGCCAAACCCTACGTCGTCCGGGGAACGCAGGCCCTGATGACTCTGAAGGACGGCACGCTCATTTCCGTCGCGACCGCCGATATCGATCGCGCGGCGACGCAGGCCGCCCGCCGGCGTCCCGCGGCAGACGCCAACGTCGCTCCGCTCGCCCTGTCGCCGGCGGAAGCGGCGAAGGCGCAGAAATCCAACCCGAAAGCGAAGCTGAAGATCGACGACGCCGATGTCGGCCATGGCGACAGCGGGCCGGCGCCCGCGGACGAAACCGCCGCTCCTGCCGACGGCGCGGAGGCCGCGGAAGGCGGCGACGCGAAAGTCGAGGTCGTGGACTTCGACCAGCGGCCCTCGGGAAATGCCCTCGTCGTGAAGGGGACGATCAGGAATTCGGGAAAGGCGCCGGCGCAAAACGTCGCGCTCTCCGTTTCCGCGATCGACGACGCGGGAAAAGCGGTGGCCTCGACAACCGCCACGGTGGCGACGGGCTCGCTCGAGCCGGGCTCGTCGGCGACGTTCTCCGCGAGCCTTCCCACGGCCGTGAAGGCTTCGACGCTGCGGTTCGTCCCGCGCTGGTCGTCGCCCGCCGTCGTGCCGAAGGCGGAGGGGGCTTCTGCGGCATCGCCCCGCGCTGCCGGTTCAGGCGCTACCGCCATGCCGAAGCCGGCCTCGCCCGCGGCTCCGGCCGCTCCGCCGCCCCCGCCGCCGGCCGAGAAGAAAGACACCTACAAGCCGAGCCCCGACTACGCGCCTCCGGCCGCCAACGCCCCGATGTCCGCGCCGGACGACAACCACACCGGCTACATTCCGGGGGCACACGAGGAGACGCCGCCGCCTCCGCCGCCGGTGTGATGACCCGCATCGGCAGCCTTCACGGTGTCGCGTGCCGCGCCGGTAATTTCCTTTCGTCTCTGCGGAGTTCCAGCGTGACCGCCTCTCCCCGCGGGAGAGGCCGCCTCGTTTCCGCGCCAGGAGAGCGGAAACGGGCGGGTGAGGGCGCTCTCGGAACCCGGCATCCCTCACCCGCCCCGCCTCCGCTCCGCGAGCGTCGGCGGGTCGACCTCTCCCGCGGGGAGAGGTGAGGTCGGAGACCGAATGAACCTCTATCTCCTTCGCCATGCCGACGCGGAGGACTTCGCCGCGTCGCGCAAGGACTTCGACCGGGCGCTCTCCGAACGCGGGCGCGAAGTGATGGAAGTCGTCGCCGCCGCTTTCGAGCGGGTCGCCGAGCCGAAGACGATCTGGCACAGCCCGTACCTGCGGGCGAAGGAGACCGCGCTCTTCATCGCGGGGAAGATGCCGAAAGCGAAGATCCGGGAATCGCCGATGCTCGTTCCCGAAGCCGATCCGCGGGAAATCTTCGTCGCGATCGGCGGCGGAAAGACGGGCGACGTGCTCCTCGTGGGTCACCAGCCCCATCTCGGCCGCGCGCTCGGCCTGGCGGTCACGGGGAGCGCGGACATCGAGATTCCCATGCACAAGGGCTCGATCGCGCGCGTGTCGTTCTCCGGCACGCGCCCCTCCCCGCCGGGCTCGCTCAAGTGGCTGATCTCGCCCTCGCTCGCGCAGCAGCTGAGATAGTCGGGACGCCGCCCGAACAATACACGACTTACCCCTTCCCACGCCGCGTTGCCCGACCATCCCCTCTCCACCGGGAGAGGGGTGGCGCGTGGAGCGCCGGGGTGAGGTTCCGAACCCCGCTCTACCGCGGGATCGGCTTGGGCTTGCGGTCGGGGCCGAGATTCACGTACGTCACTTCGGCCTCGGTGACTTTGACCTGCTTTCCGGGCTCGTTGCCGCGGTTGGCCGCGACGTCCACCCTCACGGTGATCGAGGTGTTGCCGATCTTCACGAGCGAGGTGTAGAAGGAAACGAGGTCCCCCACGTACACCGGCTCGTGGAAAACGATCTCGCGCATCGCGACCGTGACGAGGAACTCCGTGCGGTGCTTCTTCGCTTCCACGGCGCCCGCCTGGTCGATGTAGGAGAGGATCACGCCGCCGAAGATCGTGCCGTGCGCGTTCGTGTCCTTGGGCATCAGGATGACGCGAATCGCCGGGTCGCGGGAGTCGATCTCGTTCATTCGGAGCCGTCCTTCCTTTCCTCGGGCCGCGCGCCGCCGGAGCGGCGGCGGGACGAGAGCTGCGTCACGCCCGGTCCCGCGCCCCGGCCATTTGCGTGCTCGGCCGGGCGTTTCGTTTCGGCGCCAGCGCTTCGCGGGCCGAGAGCACGGCCTTCCTCGCGTCGTCGGCCGTCGCGGCGAGCGCCGTCAGATGTCCCATTTTCCGGCGGGGTCGAGCCTGCGATTTTCCGTAGAGGTGCAGCTTGATCTCGGGGATCGCGCAGACGGCTCTCCAGTCCGGTTCGCCGCCTTGCCAGAGATCGCCGAGAACGTTCGCCATCGCCGCCGGGCGGAGATATTCGCTCGCGCCGAGGGGCAACCCGCAGACCGCGCGGAGCTGCTGCTCGAACTGGCTGGTGACGCACGCGTCCATCGTCAGGTGACCGGAGTTGTGCGGCCGGGGCGCCAGCTCGTTGACGAGCAGCCGTCCGCTGGCCTCCACGAAGAACTCGATGCACAGCACGCCGACGACGTCGAGACGCTCGGCGATCGCCCGGCCGATCTTCACCGCCTCGGCCGAGATCCGCGGATCGCCGGAGGCGGGGGCGCGCGAGACGTCGAGGATGTGGTCGCGGTGCTCGTTTTCGATCGCCCCGAAGTCAGCGAGCGCGCCGTCGAGCCCGCGCGCGACGACGACGGAGATCTCCCGCTCGAAGGGCACGAACCGCTCGAGGATGCACTCGCGTCTTCCGACGGCCTCCCACGCGGCTTTCGCTTCACCCGGCGCTTCGATCTTCGCCTGTCCTTTTCCGTCGTAGCCGGACGCGGCGGTTTTCAGGACCGCGGGCGCGCCGATCCGCCGGACGGCCGCCTCGAACCCCGTCTCGTCGGCGATCGCCGCGAACTCCGTCACGGGAAATCCCTCTCGCGCAAGGAAGCTCTTTTCGCGAATCCGATTCTGGACGACGTGCAGCACTTCCCCGCTGGGACGGACGGGACGGATCTCCGCGGCGGCGCGCGCGGTCTCGCCGGGAACGTTCTCGAACTCGAAGGTGACGACATCGACGTCGCGTGCGAAGGCGCGGACGGCGTCGAGGTCGTCGTAGGGGGCGCTGATCTCGCGGTCCGAGACCTGCCCCGCGGGCGTGTCGTCGTCCGGGGAGAACGTGTGAACGCGATAGCCCATCCGGCGCGCGGCGATCGCGAACAGGCGGCCGAGCTGGCCGCTGCCGAGCACGCCGACGGTCGCGCCGGGAAGGATGGGGGTCATGAAGGAAGCAAGCTAGGAAGCATTCGCCTCTCCCTCGATGGGAGACGAGTCGGCCATAGCCTTGGCGACGGCTGAGGCCGCGGCGCGGAGTGACGCGGGTGAGGGTGAGCCACCCCTCACCCGCCCGCCTGCGGCGGCCGACCTCTCGCGCAAGGGGAGAGGCGAAATCAAGGAGTGCGTCGCAAAGCTGAGCTCTCTCATCGTCGAGATCACGACAGTTTCTCGTCCATCACGCGTTCGGTCTGCTCTTCCCGGTAGGCTCGCAGCCTCTCCCGCAGCTCCGGCCGGCTCGTGGCGAGGATCGACACCGCGAGGAGCGCCGCATTGACGGCGCCGGCCTTTCCGATCGCGAGCGTCGCCACCGGAATTCCCGCCGGCATCTGCACGATCGAAAGGAGGGAATCGATTCCCTTGAGCGTCCGGCTCTCGACCGGGACGCCGAGCACGGGAAGGACGGTGTGCGCCGCGATCATGCCGGGAAGGTGCGCCGCGCCTCCCGCCCCCGCGATGATCACCTCGAGCCCGCGGGTTTCGGCGGTCGAGGCATACTCCGCCATCCATTTCGGGGTGCGGTGAGCGGAGACGACGCGCGACTCGTGGGGGACCTCGAACGTCGCGAGGAGCTCCGCCGCTTCCTTCATCGTCTCCCAGTCGGACTTGCTTCCCATGACGATGCCGACGAGGGGTCGTTTCGAAGCGTCGTTCATGCCGCATGATAATCAATAATCATCAGGCGGACGCGCGGGGATCGCCGATAATCCGGGCGACGCGAAGGAGAAGCGAATGGATTTCGGACGTTTCGGAAGCGCTCCGTCGGGAACGCGCATCGGCTTCGAAAATGGCGCCGTGGTCGTGCCGGACGATCCGGTTATCCCTTTCATCCGGGGGGACGGCACCGGGCCGGATATCTGGAAGGCGACGCAGGCGGTGCTGGACGCCGCCGTCCGGACGGCGTTCGGCGGAAAGAAGCAGATCGTCTGGTTCGAGGTGTTCGCGGGCGAAACCGCGAAGAACCGCTTCGACGACTGGCTTCCCCAGGAGACCGTGGATGCGATCACGCACTTTCGGGTGGCGATCAAGGGGCCGCTGACGACGCCGGTGGGCGGCGGCTTCCGGTCCTTGAACGTCACCCTCCGACAGCTCCTCGATATGTATGCCTGCATCCGGCCGGTCCGGTATTTCGACAACGTTCCTTCCCCGATGAAGCGCCCGCAGGACGTGGACATGATCATCTTCCGCGAGAACGTCGAGGACGTGTACGCCGGCATCGAGTGGCGGGCGGGATCTCCCGAGGCCGACGAGATGATCGCGACGATCGCGCGGCTCGGGAAGAAGGTGCGCGCGGGGTCCGCCATCGGCGTCAAACCCGTGTCCGAGATCGGGAGCAAGCGCCTCATCCGGAAAGCCATCCGCTTCGCGATCGACCACGGAAAGCCGTCGGTGACGCTCGTGCACAAGGGCAACATCATGAAATACACGGAGGGGGCGTTCCGCGACTGGGGATACGAGCTCGCGAAAGCCGAATTTCCGGATCACACGATCGCCGAAGCCGATCTCGGGAGCGCCGCGCCGCCGCCGGGCAAGGTCGTCATCCGGGACCGCATCGCCGATTCGATGTTCCAGCAGGCCCTGCTCCGGCCGAAGGAATATTCCGTCGTCGCGACGACGAATCTGAACGGCGACTATCTCTCCGACGCGCTGGCGGCGCAGGTGGGCGGCCTCGGCATGGCGCCGGGCTCGAACGAGGGAACCGAGCATGCGGTGTTCGAGGCGACGCATGGCACCGCGCCGAAATACGCGAACCTCGACAAGATCAATCCGGGGTCGCTCATTCTTTCGGGCGTCATGATGCTCGAGTACCTCGGCTGGGGCGAGGCGGCGAAGCGGGTCGAAGGCGCCATGCGAAAGACGCTCGCGCAGAAGGTCATGACGTACGACCTCGCGCGGCAGACCGAAGGGGCGACGGAAGTGGGGACGAGCGGGTTCGCGCAGGCGCTGATCGGGAATTTGTAGGGGCTCGCTCGAGGGGCCCCGGGTTCGGACGAGAGCCCCGGAGATTGCGAGAGGCGGTGTCGGGTGGCCGCGTGGGGTTAACCCCAGCTCCGCGCAACGCTCAAGGCGATAGGGTTTCGATTCGCGTACCGCGCGGAGCCGGGGCCCCATCCCCCGCGTCTCCCTGCCGCCTCTCGCTCCGAGCCCTCGGCGCTCTCGCTCGCGGAAGCTCGCTCACGGGAGGAGGGGAGTGTCTTAAGGCGGCGCCCCTTCGGGCGCGTCGCGCGTCATGCGGCGCGGCGCAGAAAACGACGGCGCCGCGCGATTTGGATGTTCCGTGCTTCGCACGGGAGACATAGGGCCGTATTCTATTCGTCGCGATCCGAGCTCCGCGAGCGTCGCGATGCCCAGTTCGGGTCGGGCCCCGGAGCGGTCGAGGCAGACAAGCCGCGGGCGAAGCGAGCCTCTGAATAACGTCTCCCCCCGGGAGAGGATGCCGCGTAATCGCGGCAGGTGAGGGAGCCCGAGCCGCGGAGGTCGTATCCAGCGCGCGACACTTGTCGCAGCCGCGAAGCGGCCGGCGCGAAAGCGCCGAGCGCGCCGATCGCCGCGCTCGAAGAGCGCGAGCACATCGCAGATAGTCTCGCCGCAGGGTATTCAGCGCGATCCTTCGAAAGAAGGATCCGCCGCGAAGCGGCGTGGCGCGCAAGCGCCGGGCGCGTCAATCGCCGCGCCCGCAGGGCGCGAGCAACCAAGGCGAGGAGGTCTGCGCCGTGGGAGGCCGAGCGGTTCCAGCGGAGCGCGGCGCTCGGCCGACGTTAATAGAACGTCGTCTCGATGTCGGTCACGATGCCGTCGCGCAGGTGCATCGTGATCTTTCCGTCCTTGAACAGGTAGGTCCAGTGGCCGGAGACGATCTGGCCGCGGCTCTCGAGCTTTTCCGAAGGCTTCCCGATTGCGGCTGCGACTTCCTCCGATTTCATGCCCTGCTTGATCTTCTCGCGGTGCTCGTAGGTGGTTCCCGGGATCACGCCGCTCGACGCCTGCGCGAGGTCGCTGCGCGCGGGAATGACCGTCTGGTCTTTCCCCGGGCCGCAGGCGATCGGCATTGAACAGACGAACACGAGAAGGAAGCACGCGGAAAGGTCGCGCGGCCTCACCTCTCCCCGCGGGCCTTCGCCGCGCCGAAGTGGCTTCGGCCACGCAGGCGGGAGAGGTCGCCGCGCCAAAGCTCCGAAGGAGCGACGGCGGGCGGGTGAGGGAGCTCGGTCGTCCGCGCGGGAATCGGGAGAGGGCCGGCCCGGATCGAGCGCCACGCGCTTCACGAAAAAGTCTCCTCGGTCTCGAGCTCTTCCGACATTTCCCGGTACATCTTCCGGGCCCTTCCCGCGAGGGCGTCGCCCTCTGCGGCAAATTCGGCGGGAAGGAAAAGCGTCTGCCGTTCGACTTCCGCGAGAGCGCCCCGCGCCATCGCCCGGCTGTCGGCGGGAGGCTTGTCGGGGTTCTCGACGAGCGCTTCGGCGATGTTCGCGGGAACGGCGACGGCCGCCTTTCTCAGATGCCGGGCGACCAGCGGAGAACCGGCCTTCGCCCGCTCCGCCAGCGCGTACGCGGCTTCGACGAGGGCGATTGCTTCGCGCCAGAGGGGGTGGTCCTTGTAGGCGGGGTGGGACACCCGAAGATTATAATGTTCAGGAATCATGAGCGCTTTCTTCCGGGTGGCCTCGCGGGAAATGGCGATTTCGTGAGCGGCGTCTCGCGAGCGCCTCTTCCGGCGAAATCCTGTTCCCACGAAGCTCTCGCGCGGTGAGCGATTCCCCGAGCCCTTCTCCTTCCGACCTCTCCGGCTTCCGCGTCCTGATCGTCGACGACGAGGAGTCCATCCGTTTCGGTCTCTCGCGCCTGATCGCCCAGCGGGGCGCGGAGGCGGAGGGGGCGGAGTCGCTCGCCGCCGCCCTCGCGGCGCTCGAACGTTTTCGGCCGGACGCGGTGCTGCTCGATTTGAAGCTCCCCGACACGAACGGCCTCGACGGCCTTCGCCGCATCTGGGACGCCCAGCCCGGCGCGAGGATCGTGATGATGACCGGCTTCGGCACGATCGAGACGGCGGTCGAGGCCGTCAAGATGGGCGCCGAGAATTTCTTCACGAAGCCCGTCACCCCCGAGCATCTCTTCCAGGTTCTCGGCCGCCTCGCCGAGGAAAAGCGACTCAAGAACGAGAACCGCGCGCTGAAGCGCGAAGTCGAGGGATTGGACGCCGAGCTCTACTGGGGCGACTCGCCCGTGATCGCCGCCCTCCTCGCCGAGGCCAAGAAGGTCGCGCGGGCCGACGCGATGCTGATCCTCGCCGGCGAGAGCGGCACGGGGAAAGGCGTTCTCGCCCGGCAGATTCACCAGTGGAGCGCGCGCGCGAAGTTTCCCTTCGTGAACGTCAACTGCGCCGGCCTCTCCCGCGATCTCCTCGAGTCGGAGCTCTTCGGCCACGAGAAGGGCTCCTTTACCGGAGCCGCGGGCGCCAAACCGGGACTCTTCGAGCTCGCCCAGCGCGGAACGCTCTTCCTCGACGAGGTCGCCGAGATCGACCTGTCGATCCAGGCGCGATTGCTCAAGGCGATCGAGGAGAAGAAATTCCACCGGGTTGGCGGAATCGCCGAGCGGTCCGTGGACGTGCGAGTGATCGTCGCGACGAACCGCGACCTGAAGGCGGAAGTCGCCGCGGGCCGATTCCGCCAGGATCTCTACTTCCGCTTGAACGTGCTGGAGCTCGTGCTTCCGCCGCTCCGCGACCGGGCGGCCGACGTGCCGCTGCTGGCGCGCCAATTCCTCGCCGAATTCGATGTCAAGGCCGGCCGCCGCGAGGGCCGCCCCTTCTCACCCGCGGCGGAGCGGCTCCTGGCCGTCTATTCGTGGCCCGGAAACGTCCGCGAAGTTCGCAATCTGGCGGAGCGCATCTCGATCCTTTCTTCGGCGCAGCAGATCGGAGCGGAGGAGATCACCCGCCTCCTCGCCGTTCCCCGGGAAGCGGCGTCGCCCGACCGTCTCCCGACGCTCGAAGAGAAAGAGCGCGCCTACGTCGCCGAGGTCCTGCGCCTGACGGGCGGCAACAAGTCCGCCGCCGCCGAGATCCTCGGGATCACGCGGGCGACGCTGTACGCGAAGATCCGAGCGATCGACCCCGAAGCCGAGTGACCCCGGCTCGGCTCCGCTGATCTCCGGTTCGGAGCCCCG
>Ga0207680_10000548_pt1 | contig 17845 bp, 18 predicted proteins | sample KBSS23metaG_FD_184321 | JGI IMG/M metagenome (GOLD analysis project Ga0207680, IMG submission 184321) | Switchgrass rhizosphere microbial communities from Kellogg Biological Station, Michigan, USA - KBS S2-3 metaG (SPAdes) (version 2) | ecosystem: Host-associated > Plants > Roots > Rhizosphere...
CGCGATCGGCGGCGAAGATGTCCGATGTTTCGCAAACCGGGCCGACGACGTCATATTTCGCCCTTGGTGTGTGCATTCCCGGTTCGTTAACGCGCACGATCTCGTGATGGGAATCGTACAGCGCGGGCCGGATGAGGTCGTTCATCCCCGCGTCGATGATGGCGAAGGTCTTGGCCTCGCCTTTCTTCATGTAGAGCACGCGGCTCACCAGGATACCGGCGTTGGCCGCGATCAGCCGTCCGGGCTCCAGGATCAACTGCACGCCGAGGTCTTTCGTCACGCGCGTCGCCATCGCGCCATAGGCCGACGGATCGGGCGGTGGCTCATTGTTGTTGATGTAGGGCACCCCCAGCCCGCCGCCGAGATCGAGGCGCGAGATCGCGTGTCCGTCGGCGCGCAGCACGCCCGCCAGTTCGACGACCTTCTTGAACGCGATTTCGAACGGCTCGAGATCGACGATCTGGCTGCCGATGTGCACGTCGATGCCGACGACCTGGATGCCTTTGAGTTTTGCCGCCATCGCGTAAGCCGCACGCGCCTTGCTCCACGGGATGCCGAACTTCGTCTCCGAGGTGCCGGTGGTGATCTTGGCATGGGTCTTGGCGTCGACATCCGGATTGACGCGGATGGTGATCGGCGCGATCCGGTTCAGCGACTGTGCGACTTCGCCAAGAGCTTCCAGTTCCGGTTCGCTCTCGACATTGAACTGGTGGATGCCGGCTTCGAGGGCCAGCTTCATCTCCGGCCGCGTCTTGCCGACGCCGGAGAACACGATCTTGTTGCCGGGAATGCCGGCCTTCAGCGCCTTGCGCAACTCGCCGCCGGACACCACGTCGGCGCCCGCACCCAGCCGCGCCAAGGTGCGCAGTACGCCCAGATTGCCGTTCGCCTTCACGGAATAGGCGACCAGCGAACCACGCGGAAATGAATCCGCGAACACCGTGAAATGCCGCTTCAGCGTGGCGCTCGAATAGCAATAGAACGGCGTCCCGACCTTCTCGGCGAGCACGGTCAGTTCGACCTGCTCGGCGTTCAGCACGCCGTCGATGTACTGGAAATGGTTCATAGACTCTGTTGCTGCTGCGGTGGCGGCTTGGAAGGATCCTTCTCGCCCTTGGGCGTCGGCTTGCCGTCCGGCATGACGAGATCGTTCTTCACACCACAACCGGCGACGCCCAGCGCCAGCAGGAAGGTCAAAGCAACACGCAGCTTCATTTCAGCTTCTCCCGCCAGAAGAAGAGTTGCTCGCGCACCCGGTCCGGCGCGGTACCCCCCAGGCTCATGCGCGCTTTCACCGAGGCCTCTAGCGACAGCACCTTGTACACCGCATCGGTGATGCCCGGCTCAATCGCCTGCATTTCCTTCAGCGGCAGCTTGTCCAATGTCAGCCGCTGATCTTCCGCGCGTTTCACGATCGCGCCCGCGATGTGGTGCGCCTCGCGGAACGGCTTCTTGAGGTTCACCACGACCCAATCCGCCAGGTCGGTCGCCGTGGGGAAGCCCGCCTCGGCTGCGGTGCGCATCACCACGTCGTTCACGGTCGCGTCCGCGATCATCCCTGCCATCGCCGCCAGCGATACTTCCACCGTATCGGCCGCGTCGAACACGCGTTCCTTGTCTTCCTGCAAATCGGTGCCATAGGCCAGAGCCAATCCCTTCACGGCCGTCGCCAGAGCCACGAAATCGCCCAGCACGCGTCCGGTCTTGCCGCGGATCAGTTCCGCCGCATCGGGGTTGCGCTTCTGCGGCATGATCGACGAGCCGGTGGTGAACGCATCCGACAGGCGGATGAAGCCGAAGGCCGGGGTCGACCACTGCACGATCTCGCCCGCAAGGCGGCTGATGTTCGTCGCCATGATCGTACAGGCGGCGAGGTATTCGAGCGCAAAGTCGCGCGCCGACACCGCGTCCAGAGAATTGCGCATCGGCCGCGCGAAGCCCAGCATCTTCGCCGTCACATCGCGATCGATAGGATACGGCGTCCCCGCCAGCGCCGCCGCGCCCAGCGGCGACTCGTTCAACCGCTTGCTGCAATCCGCGAAGCGTCCGCGGTCGCGATAGAACATCTCGACATAGGCCAGCAGGTGATGACCGAACGTGATCGGCTGCGCCGGCTGCATGTGCGTGTAGCCCGGCATGATCGTCGCGTAGTGCTTCTCGGCCTGCGCGAACAGCGCGCGCTGAAGCTCCAGCAATCCTTCTTCCGCGCATGCACAAGCCTCGCGCACCCACAGCCGGAAATCCGTCACAACCTGGTCGTTGCGCGAGCGCGCGGTGTGCAGCCGCCCCGCCGCATCGCCGATTAGTTCCTTCAGCCGGTTCTCGATGTTGAGATGGATATCCTCCAGCTTGCGGCTGAAGGTGAAGGTTCCGTCCTTGATTTCCTTCTCGATCGCATCGAGACCGCGCAGGATTTCTTCCGCATCGAACTGGGAAACGATCTGTTGCAGCGCCAACATGCGGCAATGCGCACGGCTTCCGGCGATGTCCTGCATCGCCATCCGTTTGTCGAAATCGATGGAGGGCGTTATGACCTCCATGATGGCCGCGGGGCCCCCGGCGAACCGGCCGCCCCACATCGTGTTCGAACCCATGAGTTGCTCGTGAACCGTTTTGTTCTTGCCGTGATCGCCGCCGTCGTCGTGTTGGCGGCAGCCGCCATTGGCGTGTTTCTATATGTGAACCAGCCCGCCGCTGTCCACGAACAGGCTGGTCCGCCACCCGCACTGGCGCCGTTTGCCCTGGCCGCAAAACCAGCCGCGGTGCCGCAGGTCGCGATAGGCGATGCGTCCGGCGCAAGGCTGTCGCTCGCCGCGTTCAAGGGAAAGTACGTCCTGCTCAATCTCTGGGCGACCTGGTGCGGCCCCTGCGTTAAGGAGCTTCCGGCGCTCGCCAAGCTCAAATCGGCGGCGGCCGGCGACAAGTTCGCCGTGGTGGCGGTCGACGTCGGACGAAACACGGCGGCCGAGGCCCGCACCTTCCTCGATGCGCATGACGCCAGGGCGCTCGACACCTATGTGGATTCCAATACCGCGCTGCTGCGGGCGTTCAGTGCGTTCGGCCTGCCTCTGACCGTCCTGATAGACCCGCAGGGCCGCGAGATTGGGCGTGCCGTCGGCCCCGCCGCATGGGACAACAAGGACGCCATCGCCTACTTCAAGTCTTTGGCAACCACGAAACCCGCGAGTTGATCGCTGGAATCGCGCCGGACCGTGCAAACCGGTAGTCTGGCACGGACCATTGGGGCGGTTTGATGCAACGCAGACTGACAGCGATCCTGTCGGCCGACGTCGTCGGATACTCAGGCCTCATGCAGGCCGACGAGACCGGCACGATGGCGCGGCTCAAGGAGAACCGCAGCACGGTCTTCGATCCGCTGGTGGCGCAGCATGGCGGCCGCATCTTCAAGCTCATGGGCGACGGCGCACTGGTGGAATTCGCCAGCGTCGTGGCCGCGCTCAACTGCGCGCTGGCGATCCAGCAGGCGATGGCCGCCGACGCTGCGCAACCCATCCGCTATCGCATCGGCGTCAATCTCGGCGACGTCATGATCGATGGCGACGACATTTATGGCGATGGCGTGAACGTCGCGGCGCGGCTCCAGACCATCGCGCCCGTCGGCGGCATCGCGCTATCGCGCGCGGTGCGCGAGCAGGTGGACGGCAAGGTCGAATGTGTCTTCGACGATATTGGCGAGCATACCGTCAAGAGCCACGAACGGCCGGTGCATGCGTTCTGTGTCCGTGCGCTTGGCGGTGCAGCCAAGACCGCGACGGCCACGAAGCTTTCGGTCTGCGTCCTGCCCTTCGCGAACATGAGCGGCGATGCCGAGCAGGAGTATTTCAGCGACGGCATCAGCGAGGACATCATCACGGACCTGAGCCGCGTCTCTGCACTCTCGGTCGTCTCGCGCAATAGCGCCTTCCGCTACAAGGGCCAGAACGTCGATCTTCCGAAGGTCGCGGCGGAGCTCAAGGTCACGCATGTGCTGGAAGGCAGCGTGCGCAAGGTGGGCAAGCGCGTGCGCATCACCGCCCAGCTGATCGACGGCCGCATCGACAGCCATGTCTGGGCCGAGCGCTGGGACCGCGATCTCGACGACATCTTCGCGCTCCAGGACGAGATCTCGGAAAAGATCGTGGCGGCGCTGAAGGTGAGCCTGCTGCCGGAAGAGAAGAAGGCGATCGAGCGGCGCGACACGGAGAACACCGACGCGTACGAGACGTTCCTCATGGCACGTCAGACCTATGTGACGGAGAACATGACCGATCCGGTCAAGGCGGAGCGTGTCATCGCACTCTCCCGCCGTGCCATCGAGATCGATCCGAACTACGCCCGTGCATGGTGTTTGCTGGCCACCGCGCAGCGTCGCCAGACCTATGCCGGCCAGGGGGGAGGCGACGGCGGGATTGCCGCCGCCGAACAGGCGCTTGCGTTGGATCCGACGCTGGCGGATGCCCACGCCGTGCGGCTCGGCAAGCTGCTGGAAGTGCGTGACTACGAACAGGCCCGCGCCGTGGCAGAGTTGGCGCTCAAGCTCGATCCCGAGTCATACGAGGTGCACAAGGAAGCCGCGCACCTGGCATTCATCGAGCACCGCTATGCCGACGCGGCGCGGCATTGGGAAAAGAATGCAGCGCAGGCGGACGAGGATTTCAGTTCTACAGGCATGCTGATGAGCTGCTACACGGCGCTGGGTGACGCCCCGGCGACGCGGCTGGCCGCGGAACGCACGCTCCGCCGCGTCGAGACCGTAATCGCGCACAATCCCGCCAACGGGTCCGCGCTCAGCATGGGCATCGGGGCGCTCGCCTATCTCGGCCAGGTGGCCCGCGCCAAGGAATGGATGAAACGCGCGCTGCTGCTCGAACCCGACAATATGAACATGCGCTACAACCTCGCCTGCACGCTGATCCTGGACCTGCACGAGAGCGAGGCGGGGCTCGACTTGCTCGAACCGGCCCTCGCCGCGTTCAGCCGCGAGCGCCTGTCACACGCCCAGGCCGATCCCGATCTCGAAGCGGTGCGCGGACACCCGCGCTACAAGGCAATGATTGCCGCCGCTGAGGCACGGCTCGGCGGCGTTTAAGACGCGCCACGTGCCGTGTCGTATTCCGCCCACATCGGCGCGCAGTCGATCATCCGGCGCTCCTCCATCGCGCGGTCGATCGCCATGACGGTCAGGCCAGCTACCATCGACTCCCAAGGCGTGACCGGAAAAGTGGCGCCGGTCTGGAGCGTCGCCAGAAGGTCGCGCGCCATCGCCTGGTCGGCGCCGTTGTGGCTGTCGTCGGTACGGTTTGCGTAGTCGAGGCGCTCGGGCTTGGCCTTGTCCAGCGTGCCGCGGAACATCAGCTTGTTGCGTACCAGGTCGGCGATCAGCGTGCCGTCGGTGCCCGCCAGGTACCAGCGCCGCTCGCCCAGCGCGACGTGGCTGTTGGCGTGAAAGGAAAGCTGGAAGCCGTTGTCGTACTCCACCAGCGCCGTCTGGTGATCGGTCACGTCCATGTCGGAGTGGAAGGCATCGTTGGCGCCCGCCCAGCCGGCGTCCCGCATCGCATAGGCCGGCGTGCCGTCGGAATAGGTGCGGTTCGCGCCGGCGCGCTCGGAACGAAAAATCCGCCGCCCGCCCAGGCTTGCCACGCGCGCCGGCCGCGCCTTGGTCAGCCGCCCGAAGATATCGAAATCGTGGCACACCTTGTCGAGGAAATAGGAGCCGCCCCATTCCTGTTTGCGGCGCCAGTTGCGCGCCAGGTAGCCGCCATGTTCGGGCGGCAGATGCTCTGTGGCGTCCATCGAGATCAGTTCGCCCAGCGCGCCGTCATCCACCCGCTTGATCGTCTCGCGCACGATCGGCATGGAGCGCATGACGAGGCCGATGAACAGCGGTGGCGTCTTCTTGTCGGTCAGGTGCCGCGCCAGCGCGAAGGTTTCTTCCTCCGTGCGCACGATCGGCTTCTCGGCGAAGATCGGATAGCCGGCCGCGAACGCCGCCAGCAGGTGCTCATAGTGCAGGTGATTGGGCGATCCGATCATCACCAGGTCGAACGGACCGTCCTTCAGCAGCGCGTCGACGCTGGCGTACGGCTTGCCCACGGCGACGTCGTGCGCTTGCACGATCGGCATACCGACCGGCGCGGGATCGACATACCCCGCCACGTTCAGCTTCCAGCCCACTTCCTGCATGGCCGCCAGCACGTGCGCGATGCGCTGGCCCAGCCCGATAATGCCGATGCGATAGGTTTTCATGCGGGCACGCTAAAGCGCGATCCGGAAAAGTGGAAGCCGGTTTCCACGGATCGCGCGACAACCAAATAGCGGGACCCCGCCGCGCGGGACCTGGGCAAGCCAGCGCTACGCCGCAGAAGCGATGAGGATCAGCGCGATCAGCGCGCCCACGATCATCTCGCCGACGTGAAGTTTCGATGTCATGGCCGGCACCATGGCCTCGCGCGCGCGTGGCTGGTATGACCTTGTTCCGACACTTTCGGACATGGCGCTTTCGTCCGCCGGACGCCGCCGCCAGACTTGCCGCCATGACCAGACGCATCGGCCTGATCGCCTATCCCGGTTTCACCACGCTGGACCTCACCGGGCCGCTGGACGTGTTCGACATCGCCTCCGCTTACGTGCCGGGCGCCTACGAGATGATTGTGCTGGCCGCGACACCCGATCCGCTGACGTCCGAAGCGGGCCTGCGCATCCTGCCGCACACCACCTTCGCCAAGGCGCCGCCGCTCGACACCATCATGGTTCCCGGCGGTTCGGGCATTCGCGATAAAGCGGCGGCCGGCCCCATCGTGACCTTCCTCAAAGCGCGCAGGCGCACGCGGCGCATCTCGTCGGTCTGCACCGGCATCTACGCACTGGGCGAAAGCGGATTGCTCGACAGCCGCCGCGCGACCACCCATTGGCGTTTCGCCGCCGATGTGGCGCGGCGGTTCCCGAAGATCGCACTCGAGCCCGACGCCATCTACATCGGCGACGGCAACATGTTCACGTCTGCCGGCGTCACCGCCGGCATCGACCTCGCGCTGGCGTTCGTGGAGGCTGATCTTGGCGGCCGCGTCGCTATGGGCGTGGCGCGGGAGATGGTGGTGTATCTGAAGCGCTCCGGCGGCCAGATGCAGTTCTCCGAACCCCTGCAATTCCAGGCCCGCGCCACCGACCGCTTCGCCGATCTCGCGGCCTGGATGGTCGGCAATCTGAAGAAGAACCTGTCGGTTGAGGTGCTGGCCGATCGCGCCGGGCTTGGCGCCCGCCACTTCAGCCGTCGTTTCGCGCAAGTGTTCGGTGCCACACCCGCAGCCTATGTCGAACAGCTTCGCCTCGACGAGGCGCGCAAGCGGCTCGGCCAGCCCAACCAGACGGTGGACAGCGTGGCCGCCTCGGTGGGCTATGCCAGCGCCGACAGCTTCCGCCGCGCGTTCGAACGGCGCTTCGGTGTCCCGCCCAGCCAGTACCGCGGCCGGTTTGCCGCCTGACGCTTCACCGAAACGTGCATCGACTCTGCCGACGTGTTGCGAACGATGCGTTAGTGATCGGGGAAATGCCATGCGTTTGAGAGCCATCCTGACGGCGGTTGTGGTCCTTTTGTGCGTATCCGCGCGCGCCGATGATGCGACACCGCCGCAACCACAGTCCGTGACACGCGGCGTCACGCTGATCCCCGGCGGCATCCGCCCAAATCGCCAGCCTGACGGCAATACGGTGATCTTCGATGCGCCGTCCGGCCTTATCGTCATGGATACCGGCCGCCACAAATGGCAGCGCCAGGCGATCCTCGATTTCGCGAAAGCGCGCGGCAAACCCATCGCGGCCATCATCAACAGTCACTGGCACCTCGATCACGTCAGCGGCAATCCCGATATCCGCGCCGCCTATCCGGGCCTGAAGGTCTATGCCAGCAACGCCATCGACAACGCGCTTACCGGCTTCCTCGCCAGGAGTGCCGCGGGCGCCAGGGAGCAGCTCGCCAGCGGGGACTTGCCGCCTGAAACGGCAGATGACGTGCGGGGCGACGTCGCCACGTTCGAGAACGGCTTCGCTTTGAAGCCCGACGTCGTGATCGACAAGTCCGCGACCCGTACCATCGCGGGCAAGCGCCTGCAGGTGAACCTCGCGCCCAACGCGGCGACCGACGGCGATGTCTGGGTCTACGATCCCGCCACGCGCATCGCGGCGGTCGGCGATCTCGTCACCTTCCCCGCGCCATTCCTCGATACCGCGTGTCTCGCCGGCTGGAGCGCCGCGCTCAAGCGCGTCGCTGCGACGCCGTTCAAGACGCTCATACCGGGACATGGCGCGCCAACGACGCGCGTGCAATTCGCGATCTACCGTACCGCCTTCGACGCGATGATCGCGTGCTCGGCGTCAACACGCAGCGAGACCGAATGCGCTTCGGACTGGACGGCCGCCGTCCAGCCCCTGTTGGGCATCGATCCGGCAGGCCCGCGGCGGGCGGCCGCTTATGCCGCCTACTATGTGAAGGACGTGCTGCGCGCCCATGGCGGCAAGAGCGCGGAGTGCCACGCCTGATCCCGTGCTAAGACGGGCCTGTCAGTATGAGGATTTGCCATGACCGCGTTCGAAGGCGGCTGCCGCTGCGGAGCGGTGCGCTACAGGGTGAAGGCTGGCAAGCTCCCCAATGCCTATGCCTGCCATTGCCTGGACTGCCAGACCTGGTCCGGCAGCGCCTTCAGCCTGCAATTCATCGTGCCCGAGGATGCGCTGGAGGTGACCGGCGCGCCGTATCTCTACGAACGCGTAACCGGTGAAGGCGGCGACGCGCGCACCTCTCGGCAGCGCGGCTGCGCCCATTGCATGACGCGCGTCTACAACACCAACACGCGCCGCCCCGGCCTTGCCGTTGTGCGCGCCGGCACCCTCGACCGCAGCGACGAACTCACCATCGTCGCGCACATCTGGGCCAAGCGGAAACTGAACGGCATCGAGATTCCGGCAAGCGTGCTGAGCTGGCCGGAGGGTGCGCCTCCGGCGGATTTCATGGCTGTCTTGATGAAGTAGTGCGACGGCCATGCTTCGAGGCTCGCTTCGCTCGCACCCAGCATGACGGCTAGGCTAAGTCGTCATCCTGAGGTGGCCGCGAAGCGGCCCTCGAAGGATGGCAGCACCAGAGCGCGTTACCGCGTCGGGACCGGGTGGTCGCCGCGGTAGTCGTAGAAGCCGCGGCCGGTCTTCTGGCCCAGCCATCCCGCCTCGACATACTTCACCAGCAGCGGACAGGGGCGGTACTTGGAATCCGCCAGGCCTTCATACAGCACCTGCATGATCGACAGGCAGGTATCGAGGCCAATGAAGTCCGCCAGTTGCAGCGGCCCCATCGGATGGTTGGCGCCCAGCCGCATCGACGTGTCGATCGCCTCGACGTTTCCGACGCCCTCGTACAGCGTGTAGACGGCTTCGTTGATCATCGGCTGCAGGATGCGGTTCACGATGAACGCCGGGAAATCCTCGGCGTAGGCCGCCGTCTTGCCCGTGCGCTTCACGATCTCCAGTGCGGCCTGGAAGGTGGTGTCGTCCGTGGCGATGCCCCGGATCACTTCCACCAGCTGCATCACCGGCACCGGATTCATGAAGTGGATGCCGATGAAGCGTTCGGGCCGATCCGTCGCCGTCGCAAGACGCGTCACCGAGATCGACGATGTGTTGGTCGCCAGCAGTGTCTTCTCGCCGATGCGGCTGATGAGATCCTGGAAAATCTTCTTCTTGGTCGCTTCGTCCTCTGTCGCGGCCTCGATGACGAGATCGCGGTCCTTCATGTCGTCGAGCGAGGTCGTGGTGCGAATCCGCTTCATCGCCGACGCGATCTGGTCTTCCTTGATCAGTCCGCGCGCCGCCTGGCGGTGCATGTTGCGCTCGATCTTCTCGAGCGCCTTGGACAGGGCGTCCTTGTTGACGTCGTCCAGCACCACATCGTAACCCGCAAGCGACAGGACGTGGGCGATACCGTTGCCCATCTGTCCCGCGCCGATAACGCCGATGCGCTCAATCGTCATGCGTTTGATCCTCGGGCCTAGTAGCCCAGCTTTGTCAGCTCTTCTTCCATTTCGGGCACCGCCTTGAACAGGTCGGCGACAAGGCCGTAATCCGCCACCTGGAAGATCGGGGCTTCTTCGTCCTTGTTGATGGCGGCGATGACCTTGGAGTCCTTCATGCCCGCCAGGTGCTGGATCGCGCCCGAAATACCGACCGCGATGTAGAGGTCCGGCGCCACGACCTTGCCGGTCTGGCCGACCTGGTAGTCGTTGGGCACGAAGCCCGCGTCGACCGCAGCGCGTGAGGCGCCGACAGCGGCGCCCAGCTTGTCGGCGATCTTGTCGAGCATGTGGAAATTGTCGCCCGACTGCATGCCGCGCCCGCCGGAGATCACGATCTTGGCCGCCGTCAGCTCGGGACGCTCCGACTTCGACAGCTCTTCGCTCGCGAACTTTGACAGGCCCGGATCGGACGCGGCCGCGATCTTCTCGACGCTGGCTGAACCGCCTTCACCCGCCGTCTTGAACGTCGTGGTGCGGACGGTGATGACCTTCTTGCCCGCGCCTGCCTGAACGGTGGCGATGGCGTTGCCGGCATAGATCGGCCGCTCGAAGGTGTCGGCCGAAACAACCTTGATGATCTCGCTCACCTGCGCGACGTCCAGCTTCGCGGCCACGCGCGGCATGTAGTTCTTGCCGTTGGTGGTGGCGGGGGCGAGGATCGCGTCGTACTTGTCGGCCAGCGACAGGATCAGCGTCTCCATTGTCTCGGCGACCATCTTCGCATACAGCGCGTCGTCGGCGAGCAGCACCTTCTCCACGCCCTGGAGCTTGGCAGCCGCATCGGCCACGCCTTGCGCGCCCTGGCCTGCGACCAGCACATGCACCGGCCCGCCCAGCTGCGACGCGGCGGTCACGACCTTCGCGGTCGCTTCCTTGAGAACCTTGTTGTCGTGTTCTGCGATAACCAGAGACGCCACGTCAGATAACTCCCGCTTCGTTCTTGAGCTTGTCGAGCAGCTCCGCGACGGTTTTCACCTTGATGCCGGCCTGGCGCTTGGGCGGCTCGGTCACCTTTAGCGTCTTCAGCTTCGGCGCGATATCCACGCCGTAATCGGCGGGCGTCTTCTCGGCGATCGGCTTCTTCTTCGCTTTCATGATGTTCGGCAGCGAGGCATAGCGCGGCTCGTTGAGGCGCAGGTCGACGGACATCACCGCCGGCAGCTTCACGTCGACGGTCTGGAGGCCACCGTCGATCTCGCGCTCGATCTTCGCGTCGGCATCGCCGAGCTCCAGCTTGTGCGCGAAGGTGCCCTGGGCCCAGCCCAGCAGCGCCGCCAGCATCTGGCCGGTCTGGTTGCTGTCATCGTCGATCGCCTGCTTGCCGGTGATCACCAGCATCGGCTTCTCTTCGTCGCAAATGGCTTTCAGGATCTTGGCGACCGCCAGCGGTTCCACCTCGGCATCGGTCTTCACCAGGATGCCGCGGTCGGCGCCCATGGCCAGCGCGGTGCGGATGGTCTCGGACGCCTGCTGCGGTCCGATCGACACGGCGATCACTTCTGTCGCCTTGCCCTTCTCCTTGAGGCGGACGGCCTCTTCGACGGAAATCTCGTCGAACGGGTTCATGGACATCTTGACGTTGGCGAGGTCCACACCCGTTTGATCCGCTTTCACGCGAACCTTGACGTTGTAGTCAATCACCCGCTTCACGGGCACCAGTACTTTCATGAGCTCGAAGATCCCTGAACTTTTTGGGCGGTTGATTTAGCTTGGGCGCGCGGTTCGCGCGCCGGTTTCTGGGCGACCGCCCCCTCTTGTGCGGCGCAAAAACTAGGACCGGCCCCCGGGCCTGTCAACGAAGCGTCATTCGCATTTCGCCAAGGAAACAACGGCCCGGATTCCCTCGCAAATCTTGTGTGCAGTGCAGCAATTCTGGCCGAAACCGCGTCATTCCGCCGCAAGGTAGCTTCCGCAGCCGCTACTGCGCTTTGCCGTCCAGCAGCGCATCGGTCGCTTCGCACAGACTGGCGTTTCGCGAGATCTGGTTCGTCTCGGTGTGCACGGTCCCCGACGGATCGATCACGAACACGACGATCTGGTGCCAATAGGCGATGCCGCCATGCTCGTACCAGACATACCACTTGCCCTGCGTCTCGCCCGCGCGGATGAAGCGGTTGAACGGCGCCGGCGTCGTCACCGCGTCGCCCGCGTTGAAGAACGCGCCCCGGTCCGCCATGCCCCCCGCCAGTTTGGTCAGCGCCGCGCGGATATTGTCCGGCAGTTCCTTCAACGACAGCACATCGTGGGACGGATGTTTTAGCAGGCAGTCCGAGCTGCTCGGCGCCTGCTGCGGTTTTGGCGGCTTCGGCTGGGTCGCATCGGCGCAGCTGCCCAGCAGCAGCGCCACCAGTGCTCCGGCAACCGCGCGCTTCATTTGAGCGAATCGAGATAGGCGACCACATCATCCGCCTGGCTGGCATTGGTGATCCCGCCGAATGCCATCTTGGTCCCCGGCACCAGCCTGTAAGGCCCCATGATCCACGCTTTCAGCTTGTCATTGCTCCATGTGATATTCGCGCGCTGGAGAGCGCCCGAATAAGAGAAGCTTGCCAGTGACGCCGCCTTGCGGCCGGCCACCCCGAACAAGTTCGGGCCCAGTCCGTTCGGCCCGCCCTTCTGCACGTTGTGGCAGATGGCGCAGCGTCCGAACACGACCTTGCCGTTCTTGGCATCGGCCGCGAACGCCGGCGTCGCGACAAGCGCGACCGCGGCGGCCGTCAGAACCAACTTGTGCATGGGAATCCCAAAAGAGCCGCGCGGAGTTCACACCGCAATCCCGGCGCTTTCAAGGTCACACGGTGAACGCGGCCCGCGCCAGCGGCAGCGAGCGGATGCGCTTGCCCGTGGCAGCGAACACGGCATTGACGAGCGCCGGCATGATCGGCGGCACCGGCGGCTCACCGCAGCCGCCGGGCGGGACGTTCTCGCTCTCCAGTACCGTCACGTCGATTTCGGGGATGCTGCGCAGGCGTGGCACCGTATAGCTGTCGAAATTCGTCTGCTCGACGCGCCCGTCCTTCAGCGTGATCTCCTCGCCCAGTGCGGCTGACAATCCCAGGATGATCCCGCCCTCGGCCTGCGCCTTCACCTGGTCGGGATTGATGGCCAGGCCCGGATCGATGGCGCAGCTCACCTTGTGCAGCGTGATCCGGTTGTTCGCATCGACCGACAGCTCCACGACCTGCGCCACCGCCGTGCCCCAATAACGCTGGTTGAAAAATGCCAGGCCTTGCCCGCGCCCCGGCGGCGCCTTGCCCCAGTTCGCCATCTTCGCGACGGTATCGAGCACGCGCAGATGCCGCGCATCGTCGCCAAGCAGGCGGCGGCGATAGTCCAACGGATCGAGCTTCGCCTCGTGTGCGATCTCGTCGACGAAGCTTTCGATGAAGAAGATCGTCACCGACGGATCGACGGAGCGCCACGCCCCGATGGGAAACTGCAGCGTGACGTTTTTCTGGCGGATGACGACGTCGCCATAGGGATAGTTTCGCCCGATGCCGCCGACCGCCGTGTCGTTGCTGGTCGCGCCGGAATAATCGAGCGCCGCGATCGTCCCGTCGTCCCGCAGCCGCGCCTTGAGCCGCGCCGCGCTCGCGGGACGGTAGAAGTCGTGCGTGAAGTCTTCTTCCCGCGTCCAGATCAGCTTCACCGGCGCACCCGCTTTTCGCGCCACCTGCGCCGCCAGCACGCCGTAGTCGGTCTTGAGCCGGCGCCCGAACGCGCCGCCGCAGCGCGCGGAGTGCAGCGTGATCGCGGTGCGGGGCAGCGACAGCGCCGCCGCCAGATCCGTCAGCATCGATCCCTGGTCCTGCATCGGCGCCCACAGGTCGCACGCGTCGGGCGTCACCCGCGCGGTGGCGTTCATCGGCTCCATCGGCGCATGCGCCAGAAGCTGCACATCGTATTCCGCCTCGAAGATGCGCCCGGCGGCCAGCGCGGCTTCCACCCTCGCGATGGTCGCAGCCCTGGTATCGGGATCGAGCGTGTAGGTGCTGGAGTCCGCCGCGCCGATGCCCTTCCTCAATGCTTCGTACATCGTCTCACGCGAAGCCACCCGATCCGCCGGCGGCTGCCATTTGGGGTCGAGCGCTTCGAGGCCCTTCTTCGCGGCATGAAAGTTCGACGCCAGAACTGCAACCGCATTCGGCAGCGTGATCACCTGCTTCACGCCGCGCACCGCCAGCGCCGGTTTTTCGTCGACGGCCGCCAACGTTCCGCCGAACCACGGGCACTGCGCGATGGTGCCGATCAGCATGCCGTCGACCTTCACGTCGATGCCGTAGATTGCGGCGCCGCGGACCTTGTCGGGAATGTCGAGCCGCTTGACCGGTTTTCCGATCAACGTGCGTTGCTCGAGCGTCTTGCGCGGCACATGTGCCGGCACCGGCCGCCGCGCGGCGGCTGCCGCCAGCGTCCCGAACGCCGCGCGCCGCCCGTCGGGCGCGATGACGAATCCGTTCCGCGCCGTGCACGCCGCGCCATCGACGCCCCAGTCCTGTGCCGCTGCCGCGATCAGCATCGCCCGGGCGGTGGCGCCCGCATTGGCGAACATGTCGAACTGCTCGCGGATCGAGCTGGACCCGCCGGTGTAGTAGCCCTTGGGGTCGCCGCCCTTGACCATGTAACGGTCCGTTGCCGGCGCCATCTCCACGCGCACCTTGCCAAGGTCCGCGTCCATCTCGTCGGTCACGATTTGCGCCAGGCCGGTTTGCGCGCCTTGTCCGATGTCGGTTGCGTTGACGCGCAGCACGATCGTGTCGTTGGGCGCGATCGTCACCCACATGTTGAGATCGCCGCCGGCCTGCGGCGGGACCGCGCGCGGCGAACAGCCTGCGAAGGCAAGCGTCAGTCCGGTGGCACTGCTACCCGCCAGGAACAGGCGGCGCGAAACGGTCATCGGCCCTCACGCGGGGAACACGGCGCGAGCCTAGCAAAGCGCGGTCATGCCTCGCGGGCGTGAGCCATCACCTTTTCGTGCACTACGTGCAGCAGCCTTCCATGAAGACGCCGGCCGTGTGCACCAGCATCGAATAGGGATAGCTGTTGTCGGACATGCCGTCGGAACATTTCGCCTCCGGCTTCTCCGCCAACAGAAACTGCCCCGGCTTGCCGTGCACCGCAAACACCCAGGGTGCTGGACGCGCGGCCGGGGTTTCGGGCTCGTCCAACCCCACGGTTGTCTTCTTTCCGTCGAACTCGAATCGCGCCACGCCATAGCCGACCGACATGCTCCAGAACGGTTCCGTTCCCGCGCATGTCATCTTCACGGGCGCGCCGGTCTCGTATTGCAGGAATTTCGCGTTCACCCACCCCGTCGTCGTGCCCTTGCGCACCTTCACCCAGTCGACGCCTTTCGTGTCGACCGCGATGACCTCGATCTTGGTGTCGTGCGCGTCGATGGTCCCGGCGCGCGCCGAATTGGCGTCGGGTTGTGCGCGCAGATTGAGCGAGTCGTTGTCCGCCACGCCCGTGACCTGCACCAGCGGTCCTGCGACCGCGCCCGTTGCCAGCGAAAAGACCGCCAGTCCGGCAAGGATCGTCCGCCGCATCGTCAGGCCGCCGGCTTGACGATGTTGGAGCCCGACTTGGCGCTTTCGATCGCGGCGCGAAAGGCGATCGGATCGGCGATGGTCGGAAGGTCGACATGATCGACACCGGTGCCTTCGATGCGCAGATTTCCGAAACCCATGATGCGGCCCCAGAACGACTGGCTCACGCGCACGCCCTCGATGTTGTTCAGCGCCACCTCGAAGGTCTTGAGCGTGAACAGCCCCTCCTTCTCCACGAAGCGGTGCGTGGTCACGCCGATCTCGGTCGTCCACTTGCGGACCATCATCGCGACGAAGATCCAGATGCCGATCAGGAAGACGCCCAGGAAGATCAGCGCCAGCCATGCTTTCAGGCTGTACCACCAGTGGAAATGCGCCCTGGCCACCAGTCGTTCGCCCTGGCCAAGCGATTGTTCGATATAGGACATTCAACCCCCTCCGCACGCGAACCGGCACCCTACACCGCAATATGGGGCAATTGCAGTGGGGCCGGTCATTGAATTGCCGCCGGACCATGGCCAGCTTACCGCCTGTCTTGAGGAGGAGCGTCATGCAGACCCGTGTCGACCAGATCGCCGATGGCATTACCCGGCTGTCGACTTTCGTGCCGGACATCTCGCCGGCCGGCTTCACCTTCAACCAGTACCTGATCAAGGCGGCGCGGCCGATGCTGTTTCACTGCGGCGGCCGCGGGCTGTTCGCCTCGGTGTCGAAGGCGGCGGCGAGCGTGCTGCCGGTAGAAAGCCTGCGGTGGATCAGTTTCGGTCACGTCGAATCCGATGAGAGCGGTTCGATGAACGACTGGCTCGCGCTCGCGCCCAACGCGCAGGTGGTGCACGGCCAGACCGGCTGCCTGGTGTCGCTCAACGACCTTGCGGCCCGTCCACCGCGCGCACTGGCCGACGGCGAGGTGCTCGATCTCGGCGGCAAGCGCGTGCGCTGGATCGACACGCCGCATGTCCCGCATGGCTGGGAGTCCGGCCTGATCTATGAGGAGACCACCGGCACGCTGTTCACCGGCGATCTCTTCACCCATGTCGGCAAGGGCGAGCCGGCCATCGGCGGCGCCAGCATCGTTCCGATCTCGATGGAGACCGAGGAGATGTTCCACGCCTCCTCGCTGGCGCCGCACATGCCCGCCACCATCCGCCGCCTCGCCGCGCTCAAGCCGCAACGCCTCGCCGTGATGCACGGCAGCTGCTTCGAAGGCGATTGCGCCGCGGAGCTGGAAGCTCTTGCAGCGTATTACGAGCGCAAGCTGAAGGAAGCGGCGTAACTACTCGTCGCCGTGATCCGGCAACAGAACTTCGCGAAGCCCCTTGTGGTTGGGGCGTGACACGACTCCGTCGTGCTCCATCCGCTCGATCAGGCTGGCAGCCTTGTTGTAGCCGACCTGCAACCGCCGCTGGATATAGCTCGTCGTCGCCTTGCGCTCGCGCGCCACGATCGCCAGCGCCTTGTCGTAGAGGTCGTCGCCCGACTGCGCGTTTCCGCCGCCCGCGCCGCCGCCGCTCATCAGCGCATAGGGATCGTCGCTGTCTTCCTCGGGCTCTTCGGTCACGGCGTCGAGATATTCCGGCGAGCCCTGCGATTTCAGGTGGCGCACCACGTCCTCGACCTCGTGATCGGTGACGAACGGTCCGTGGATGCGGCGGATGCGCCCGCCCGCCATCATGTAGAGCATGTCGCCGGCGCCCAGCAGCTGCTCGGCGCCCTGCTCGCCCAGGATCGTCCGCGAGTCGATCTTCGACGTGACCTGGAACGAGATGCGGGTGGGGAAGTTCGCCTTGATCGTGCCGGTGATCACGTCCACCGACGGCCGCTGCGTCGCGGCGATCAGGTGGATGCCGGCCGCGCGCGCCATCTGCGCCAGGCGCTGGATGGCGCCTTCGATTTCCTTTCCGGAGATCATCATCAGGTCCGCCATTTCGTCGACGACCACGACGATGAACGGCATCGGCTCGAGCTCGAGCATCTCGTCTTCGTAGATCGGCTTGCCGGTCTCGCGGTCGAAGCCGGTCTGGACGGTGCGCTTCAGGCTCTCGCCCTTGTCCTTCGCCTTGCGAACGCGCTCGTTGAACGCTTCGACGCCGCGCACGCCGAGCTTGCTCATCTTGCGGTAGCGGTCTTCCATCTCGCGCACCGCCCATTTGAGGGCGACGACGGCCTTCTTCGGATCGGTGACGACCGGCGACAGCAGGTGCGGGATGCCGTCATAGACCGACAATTCCAGCA
>Ga0207680_10000555_pt1 | contig 17690 bp, 11 predicted proteins | sample KBSS23metaG_FD_184321 | JGI IMG/M metagenome (GOLD analysis project Ga0207680, IMG submission 184321) | Switchgrass rhizosphere microbial communities from Kellogg Biological Station, Michigan, USA - KBS S2-3 metaG (SPAdes) (version 2) | ecosystem: Host-associated > Plants > Roots > Rhizosphere...
CAGGGGAGCGATGCTCAAATCTCCCTGGATCTCGAGGCCGGCGTAGATCGAGGCAGAGCTCAGCATTGCTGACAGGTTGCCGCAATGCCCAGTGAAAATGACGCGCTTTCCCAAGTTATTTGCGACAACCAAATCTTCCAACTCGCGGCGCTGTTCTCCGTCGCCTACGATGACCAGCCGTGCGCGCGTATCGGGATTCTTCGCCACGAAAATCGCGAAGCCAGTTACTATCCGATGCACGTGCCGCTGGGGATGCAGTCGGGCAATGGAGATGACGATCTCTTGGTCGTCAGCAATGCCGAATTGCGCGCGCCACTGTGCCGTTTCAGTCGGAGTGGCGGCGACAATAGGCCGGATTCCAACTGGAATGCATGCAATCGTTTCGGGCGCAACGTTGATTCCTATCATGTCACGGATGAGTGTGGTTCCGTGCGCGACGAAATAATCCGTCGTGCGCTTGAGGAATCGATAGCTTAGAAACACGTAGCCCGGCAGATGAGCACGCTGCGCATAGAGGGAGTTGTAGATGCGCGGACGTTTGCCGGCAAGCAAACGCGCGAAGTACAGGTGCACTGGCGCGGCGTACAAATTCGCATGAACTGCGTCGAACGCGCCTTTCTTCAGCAGTCGTGCGAGGCGGAGAGTCACGCGCGGATCGGGTGCTGTCCATGGACGATAGGGCAAACCAGTTTCCAGGCGATGCACCCTCGCACCGGTGGCCGCGATGCGATCGACACATGCGTCGCCAGCAAACAGGCTGGCGATCTCCAGGGAAATTTCCTTGTTTGAGGCGAGTCCTTGGAGAATCTCGATGACGATCTCTTGCGCGCCACCGGCTCCGAAGTGATCAAGAAGCAGAAGAATACGCATCAGCGACCCCAGATGTAACGAGGCGCGTTTTCGCCTACATGGAATAAAAGATCCAGAATCGATACTGCGTGTTCAAACGTCCCGTGAAGTTGCGGATACTCAGCGTAAGGGCCATACACCTTGTAATCGAGCTGGATGCCTGCAGCGGCAAAACCCGCTGGATCGATGTAGTCGCGTGCCGCTGGGCCTGAGAGATAATGCGTGGCGCCGGCTTTTTGGAGGATATCAATCAAGCGGTCTTGGCGCTGTCCTTGCCCGTTGTATTCGCGAGAATCGGTAATCCGACAGGTGACCCCGAGGTAGCGAGTCGCGATCTCGGCAATCACGAATTGATTCAGTTCAGATAGCGATCGCCATGTTTTCGCAACATACACTTCTTCAAGGAAATCCCGAAAGTGCGAGAAGTGGGGTGCGCGCGAGTAACTCTGCTGGATCGCCTTCCAGTGCTTGGATTGCCACGCCGAGTTACTCAATGTGACATCACATATTCGCCGACTACCGCTTGTGCCGGCCGGGACCGTAAGCCAAAGCAGGCCGTTTGGGGACTTGATCCTGTTGCGCGAGCGCCAATCTTGCCGGGTGAACTGGACATCATCCAGGAAAATGAATTCGTCGACATCATGGATGATATCGAAGTACCCCTTCCATGGAATATAACTGGATTGAATGATCGCTACGCGCTTTTCGGTCATGTACCGGAAGTCTTGTGATCGGAATAGCGGTCCGCTGCCTTGATGAACGTCTTGGGCGGAACGATCAGGTGGTCAGTGACGACCGCGCCGGCGCCAATGAAGCAACCATGGCCCACGGAGGTTCGGCCACATACGATTGCTCCGGGACCGAGAAACGTATTTGTGCCAATCGTACTGTCGTGATTGACGATTGCACCCGGCCAGGCTACCGCAAGCGGTTCGATGGTCGCCCTGGCATCGACGATCGCGCCGGCCATTATAAATACGCCATCCGCGACGGATGCGGTCGGGTCAACTATCGCACGTGGATGAACCAATGCGGGAAAGCGATACCCCTCGTTTTTGAGCCGACAATAGATATTCCAGCGTTCATCTTGGTGACGGTAGCCAATTGCCATGGCGATATCGAACTTCTGGGGCGAAAACTCCCGGAGCAAGGTCTCGCAGCCGCCGACCACATCCGCACCCGAATGCCAATCATCAATGAATCCCCTGACGTCGCTGCCGCTGGATTCTGCAAAAGTCTTCACGACTTTGCCGAATTCGCTGGCGCCGTAGATGACGAGTTGCTTCATGGGCTCGCCTTGCAGAGTCGAGTCAATCATGGAAATGATGGTGCACTCGTTCGATTACAAACTCCTGCTCCATATCGGGAAGCCATAGTGGCAGCCGCGCCAAGCAGTCGCTCACGCGTGCGGTTACCTCAAGCTGGCCGCGCGCGCGTCCATATTTCAGTCCGGCCGGGGCGCTATGCAGTGGGATGTAGTGAAAAATAGTGTTTATGCCGTCTTGGCGCAGGTTCTGAATGAAGCGAGTGCGTTGTTCGAGATCTGGCAGCAGCACATAGTACATGTGAGCGTTGTGTCTACAATGCTCCGGCACGATTGGCCGGCGCAAGCGGCCTTGCTGCTCGAGATCAGCGAAGGCGCCGTGATAGCGGTCCCAGATACCTAGGCGTCGGTGTGTAATCGAAGTCGCTTCCTCCAATTGCGCAGCCAGGAACGCAGCGATGATTTCACTGGGCAAAAACGAAGAACCGATGTCTACCCAAGTGTATTTGTCTACCTGGCCACGAAAAAACTGAGAGCGATTCGTACCCTTCTCGCGGATGATCTCCGCCCGTTCGATGAGCCGGGCATTGTTGACCAACAACGCGCCTCCTTCGCCGGAGATCACATTCTTTGTTTCATGGAAACTGAGCGCCGCCAGATCTCCGAGCGATCCAAGCGGTTTGCCTTTGTAGGTCGCCAGAATCCCTTGTGCTGCATCCTCGACAACCAAGAGACCGTAGCGTGAGGCGATCGACTGTATGGCGTCCATCTCGCATGCCACACCGGCGTAGTGGACAGCGCAGATGGCTTTGGTTCTGCTCGTGATTGCGGCCTCAATCGCACTCTCGTCGATATTGAGCGTGTCGGGCCTGATATCGACAAAGACGGGTATTGCCCCGCGTAAAACGAAGGCATTGGCCGTAGAAACAAAGGTGAACGAAGGCATGATAACTTCGTCGCCGGGCTCGAGCTCAGCCAGCAATGCAGACATTTCCAGTGCGGCAGTACAGGAATGTGTCAAAAGCGCCTTCGACGCGCCCGTGGCCCGTTCGAGCCAATCGCTGCATTTGCGCGTAAAAGGACCATCACCCGAAAGGTGCGCATTGGCATGTGCTTCTGCTACATACGCAAGTTCCTTACCGGTCATATACGGCCGATTGAACGGGACTCTCATGTGCCAATCCGCTCCATCTGCCGTGTCAGACCAATGATGCTGGCATGATCGAGGGTCACCTGCATCACAGCCTGATTCGCTCTGCGCCGATAACCACTTCAACTCGATCCATTAGTGCAAATGAGATTCCCCCGGCAACGATAACAAAACCCCACGTGCCCAGTTCGCATCGTTGAATTTTCCATATTGAGCGGACTCAGAGGTTAAGACGGACTGGAGATTGCCTCGCCAAGAGCGCCGCAAAAGTAACATCGACACGGCCTTTGCGAAACCTAGGAATGACTTGGCTCTTGATTTGTTCAAAAGCCGCTGTCTGCGAACTGCTGTCGAGAATTTCGACGTGGAATCCGCAAGCACTCATCGCACAAACGTGATCATCAAGTCGCCAGCGGGGCAGATCGCCAGGATCGAGCCAGCGTGACCAGGTCGCATCGCTAAACGTAAGGAAGGCATACGGATACTTGAAGAAGTGATCCCGGTAGTCAACTCGATGCAACATCACTCCATCCGGTTTCAGCACCCGTAAGCAACCGGCAAAGAATGCGGGCAAGTCTCGCACATGCTCGAGCACGGAGGTCGACAACAGCAGATCGACGCTCCCGGTCGGGATTTGATCGAAACTGGCAACCCGGGTCAAACGGCCGTCGACCGTTCCAGCGATGTCCGGATTCGAATCGCGCAAAGCTCTGTCGCGTTGCATATCAAATGCGACAAATGGCTCCAGCAAAGTCACTTCACTCGCGCCTGCGTGCAGTAATCCATACCCGACCGTGTTGGTTCGTCCCGCCCCGGCCTCAAGTACATGTTTGTCGCTTATGGAAAGGTTCTCTTTTGCGAGGTTCCTTGCATACTGTTCGACGACCTGCATTGGGTGTCGTTCGTTCGCATTCGTCGCGTAGTATGGCAGCCAGCGCGCGACACGGTTCGCGAAACCTTCGGTGAACAGGAAGCGTCGCACGAGACGCAGGCTCACATATTCAAGTCGCTGCGCGACGTTCATGCGCTGGTACTGACCCGCGAGCCTACGTGCGATGCGCCGAGGAACCAGTCGCTCCACAGATAGGCACGCTGATCGGAACGGCGGGCTTGGTGCTCGGCAAGGCGATTGAGCCAGAAATCACTGTTGATGGCATGTTGGAGTTCTCGCGGCGGCAGCGCGTTGTCCGCGAACCAGCGTCCAATCGGCACCGCGAAGCCCTGCTTGCTGCGCGTGAGAACCTCTGGCGGCAACAGCGTTTCGGCACAACGTCGGAGGATCCACTTGCTCGTGCTGCCGCGAAGTTTCATGCGTACTGGCAGGCGACGCAGGAAGTCCACGAGCTCGATGTCGAGGAACGGCGCCCGCACTTCAAGCGAGTTCAGCATGCTCGCCCGATCGACTTTGACGAGAATGTCGTCCTGCAGGTAAAGGCGAATGTAGAACGCGATCGTGCGTTCGACCGGATCGTCCGACGCGCAGTTGTCCCAGGCGTCGATTGCTTCGCTGTAAAGGTCGTCGAGGTTCACCGGCGCGGCGAACAATTCGTCGAGCTCGGACGGCGCGAGCGGCGCCATCCACACCGGCAGCCACAGATGCGCAGCATGATTCAGGCCGCGCAGCGTGCGCTTGAGTCGGAAATCGAAGCTCATGTACTTGTGGGACACCGGCAGCCGCGCGACGGCGAGCGATACGCCGCGATGCAAGGGTTTCGGCGCCAGCTTCTCGTACCAGCGTGCGTAGCGCAACGCGCGGAACGGATCATAACCGGCGAGCAGTTCGTCGGCACCGTCGCCGCCGAGCGCGCCTGTGACCTGTCGTCGCGCGTGCTGGCACAACAGATAGGTCGGCAGGATCGAGGAATCCGCGATCGGTTCGTCCATGCGCGCGGCGAGGTCCGGCAGGATGTCGAGCGCACGCTGCACGGAAAGCGTTTCGATCTGGTGATCAGCGCCGACGTGTTGTGCCACGAGACGCGCGTAATGCGTTTCGTCGAACGTGGCCTCCTCGAAGCCGATCGAAAATGCCTTGATGCGCTGGTTGCCGGCGTGCTTCACCGCGAGCGCAGTGACGACGGACGAATCGATGCCGCCGGAAAGGAAACAGCCCACCGGCACGTCGGCGACCAGCCGGCGTGCAACGGCCGCATCGAGCAGCGCACGGAATTCCTCGATCCACTGCGTTTCCCGGTGTGCACCGGAATCCGCTGACGGCTCCGGCGTGTATTGCCAGTAGCGTTCGACGCGGCAACTGAGATTGTGCAGATCCAGCCGCAGGGAGTGTCCGGCCGGCAGCTTCGCTACGCCTTGCAAAAACGTGCGCGGCGCCGGCACGTAGCCGTAGCCGAAGTACTTGCGCAGCGCCACATCATCGAGTGCCGTCGGCACGGCCGGATGCTCGCGCAGTGCAGTCAACTCGGATGCAAAAACAAAACTGTTCCTGCCTGCAAAGTAGAACAGCGGCTTCTTGCCGAAACGGTCGCGCGCGAAGAATACGCAACGCTGCGCACGATCGTAGATCGCGAAGGCCCACATGCCGTTGAGCCGTAGCGGCAGCTCCTTGCCCCAATATCGCCAGCCGTGCAGCAGCACCTCGGTGTCGGAGTGGTCGGTGACGAATACTGCGCCGAGTTTTTCGAGTTCGGCACGCAGTTCCTTGAAATTGTAGATTTCACCGTTGAAGACGATGCTCAGCGCGCCGTCGGTGGTGGTCATCGGCTGCTTGCCGCCGGCAAGATCGAGGAACGCAAGACGACGAAATCCCAGATAAGCGCCGCGGTCGGCTTCGATCAGATAGGCCTCATCATCGGGTCCGCGATGCGCGATACGCGCGGTCATCCGGCGCAGTATCGCCTCGTCGCCAGCCCCGAAAATTCCGGCAATCCCGCACATCTCAGGTCGGCCCGGCCTCGCTGCGCACAATACGACTAACGCGATAGACCGGCTTGCCCTGCGATTCGTGGTATGTGCGGTTCAGCATTTCTGCGAGCAAGCCCATCAGGATGCTGAGGATGCCGAGCGCGCCGAGGAATACGCTGAGCAGCGGTAACGGCGTCTGGATCAGCGACGTGCTGGCAAAGAATTTGAGGCCCAGCGCCCAACAGCCGGCAATGATGCCGAGCATGATGCTGAGAAAACCGAAGCCGCCGAAAACGTAGATCGGTTTGCTCGAATAGCGGAACAGGAATTTGACGACGATCAGGTCGAGCAGGACCTTGAGCACGCGTTCAAGGCCGTACTTGGATTGGCCATGCAGCCGTGGATGATGGGTCACTACCATTTCGGTGACGCGCGCACCGTTCCATGCCGCATAAATCGGCACGAAGCGGTGCATTTCGCCGTACAGTTTCACGCCCTCGAGTGCGTCGCGCTTGTAAACCTTCAGCGAACAGCCGTAGTCGTGCAGATGCACACCGGAAACGCGCGAGATCAGCCGGTTGGCGATGCGGCTCGGCAAGTTGCGCTTGATCGCATTGTCCTTGCGATCCTTGCGCCAGCCGGAGACGACATCAAAGCCCTCGTCAAGCTTCGCCAGGAGCCTGACGATATCTTCCGGGTCGTTCTGCAAATCGCCGTCCATCAGTACGATGACGTCGCCGCGAGCATGATCCATTCCGGCCATGAACGCTGCCGTCTGGCCATAATTGCGGCTCAGATGCACGACAACGACGCGGGGCTCGCGTGCCGCATATTCGTCTAGTAACGCGGCGGAATGATCGGTGCTGCCGTCGTTCACCAGCACGGCTTCCCAGATCCGATTGCTTCTGTCCAACGCTGCGTGCAGGCGTTCGTAGAGAGTCGGAATATTGTCTTCTTCGTTGTAAATCGGAATTATGACCGTAATTCCGATCGGCGCGTTTGTGGGAGCTACGAGCATTTTGTGGGTGATCCCCGAGCAGGACGCGGAGGCCGGAACAAGCTATACAGTCTGCGATGTTACCTTACTGCACCCGGTTCCATGGTCTTATCGGGTACCTCTCCGATTCAGCACGATGTGCGAACGAAGCTTCCATGTGCAGCGAGGTCGCCTGCGACCGAAAACAAATCAGACGGATCGCTGCCTAAGGTCGAGACAACGGCGGCGCGGATTGCGTGGAGTTGAGGGCGGCGGCCAACGTCCGCTCGAACTCCAGGCGGTGACCCTCGCGCACGTCAGGTGGCCAGAGTGTCAAGGTTTCATGCAAGGCTGCTCGTGCCTCATCGGCTTTCCCCTGGCGTGCCAGTAACAGAGTGAAAGCCATGTGTGCTCTGGGATCGAGTGGGTCCATGGCTATTGCATCATGGTAATCGGCAGCAGCCTGCACCAAGTCCTGATTCAGTTCTCGCAGCTTGCCCCTGGCGAGAAGGAAGCTTCGCAACACTTCAAGATCCGTCCGCGTGCCCATCGCAATCCGGGCAATGTCCAGAGCCTTCGCTGCGCGCGCGACATCGCTTTCGTGCTCCGCCTGCACCGCGACATTGATCATGCATTGTGCGCAGTCCCGGTCGTCGTCCAGCAATCGGTCTGCCAGTTCGTGTGCGTGCACGTAATCATTATGGCTGTTGTACAACGCAAGCAGATTTATCTTCGCAGTTCGCGATTGTGGATTTTTCGCCAAGTCCCATTGCCACAGCCTGATATTGTTCGACCACAGAGGCACGGTCACGCGTATGTTCATGATCGCCATACCGAGCCAGATCAATCCCAGCGCAGCGCTGCCAATGCTGACGATGCGCAGCTTTGCGCCCGGCAATTCAATTGCTGACACCATGCGAGGAAGGAGCGCCAGCGCCAACGCCAGGCCAAGCATCAGATACCGCTCGTGATAAAGGCTTGGGTCGAAGGACGCATTCAGGATGCGCAGCACTGGAAACAGGGCAATATTGACTGCCAGGATGGCGTATCCGAACGGGTTACGTTTGTAAGCTCCATAGACCCCGACAAACAGGATTGCTCCCGCGGCAAGGTCGGCGAGCAGGCCATTGGCGCCGAATGCAATAAATCGACCCGGATTGACAAGATGGGTCGGGGCAAGACCGGTCATCGGCCAGATGAGGATTCGCCAATAGGTCAGCAGCGTGTAGGCCACGCGCTGAAGCCTTGGTATCAACGGCAGAGACATGGTATCGCCAGCGTCGCTGAGCAGGTACCCGAGCGCGTTGTGGCGCAGGACAAGATAGGCGACGCCAGCGCCCAGTATTGCCGCGTAAACCGGCCATTGACGCCGCAGAAGCGTATGCAGTTGTTGCGAAATTCCGGCTCGGATCGGCGCCCGTTCGAGTGCTATCCAGTCGAACAGCACCACGAGCAGAGGAAACGTGATTGCAGCCTCTTTCGTGCAGGCGGCAAGGAAGAAACACGCGAAAACACAGAAGGCGCGCAGCGCGGCCCGCTGAATTGTGGCGTTCGCGAGCAAACCAATCAGCATGAAAAACGTCAGGAGCAGATCGGCCAGGCAAGAAATCCAGGCTACGGGCTCGATCAGTGCCGGGTGCAATCCATATAGCACCATCGCGACGCCGGCGAGCGCATTCGGGTTGCCGGGACTATCGCGATCCGTGGAAATAGCCTTGGCAAATAAGCCGACCAGGAGGGTATTCGTCAAATGCAATCCCAAGGACACCAGATGCATTGCGCCCGGATTGACATCGAAAACCCGCAGTTCGGCCACGAACATTGCAACCGTGAGCGGACGAAAGTAGTTCGTCCAGCCACAAAAACCCGTTGTGGCGAATTGTTTCCAGATCTCTCCATTTCGCAGCCATGCTGCGTCGTGCATGCATATCTGGTCGTCCCAGACAAAATCCGCAGCATGGATGGGCCAATAAACACAGCCGATTAGAGTCAATACGGCCGTGAAGAAAAAAAACTTCTGAGCCGTGTTGTTCATCACTCCTTCTGGGATTGTGACGATGGTCCCTGGCGTCGCAATGTCCTGTCGAATGCACTGCGTGCTGGTTCCCGCAGGTCGGGTGGAAGCAGTTGTAACGAGTAGGTAATCTCCCGGCGCGCCTCTTCCTCTTTCCCTTCCCTGGCAAGCAACAACGCGAGATTCGTCCTTGCCTTAGGATCCATGGGCTTCATGGCTATGGCGTCTCGATACGCTTCTTCCGCTCCTTGCAGATCGCCCTGCATCTCGCGAAGTTTGCCAGTTGCTTGAATGTACAACACTACCATTGCAGGCGGGTTTTCGGCGGCCATCACCTCTTTGGCTTTCGCCAGCGCAGCAGAAACGCGCGCAGTGTCGCCCTCCTCTGCTGCGAGGCTTGCGACATTGATCATGCAGAGGGCACACGGATGGCTTAATGTCATCAAATGGTCGGCGACTTGGTTCGCCAAGTGAATATCATTGTGTAGCATATAAGCGGAGAGCAGATTGCTCATCGCATCCTGCGATCCGGGATTACTCTGTAGAGCCCAAAGCCAGAGTTTTCTGTCTTCTGACCATAGGGGGAGCGTCGCGCGAACGTTCATTGTCGCCAATGCCAGCCACGCTATTGCCACCAACGCCCCGGAGGCAGGAAGTACCCGAGAAAATGAACGGGATGGCGTTACCGAGCCGAGAGTACGCGGCAGCAATACACAACACCAAGCTATGGCTGGCATCGCGTAGCGTTCGTGATAGAGGTCTGGAATGAAATCGATGGGGAAGATACCAAGTACTGGTAATAATGAGACGCTTACAGCGAGTATCAAGCATCCAAGAGGCTTGTGTTTCCACCACTGATAAATTCCAAAAATGAAAATAGTCATTGCCGCGAAATCGGATGCGAAGTTGTTCAGAGTTATCACCGCAAATTGCTGTTTATCAACTATATGCATAGGGCTCAGGCCTACCATCGGCCAGACGATGAGCTGCCAGTAGATGAGGTAGGTATGGCTGACGCTTTGCCAGCGTTGCAGTGAAAATAGCGGCTGTTCTTCATGTGCTTGGACCAAATGACCCATGGCCCAATAGCGCAAGCCGAGGTAGATCAGGCCTGCTACTAAGACGCTCAGGTACACGGCGAATTGCCGACCCCACAGTTCCTTGATTACCCCACGAGGTCCATGGCCTGCCCTGTCAGCACGCAGCCAATCGAACAACACTAATACCAGCGGAAACGAAATGGCTTCCTCCTTCGAATTTGCGGCAAGAAAAAAGCATGCAGCAACCGCGAAGGCGCGCACCGCGGGGTGACGGAGTACGGTGTTGAGTAACAGGCCCAAGATCATCCAGAATGTAACCACTAGATCAAAACGGGATCCGATCCAAGCTACGGGCTCGATCAGGGCGGGATGGAGGCCATAGACGAGCATAACCATCCAGGGAGCGATGAGTGGTGTTTTTGATCTGCTCTCGTGCCGACCGCTCATTGCGTTGGCGAGAAGGCCGACAAGAAGCGTATTAGCCAAATGCCAGCAAAGCGAAATGACGTGCATTGGCCCTGGCCTGACGTCGAAAACGCGAACTTCCCCGGCGAAAAATCCCACGACTAGCGGCCTGAAGTAATTGGTCCATTCGCAGAAGCCGTGGAAAATGAAAGTTGTCCAACTGTCTCCGTGGCGGAGCGCAGCAGCGTCGTTCAGGCATGCCGCGTCGTCCCAGATAAATTCAGCGCTGTGCACTGGCCAGTAGACGAGGAATATCAAAACGAGCACAACCCCTGTCCCAAACAGCGCAAGCAATCTTTTGTTGTTCATCGGTGTTAGTGGTCGGCGGACGTTAATGAGGATGCTGGAAAAAGTGCGAGCGCACGATCTTCAGGTATGCTCGCATTATGGCTTGTGCGGTTCTGGACGGGAACTAAGGGAGTTGCATTCGGGTGGTTCTGAATCGGGATCGATTGACGCGCATCTCTGCTCCGCTGATTTGGGTGCTATTCGGATTTTCCGGATGCGCAGGTCTCATCTACCAGTCTATCTGGGCACAATATCTCGGACTATTCCTGGGTCACGCAGCTTACGCGCAGAGTCTCGTGCTGGCGATTTTCATGGGCGGCATGGCAGTCGGCGCGTGGTGGGCGAGCATACGTGCAATTCGCTGGCGCAACTTGTTACTCGGCTATGCAGCAGTAGAGTTGGTCATCGGGGTCGCCGGCTTAGCGTTTCATCCATCGTTTTTGGCCGTCACGAATTTCGCATACAATTCGGCTTTCCCGGCACTTGGCGGTGGTGCGGCGCAAGTGTTCAAATGGATTTGCGGCGGGTTGCTAATCTTGCCGCAATCCATCCTGCTAGGCGCTACGTTTCCGCTACTGAGCAACGGCCTGATGCGCCGTTTGCGCGCTGGAAATGGTGCGATTCTGAGCGGGCTGTACTTTACGAACAGTATCGGCGCCGCGGCCGGCGCCCTCGTTGCGACGTTCGTATTGTTGCCGGGAGTGGGACTGCCCGGCGCTATGCGCTTTGCCGCGACCCTGAACATTGTCGTCGCGGCAGGGGCCGTTTTGTTGGCACGCAATGACCCGCCGGTTGAATCGGCCAAAAGGGGCGAGGCATTGTTGCGGGGCCCTTCATCCCGTGCCTTGCTGTTATGTGCAGCGTTTATAACTGGCGCGACTTCGTTCGTTTACGAAATCGGCTGGGTGCGCATGCTCTCCCTTGCGCTCGGGTCCACGGTACACGCATTTGAACTGATGCTGGCGGCGTTTGTGGGCGGGCTCGCGTTCGGGGGATTGTGGTTGCGCAGTCGTATCGATGCGTACGCGCAACCAATTCGCATCGCCGGCCGAGTACAAATCCTGATGGGACTCGCCGCGCTTGCGAGTCTTGTACTTTACGATCATTCGTTCGACTGGGTTGCGTGGTTTATGGGGGCCTTGGCGCGATCGAATGAGGGTTATGCCTTGTTCAATGTCGTCACGGCTTCCATCGCCATTGTGATCATGGCGCCAACCGCTTTCTTTGCGGGCATGACGTTGCCGCTCTTCACTCTTGCCTTGCAGCGCGAAGGCGATTCGGAAGCCAGTGTGGGGCGCATTTATGCTGCCAACACGGTCGGCGCGATTGTCGGCGTGTTTGCCGCCGTGCATGTGTTAATACCGAAATTCGGGCTGAAACTCGCCATGTTGAGTGCCGCGGCGGGCGATCTCGCGTTGGGCATAGTGCTGCTGCGGAGTCTGCTTGCGGTCCCACGGATTAGGTCGCTGGCAATCGTCGTCACCGCCGCGATCGCCATGGCCGGCACCATGCTGCTTGCGCGATTCGACCCGGTAGCGATGTCCTCAGGAGTCTATCGCACAGGTGTGGCGCGCTTGACCGAAGGCCGAGTCGTTTTCTATCGCGACGGTAAAACTGCCAGTATCGCGTCCAAAGCTTATGCGGAAGGTACGGTAACAATCTCGACCAATGGCAAACCGGATGCCGGGATACAAGTGTCCCTTGGCCGCAGGCCGTCATCAGACGAAATTACGATGATCATGCTCGCGGCGTTACCGCTGGCAACGCATCCCGACCCGCATACGGCTGCTGTCATCGGTTTCGGTTCCGGACTTTCGACGCACACCCTGTTGGGCGATCCGCGTGTGCAGCGCGTTGATACTGTGGAAATCGAGCCCGCCATGTATGAAGGCGCCAAGGTATTCGGCAAGCGAGTCGCACGTGCTTACGATGATGTGCGATCGCACGTGATTTTTGACGATGCCAAGGCATACTTCGCCGCCAACCAATCGCGCTACGACATCATTGTTTCGGAGCCGTCCAATCCGTGGGTCTCCGGCGTCGCGAGTCTTTTTAGCATCGAATTTTATCGTTTCGTTCCGCGCCACCTAAATCCTCGAGGAGTGTTCGTACAGTGGATGCATCTGTACGAAATTGATGACGAGCTCGTTGCTACGGTCGGGCGTGCGTTGGCGCAATCGTTTGCCGACTTTCGTATTTATCTGGCGAATGATACCGACATGATCATTGTCGCCAAGGCAGACGGCCCGATGGAAGCAGTCAATGACACGGTGTTTCGAGAAGGCGAGTTGCAAACGGAACTCAAGCGTGTCGGTTTGGATTCGCCTGCCGACTTTGCAGTGCGCGAGCTTGGCAACCGGCGCAGCATGTTGCCGTTATTTGACGCCTTGTCGAGCCGAATGAATTCGGATTTCGCCCCGATACTCTCGCTCGAAGCCCCGCGCACGCGCTTCGCCCAGCGCGGAGCGCAGGTGATGACGGCGCTAATAACACCAGACCTGCCGACCCGGGAGGTCCTGGCTGGATTGATGCCGGTCGACCCCGACCGAATTGTCTTGAATCAGGATTATTCACCTGCCGTGCCGGTGCACAATGCTGTACAGATTGGAACAGCGATGCGGGACCGGGCAGTTAGTGCAGTCGCAGCGGACGCGAGTGCTTCGAACGCAGTAAATTATGCGCTGGCTGCTGTAGGCCAGTGCCAAGGGTCTCCAAGCGGAACTGCCGAGGTAGACGCCCTGGCTCAACTTGCGGCACGTACCATCCCATATCTTGACAGTGCTCGGCTGGAGGGTGTCTGGTCGGCACCGCAATGGTTGAAATGTGACACGCAGCCTAAAGTCGTGCGACTTGCGCTCAGTCTGATCGACGCGCTTGCACGTCGCGATTTCGGTGTTTTGGGCGAACAGGCCAAGGTGATGCTGAATGGCTACGGCGAAGTACTTTCACCTGCAGCTCGCGACTGGATTCTGCGCGCAGCCATGCTGGCCGCGATAGCACAGCATGACTACCATGAGGTACGCGACCTCGATATACGGTTTGGCAGGGATATCGCCGCTGCAGCGGCGAGGGCACAACGCGCTTACCTGATCTCCTTTGCCCAATCGCAGCGCAGCCGGGAGCAGTCCGGCGCCGCTAACCCGGATTCGAAGTAAGAAACTATGGCTGCGCTCTCACCACCACCGCTGGCCCCGGCAGCGTGATACGAAAGCAGCTGCCCCCGCCGGCCACAGGTACGTATTCCAGGCCGGCCTGGTTTGCTTCGCACATCTGCCGGGCGAGATAAAGGCCCAAGCCGGTGCCATATTCGTGGGTGGTGAAGAACGGCTCGAACACTTGTGCGGCGACTTTGGCCGGGATGCCTGGGCCGCGATCGACAACTTCGATCAACGGGGGGCCTTTGTCGGTCTGCATGCGCGCCACCACGGATACGCGCGCGGGTTCTCCCGGCAAGCGCCCGTAGCGCAGCGCGTTCTGCACGAGATTCCACACTACTTGTTGCAGCTGCTGCGGATCGGCGAGCGCCTCGACATGGATCGGCTGGGTAACTGCGCGCAGTTGATCCGAGCCCAGGTCGTTCGCGGTCTTGTATTCCTCGACGAAATGCGTGGCCCATACGGAAAGATCGAGACTTTCCGGACGCGAACGTTCGCGCCGCGACAATTGCAGGATGTTCTCGACGATCTCATTCACGCGGCCGCAATGGTTGTTGATGATCTCGACCATGCGCTTATCGGCCTCGGTCAGGTCCTCGGATTCGGCAAGCAATTGCGCGGAATAGCTGATCGCCGCGAGTGGATTGCGTACTTCGTGCGCGATCGAAGCGGACAGCCGTCCCAGCGAGGACAGCGTCAATTCTTCGGCGCGCCGCGATACCAGCGAAGTGTCATCGAGAAAGATCAGTACGTGGCGATCGTCGTTTGACGCGAGCTTCGTGAAACGCGGGATGATTTCGGGTACGCCTTCGGCGAGTGCAACAGCGAGGTTGTCCAGCTTGCCGGTCGAGCGCCAGTGATAAAGCCGCCGCGACAGTTCCGGCGCGACCGTGCCGAGATCACGTTGACCCGGTTTCGGGTTACCCATCAGCGCCCACGCCGACTCGTTCCAGCGGTGCACGCGATTGGCGTCGTCAACGACGAGCACGCCGGTCTTCATGCGCCGGATGATCAGCTCGTTGATCTGCGCGAGATTGGCGAGATCCAGGCCGCGCTGTTCGGCGAGCGCTTCGGTTTCCCGCATCTGCTTGCCGAGCACGAAGCACAGCGTCGCGGTGGCGAAGTAACCCAGGCCATACAGCCCTGCTTCGAGCAGGTTGCGGTCCTCGTGTTCGACGACTCGGCCGTACACGCATTGGCCGAGCACACCGAGCGCGGCCAGCGCGGCGAAGAATCCGCCGAGCCGCGGCGGCAACAGCAAAGCACCCGCGCCGACGTTGACGAGCAGCAGCATTGCGATCGCACTCGGCGGATTGGCCAGCGCGAACATCGCCGTGGTGGTCGCGCAGATGTCGAGCAGCAGCGCGAGTGCGACCTTGAATTGCAGATCGCGCCGCCAACGCTCGGTTTGCAGCAGCGCGTAGCCGGCGAGCACGATGTAAACCATCGCGCAGATTCGGCCGAGCAGCGGGTGATCGAGTCGGATCCAGCCGAGTTCCGGCGGGCTCAGCAACAGCGCGCCGATGATCACCGCCTGGATCACGCGGAACAGGTTGAAGAAATACAGTTCGCGCCGGCTGATGTCACTCAGCATGGGCGCCGGTCGCGTGCGGATGTCGATGGCGCTGGCCGCGGCGTCTTGCATGGATATCAGAGTATAGCAACGAGCGACGAAGTAGCCGCCACTTTTTTTCTTCGCCGCCATTGTTCACAATACGCGCCCCACCGGCTGCGCTCCCGGCGCGGCTCTTCTCGCACTGCACAGGCATACGCATGAACTTTCATGAATACCAGGCCAAGCAATTGTTTGCCGATTACGGCATTCCGGTGCCGGCCGGCAGGATAGCCGGCACGCCCGAGGCCGCGGCCGAAGCCGCGCGCGCGCTTGGCGGCGACGAATGGGTGGTGAAGGCGCAGATCCACGCCGGTGGTCGCGGCAAGGCCGGCGGCGTCAAGCTCGTGAAATCGGCCGACGAAGCGAAAGCTGCCGCAGCGAAGATGCTCGGCACGCAGATGGCGACCTATCAGTCCGGCGGGCGCGCGCTGCCGGTGAACGTCGTGCTGATCTGCGAGGCGACCGAGATCGCCAAGGAATTGTATCTTTCTATACTTGTGGACAGAGCGACGAAGGCGGTCGCGTTTATCGCCTCGGCGCGCGGCGGCGTGGATATCGAACAGGTCGCGCGCGAAAACCCGGAAGACATCCACACGCTCGAAGTGAAGTTCGTCGAAGGCCTGCAGCCGTACCAGTGCCGCAAGCTCGCGTTCGCGATGGGGCTCAATGCCAAGCAGGCTACGCAGCTCACCAAAATCATGCTCGGCCTGTACCGGCTGTTCAACGACAAGGACCTGTCGCTGGTGGAGTTGAATCCCCTGGCGATTGTGAAGTCCGGCGATCTGGCTGCGCTGGACGGCAAGGTCAACTCTGACGACAACGCCGAGTTCCGTCATGCCGATCTCGCTGCCATGCGCGACGAGTCGCAGGAAGACCATGCCGAAGCGGCGGCAGCCAGGCACAACCTCAACTATGTAACGATGGACGGCAACATCGGCTGCATGGTCAACGGCGCAGGCCTCGCCATGGCAACGATGGATGTGATCAAGCTCGCTGGCGGCGAGCCGGCGAACTTCCTCGATGTCGGCGGCGGCGCGACGAAAGAGCGCGTCACGGAGGCGTTCAAGCTGATCCTCTCGTCCGACAAGGTGCGCTGCATCCTGGTCAACATCTTCGGCGGCATCGTGCGTTGCGATCTGATCGCCGAGGGCATCATCGCTGCGGTGAAGGAAGTGGGCCTGACGATTCCGGTCGTCGTGCGCTTGGAAGGCACGAATGTGGAGAAGGGTCGCGAGATGCTCGCCAATTCCGGCTTGAAGATCACGCCGGCACTGGATCTGAACGACGCGGCGCACAAAGCCGTCGCCGCGGCGAAATAAGGAATACCGATGAGTGTATTGGTCAACAAATCCACCAAAGTCATTACCCAGGGCTTTACCGGCCAGCAGGGTACCTTCCACTCCGAACAGGCGCTGGAATACGGCACCAGGCTTGTCGGTGGCGTTACGCCCGGCAAAGGCGGCTCGCTGCATATCGGCTTGCCGGTATTCAATACCGTCCAAGACGCAGTGGACGAAACCGGTGCCGACGCCTCGATGATCTTCGTGCCGCCACCGTTCGCGGCCGACGCAATCCTCGAAGCCGCCGATGCCGGCATCCGCGTGATCGTTACGATCACCGAAGGTATTCCGGTGCTCGACATGCTGCGCGTCAAGAATGCGCTGAAAAGCTATCCCGATACCGTCCTGATCGGCCCGAATTGCCCGGGCATCATTACCCCGGGCGAATGCAAGATCGGCATCATGCCAGGCCACATCCATAAACCGGGCAAGATCGGCATCGTCTCGCGCTCGGGCACGCTCACGTACGAAGCGGTGTTCCAGACCACCAACGTGGGTTTGGGCCAAAGCACCGTCATCGGCATTGGCGGCGATCCGATCAATGGCCTGAACTTCATCGACTGCCTGACCTTGTTCCAGGACGATGCGCAGACCGAAGGCATTATCATGGTCGGCGAAATCGGCGGCAGTGCCGAAGAAGATGCGGCCGAATTCATCACCGAATACGTGACCAAG
>Ga0207680_10000557_pt1 | contig 17683 bp, 22 predicted proteins | sample KBSS23metaG_FD_184321 | JGI IMG/M metagenome (GOLD analysis project Ga0207680, IMG submission 184321) | Switchgrass rhizosphere microbial communities from Kellogg Biological Station, Michigan, USA - KBS S2-3 metaG (SPAdes) (version 2) | ecosystem: Host-associated > Plants > Roots > Rhizosphere...
AGCCGCCAGGTCCGTGGCCGCCACGCCAGCCTCGATCGCCATTGTCATTCCGAGGCGGGCCGTCGGAACGATAATCCGCATGGCGTATCGGGCTGCAGGCTACAGAACCGGTTCCCTCGCGATCCATCATCTGGAAGCGGGCGCGCTGCGGCGCGGTGAATTCGTCAAGCGTCAGCTTACCGTCGCCGTTCCAATCGGCGCGATGGAACATGTCGGCGGTATGTTTCTGGAAGTCGCCTTGATGGATGGCCATGAACTGGTCTTCAGTCATGGCGCCGGTGCCGTGCGTGATCGCCGCGAAGCGGGTGCCCAGCACGCTGTTGTATTCGGCCTTGGCGACCCTGCCGTCCTTGTTGGTGTCATATTCCAAGAGCATCCGGTCGGCGAGGCGGCTGCGATGTACCAAACCCGTCATGGGCCCATCCGGCGGCGGTGGACCATCCATGTGCGCCATAGCCAATCCCGATCCGCCAATCAGAACGGCGGCGCACAGCAGAAGGGCAATCTTGGTGTTCTTGGAAAGGGGCATGGGCTGTCTCCTCAGGCAGGTGACGCAGGTATTCCATTTGTTCTTGTTGGAACTCTGTCAGAACAAAAGGGGATCGTCGCAAATTGTACCGTCAACATTCGCGCTGCAACTTTGCCATACCGCCGTTTGCGCCAGCGGGGCGGGCAGACCAAATTAGCTTCATGATCAAGGAAGAGACCAAACCGCACGTCCTCCTCGTGGAGGACGCCCGCGACATCCGCGAGCCGTTGGCGCGCTATCTGCGCGAGCAGGGTTACCGCGCCACCACCGCGGCCGACGCGAATGCGGCGCGCAAGGTGATGAAAGGCTCCGCCATCGACCTCGTCGTGCTGGACATCATGATGCCGGGCGAGGATGGGCTAAGCCTCTGCCGTTCCATCCGCGAAACCTCGCAGATACCGGTCATACTTTTGACCGCGCGCGGAGAGGAGGTCGACCGGATTATCGGGCTCGAAATGGGCGCCGACGACTACATCGCCAAGCCCTTCAGTCCGCGCGAGTTGATCGCACGCATCGCCGCGGTGCTGCGCCGGACGCAAGCACTGCCTCCTCGTCAAAAGCCGCCGGCCGCGGAGCGCATCCGGTTCGGCGACTGGATCCTCGACACCGGCCAACGCGAGCTGATCGGAACCGATGGCGTGGCGCTGCCGCTTTCCTCCGGTGAATTCCGGCTGCTCACCGCACTCCTGGAGCGGCCGAAGATCGCTCTTACCCGCAATCAGCTTCTCGATCTCACAAAAGGCCGCGACGCGGACCTGTTTGACCGCTCGATCGACAATCACGTTAGCCGCCTTCGCAAAAAGATCGAGCCGGATCCGAAGAACCCGCGCTACATCAAGACTGTGTGGGGTGGGGGATACATCTTCGCCATGGATCCGGAACAGCAATGAAGAAATTCTGGCCGCGAACATTGGGCGTCCAGCTGATCGTTGTCACGGCTGCGGCGGTGTTGGCGTCGAACCTCGCAGTCGCGATGTACTTTCAACTCGGCAATGAGCGTCTGAACGAGGCCAATCTGAACGAACGCGCAATCGATCGCGCAGCCGCCACATCGACGGTTCTCGCCGCCGTGCCGGCACGCGCCCGCGACGATGCCGCGCAGAGCATGAACACCGCCGTTTGGACATTTCGATTGGTGCATGGAAAGCCGATCGCACCGCCGATGACCGACGAGGAGCAGAAGCTGGCGACCCGCCTGCGCAACGCACTTCCGGACGAGAAGGCGAGCCAGCCCGTCTCGGCGAAGATTCTCTACAACGTCATGCAGCCCGCTGGAGCCCGCACGAATCCACGCCGCGTGCCGGTAACGGCGGTGCAGTTCACGCTACCGGTCGTCCGCGGGACGGTGCTCATAGCGACTTACTACCGGCCACCGGCGCCGGCATGGCCCGCCGAGGTCACCATCGCGGCTCTTGTGGCCATCATTATCGCGTCGGCCGCAGCGGCTTACATCGCACGGCGCGTCGCGCGACCGCTGTCGGCGCTCGAGCATGCCGCGGCCATCGCTGCGCGCGGCGGCACGCCGCCGCCGGTGCCGGAGGAAGGCCCTGATGATGTACGCAACGCCGCCAAGGCTTTCAACGAGATGACGGCCCGCGTTACACGAACACTCGACAGCCAGCGTCAGTTGCTCTCTGCCGTTGGTCACGATTTGCGCACGCCGTTGACTGCGATGCGGATCAATCTGGAATTCATCGAGGACAGGGATCTACGCGAGCGATTGGGCGAGAACCTGAATGAGTTGCAGGCGCTGACTGAGTCCGTGCTCTCGGCGGCGCGTGGTGCGGGTGGCGAGTCCAAGCGCAACATCGATCTGTCGGCGCTGGTCGAAAGCCTGTGTGCCGATCTCGACGATCTTGGCGAACCGGTCACGTGGCATGCACACAAGGCGGCACCGCTCAAGTGCCGGCCGGACGAAATCCGCCGCGCGGTGCGCAATCTGGTGGAGAATGCGGTCGCCTATGGCCGCCGCGCCGAGGTGCAGATCCAGGACTCGCCGGCGGCGTATGAGATTATCGTCGAAGACGAAGGGCCCGGGATTCCGCCAGAGGAGCAGGGTCGCGTGTTCGAGCCGTTTGTTCGGTTGGAGTCCTCGCGCAACTCTGAAACCGGCGGCACAGGCCTTGGGTTGACGCTGGTCAAGGCGATTGCGCAGGGTCACGGTGGTGGTGTGACGCTCGAGAACCGTGAGGAAGGTGGCCTTCGCGCGCGCCTGACGCTCCCGCGCGAAGATATCACTGCGATCGCCGCGCAGTAATCAGGACGGCGTCTTCGCCTTCGTGCCGCGCAACACCAATGTCATTTCCGCCAGGATCGACACGGCGATCTCCGCTGGCGAGCGCGCGCCGATGTCGAGACCGACCGGGCCATGCATGCGCGCGAGCACATTGTCGCTGAAGCCTTCGCGCTTCAGGCGCGCATGCCGCGCGGCCTGGGTTTTCCGTGAGCCCAGCGTGCCGATGTAGAAGCAGTCGGATTTGAGCGCAGTGATAAGCCCTGGATCGTCGATTTTGGGATCGTGACTGAGGAACACAATGGCGCTGCGCCTGCCAAGGGGATGTCTCGCCAATGCCTCATCGGGATAGTCATGGCTGATGCCGACGCCGGGAAAGCGGGTGGCGGTGGCGAACGCGGTGCGCGGGTCGATAATCCGCACGCTGTAACCCGCTTCCTGGGCCATTCGCACCAGAGGTTGGGCGATATGCACCGCACCAACGATGACGAGATCGAGCGGGGGATTGAATACCGACAGGAACCAGTTGCGTCCTTCTATCATCGCGAGTCCAGACATGTCCGCCCGCGCAGCAGCGGCAGCAGCCTCGGCGAGTGGCGACACACCGGCCCCGGGTTCGATCAAGATGTCTTTCCCGGTCGCAAGATCAATCGCGCGTACGATGGCGCGGCCGGTGCGCCGCGCCTCACTGAGTGCTTGAAGTGTTTCGACGTTCACGCGCCACCTACCGGGCTCAATGCACCGGTTCGACGAAAATCTCTATCCTGCCGCCGCAAGCGAGGCCGACCGACCATGCCGTCTCGTCGCTCACGCCGAATTCGAGTGTGCGGACCTTGCCATCGCCCATTGCGGCAACGGCTTCCTCGATTACCGCGCCTTCGATGCAGCCGCCGGAGACCGAGCCAACGAAAGCACCGTCATCGCGCACCGCGATCTGGCTGCCGGCCTGGCGCGGCGCCGAACCCCAAGTCTTTACGACGGTGCCGAGCGCGACCTTGCGTCCGTCCCGTACCCATTGCGACGCGGTGTCGAGGACGTCGACATCGGCATTCATGCCGCTTCCGCCACCGCGCGTTTTGCCATGACTGTCACCAGATGCGCCCGGTACTGCGCCGAACCGTGGATGTCTGAATTCATGCCATCGGCGCCGACCTTGATATTTGCAACGGCGTCTGCCGTGAAATTCTTTGCGAGCGCCGCTTCCATCTCCGGCACGCGAAACACACAGGGTGCCGCGCCGGTCACGGCGACGCGTGCGCTGCCCTTCGTACGGGCCGCGAACACGCCCACCATTGCGTAGCGCGACGCGGGGTTGGCGAATTTCTTGTAGGCCGCCTTCTCGGGGATCGGGAAAGATATTTCCGTGACGATTTCGTTCTCGTCCAGCGCGGTTGAGAACATGCCGGTGAAGAAGTCGTCTGCCGCGATCGAGCGCTTGTTCGTCTTGATCGTCGCTCCGAGTGCGAGGACGGCAGAGGGATAATCCGCTGCCGGGTCGTTGTTCGCGACCGAGCCGCCAATCGTGCCCTTATAGCGCACCGCGGGGTCGCCGATGATGGAGGCGAGATGGGCGAGGGCAGGAATGGCTTTCGCCACATCAGCCGATGTGGCGACGGCCCAATGCGTCGTTGCCGCACCAATGGCGACAGCGCCGTTCGCGACGCGGATGTAGTCGAGTTCTTTGATACCGGAAATGTCGATCAGCTCGGGTGGATTGGCGAGGCGCATCTTCATCGCGGCAATCAGGGTCTGTCCGCCGGATAGTAGCTTGGACTCGGGCGCGGCCTTCAGCATGGCTTCCGCCTCGGCCACCGACTTCGCGCGGCGATAGGTGAAGGGGTAGGTGATCATGCCGCCTTCTCCGCGCTTCCCGCGATGCGCTTGGATGCATCCTCGATTGCCGACACGATGTTCACATAGCCGGTGCAACGGCAGATGTTGCCTTCGAGTTCATGACGGATGGTCGCGCGATCCATGACGCCCTTGCGACGGATCATGTCGACTGCGGTCATGATCATGCCCGGCGTGCAGAATCCGCATTGGAGTCCATGGTTGTCGCGGAATGCCTCCTGTACCGGATGCAGCTTACCGTCCTTGGCGAGGCCTTCGATGGTCGTGACTTGAGCACCTTGCGCCTGCACGGCGAACATGGTGCACGATTTCACCGCCTTGCCATCGATATGCACGACGCAGGCGCCGCACTGCGAAGTGTCGCAGCCGATATGCGTACCCGTGAGCCGCATGTTTTCGCGCAAGAAGTAAACGAGCAAGGTGCGATCCTCGACATCCAGCGAGACCGGCTTCTCGTTCACCGTCATCGACACAACGGTCATGCAAATCCCCGAAATGAATAGCGAAACCCAAGTCTCGGACTACCTGCAACCCGCGTCAAGCGCGCTATAGTCCAGCTGATTTGAGGGAGATTTTCGCCATGCCGTTTGTGATCGCGCATATTGCCCGCGGCCGCCCGATAGAGAAGCGCCGGCGCCTTGCCACGGCGATCACCAACGCTGTGTCGGATATCTTCGAACTCGATCCTAGTCAGACGCAGGTGCTGATCCAGGAGCACGATCGCGACTCCTGGGCGATCGGCGGCGAACTTCTCAGTGAGCGCGTCACCATGAAGAAGACCGATGACATTCCCGATCTCGATTCGTTGTTCCGGAAGCTGCCCGAGAAGGCGGAGCCGAATCCCGCCGCGAAGGCGTCAGCTAAGAGCGGAGCCCAAAAGCCAAAAGCAAAACCGCGATCACGGCGATAAGTCCCCCCACCCACACCATCGGCGAAAGTCCGGTGCGCACCATCGGCGCATCCGGCGCAGCGGCGACGACTTCGGCGATTGCATGAGGCTCCCCGGTCGCGCCGGGGGCGGCTAGCGGCGTTCTGGTGGCCATCACCTCCTCAGTTGTCGGATCGGGCGGTAGATTGGGCGTGGTTTGCGGTGCAACAGTGGCGCTGAAGCGCTTGAAAAAGTCGTCCGCGATCTGTCGCGCCGCGCCGTCGACAAGGCGTTGACCGATCTGCGCCAGCTTGCCGCCGACCGTCGCTTTCGCAACGTAAGTCAGCACCGTGCCGTCACCGTCCGGCGTCAAGTTGACATCCGCGCCACCCTTGGCGAAACCGGCGACGCCGCCCTGTCCCTCCCCGGAAAGCTTCACGCTATGCGGTGGATTCTGGCCGGTGAGAGCAACCTTGCCTTTGAAGGTGGCACTGACGGGACCGATCTTGATCTTGGCGGTCGCGATGAACTCGGTTGGGCCGGAACGCTCCAGCGCTTCGCAACCCGGTATGCAGGCCTTCAGGACTGCCGGGTCGAGCATGGCGTCCCAGACCTTTTGGGGCGGCGCGGCGATGACGTAGCGCCCTGTGAAATCCATGCCATTCTCCTGCGGGTTGCCAAGCGCAACGCTGTGTTCCCTTATACGTATCCCCCTAACTGGGGGGTAGTCGCCAAACCGGCCCGCATGACAGGCTTCGGTTGTACGCGGAGCGTAACACCCGCGTTGTGATCAGGGGCATAGTATGGGTTTGGCAACGGCGATCGGCGCACCGGACGGCCCGCCACTCGAAGTGGTCGGGCAGATCAAGTGGTTCGACCTGCACAAGGGCTACGGTTTCATCACGCCGTTGAGCGGCCTCAGCGGCGACATCCTTCTCCACCAGACCTGTGTGCGGCAATCAGGGTTCCGGGCGGCTTACGAGGGCGCGCGTGTCGTCTGCGAAGCGGTGCAAGGTCCTCGCGGTTTCCAGGCGCTGCGGTTGCTCTCGCTGGATAATTCCACGGCGCAGGCGGTCCCGCCGCCGAGCGACAAGCCGCTGCGCTACACCGCTGAGCCGCATGGCGAGGCGTTCGATGCCACGGTGAAGTGGTTCAACCGCGGCAAGGGGTATGGCTTCGTTTCCCGCGGAGCCAACACGCCAGACGTTTTTGTCCACATGGAGACGTTACGCCGGTACGGTATTCGCGAGCTGCGCCAGGGTCAGCGCGTGCGGGTTCGCACCGGCGAAGGGCCAAAGGGCGAGCTTGCAGCCGAGGTCACGCTCATCGATCCTTAGGGTCGAAGCTCAAACAAAGAGTTCCCATGACTGATGTCGCGGCGCGTTTCCGCGAATTCAAGGCCGAGGCGCCGCACTGGGCCGCGCTGTTGGCCCAAGTCCCCGCCCGCCACATCCTGCGTCACGACACCGCGCATCCGGCTTTTCACGGCTGCATCGACTGGCATTCGGCCTGCCACGCGGCATGGGCTTTGATCGCCTACGAGGGGCTGACCGGCGACGCGCAGTACGGCAGAGTCGTTGATAGCGTGTTGATGCCGAACAAGCTTGCGCTGGAGGCGGCCGATCTCGCCGCGCGGCCGCAGTTCGAGATGCCGTACGGCCGCGCATGGTTCCTGCGGTTGGCGCTGGAAGACCGCCTTGTCACAGGCTCGACGCGATTGACATTCTTTGCCCGCGACGTCGCGGCGTCGCTTACCGCGAACTACCGCAATCGGTTGAGCGATCCGTTTGCCCGCGAATATGCGAATCCGAGTTGGGCGCTGATCAACTTGCTGGACTATGCCGAAGTGGAGAATCGCGCGGACTTGACGGAGATCGTGCGCGATGCGGCACAACGGCTGGCGCCGTCAATGGATCGCTTGCCCTCCGAGGCTGACGAGGACACCTGGCCCGACTTCATGGCGGTGACGCCCATGTTCTGCGAACTGCTGGTGCGTGCGAGCGCGGTCGAACCAGCGGCGGTGATGGATAAAGTCGGCACGCGTCTCAAGGCGCTCAGGCCGATTACGGAACCACGCAAGGCGCATCACTATGCGCTCAACTTTAGCCGGGGCTGGGCGCTTCTCGCGCTCGCGAAGGCGGCAGGCGACGACACGCTGCTGGGATCTGCGCTTGACCATATCAAGATGAATCTCGCCCACCCCAGCTGGTGGCGGGGCGATTACCGGGCTGTTTCCCACTGGGTCCCCCAATTCGGCCTCTTTGCACTTCAGCGCGCGATGCGGCAGGATTTCCCAAAATAAAAACGTCATATGCTTGGGGACTCGGAAATGCGACAGGCGGCCGTTGGGCTGATTGCATCACTATTCCTTGCATCATGCGCGTCGATTGACGCGCCGCAGGCGATGTTGCCGACCGAGATGATCTCGATCGACACGTCGGCCGGCGCGCACGCATTGCAGGTCGAGATCGCTGCCGACCGCGAGAGCCAGGCGCGGGGGCTGATGTATCGGCGCCAAATGGAGCCCAATGCCGGCATGTTGTTCGACCTGCACCAGAGCGCGCCGATCAGCTTTTGGATGAAGAACACCTACCTGCCGCTCGACATGGTGTTCATCCGCGCCGACGGCACGGTGTCGTCGGTCGAACCAAACGCCATTCCGCTGTCGACGGCCTCGATCCCCTCCCAGGAGCCCGTCCGGGCCGTCCTGGAACTAAACGGGGGGCGTGCCCGCCAGCTTGGTATCAAGCCCGGCGACCATGTGCATTCGGCGATATTCAACAACCAAGCCGCCGCTGCGGCCCGGCCCGGCAGCCTGACCGCCGCGCGCTGAAACTTGCCCCAAAGGGGCGATTCCGTTATTCCCCGCCCGTCCGGTTCGGGGCGTAGCTCAGCCTGGTAGAGCATTAGCTTTGGGAGCTAAGGGTCGCGAGTTCGAATCCCGCCGCCCCGACCACCGGCCGCGATTTTGAGGGACGAGTTCGCCATGCGTGCGCGCATTTATCAGCCAGCCCGAAACGCCATGCAGTCGGGAAAGGCCCGCACCCATAGCTGGGTGCTGGAGTACGAGCCGGAGAGTCAAAAGGCGCCCGATCCGCTGATGGGCTGGACGTCGTCGCGCGACATGCGCCAGCAGATCTCGATGGAGTTCGAGAACCTCGACGAGGCGAAGGCCTACGCGGAGAAGAACGGCATTCCGTTCCAGGTGTTCGAGCCGCACAAGCCGGCGCCAAAGGCGAAGAGCTACAGCGACAATTTCAGAGTTGACCGCAAGGTCCCTTGGTCGCACTGACCCCGGGGCGTGGCAGGAAATCGCCAAGCTGAATCGTGCTAAGAACGGGTGCGGTCAGGACCCGTAGCTCAGTTGGATAGAGCAGCTGCCTTCTAAGCAGCAGGTCGCAGGTTCGAATCCTGCCGGGTTCGCCAGCTTTACTGGTGCTGTCGTATCCAGGCGAGGCATTCGGATTTCGAGCCACTAAAGCCGGCTTCCTCCCAGCCGAGCGCAAGCTCCCGGCCTTCTGGCCAGATGCTGTAGCGGCCCTCGTGGTTCTTCACCACGATGAAGGTGGTCTCGTCCTCGCGGTCATCGGCGGCGATGCGCGTGTATTCGGACGGATGTGACGCCGCAGGCGCTGCGGTCAACAACAAGCCCAGCGCGGCGACTGCCAAAACAACGCGCATGCAAAAATCCCCCTGATGCGGCCAAATCGACGTGGCCGGAATGGGGTCATCTTGATCCCAGATTGAGGCGCTCGCCAAGGGCATATCCTGATGTACCGTGCGACGGAGGTTGGAATGACGGTCACCGCAGGACGGTTTACCCGCATCTATGATCCGTCGCCCAGCGCGTCGGAGCGCTGGTACATCAACGATCACACGATCATCCAGGACGCGGTGGGGCTGTGGCACATGATCGGCATCACGCATGCCGAGCCTGCCAATCCGTTCGATGAGAAATTCTTCGCGCACGCCACGGCTCCCGACCCGTCCGGGCCGTGGATGCGGCAGGCACCGGTGCTGCCCTACGCGGCGGGTCAGGGCGAAGCGCATGTCTGGGCGCCGCACGCGATCCGGGATGAAGAACGCTACTACGTCTACTATTGCGGCGGCGGACAGACCGCGCGGTCGTATCGCATCCAGCTCGCGATCAGCGACGATCTTTTCCACTTCACGCGTCATCCGGCGAACCCGATGATGATCGACGGCTACGAAGCGCGCGATCCGATGGTGTTCCACTCCGATGGCCTCTGGCGCATGGTTTATACCGCGAACGAGACACCGGCCGGCGGTCATCACACGGTCGCGATGGTCGAGAGTTCCGACCTTGTGCGGTGGTCGAACAAGCGCGAGGTCTTCCGCAGTTCCGTGCAAGGCACCGGTGGCGGGCCGACCGAGTCGCCGTTCGTCGTGGCACGCAACGGCAAGTTCTATCTGTTTGTCTGTACCAACACGCCCTACCTCGATACTGCGGTATATGTCGCTGACACGCCGTTTCATTGGCGGGAAGAAGACCGCGTCGGACAGATTCGCGCGCATGCGGCTGAGATCGTCCACGCACCGGACGGCCGCTGGCTGATCACAAGCTGCGGCTGGGGCACCGGCGGTCTGTACCTGTCGGAACTAAACTGGGGCGACTGACGAGAGTCTTAAATTTTCTCGCGTGTGATGGGAAACAAGTTTCGTTCCCGCCGTTCCAATCCTGAGTAGCCAGTGTGGAGCAAGTCGTGACGCGGCTCGGCAAAGTCCTGATAGCTAGTGCAACCTTCACCCTGCTCATGCCGGCCGCGGTTGGCGCCATAATGCCAAATGGCCCCGCCGAGATTGCCGACGAGGCACAGGTTCGGGTAGTGCCTTCTAAGCCGCAGCTTGGAACTCTGGGGCGCGCCAGCGCGGTTGCTTGGCTCAGCGCCGGTCACGTGTCCGCGGTTCCCTGAAGGCACCGACCGGAGTCAACGGCCTTCGAACTTTGGCTCGCGCTTGGCGAAAAAAGCCGAAGAGCCTTCACGCACGTCCTGCGCCGGATTGGCGATCATCACGGAGAGCGCGGCATCGTCGAGCGAATTCTCCAGCGACGAATCCAGACCTTTGCGCATCATGTTCTTGGCGAGGCGAACGGCCAGCGGTGCGCGTTTCGCGATCTCGCGGGCGAATGCGAGTGAGCGCTCCTTCAGTTGCGCGGCTGGCACTACCTCGGTGACGAGACCGAGCTTCTCCGCTTCCGCCGCCGAATAGACCTCGTGCAGCAATGACATCTTCAAGGCCTTGTCCAGGCCCATAAAGCGCGGAAAGAACCACGCGCCGCCTTCGTCCGGCAGGAGCGCGAACTTGCCCGACGTGTCGCCGAGCTTCGCGGTGTCGGCGGCGATGCGGAAGTCGCACGCCAACGCCAAGGTCAATCCGCCGGCAACGGCGGGCCCGTTGATCGCCGCGACGACCGGCTTGTCCATGCGATGCAGGAATGCGATTACGCGGTGCATGCCGACACGCATTTCCATGCCATGGCCGATCTGCTTCTGTCGAAAATGTGGGGAAGGGATTTCGCCAGGACGCGGCTCACCGCTGACGTCGCCGCCGGCGCAGAAGCCGCGTCCGGCTCCGGTCAGGATCAGGCAGCGCAGGTTGTCGTTGTCGAGGTATTTGTGCAGGGCGTCCACGACCTCGTCGCACAGCGGGTTGGTGTAGGCGTTCATATGATCGGGTCGGTTCAGCGTGATCTGCGCGATCGCAGGCTCGACGGTCTCGAACAGGATGGTGCGATAGGTCATGCGTTCCTCCGGATATCTTTGCGGTATCGGATCACGCTGCCGATGTATGCTCAAGTGAGCCGGGGAGGGCGCATGTCAGTCTCGAAGACGAAGATGCTGGAGTTGGTGAAGGGCTTCTGCGCGGCGGAGGTCGACGCGGCGCTGAAGGAAAACTTCAAGCTCAGGGATGTCCGCGACGAGCGCGGCCGCAACTGGTTGCATGTCTGTTGTGGCCAAAAGGTCAAGAAAGGCCAGGAGAAGGAGAGTATCAAGACGGCCGAGGTGCTGCTGAAGCATGGCTTCGATCCGAGTATGGTCGCCTTCACCGAAGGTAAGTGGAAGGCCGTGCCGGTGTGGTTCGCCATCGGCAGGGGCGAGAATCTGGCGCTGGCAGAGTGGCTTATGAAGCGTGGCGGCGATCCGAACCATTCGCTGTGGGCTGCGAGCTTTCGCAACGATCTCGCCGCGATCCGCCTGCTTGTGAAGTACGGCGCCGATCTCGAACAGGTGGCGGAGGACTCCACGCCATTCATGGGCGCGGTCGGCTACAGCAAGTTTCTGGCGGCTGAGGAATTGCTGAAGCTTGGCGCCAATCCCGATGCTGTGAATAGCAAGGGGCTGACCGCGTTGCATATGATGCTGAAGAAGGGCAGTGACACGAAACACATCGCGATGGTGGTGCGCCATGGCGCACGCGGCGACATCAGGGACAAAGCTGGCGTTACGGCCATCGACATTCTGCGCCGCAAGCGCGATCCCGCACTGCGGAAACTCGCCGAGGCGCTTGCGGCAAGGGCTTGAAGCCGCCCGCCGCCGTGGGATGATGCGGCCAGGCAGAACAGGGAGGACGCCATGGCCTACGAGACAATCCTCTACGAAGTGAAGGACCGCATCGGCACCATCACGCTGAACCGGCCCGACCGGCTCAACGCGTATAACGACAAGATGGCCTCCGACATCCGCAAGGCGATGGCGGAAGCGGCAAACGATACGAATGTGCGCGTTGTCATTCTGACCGGCGCGGGCCGTGGCTTCTGCGCCGGCGCCGACATGCAGGTGTTGCAGGCAGTGCCAACGGACGGGACGCCCCGCGCTGCGTCTTCCGCGCGGGGCGACATCGGCGGCTCCTTCGAGAGCAGCTATGGCCCGAACCTGGATGCCGAGTTCGCGGACATGACCCGCTTTGCCTATTTCATGCGGACCAAAAAGCCGATCATCGCGGCGATCAACGGGCCGTGCGCGGGCATCGGCCTGATCATGACGCTGTATGCGGACTTGCGGTTCGTGTCGGACAAGGCCGTGCTCACGACGTCGTTCGCACAGCGCGGCTTGATCGCGGAGCACGGCATCGCCTGGTTGTTGCCGCGCCTGATCGGTCCTGCGCATGCGCTGGACGTGCTGCTGTCGGCGCGAAAATTCTCGCCGCACGAGGCGAAGGAGATGGGGCTGGTGAACAAGGTGTTCGCCGCCGACACGTTCATGGACAATGTGCACGCATACGCTCGTCTGCTGGCCGATACCGTCAGCCCGCGCTCGATGGCGGTGATGAAGGCCCAGATCTGGAAATCGCTCTTCCAGGACTTCGGTGAGGCGCTGGAGGCGGCCGATGCCGAGATGCCGCCGAGCTTCGTCTGGCCGGACTTCAAGGAAGGCGTCAGCCACTTCCTCGAGAAACGCGCCCCCAAGTTCGCGGACATCTAGGCGGCCACGATTGCAAGCGTAATGGGGTGGGGCTACAAGCCCCGCCTTCCTTTTCAGGCGTTCCCATGGCGATTGTCGGCGGCAAGTGGTCCAACTGGTCCGGTGGCGTGGTGTGCAAGCCGCGCGCGATCGTCCGCCCCAAGGATGAGCTGGAGCTGGCCGCCGCGGTTCGTACCGGCGCCGCGCCGGTGCGCACGCCGGGCACCGGTCATTCCTTCACGCCGCTGAACGCGACGGATGGCACGATCATCGACCTGTCCGCTTTCACGGGCCTGACGGGTTTCGATCACGACAAGCAGATCGCGACCTTCGCTGCCGCGACGCCGCTGTGGGAGATCGGGTCGCTGATCCATCCGCTGGGCTTCGCGCTCAAGAACATGGGCGACATCGACCGCCAGACCATCGCCGGCGTTGTCGGTACCGGCACGCACGGCACCGGGCCGACGCTGGGCAGTTTCTCATCGGAGGTTGCCGCGTTCCGCCTGCTGCTTGCCAGCGGCGAAATCATCCATTGCTCGCCGACCGAGAACGCCGAGATTTACGCCGCCGGGCGCTGCTCGATGGGTTCGCTGGGCGTGATGGTCGACATCTGCATGCATGTGCGGCCGGTCTACAAGTTGTCGGAAAAGAACTTCCTGCTCCCGATCGACGAGTTGTGGGGCAAGCTCGACGACTTGGTGAACAGCAATCGCCATTTCGAGTTCTTCTGGTTTCCCTATTCCGACGTCGCGGTGTGCAAGACGCTGAACGAGACGGATGCGGCAGCGCCCGAGCCGCGCTCTGCCGGGTACATGCAGAAGCGGGGCGACAAGCGCGCCGCGGACGCCAACATGTTCGAATGGATCAATGAGGTGCTGCCCTATGCGCCGTTTCTGCTGCGCGCGGCGCACCGGCTCTTCTCTGGCGGGATGAGCGCAGGCGACCGTGTGCGCTGGAGCCACGAGATTCTGCCTAGCCCGCGCACCACGCGCTTTAACGAAATGGAATATGCGGTGCCCTATGAGAAGGGGCCGGAAACCATCCGCGAGGTGGTGCGCGAGATCCGCAAGCGCAAAATCAATACCGGCTTTCCGATCGAGTACCGCAGCGTAGCGGCCGACGATGTCTGGATAAGCCCATTCTACCAGCGCAAGTCGGCCACCATCGCGGTGCATCAGTATCACCGGGTCGACACGGCGAAGCTGTTCGACATGTGCGAAGGTATTTTCCGTGGCGTCGAAGGTCGCCCGCATTGGGGCAAGCGCCACACCCGGACCCGGGACGAGTTCGCCCGGCTTTACCCGAAATTCGAGGACTTCCGGCAGCTCCGCCAAACGCTGGACCCCGGCAGGAAGTTCTTGAATTCCCACCTGAAGACCATATTTGAAGGGTGAGGCGGCAAGGACGCCTTTCGATGCGCAAGGTCGTGGTTTTCGCCCTGTGTGCGGCGCTCGGTGCGCTGCTGCTGATGTACGTCTCCGAATCGGATTGGCGGATGGCGGCGCTGATGGGCGTGGCGCTGGGTCTCTCGACGGCGCTGTTCATCTATGTCTACCCGACCGACGTCGCGCCGCCGGCGGACCAGCGTTTCGAGAAGGCGATGCGGCTGAAGGCCGACAAGCGCGAGCCCAAGACGGACTTCAGGGCTTCGGCTCGGTATTAGCCTTGCGGAAGAAACAGGTCGGCGCGCCGGTGTGGCAGGCGGGACCGATCTGATCGACCTTGAACAGCAGCGTATCGCCGTCGCAGTCGATGAAGGCTTCGACGATGCGTTGCGTGTGACCGGACTCTTCGCCCTTCTTCCAGACTTTGTTGCGCGAGCGCGACCAATAGATGCAGAAGCCGGTTTGCAGCGACTGCTCCAGCGTGGCCCGGTTCATGTAGCCGAGCATCAGTACTTCGCCCGTCTGATAGTGCTGCGTGACGGCAGGCACGAGGCCGTCCCTGTCGAAGGACACCTGCGCGACGAAGTCCTGGCAATTGATGACATCGGTCATGCGGATGCTCTTAGCCGGTCGAAGCCGGCGGTCAAATCGTCAATCAGGTCTTGCGGGTCTTCCAATCCTGCATGGATGCGGATGACGGGCCCCTCCGCAGCGAACGGCGCGGCGGTGCGGCGGATATCCGACGGTACGCAGAGGCTTTCGTAGCCGCCCCAGGAAAAACCGAGGCCGAAATGGCCGAGGCCGTTCAGCATGGCGTCGAAAGCGACCTTCGGCGTGGATTTCAGCACCACGCCGAACAACCCGCAAGCGCCGGTGAAGTCGCGCTTCCAGATGGCGTGGCCGGGATCGCTGGCCAGTGCGGGATAGAGCACGCGTGAGACTTCGGGTCGGCGTTCGAGCCACGTCGCCAGCCGGGTCGCCGTCTCCTCATGTCGCTTCAGGCGGACGGGCATGGTGCGCAGGCCGCGCAGCGCGAGGTAGCAATCGTCGCCGCTGATGTAGAAGCCCATGTTCTGGTGCATGTCGACGATCCGAGAAGCCCACGGCTCGTTCGCCGCGATGTAGCCCATCAGCAGGTCGGCATGGCCGCCGATGTACTTCGTCACCGCCTGCACCGACAGGTCGACGCCCAGCTTCAGCGGCTGAAGGTGGATCGGCGTGCCCCAAGTGTTATCGAGGATCGTCGTGACGCCGCGCGGCTTGCAGGCGGCGACGATGGCCGGGATGTCCTGCACCTCGAAGGTCAGCGAACCGGGGCTCTCGCAGAACACCGCTTTCGTGTTCGGCTGAAACAGTTCGGCGATGCCGGCGCCGATCAATGGATCGTAGTAGGTGGCCTTGATGCCGAAGCGGCGCAGCGTCTTGTCGCAAAAAATGCGTGAAGGCGCATAGGCGCTGTCCACCACCAGCACGTGATCGCCCGCACTGCACGCTGCCAGGATCGCCATGGCCACGGCGTTCAGGCCGGAGCCGAAGAACATGGTCCGCGTCGCGCCCTCCAGTGCGTTCACGGCGTCTTCCAGGCTGCGCACCGTCGGATTGCCGCGGCGGCCATAGGTGAAGGGCATGTCGTGAGCGTCCAGCGCCGCGACGTCGCGGTAGAGAATCGTCGAGGCCCGGTAGACCGGCGTGTTCACGACGCCCACATGGGCGGCGCTTTCGCGGCCCACGCTGGTGACGGTCGTCTCGGGACTTTCCTTGTGGTTCGCCACGTTAGGGCGCTCCCCAATCCGGTTCTGGCCTGTTAGGGTTTCCCTATCGCGTCGCGCCGTGGGCTGCAATGCGTTGGGCTGTCATTGGGGGATATCGCCGTGAAACTGCGTTCGCTTGTGCTCGGCCTCGTGGCCGCCGTCGTCCTGGCCGTCCCGGCTTCGGCCAACACGCTCGACAATGTCCGCAAGAACGGCTTCGTGCGCTGCGGCGTCAGCGAGGGGCAGCCGGGCTTCTCCAATCCCGACGCCAAGGGCAACTGGACGGGGCTGGACGTCGACTACTGCCGCGCGGTCGCGGCGGCGATTTTCAACGATCCGAGCAAGGTGCGCTTCGTGCCGGTGTCGTTTGCCGAGCGTTTCACGGCGCTCCAGGCCGGGCAGTTCGACATCCTGTCGCACAACACGACCTGGACCATGGACCGTGACGTGGCGCAGGGGCTGGAGTTCATCGGTGTCGATTTCTACGACGGTCAGGGCTTCCTGGTGCGCAAGTCGCTGGGCATCAAGAGCGCGTTGCAGCTGAAGGGCGCGACGCTGTGCACGCAGACGGGCACGACCAGCGAGCTGAATGCGGCGGATTATTCGCGCGCGCACAACCTCGGCTACAAGGTCATCGTCTACCAGAAGGCGTCGGAATACATCGCGGCGTATGACGCGGGACGCTGCGACGGCGCGACGACCGATCGGTCCGGGCTGGCCGGCGACCGGCTGAAGCTCAAGAAGCCCGACGATCACATGCTTCTGCCGGAGACGATCTCCAAGGAGCCGCTGGGGCCGGCTGTGCGCCATGGCGATCAGCAGTGGGGAGACCTGTGCCGCTGGACGCTGTTTGCGATGATCAATGCCGAAGAGCTGGGCGTGAACTCCAAGAACGTGGACCAGATGATGAACTCGGCGTCGCCGGAAGTGCGCCGCCTGCTGGGCAAGGAAGGCGGCTTCGGCGCGGAGCTTGGCCTGACGGCGGACTGGGCCTATCGGATCGTCAAGCGTGTCGGCAATTACGGTGAGGTCTATGAACGCGCCGTGGGCCAGGGCACGCCGCTGAAGTTGCCTCGCGGGCTGAACAATCTGTGGAACAAGGGCGGCATCATGTATGCGCCGCCGATCCGCTAGGCGGCGATGGCGGAACGTTTACGCCACGTCTGGTGGCGCGATACCCATTGGCGATCGATCTTGGCGCAGGGGCTGGTGCTTGTTGCGCTGGCCGCCATCGCCGCCTGGCTGGCGCACAACGCGGCCGACGCGCTGACACGCCGGCACGTGGCGTCGGGCTTCGGTTTTCTCGAGCACACGGCGGGGTTCTCGATCTCGCAGACGCTGATCGATTACTCGGAGGAGATGAGCTACGGCCGCACTTTGTGGGTGGGCCTGCTCAACACCTTGCTGGTGTCGGCGATCTCCATCGTGCTGTCGACGATCCTAGGGTTCGTCATCGGTATCGGGCGGCTCTCCAGCAATTGGCTGGTGGCCAAGCTGTGCACGGTCTACATCGAGACGCTGCGCAACATCCCGCTGCTGCTGCAAATCCTGTTCTGGTATTTCGGCGTGCTCGCGACTTTGCCGGTGCCGCGCGAGAGCGCGACGCTGGGTCACTGGTTGGTGCTCAACAACCGCGGCGTCT
>Ga0207680_10000567_pt1 | contig 17482 bp, 22 predicted proteins | sample KBSS23metaG_FD_184321 | JGI IMG/M metagenome (GOLD analysis project Ga0207680, IMG submission 184321) | Switchgrass rhizosphere microbial communities from Kellogg Biological Station, Michigan, USA - KBS S2-3 metaG (SPAdes) (version 2) | ecosystem: Host-associated > Plants > Roots > Rhizosphere...
GACGGCGACCCCGAGCGCCGCGGCCCCGAGCACTTCCGCGGCGTCACCATAGTCGTCGCCAAGCTCTTCAACATCGTCGGTCCCGACGTCGCCTACTTCGGACAGAAGGACGCCCAGCAGGCGGTCGTGATCCGCCGCATGGCCCGCGACCTCGACTTCCCGGTGCGGATCGAGGTGCTGCCGACCGTGCGGGAGCCCGACGGGCTGGCGATGAGCAGCCGCAACGGCTACCTCGAGCCGGCCGACCGCGAGCGGGCGACGGCTCTCTCCCGCGCCCTCGCCGCCGCCGAGCGCGGCGCCCGCTCCGACTCGCTTGCCGCCGGCCTCCAAGCCGCCCGCGCCGAGCTGGCCGCCGCCGCGATCGAGCCCGAGTACCTCGAGGCCCGCGACGCCGAGACCCTCGAGCCGGTCGACCGCCTCGGCGAGCGCCCCGTGCTCGTCGCGCTCGCCGCCCGCCTCGGCGCCGCGCGCCTGATCGACAACGTCTTGATCCAGCCGACCAACGTCCCGAACACCTAGCCCGCGAAAGGGGACCCAAGTGCAGAGGCAGATGCTGAAGTCGAAGATCCACCGGGCGACGGTGACCGATTGCGACGTCGACTACATCGGCAGCATCACGATCGACACCGAGCTGATGGCCGGCGCCGATCTGATCACCAACGAGCAGGTCCACGTCTGGGACGTCGACAACGGCTCCCGCTTCGTCACCTACGTGATCGACGGCGAGCCGGGCTCGGGGACGATGCAGGTCAACGGCGCCGCCGCTCACCTGGTCGAGCCCGGCCACAAGATCATCGTCGCCTCGTTCGGCGCCTACGACGAGAGCGACCTCGAGCGTTACGACCCGGTCGTCGTCCACGTAAACGACGACAACGAGGCGATCGCCATCGACAGCCACCCGGAGGTGCTGCTCAAATGAGCTCAGGAGGCCGTTCCCACACCGCCCCGACGTCCGACCGCAAGCCGGTCAGCCTGCCGCGCCTCGCCGAGATGCAGGCCAACGGCGAACCGATCGTGATGGTCACCGCCTACGACTATCCCTCGGCGACCGTCGCCGAGGCCGCCGGCGTCGACGTCGTCCTCGTCGGCGACTCCGCCGCCAACGTCGTCCTCGGCTACCCGGACACGAAGCTGGTCTCGATGGACGAGATGGTGATCCTCGGCAAGGCCGTCCGCCGCGGCCTGCAGACGCCGCTGATGGTCGGCGACATGCCGATGGGCAGCTACGAGGCGAGCAACGAGGAAGCGATCCGCAGCGCCCAGCGGCTGGTCAAGGAGACCGGCTGCCAGGCGGTCAAGCTCGAGGCCGGCGGCGTCGTCGTCGAGCGCGCCCGGGCGATCGTCAACTCGGGCATCCCGGTGATGGGCCACGTCGGCCTCACCCCGCAGACCGCGACCGCCCTCGGCGGCTACAAAGCCCAGGGCAAGAGCGCCAAGAGCGCGATCAAGCAGCTCGAGGATGCCCTCGCCCTGCAGTCGGTTGGCTGCTTCGCGATCGTCATCGAGGCGGTGCCCTCGGCGATCACCGACGAAATCGTCAAGAAGCTCGAGGTGCCGACGATCGGAATCGGCGCCGGCAGCGGCACCGCCGGCCAGGTCCTCGTCTTCCACGACCTGCTGGGGATCACCACCGGCCACATGGCCAAATTCGTCAAGCGCTACGCGGACGTCCACGAGACGAGGGTCGCCGCGGTGAAGACCTACGGCGACGAGGTCCGCCGCCGCCACTTCCCCGAGCCCGAGCACGTCTACAGCGTCGAACCGGCCGAGCTCGACGAGTTCCGCCGCTACCTCAGCGAGGAAAGCCTCGCCAGCGCCAAGGGCTGGGAGTGGGAGCCGCTGCCGTAGTGGCTGCGGAGCCGCGGGCCCTCGCGCCGCGGCAGGCAGCTTTCGAGGATCGAGAGACTGGGGCAGAGGCGGGCGGTGAAGCCTTCGCCGGTCAGCGGCAGCGCCGGCAGCCCCGGAAGCGTCACCGCGAGCGGTCCTTCCCAGATGACGGGGCCGGGCTGCGGGTCGCGGAACCTGGCGTAGCCGCTGAACGGCGCGGGCGGAGAGACCGCCGCGCGCGAGGCGCCGGTTGCGGTGAAGGCGCCCTGCTCCCCCGGGACGCGGACGGAGCGGTCGATCCGCATGCCTTCCACGCGTTCCTTGGTTTCCGCGTTGAATTGGATGGTGCGGCGAGCGCTGCGCTCCCGCGATGCCCGGAAGGTGACTTCGCGCGTCCCAGTTTTCATCCGCGCTGCAAGGGCCGTTTCCCGGGGCAAGCCAGGCGGGAATCCAAGCCGGAAGCTCCCCAGCCCGCAGAAGCCGTCCGGCAGGCGGAAGATCTCCCCCTTGGGGTTCGTCGTTTCGCTGGCGACGTAGCCGCCCTCGCCGACGAAGCGAACGCTCCCCCGGAAGACGCCCGTTTCGATGATCCAGCGGCAGTTCCGCTCCGGCCGTTCCACGACCTTCTTCTGTCGATGGAAGCCGAGGTCGACCTGGCCAAGCGAGCCGAAGGCGGAATGAATCCCGGGAGTGTTCTTGGCGGTGACGTCGTAGCTGGCGTTGGCGGTCTCCCGCTGCACGGCTATCCCCACCACCAGCCGCCGCTTGAAGCGAATCGCGTCGAGCTCGAGTTCATAGCCGTTGCTTTCGCCGAGCTTGACGGAGCTGATCGCGACCCCCTGCGACGCGCGAGCCAACGCGCTGGCGGGCACCCCCAGCACCGCGAGCGCGCAAGCCACCAGCGCTGCACGGGCCGCGATCCTCACCGCGTCTGCCCCAACCAGAGCCGGGCGATGGCGGTGGTGCGCCGACCCTGACCCTGTCGCTTGCAGGAGATGGCCGAGTCCGAGAGTCGGACGTGACAGGCATTGGCATGGAATCCAGGGCCGGTCAGCGAAACCATCCCGAGCCCGGCGAACGGGACCCGCAGGTCACCAGTCCATTCGGTCGGCGCGTCGGGCCGCGCAACGTACGTAGCGGTTCCACGGAACGGCGAATGCGGGCTGACGTTGACCGTTTCCGGGTCGCCGTTCGGAGGATCGAACTGGAGGTGGGAACCGCTCTCGAAGGTTGACGTGACCTTGAGAGTGGAGACCCGACCGACCCGTTCCTGCGTCGCTGCAGATATGAAAGGAGATTCGAGATCGTTGAGGCGCGCGGCGCTGAACCGGATCAACCGCCCGTCTGCCGTTCTCCCTTTCGCTTCGAGGATTTCAATCGATTCATTGGGGCCACCGTCAGGCTGCCCGAAGGAACAGGCTTCCCTGAAGCTTCGCTGGTAGGAAGCCCGCACGCGATCGGCCGAGACGACGACAAAGCCACCCTCGCCGCGGAACCAAAAGGTGCCCTCGAGAAGCCCCTCGAATTCGATGGGGTGCCGGCCGTGGCAAAACGGAAAATCGGACCGGGTCTTGGTGCGGTGTCCCCTGAAGCTGGCGTGAACGCGGCCAAAGCGTCCCAGGTCGACATCGATTCCATGACGGTTCGCCCTGCCTCTTGCAAAGTAGAGGGCGAGTTCGCCGCGCCGTTCGACCGCGACCTCGATCAGGCGGTGGGTCTGCGCGTAGAGACTCACTACGTAGCCGTTGCTCTTTGGGAGCCTTGCGGAGAGCGAGAAGCCCCCGTCCGAGACGAAGTACCCCGGCTTCGCCGTCGCTCCGGCGGGTGCGGCCAGCGCCACGGCGCAGGCGAGAACCCCCAGCAGTCCCCTAGCCATCACCGGCGCAGAGTATTCGAAGCTTCGCGGCGGTCTCGCATCAGCTGCGCGATGGCCGATGAGCTCCGCCGCCGTTTCAGCGAGGAGAGCCTGGCCAGCGCCGTCGACTGAGAGCCGGAGTAATGGTCGTAGGCGCAGCGTTCGGCCGCGAGCAGGGATGGCCCCCGGCAGAAGATCGAGCCGAAGTCCTCTCCGACGAGGGGGATGTCCTTCGCCCCCGGCAGGTCGATGCTGAGGTTGCCGGTCCAGGTCGGCGGCGAGCCGCGATCGTGCGAGAAAAGGGCATGGCCGGCGAAGAGTTCTCCCGGCTTGAGCCTGACGGTCTCGGGTTTCTTGCCGCGCTTGCTCACCCTGAGCGATTTGTGTTCGACGAACGCGAGGGTGTTGCGTTCCACCCGGATGTCTTCCACTCTTTCGTAGATCCCTGCGAAGAGGAGGCCAAAGGACTTCGCCGGGTGCTGCTTTAGCGCGAGGTTGATCGCTTCGAGGACGGTCCTGCGACCTTCGCCTTTGCCGGTCACTTCCAGCAGCCCGACATCGAGCTGGGGCTTGCGCTTGGGCTTTTTGCCCTTTGCCGCCCTGAGATCCCCTCGCTTGCAGATCCGCTTGAAGCGACGGATGAAGATGACTTCGCCGTGGGTGGACCGGACGTGGGGGATGTCGCCTTCGCCGGCGAACTCGATGGTCCCGCGGTAGCGGCCCGGCACGTAAATCGTCGCCGGCCCTTGGCAGTCCCTGCCTGGCGGATAGCTCCACGAGTGCTTCGGAGCGAGGTGCACGTCGACGTCGATCCGACCCAGTTCGCCGAGGTCGGCCTCGACGTGCTTACTGCTGACGTGGCCGTCGGTCGAGTATTCGCTCGACGTAAAGAGCCCTTCGGAGAACGCAAGCAGGACACGCTGACGATCGTTGGCTTCGACCAGGACGTCGTAGTCGCCCTTCTCGCCCAGTCTGATCCACAGTTCGGTGCCCGCTGGGAGCACGCTGTGGCCGGCTTTGGCCCCCGCGGCGGGCGCCGCGAAGAGCGCCAGGACGCAGGCCAAGAGGATCAAACCGCCCGTTGCCTTCATCGACGCAGATTATTCGAGTACAGAAAACCCTGGCATTGGGAAATACGATGTGGGCGGATGCCGATCTACGAGTTCGAGTGCGAGGAGTGCGGGGGTCGCTTTGAGGAGCTGATGGCGGCCGATGCAGCCGTTGTTTGCCCGAACTGCAGCTCCGGGAGCACGCGACGGCTGCTCTCCTCCGTCGCGCCTCCCGGGCGCCAGCCGCGGGGCGCCGCCGTGCGCTCGGATGAATCGCGGCGGCGGGAGCGGGAATCGGCGCGGCAGGAGCGGATCGGGGAGGCGCAGAAACGCCGCGCGGCGGGGGAGAAGCCGTGAGCGCGAGCGCCGAGGAGCGGCGACAATGCCTGGTCGAGCTCTACAAAGAGGTCACCGACTGCACCAAGTGCCCCCTGCACGAGACCCGCACCAAGGCGGTCTTCGGGGCGGGCAACGCCGACGCCGATTTGATGTTCGTCGGCGAGGCGCCGGGGGCCGAAGAGGACCGCCAGGGGCTGCCGTTCGTCGGCCGCGCCGGGCAGTTGCTGAACCAGATGCTGGAGGAGATCGGCCTCGCCCGCGACGACGTCTTCATCGCCAACGTCCTCAAGTCCCGGCCGCCCGGCAACCGCGACCCGCAGCCGGATGAGATTGCCGCCTGCGAGCCCTACCTGTTCGAGCAGGTGCGGCTGATCGAGCCGCGCGTCGTCTGCACCCTCGGTAACTTCGCCACCAAGCTGCTGAGCGGCAGCCCGACCGGGATCACCAAGGTCCGCGGCACGCCGCAGGTCCACGATCTCGGCGGCCGCGCCGTCTTCCTGCTGCCGCTCTTCCATCCCGCCGCCGCGCTCCGCACCCCCGCGGTCAAGGAGACGCTGCGGGGCGACTTCGCGACGATCCCCGAGCTGCTGCAGCGCTCGCTCCCCGGCCCCATCCCAAGCGCCAAGGAAATCGCCGAGGCCAAGGCCGATGGAGGCGACGATTCCCCGCCCCCGCCCGCCGACCAGCTCGGCTTCTTCGGGTGAACTCGCCTGCTGTGGAGGCCGTGGAGACCGGCAGCGCTGAGGAGACCGAAGCCCTTGGCGCCCGCCTCGCCGATCGCCTGCGTCCGGGCGACGTGGTCCTACTCTCGGGCGAGCTGGGGACCGGCAAGACGACTCTGGTTCGCGGCGCCTGCCGCGCCCTCGGCGTCACCGAGCCCGTCACCTCGCCGACCTTCACGATCGGCCAGCGCTACGGCGGCGGCCGGATGCCGGTCTCCCACCTCGACCTCTACCGCCTGCAGACGCTCGAGGGGGAGGACCCGGCGCTGCTCGAGGACTACCTACGGCCGGAGGGAGTCGCCTTCGTCGAGTGGCCGGGGGCCGGCTCGGGCCGACTCGACCGCCCCGCCCTCGAAATCCGGCTCGCCCACGTCGACGAGGAGCACCGGCGGATCGAAATCGTCCCCGAGGGGTAGGGACGCAGGGAAAAAGCGCAGCGTTCGCCGCCCCCTCGTGTTCAGGGGGGAGCGCGCCCAGCTTGTAGCATCGGCGCTCGAACCTCGATCGAGAAAGGCAAGGACGTGATGAAGGGACTGAAAGCGCTCGCGGCGACCATGCTGGTGAGCGGACTGCTGATCACGGGGGTGCCCGCGACGGCCAGCGGTGCGGCCTACAAGCACTACGTGGGATGCGGGGTCTCTCGTAACGCGAAACCCGCGCACTCCTGCCCGAAGAAGGCCAAGAAGGGGGCCTTCTTCAAAAGCCTCAACGGCGACACCGCCTACAGCGTCTGCGTCAAGTTCCCGAGCGGGAAAAACCTCTGCGCCCAGGCTCAGGAGGCCGAACAGGGGACCCTCTACGTGAACAAGATCACCTCGACGATTCCCGGCAAGCACGTCGTCAGCTGGTACGTCAAAGGCAAGAAAGTCGGCTCCTGGGCTTTCCGGGTCACGGGGTAGCAAACCCCTGATCGTCGTCGGCTTCGACACCGCGACGGTCGACACCGTCGCCTGCGCCTGGCGCGACGGCGAGATCCTTCACGAGTCGCAGCTGGGGCTCTCCCCGCAAGGGAGGCCCCGGCACGCGACCGGGCTGCTGACCGAGGTCGAGCGGGCGGCCGAAGCCGCCGGCGGCTGGAGCGCGGTCGACCTGATCGCGGTCGGGCTCGGCCCGGGCACCTTCACCGGCCTGCGGGTCGGGATCGCGACCGCCCGCGGCCTCGGCGCCAGCCTCGGCCTGCCGGTGCGCGGCGTCTGCACTCTGGACGCGCTGGCGGCGGGGATCGGCGAGGGTTCTTCGGACCAGCGGCTCGCCGTGCTCGACGGCTGGCGCGGCGAGGTCTTCGCCGCCCTCTACGCCCTGGACGGGGCGCGGATCTGGGATCCGGCTGTCTACCGGCCCGAGGAGCTGGCCGCACGCGTCGTCGCGCTGGAGCAAACACCGCCGGTAGCCGGCTCGGGGGCGGTACGATTTCGCAACGAGCTGGCCCGAGACGGCGTCCGGATCCCGGACGACTCCGATCCCGTCCACCGGGTCGCCGCGCGGCACGTCTGCGCGCTGGCGGCGGCGGTGGGCAGTTCGGGGGCCGACGGGCTCGCCCCGATCTACCTGAGACCCCCCGACGCGGAGCGGTGGCGTGAGCGAGACGCTTCACAAAGAGCAAAGTGAGCTGACCCGACAGGTTCGGGTCCGCAGGCTTGCCTACAGCGACCTGCCGGCGGTGATCTCGATCGAGCGCCGCTCCTTCCCGACCCCCTGGTCGCTGGCGATGTTCGTCCTCGAGCTCTCGAAGCCATCCGGGATCTGCCTTGCCGCCACTGCCGGCGAGGAGCTGCTCGGCTACGTGGTCTGCTCGCGCTACGACCAGGTCTGGCACCTGATGAACATCGCGATCGACCCCGAGCACCGCGGCACCGGCGTCGCCGGCCAGCTGATGCGCCACCTGATCGAGGAGGCGGAGGGCAAGCTGCCGTTCACGCTCGAGGTCCGCGTCTCCAACCACCGGGCGATCGGCATGTACGAGCGCTTCGGCTTTCGCTCCGCCGGCGTTCGTCCTCGCTACTACCACGACAACGGCGAGGACGCGCTCATTATGTGGTTGGACTGACGTGCTGCTGGCGATCGAGACCTCCTGCGACGACACCTGCGCCGCCGTCCTCGACGGCGGCCGGATCCTCAGCAACGTGATCTCCTCGCAGGCTGCCGCCCACGAGGGCTTCGGCGGCGTCGTGCCCGAGATCGCGGCCCGCCATCACCTCGAGCTGGCGACGCCGGTGGTCGAGGCGGCGCTGGGCGAGGCGGGGGTCAGCCTGGACGAGATCGAGGCGGTCGCCGCCACCGCCGGCCCCGGCCTGATCGGCGCGCTGCTGGTCGGGATCAGCACCGCCAAGGGGATCGCCGCCGCCCGCCGGCTGCCGCTGATCCCGGTCGACCACCTGCAGGGCCACGTCGCCGCCAACTTCCTCGAGCCCGACCCGCTGGAGCCGCCGTTCCTCTGCCTGATCGCCAGCGGCGGCCACACGATGCTCGCCGGCGTCCGCGGCCACGAGGGCTACGAGCTGCTCGGACAGACGCTCGACGACGCGGCTGGGGAGGCCTTCGACAAGGCGGCGCGGCTGCTGGGCCTGGGGTACCCCGGCGGCCCGCTGATCCAGCGCGAGGCCGAAGGGGGTGACCCGGAAGCCTTCGAGATGCCGGTCGCGATGAGCCGCAACCCCGGCCTCGACTTCAGCTTCAGCGGCCTGAAGACGGCCGTCCTCTACCGCTGCCGCGAGCTCGGCCCCGAGGGGGTGGCCGAGCGGCGCGCCGACCTCGCCGCCTCCTTCCAGGCGGCGGTGGTCGGGCAGCTGACGGCGAAGCTGAAGCGGGCTTTGAAGAAGGGAGACTGGGATGCCGTCGCGCTCGGCGGCGGGGTCGCCGCAAACGGGCCGCTGCGCGAGGCGGTGGCGAAGCTCTGCGAGGAGATGGGGGTGGCGCTGAAGCTGGTCCCGATCGCCCTCTGCACCGACAACGCCGCGATGATCGGATCGGCGGCGCGCTACGCGGAGGCGATCGCCTACCCCGATTACCTCGGCTACGACGCCTTCGCGAGCGGCGAAAGCGTCGCCGCGGTCCCGCACTGAGCCGATGGCCGACGTCGTCGTCTACTCCCGTCCGGGCTGCCATCTCTGCGAGGAGGCGCTGGCGCAGATCGTCGCCCTGCACGGGGAGGGCTACCGCTTCACCCTGCACGAGGTCGACATCGAGAGCAACGAGCTGCTGCTGCGCCGCCACCTCGAGCGGATCCCGGTCGTCGAGGTCGACGGGATCGAGGTCTCGGAGCTGATCCTCGACCGCGATGCCCTCGAGGCCAGGCTCGATACTGTGGGGGCATGGTCGAGGTGATCGAGGAGTTTGACGCCGCAGGGGCGTTCCCAGTCGAAGGCGAGCGCCTCTCGCTGGGCGTCGCCGCTCGCCTCTCCCGCTACCTGCAGGTCCTGACCCAGGCGCGCAAGATGGGCCGCGAGACGATCTCCTCGCAGGAGCTTTCCGAGTACACCCACATCAACCCGACCCAGATCCGCCGCGACCTCTCCGGCTTCGGCAAGTTCGGCAAGCGGGGGGTCGGCTACAACGTCGAGTCGCTGGTCTCGGAGATCCGCAAGATCCTCCGCACCTCCGGCCAGCACAACATCGCCCTCTTCGGCGCCGGCAACCTCGGCCAGGCGATCGCCACCTCCTCGATCTTCGCCGACCACGGCTTCCAGGTCGTCGCCGTCTTCGACAGCGACCCGAGCGTCGTCGGCAACCGGATCGGCGAGATGTCGGTCCGCGACATCGGCGACCTCCCCGACGTCGTCGCCGAGGAGGAGATCGTCGTCGGCGTCCTCGCGGTGCCGGCCGAGGCGGCCCAGGACGTCGCCGACCGGCTCGTCAAAGCCGGGGTGAAGATCATCTTCAATTACTCCGAGCAGCTGCTGCAGGTGCCGCCGGAGGTCACCGTCCACACCTCCAGCCCCGCCGTCGACCTGCTCTACGCGCTCTACTTCTACCTCGCCTAGTAGGGGGCGGATCCCACGACCATGCACACCTGGATGACGCGCCTGGCACTGCGCATCTCTTCGTCCTCGGGCTTGCCTTTGCCTCCAGCAAAGGCTGCGCCCTGCGTCCTCGACCTGCTTGGCCAGTCGCGCCCCCAGGCGCACCTGGCCGTGCAATCCGCCCCCTAGCGGCGCAGCGGAACGTGTCCCTAGACCTCGATCTCGCCCGCGAGAAGTTCGAGTCCTCTCAGGACTTCACGATCGGCCTCGAGGAGGAGTTCGCGATCCTCGACCCGCAGACGCTGGAGCTGGAGCACCGCTTCGAGGACGTGATGGCCGCCTGCCAGCGCGACGAGGTGCTGGCCGAGGCCGCGGCGGGGGAGCTGATCGCCGCCGAGGTCGAGATCCGCTCCGGGCGCTCGCAGAACTTCGGCGAAGCGGTCGAGCGCCAGCGCGAGCGGCGGGCGCGGCTCTTCGACCTGGTCGGCGGCATGGGGCTGACGCTGGGGGCGATGGGGACGCATCCCTGGGCTAACTACCTCGACCAGCGGATCATCGACACCCCGCACTACAACCGGCTGCGCCACGAACTCGGCTACGTCGCGCAGCGCAACAACACCTGGAGCCTGCACCTGCACATGGGGATCCAGGGGGCCGACCGGGCGATCGCTGTCTGCGATTGGCTGCGGGAGCTTTTGCCGCTATTGCTCGCCGTCTCGGCCAACTCGCCCTTCCTCGACCGCCGCGACAGCGGCCTGCACAGCGTCCGCACCGAGATCTTCACCCGCACCTTCCCGCGCTGCGGGGTGCCCTCGCCGTTCGGAGACTGGGCGACCTACGCGTCCTTCGTCGAGACCCTGGAGCGGCTCGGCTCGGTGGTCGAGTCGACCCAGCTTTGGTGGAGCGTGCGCCCGCACCACAGCTTCGGCACCGTCGAGGTGCGGATCTGCGACGCGCAGACGCGGGGCGACGAGTCCTTCGCGATGGCGGAGCTGATCGCCGCCTGTATCGCTCAGACCGCGCTCGATTACGACCAGTACGGCTACGGTGGGAAGGGGGCGCCGCTCGCCGACCGCGAGATCGAGGAGAACCTCTGGCGGGCGATCCGCCACGGGGCCGGCGGCCGGATGATCGACTTCCGCCGCGGCGAGGAGCTGCCGACCCGCTCGCTCCTGGAGCAGGTCCTGGTCTGGACCGAACCCGCCCGGGCGCAGCTCGGGCTCGACCTGCAGCTGCCGGAGCGAAACGGCGCCCAGCGGGCGCGCGAGGCGCTTGATTCCGGGGTCTCGATCGAGGACGTCTACCGCGACGCGGTTGCCGAGACGCGGCGGACCTACGCCGGGGCGCACGCCTCCGAGCCCGCCTGAGCGGGTGCCAGCGGGCGCAAATCACCTTCCAGAGCGGGTCTCGGCGCTCGTCGCCGCCTTCGTCTATAGACTCCCGCGCCGCTAAAACCACCGGAGGAATAGGAACTTGACCGACTTCTTGACCGATTACGGGGTGGTCGTCGCACTTGTCTGCGCAGCCGCCGCCGTCATCTACGGACTTATCGTCACCCAGCGTTTGCTCGCGAAGCCCGCGGGCAACGACCGCATGCGCGAAATCTCAGGCGCCGTCCAGGAAGGCGCCCAGGCCTACCTGAACCGGCAGTACACGATCATTGCCGCGCTCGCGATCCCGATCGCGATCCTGCTGCTGGCGCTGCAGAACTGGGAAACCGCGGTTGGGTTCCTGATCGGCGCGGTGCTCTCGGGCGCCACCGGCTTCATCGGGATGAACGTCTCGGTGCGGGCCAACTCCCGGGTCGCGGAGGCGGCTCGCGGCGGCGTGCCGCCGGCGCTCGACGTCGCCTTCAAGGGCGGCTCGGTCACCGGTCTGCTGGTCGTCGGCCTGGCCCTGATCGGGGTCGCCGGCTACTACGGGTTCCTAATCCTCATCGGCAGCACCGACAAGGAGGCCGTCGACGCGCTGATCGGCCTCGGCTTCGGTGGCTCGCTGATCTCGGTCTTCGCCCGCCTCGGCGGCGGCATCTTCACCAAGGCCGCCGACGTCGGCGCCGACCTGGTCGGCAAGGTCGAGGCGGGGATCCCCGAGGACGATCCCCGTAACCCGGCTGTGATCGCCGACAACGTCGGCGACAACGTCGGCGACTGCGCCGGCATGGCCGCCGACCTGTTCGAGACCTACGCGGTCACCTCCGTCGCGGTGATGCTGCTCGGCGTCCTCACCTTCAACGCCGACTTCGCCCGCGAGGTCGCGATCTACCCGCTGGTCATCGGCGGCGTCGCGATCATCGCCTCGATCATCGGCGCCCTGGTGGTGCGGACCAAAACCGACCGCGTCGAGGGCGCGCTGTACCAGGGCGTGATCCTGGCCGGGCTGATCTCGATCGCGGCCTTCTACCCGATCACCGACTGGCTGATGAGCGACCCGCTCCGGGTCGGGGTGCTGGACACGGCCGCTGACGCGGTCTCGGTCGGCGACCTCTGGCTCTGCGCGGTGATCGGCGTCGCGGTCACGGCGCTGCTCTTCGTGATTACCGAATTTTATACGTCGACCCGGTTCCGGCCGGTGAAGTCGATCGCCAAGGCCTCCGAGACCGGCCACGCGACGAACATCATCCAGGGCCTCGCCCAGGGCTTCCAGTCGACCGCCGCTCCGGCGCTCGTCATCGCCCTGGCGATCCTTGGCGCCAACGAGCTTGCCGGCATCTACGGCATCGGCATCGCCGTGATGGCTCAGCTCTCGCTCTGCGGTCTGATCGTCGCCCTGGACGCCTTCGGGCCGATCACCGACAACGCCGGCGGCATCGCCGAGATGGCGGAGCTGCCGGAGAGCGTCCGCAACGTCACCGACCCGCTCGACGCGGTCGGCAACACGACCAAGGCCGTGACCAAGGGTTACGCGATCGGCTCCGCCGCGCTCGCCGCGCTGGTGCTTTTCGCCGCCTTCAAGAGCGAGCTCGCCGACGAAGCCCCCGACGGCTTCGACCTCAACGGGCTCTTCAACCTGACCAGCCCGGACGTGCTGATCGGGCTGATCATCGGCGGCATGATGGTCTACCTGTTCTCCGCCCTGGCGATCGAGGCCGTCGGCCGCGCCGGCGGGCAGGTGGTCGAGCAGGTCCGCAAACAGTTCAAAGACCACCCCGGGATCATGGAGGGGACCGAAAAACCCGAGTACGGGGAAACGGTCAGCATCGTCACCCTGGCGGCGCAGAAAGAGATGATCGCGCCGGCTCTGATCCCGATCATCGTGCCGGTGATCGTCGGTCTGCTCAGCGTCGACGCGCTCGGCGGCCTGTTGATCGGCGTCATCGTCGTCGGCCTCTTCCAGGCGATCTCGATGACCGCCGGCGGCGGCGCCTGGGACAACGCGAAGAAGCTGATCGAGGACGGCGCCCACGGGGGCAAAGGCTCCCCGGCGCACGAAGCCTCGGTGACCGGCGACACGGTCGGCGATCCCTACAAGGACACGGCCGGCCCGGCGATCAACCCGATGATCAAGGTCGCGAATATCGTCGCGATTCTGATCATCCCGATCGTTCACTTCTAAGGCGGCGGCGAGGCCCCTCGCCCGCCCCTGGCACCGTCGGGTCGGCTGCAAAGCTGCGCCCGGCGGTGTCCTCACCAGCCCGAATAGCTCTGCTATTCGGGCTGGCTGCGTCCTTGCCGGACTTGCTTTTCGCTCGCCCCGCCGGCACCAGTTCCGGCCGAGTGACCTCCCCGCCGCCTGGCATTATCGAGACGCAAAAAAGCACCCTCAAGGAGGTTCTTTGCGGTCTCGAGATCGCGAGACCGCGAACGAGCTCGCTATTCGGCTCCTTTTGCGGTTTCGGCGCGGGGTTAGACGATGCCGCCGCGGGGTGGGTCTAGCCAGGGTGGGAGGACGCGTGGGTCGTCGCCCCCCTCTGACTTGGTGACGCGGGTTTCGGTGCCGGTGGGTGGCTTGGCAGGGGGGAGGTTGATCTTGGCGATCGTCCACTCGCCGTCATTGCCCTGCATTGGGACCCAGCGGTGAGTCTCGCGGTCGGGATGTCCGGCGGCCAACTCTGTGCACCGATTCTTTGCTTCCTGCTCGGTCATATTCCAAGAAGAATAAATCCGTCTCGGCCCGGACTGCATCAGCCTCTACAGCCAGCCAGAGGAGAGGCTGATGCAGTCCGGGCTTGTTAGCGTTTCCGCGGTGCGGGAGCTCGTGAGCAAGCTGACTTATCCGCTGCGGCGTTGGCCGCGGCTCTCGAAGGTCGCGATTGGTGGAGCGGTCGTTTTGATGCTGCTGGTCGCTCTTGCCAACGTCTATGTGCTGACGTCGGGCGGGGACTCGACTGGTGATATTGCCGAGGTCCCCCATGCGGAAGTTGCGATCGTGCCTGGGGCCTTGGTTGAGCCGGATGGGAATTTGAGCGCGATGTTGGCGGCTCGGGTCGAGCAGGCTTCGCGGCTCTGGCATGCGGGGAAGGTGGAGAAGATCCTCGTCTCCGGCGACCACGGGACGTGGAAGTACGACGAGCCCGACACGATGCGGAAGGCGCTGGTGCGCGACGGGGTCGCGCCGCGGGACGTCTTCGAGGACCACGCCGGCTTCGACACCTGGGCGACGATGGTGCGGGCGCGGAGCATCTTCGGCGTCCGCAGCGCGGTCGTCGTGACGCAGGGGTTCCACATGCCGCGGGCGCTCTACCTCGCCGACGCGGCCGGGATCGACGCCACCGGCCTCACCGCCGACCTGCAGGAGTGGGGCGTCCAGGGGCGCAAGAGCGCTGTGCGCGAGGTGCTCTCACGGGTCAAGGCGGTCACCGACGTCACGCTCGACACGCCGGCGCTGGCGGGGCCGAAGATCCCGATCGCGACCACCGACGGGCGCGAAAGCTGGGGGCCGCAGCAGGCGCCCGGCGGCTGAGTGTCGATTTTGTTCGGCTATGCCGTACAAAAGCGACACTGGGATCTCTGACTAGCCGCAGGCGGCGAGCGAGTTGGCGTAGAAGCGCAGGTACGCCGCCCAGTGGCGGTCCCAGTAGGCGTTGTCGTGGCCGCCGCTCGAGCTGTGGGCGCTGAGGTCGACCCCATCGCTGCGCAGGTAGCCGACGAAGCCTTCGTCGTAGACGCGGAAGGGGTCGGCGTCGCCGAAGTCGTTCCAGACCCGCATCCCGGCGAAGGCGTCGGGGTTGCCGCGGACCATGCCGACGACGTCGTTGCGCTCGAAGTCGGCGTCGTCGTCGAAGGCGCCCGGCGCGGTTTCGCCGCCGTCGAACCAGAGCGCGGGGGAGTGGCCGCCGACCGCGCAGAACCGCCGCGGGTGCAGCAGCGCCAGGTCGTAGGCGCCGAAGCCGCCCATCGAGATGCCGCCGATCGCGACCCGCCGCGGGTCGACGCCGAAGCGCTTGACCACGGTCGGGATCACCTCGCGCATCACGTAGCGGCCCCAGCGCCCGCCGTCGCGGTCGTGCCAGTAGCTGTGGTCGCCGCCGTCGGGGAATGCGATGACGGGTGCCCGCCGGCCTAGTTTCGCCAGACCGTCGTAGACGGCCTCGTTGCCGGTGAAAGTCTCATCGGAGCCGCCGCGGCCGTGGAGGAAGACGACGAGCGTCCGCTCCCTGCGCGGCGGCGCCTTGGCCGGGACCACGACCGCAACTCCCAGGTCGCGGTGGACCGCCTTGCTGTGGATCGTCAGGCGTTCGACGGTGGCGCCGTCCTTGTCCACCGGCGCGAAAACGGTTGCGGCGAGGGCGAGGTAGACGGCGCCGACGGCGAGCAAGGCGAGAGCTATGACGGCGACCCGTCTGCGCCTGCGGATCTGGACAGGGGTGGGGCGGCGCGGCGGGCTCATCCCGCGTCAGGTTACCCCGGCGCTCCCGGGCCTCGGTAGGGTTTCGCGCGTGAGGTGGGGGATGATCAGCGCACTCGTCGTGATCTTGCTCGCGCTGCCGGCCAGCGCTGCCGCAGCGCCGCCCGCCAACGATGATTTCGCCAACCGCCAGGTGCTGAGCGGCCCGCTGCCCCTCGAAGTCAGCGCCTCGAACGTCGAAGCGACGAAAGAGGAAGGGGAGTTCATCCCCGGGCTGGCCCCCGCCGGTCATTCGGTCTGGTTCGAGTGGGAAGCCGAAGAAGACGGTTGGGTGACGATCGGCGCCTGCGACGACGATTTCCCGACGATCCTCGCGGTCTTCACCGGGACCGCGGTGAATGCGCTCACCGTTGCCGTCAGCGGCAACGGCAGCGAAGGACCTGACTGCCCGTCCAGCCAGGTGCAGTACACGTTTGAGGCGACCGCCGGGACCAAGTACGTGATCGGGGTTGACGGAAACTCATATACCGGCCCGGAACCGGTGCCGGTCGAAACCGAAGGCGAGATCAACCTGCGGATCGAAGCGACGCCGCCTCCCGCCAACGACGACTTCGAGGACGCGGCGTTGGTCACCGGTTCGATCTCCGAAGAACCCGATGGCACCCGTTTCCTCTTTGCTAATCCACGGGGCTACAACTGGACCGCGACCACCGAGTCCGGGGAGCCGGACGTTGCCACTACGGGAGCGTCCGTCTGGTACGTGTTCACGGCGCCCGAGGCCGCGACCTATCAATTCGCGTGTTGCGGCCCCGGCGATTTGGATTTGACCCTGTTCTCCGGCGATTCGATCGCAATCTGATCCAGCTGCCGACCGAGGAACCGTTCAACAAAGTGCAGCTGGGTGCCGGTGAGACCGTGCACATCCGGATCGCTGGTTCGATCGATCCGGAAACCGAAGAGGCGCTCTCCTCGAGCTTCGATTTCTTCGTCGGCGGGGGCCTCGCCTCCGGGAAACCCGACCAGGAGACCCCCAAACCGGTCCAGCCGGCTCAAAACACGCCGCCTCCGGCACCGCCTGAGACGGCGATCACCAAGAGCACCTTCAACCAGCAGACCCGGCTGGCCAAGTTCCGTTTCTCGTCCACCGTCGAGGGGAGCAGCTTCCAGTGCAAGCTCGACAAGGGTGCTTTCAAACCGTGCGCCTCGCCGAAGGCCTACCGGCACCTGAAGCCCGGGCGCCACGCGTTCAGGGTGCGGGCGGTCGCTCCGTCGGGGCTGACGGACGGCTCGGCCGCGGTCGGCCGCTTCGCGATCGCCGCGCCTAAGCGCCGCCACTGAGGGTTCGGTAGGTAGGGTCGCGCCCGTGGACGACGGGCCGATCAACGTCGCGGACTTCGAGCGACTCGGGGCCGAGAAGCTCGAGCGGGGGCCGCGCGACTACTTTGCCGGCGGCGCCGGGGACGAGCTGACGCTGCGGGAGAACGTCGCCGCCTGGGGGCACTGGCGGCTGCGGCCGCGGGTGCTGAACGACGTGCGCGAGGTCTCGACCGCCGCCGAGGTCCTCGGCAAGCCAGTCGCGATGCCGATCCTGGTTGCGCCCGTCGCCTACCAGCGGATGGCGCACCCCGAAGCCGAGCGGGGGATGGCCGCGGGCGCCGCCGCGGCCGGGACCGCGATGTGCCTCTCGACCCTCTCGACGACCCGCCCGGCCGAGGTCGCCGCCGCCGCGCCGCAGGGCCGGCGCCTCTTCCAGCTCTACGCCTTCAAGGACGCCGGCGTCACCCGGGCGCTGATGGACGAGGCGATCGACGCCGGCTTCGAGGCGATCCTCGTCACCGCCGACGCGCCGCCCGGCGGCAACCGCGAGCGCGACCGCCGCAACGGCTTCACGCTGCCGCGGGAGCTCGGCACCCCGAGCCTGACCGCCGCCATCGGCGGCTCCGA
>Ga0207680_10000569_pt1 | contig 17460 bp, 17 predicted proteins | sample KBSS23metaG_FD_184321 | JGI IMG/M metagenome (GOLD analysis project Ga0207680, IMG submission 184321) | Switchgrass rhizosphere microbial communities from Kellogg Biological Station, Michigan, USA - KBS S2-3 metaG (SPAdes) (version 2) | ecosystem: Host-associated > Plants > Roots > Rhizosphere...
CGTCCACTCCGGCGATTCGATGGCGGTGTATCCCGCTGTCGATCTAAGCGTCGATGTCCAATCGCAGATGGTTGTGATGGCGTGCAAAATCGCCCGCGCCCTGAAAGTGAAAGGGCTGATGAATATTCAGTTTGTTATCACGAAGAATGATAACAGTCCCAACTCAGCAGAAACTGCCTACGTTCTCGAAGTCAATCCTCGCGCAAGCCGCACTGTCCCTTACTTGAGCAAAGTCACCGGCGTCCCGATGGTCGATCTCGCGACCCGTTGCATGATGGGTCACAAGCTGAAGGATCTGGGGTACGCGAGCGGACTGTGGACTATCACGGATCACGGATCACAGATCACCGATTATCGATCACGAATCATTCCGGAACAGGCGTTTATCGACCGCACTGCCAAAATTCCTGAACCTATCCTTTACGCCGTCAAGGCGCCCGTCTTCAGCTTTCAAAAGCTCAGCAGAGTTGAACCAAGCCTCGGCCCGGAAATGAAATCTACGGGCGAGATTCTCGGCATCGATAACACCTACGAAGGCGCGCTCTATAAAGCGCTCGTCGCTAGCGGAATCCATTTCAAGGGCGATGGCCTTGTCCTCATCACCGTCCGAGACGAGGACAAACCTAAGGCGACCGACATCGCGCGAGAACTGCATCGATCAGGTCGCAAACTCGCGGCGACGAAGTCGACTGCGGCTGCCTTCATCGCTGCGGGAGTTCCGTGCGAAGAGGTTATCCGCATCAGCGCGGGCAGCCCCAACATCCTTGATCTCATCCTCTCGGGCAAGGTCAGCCTAATGATCAACACCCCGAGCAACGACAAGGTCACGGAAAAGGAAGCCGCCCTCATCCGCCGTGCGTGCATCGAAACCGGAATCCCCTGCGTAACCAGCATCGACACGGCAGGCGCAATCATGCGCGCCCTCGATGTCTTCGCCGACCCGAGCAAAGCCACCTGCAAACGCCTCGAAGAGTATTTCGCAGGCGTGTGATCAGTGGGGAGCGCAGCCGTTCACGTCCCGAGATCTCGAATCGGCTGAATGCCTTTGACTTTTTGCGGTTCTTGGCGGCTTTGCGTGAAAATGTTCTGCGGCTCTGCGCTACTCTGTGGCTCCGCGTGAAATCCGAGACCGTCGACTCCAAGAGTTGATCGCCACCAAGAAACAAGCCCCGCTCATATCTAACAACACATCGAACACGCTCGCGGTCCGATCCGCGAAGAACGTCTGTCGCCCCTCATCGAAACAAGCGTGTACAAAAACCAAACCCAGCCCCAACAAAACCGCGCGCCGCAACCCAACGTCCAGGGACAACGCCCATCGAAATCCCGTCCATCCTAATAATCCATAGAAACTGAAATGGATTGTCTTCCGCACTACGAACACTAGCGTTTCGGCTTGATCAGGCGACAGTGAGAACCACCGCATCGCCATCGAAATCATGCCGCCCGATCCGCCGCTTGGGCTGCTGAAAAACGCGATCAGCCAACTCATGCAAACGATCGCCAGAGCCCAACGATAAACCCCGCCTTCGGAACTAAACGATCGCGCCACCATCAATGCAAAGAGGCAAGCGCAGACCGCGGCCAAGACAATCGCCACATAGCGCAGCTCGGGATGGTCGTGAAAGGAGACCTCGGGCTCCGAAAGCAACCACATCAACAACGCACCGCACGAAACCGCAAGCCAAACGAGAGTCCGAACGGAGTTGGCGCCAACCGGAGCCAAAACCCAACCGACCAACGCAGCCAGCGTGAATGGCAACCAGATCGTGATGTACTGCCGCGAGCCCTCGACGAACAACCCAGCCACCACCACGCAGGAGAGCAAGACCACGATGAGGGCTGCGAAAAGGCGCACTGCCTCTATCTAACCTCGCAGGAGCAACGGCGGTGCCGGGGAAAAATCAAACGTCGTCCGCGCAGACCTTTTCCGCCGCTTCTAGCGTCCAACCGCCCGCGAAGACCGACAACCTGCGGAGCAGTGTCTTCTCCTTCTCATCGAGCAGCCCGTAGCTCCAGTCGATCGTAGCCCGAAGCGTCTGCTGGCGGGGAAGCGCCGTACGAGAACCGCCCGTCAATAACCTAAATCGGTCATCCAAGCGGGCCGCGATCGTCTCGACCGGCATCGCGCGAACACGCGCCGCCGCAAGCTCCAACGCCAAGGGAATTCCATCCAACCTGTGACAAATCTGTGCCACTGCCGGCGCGTTCTCATTCGTCACCGCAAAGTTGGGCTGCGCTAGAACGGCGCGGTCGATGAACAGCCGAACCGCTTCATAAGTGTTCAGCGATTCCGCCGATTCTTTCTTCTTCGGGTCGGGCGTGCTCAAAGAAGGAACTCGATAAACTTGTTCGCCCTGAATCGCCAACGGCTCCCGGCTTGTCGCCACCAGGTGGGTGCGCGGGCATTGCTTGCCGATCGCATCGGCTAATCGCGCGGCCGCATCCAAGAGGTGCTCGCAGTTATCGAGAAGGAGCAGGATCTTCTTGTCCTTCAGATGGGAGATCAAAGTCTCCAGTAACGGTCGACCCGGTTCTTCACGCACCTTCAAAGCCGCCGCAACCGTTTGCGGAACCAGGTCAGGCTCCGTCAATGGTGCAAGTTCCACCAGCCAAACGCCATCTTCGAATTCGGGGATCAAGCCAGCCGCAGCCTGCAAAGACAAGCGTGTCTTACCGGTGCCGCCCGATCCGGTCAAGGTGACCAATCGATTCTTCTTGATTAACTCTTGAACTTCGGTGAGTTCTTTCTCGCGGCCGACGAAACTCGTCACCTGCAGCGGTAAGTTATTCGGCAGTTCGCTCAACGATTTTAGTGGCGCAAAATCGGAAGCCAATCCTTCCGCGACCAACTGATACACGCTTTCGGGCCGCTCCAAATCGCGCAATCGATGTTCGCCCAAAGATCGTAGCTCGACTCCACTCGGCAAGTTGTCACGCACTAATTCATAAGTGGCTTGGGAAAGCAAAACTTGTCCGCCGTGGCCCGTTGACAAAATGCGGGCTACGCGATTCAGTGATGGCCCGAAATAGTCGTTGTCGCGCCGCTCAGCCTCACCCGTGTGCATGCCGATACGAATCTTGATCGGACCGATCTCGCCCCAATCTTCCTTGGCAATCGCCCGCTGCACGTCCGCCGCCGCGATCATGGCCTCTCGAGGGGATTCGAAAACGGCGCACACGGAATCGCCCATCGCCTTGAACACGTGGCCTTTCTGGGAGATGATGTCTCGGACCATGCCGTCGTGCCGCGCCAACGCGGGGGCCATTGCCGCGGGAAACTGATCCCAAAGCCGGGTGCTCCCCTCGATGTCGGTAAATACAAAGGTCAACGTGCCACTGGAAGCCATCGCCTTGATTGTAACGGAAACCAGCCTGGGCCTGCTAAATTGATGCAAATGTCCCCCGCCGTTCAGGATTTCATCGAAGCCGCCAGCGTTCCCCGCGACGCGTGGCACGCATCTGGCGATCTCTCCAAGGCGAACGAAATCCTAAAGGCACATCCGGAAGTTGCCCTCGCCGATATCTTTGTGGCCTCGGTGCTAGGCGAAACTGCCGCGATCGAAGAATTCTTACGGGCTGACCCGGACGCGGCCACTAGAAAAGGAGGACCCCGAGACTGGGATCCTCTCACCTATCTTTGTTTTTCGCGCTATCTGAAATTGGACCGTGCCCGCTCGCCCGGCTTTCTTCAATCCGCCAAGCTACTCCTTGAAGCGGGCGCCGACGCGAAGACGGGATGGTTTGAGAAGGATCACGAGCCCCAGCCCGAATGGGAATCGGTTCTCTATGGTGCTTGCGGCATCGCCCACAATCCCGACCTCACCCAACTCTTGCTTGACCACGGCGCCGATCCCAACGATGGGGAAACCGTTTATCACACCCCAGAAACCTATGACAACCGGGCGCTAAAGGTTCTTGTCGGTTCGGGGAAGCTAACTGACGAGAGTCTTGCTCTACTGCTGATTAGAAAGCATGATTGGCACGACTACGATGGGGCGAAGTGGTTGCTGGAACACGGAGCAAATCCCAATCATGTTTGGGGGAACATCACGCCGCTCATCCAAGCAATTCGGCGCGATAACGACGCAGAAGTGATCGAGGTCACGCTTGCGCACGGTGCTGATCCGTTATTTCCGTGCCAAGGAATAAATGCGATCCAACTTGCTGCGCGGCGCGGGCGAGCAGATTTGCTGCAACTTTTCGAACGGCAAGGATTTGTTCTCAAACACAATGCACTTGATGCTCTCTTGATTGCTTGCGCGTGCAACGATGTCGGCGCGGCACACGCCGCTCTCATCGAATCGCCATCGGTGTTGGACGAGCTTCGAGAGAATAGCGGAGCGTATCTCTCGCAGTTTGCCGGCAATGGAAATGATCACGGCGTCCGGCTCTTGCTGGAAGTCGGTTTGGATCCCAATGCTCCTTACAAAGAGGGCGATGGATATTTCGCAATCGCCCCTGATGCGAGGGCGCTGCACTTCGCGTGTTGGAGAATTCGCCCAAGCGCAACGAAAGTCTTGCTCGAACTCGGCGCCGATCCGAACATCAAGGACTCACGTGGGCGCACGCCCCTTATGTTCTCGCTGAAAGGCTGCACCGAGTCCTACTGGAAAGAACGCAGAACTCCAGAGTGCGTTGACTTGCTTCTCAAGGCTGGTGCAACTCTAGAAGGAATCGATCGCCTATCGGGATATGGAGAGGCTGACACACTCTTACTCGCGGCTGGTTTGAAACCGTAATCCCGCCCAAGCACTGTGGCCCCTTGTGTGCTCTCGTGCCGCATCCCGCCCTGAGGAGTAAAGGGCGTTTTGGAGTTCTTCCGGGAATATAGATCGACCGTAAATCGCGTTGTGCTTCGTCGTGCCGTTGTGTCGTTGTGGTCATCCCCGTACTCGATCTTTACCGCGCCTAATTTATCGCCCTCGCCACACGGTGGCTGGTACGCTAGGTTCTCCATTCCATGCGTATCCTCATCACCAACGACGACGGCGTCCGATCGCCCGGCCTCGCCGCCCTCGCCCGAGTCGCGCAAGAGCATGGCGAAGTAAAGATATTCGCGCCCGATCACGAACGTTCGGCATGCGGACATTCCATGACGATGCGTGATCCTCTTCGCGTTGCCGAAACAAATTGTTGCGGAATCCACGCGTTCGAAGTTACCGGCGTCCCTGTCGACTGCATCAACGTTGGCCTCACTCTTGGATGGCCCGATGGATGCGACCTGATTCTTAGCGGAATCAACAACGGGCCGAATCTTGGTTTCGACATCACATACTCAGGCACCGTCGCCGGAGCGATGGAAGCCGCCGTCAACAATATCCCGGGTGTCGCAATTTCGATGGCCACGTTTGTCACCGGCGCGCCCTATCATTTCGAAACCGGCGAACGATGGTTGCGCGAGAACTGGGATCTCATCGTATCCGCACCTCAAAAGCCGCTAACGTTTCTCAATATCAACGTGCCTGCAATCGATTACACCGAACTCCGCGGCCACCGCGTCTGCGCGATGGGCAAGCGCGTGTATCACGACCGCGTCGAATTCCGCGAAGATCCGTGGGGAAGACCCTACTATTGGCAGGGCGGAGTGGTTGTGATGACCGATCCCCCGGAAGGAACCGATGTCCGCGCCGTGCGTGACGGTTTCGTGTCGATCACACCGGTCACTCTAGACTGGACCGACCACGATCACATGGAAATTCTTACGAAGCATTGCTCTACTAAGACTGCTTCTTAATTAGGTGGTCGGTAATCGACCTTCCTCGGTCGCGTTCTCTGTCTTGGCCCTTTCCAAAGATTCACGTACCCGATCTTCCGTCTTCCGATCCATGATTCTCCGCGGGATCATCAGAAATTGAGAATCGGTCATATACAGAAGCAACAAAGACTTGCCCCAATCTGCCTTCTGCAGCGTGCGCCAAGGGAGAAACGTGGATATGCCCGAAATGTAATCGATCTTGATTCCGTCATCGTTTAAGATCACAGTTCTGTCGCCGCGAAAAGTTTCCTGTCCAGGCTTTTGATAAAACTTCTTGAAGTTCGATCTAGAAGAGAGAAAAGTGATCAGAGTAACTGCAGCAAACCCGCCGAAGGAAACAAGCATTCGAAACGGATCAGGATCTCCCGGGGTGGTTAGCACATAGGTTGCCAAACCAGCGACCACTCCCATCAGCAGCGCGATCGTTATGAGCCGTTTTCGGCTCTTGGCTAAGGCAATGTCGACCATCTCGTCGAGGTCCAGCCGATGCCGATGAAGGTAGATCGTATCCACAATCCTAGGATACGCGAAGAGCTTATTTACAACTCCAAAAACGACTTCTGATTTACCCGAACTCCGTGCTCCGACAACACCCGCAAAAACAAACTTCCGTCGTCCCCCGAAAACGCGCTGGTTGGCACCAGCAACACTTGATATCGCTTCGTGTTCATCACGACCATTCCGTGCCGCACATACGCGCTCCGGAGGCCCGCGTATGCGATCCGAAAGTGATTGTCCTCTGCATCGAATAAAAGCCCTTCATCTACCGCCGTCAAAACGGTTGGCTTCGCGTAGAGCCGCCGCCCCAACTTCCACGTGATCAAATACGCACGAAAAGGAATCGTCGCCGGCCAGATGCATCCGAACGCCCCGATCGCCTGGATCAAGGGCTCTCGCGACACGGCCAAAAGGATGATTCCGAACAAGGGCCCGGGCAAGACGAACCACCAGAACAGACGTACGTAAGCCTCCGCCGCCATCCTCGCAAGGACGACTCGATGGACCATGAACTCGTTCGACCGCACCAACTCCATTCGACCGATGCAGTTTGACACCGCTCCTCAAAGCCCGATAGCCGGGTAGCCCGATCGCCCTCCCAACCCCGTATACTCTCAACCCTAATGCTCCGCGCCGAACCCGATGGCCCGCTGCTGCGAGTCACCCTCGACCGTCCCGAGGTCAAAAACGCCTTCAACGACGAGTTAATCGCCGCTCTCCACAAGACCTTTACCGCGGTCAAACTTGGCGAAACCCGCGCGATCATCCTCGCTGGGGAGGGCGATGCCTTCTGCGCAGGAGGCGACCTTCAATGGATGAAAAAGGCTGCGACCTATACGGAGGAGCAGAATTACGAAGACGCCCTCAAACTCGCCCGGCTCTTCCAATCGATGGTCGACTGCCCGGCCGTCATCATCGCGAAAGTTCAAGGTGCTGCGTTTGGCGGGGGATGCGGACTCGTCAGCGCGTCCGATGTCGCCGTCGCCGGATCGAAGGCGCTCTTCGCGTTTAGCGAAGTAAAACTTGGTCTTGTTCCCGCCACCATCTCGCCGTTCGTCATTCCCAAAATCGGCAAGGGCAACGCAAGACATCTTTTCTCAACGGGAGAAGCCTTCGGAGCAGAGCACGCGCTCCGCATCGGCCTCGTCCATGAAGTCGCGGAAGATTTGGACGCTGCGATCGAGAAGAAACTCAAAGCAATCCTCTCCGCTGGACCCCACGCATGCGCCGCTGCTAAGAAGCTTGGCAACGAGGCTCCACTTCCATTGGAAGATGCGGCCGGCCTCCTCGCTAAAACCCGCGCCGGTGAAGAAGCGAAGGAAGGTATCGGCGCATTTCTGGAAAAGCGTAAAGCAAACTTCGTGGTGACCCGATGATAAAAAAACTCCTCATCGCTAACCGCGGAGAAATCGCTGTCCGCATCATCCGTGGCGCGCGCGAAATGGGCGTCCGCACAGTCGCCGTCTACAGCGAGGCTGACGAAAAATCCATGCACGTCGCCCTCGCCGACGAAAGCTACTGCATCGGCGAGCCCGAACCGTCCAAGAGCTATCTCGACGCTGCCAAAATTCTCAAAGTCGCGAAGGAGTGCGGTGCAGACGCCATCCATCCCGGCTACGGGTTTCTTAGCGAGCGCGCCGAATTCTCTGAAGCCTGCGCGAAGAATGGCATCATCTTTGTCGGCCCGCCCGCCAGCGCGATGAGAAGGCTCGGCGCGAAGATCGACGCCAAACAACTCGCCGTCGAAAACAACGTGCCGATCACGCCGGGCTTCTTCGAAAGCGGGGCAACACCAAAACAGCTCGAAGATGCCGCAAAGAAGATCGGCTATCCCATCATGCTGAAAGCCTCTGCAGGTGGCGGCGGACGGGGAATGCGAATCGTTCGTGATCCAAAAGAATTTGCAGGGGAACTCGCCGTCGCATCGGATGAAGCCCTCAAAGCATTCGGCGATGGCGCAATGATGGTTGAGAAACTCGTCGACCGTCCTCGGCACATCGAAGTCCAGGTCCTCGCCGATCAACACGGAAACGTGGCGATCCTCTACGAACGCGAATGCTCCATCCAGCGTCGCCATCAGAAGCTGATTGAAGAAGCACCTTCAGCTCTTCTCTCGATCCCCGACTCACGATCCGAGATTCAAGACTTGTGGCCCGAGATGCGCGATGCCGCAAAAAGGTTGATAGCAGCCGCGGGATACACGAACGCGGGCACGGTCGAATTCATGGTTGATGAAAGGGAAGGCAAGTTCTATTTCCTCGAAGTCAACGCGCGGCTGCAAGTCGAGCACCCCGTCACCGAACTTATCACCGGACTGGACCTCGTGCAGTGGCAACTCCGAATCGCGAGCGGTGAGAAACTCAATATCTCGCCAGAGGTGCTCGCCGGAAATCGCTCCGCCATCAACGGGCATGCAATGGAAGTGCGTATCGTCGCGGAAGACCCCGCCCACAACTTCCTCCCTTCGATCGGCAAGATCACCGCATGGGCCGAACCGCAAAGACCTGGCGTGCGGGTCGATACCGGATTCGGACCCAACAGCGAAGTCTCTCGCTACTACGACTCGCTCATCGCGAAGGTGATCGTCAACGCTGATACGCGTCCGCAGGTCATCCAGAGAATGAAAGAAGCGCTCCTAGACTTCCACATTCTCGGCGTGAAAACGAACATCGGCTACTTGCTCTCCATCCTCGACCACGAAGAGTTCAAAGCAGGGAACATCGACACTGGTTTCCTTGGCCGAGAGTTTCCCGATTGGATCGCCAACGGTCAAATACCAAAGGAACTCGGCGCGATACTCGAAAACGCATCCGCGCAGGCAACCGCACAAGAAGTGTCTCATCAAGAGACAGGCGCATGGGCACTCGCTGACGGCTTCCGCAACGCGCGGTAGCACTCAATCCGCGAACTCGGAAATGATGTAAAGCTGAAATCCGGTGAACGCGAGGAAGAAGATGTTGTACACCAAGATCGCGATCATCAATCCAGGTTTATCCTGAAAGGCAAACGCGAACAGGCATCCAAAAAGACCATTTAGCAATCCCAATATGCATCGCCACTTGATAATCGTCATGGCGAGATCGTTCTGCGTCCACATCCCGATGCCAAGAATCAAATCGATCGCGCCGACTACGAGGAGATACTGACCAAACCCCATAGTTGGTGACAGCGCGGGGACAACATGGCTCCCTTGCAACAACTCAAAGAGCGCGCTTAGCACCCAGAGGCCCGCGAGTATATGGAAGGCGATTTCCTTCCAGTGGGGCGCCGTGCTCCGCGCCTTCGCCTGCGCTCTTAAGTGAGCAACCGCGTGCGCGGGTCGCGCGATCTGGCTAAGGTCTGCCCCGCAAAACTGACAGCGCATCGCGCCAGGCGGCAAACTCTGATTGCACTGCGGGCATTGGATCGTCGTGATCCCTGTCGAAACGGGCATACGACCTTAGTATCCGATATCTTCTTGCATCTGACAAGCCCAACCATAGACGGCGAACTTAGCGCGCAAACGAATTGTCCGTTTCGCCGATCAACCAGATCTGCAATCCGGCCATGACGATGTCGAGCACGTTCAGAAAAATGTACAGCGCGGCCATGGGGCCAGCGATCGTTACACTGAGAACCGAAGCGTAGAGGCCGAGCAGGCCGAACAAAATCCTGATCCAACAGAAGAAGTTCACGACAGCGCGCGCCCATTCCCATTTGAGAAGAAGGCCGGTACCCAGCGCGAGCTGAAATGCGCCGACCGCCATCATGATGTACAGAATAAACGAGAACCCCGCCAAAGGAGAGTTCGCTGCCTTGGATTGGAGATTTACAAGGGCCAAAGCATCGGTGATGATTTCTTTCACGCCGCCAAATATCCAATATCCCGCGACGACGTAATACAACGTCAGCACCCAAGGCTCGGGTCCCACCTGACGCTTTGCAAAGGTTGGCCGCGCGACACTGGCGAGGGAAGCACCGCAGAATTGGCAATTCACCATCTTGGGCGGCAAAGACCGCTGGCATTGCGGACACGTGATCAACGCATAGTCGTTTGAAGGCACTTACTTATTATCCCGCGACATATCATACGAAATAATACGGCGCGAGGATACACGCGCCTAAAAATGAACCTAAACGCGCTTGGTAGACCAACGTCTTACGAATCTCCGCCAACTATGCGGTAGCGTTCTTAACCGCCCAGCGCGTCACGAATGTCAGCACGACCAAGATCAAGAAGTACACGATGGGAATGATCATGATGGGCAGAACGGAGAGCCACGCGCCTAGGATGAGGATGAAGCCAATACCCACAATCGTGCCGAGCCAGGAAACGAAATAACCGTTGCGGCAAGCCCATGTCGAGCGGCTAATCATGCCGATCGAGATCGATAGAAAGTAAAGGAGGATCGCGAACCCGATCAGGTTACCGATCGAATCGCCCATCTGGAATGCAACGGATTGCCGCTTGAGGTTTGGATCGTTTCGTCCTGTAGCCCAACCTACGATTGCCAGAGCATTCCAGATCAACCAGAAAACACCACAGGCCGTACACCAACCGTTAGCAGCTGTGCTTGTCGAACCTGACACGAATCCGTTTGATGTCTTTGTTGTCGATGGTGATGTGGATAGGGTGACGCCGCAGAACTGACACTTCGGCGCCCCTGCAAAGATGGTCTGTTTGCACTTGGGGCAAGTTGTTAAGGCATCGGCAGCAGCCATAGTTCTCCACGCATTTTCAATGCGTAGCCTTAATCATCGGCTCGCGATGCACTTGCCCTTAGCAATTCACAGCCAAATTGCGGGGATGTCTACTTCCCAGGAATGCCCGGCTCGGTTAGCAACGCCGGATCGAGTGCCTTCTCAAGCGTTGCCTCGTCCAGCAGTCCGCGTTCTCGGACAACCTGAGGAATGGTCTTCTTTTCCTTCAGCGCTTGCTTCACCACGTCAGCCGCAACTTTGTATCCGACATACACATTCAACGCCGTCGCAAGTGATGGCGAAATCTCTGCGTAATGTTTACACCGCTCAGCGTCGGCTTGAATACCCTTCACACAATTCTCCGTAAACGTATTCAACGTATTCGTCAGGATTTGAATCGCGAACTGCGCGGAGAATGCCATCCCCGGCATCATCACGTTTAGTTCGAGCTGCCCTGCCTGGACACAATAGTCGAGCGATTGGCACTGGCCGAGAACCTGGAAGAGAACGATGTTCAAGTTCTCCGCCATGCTTGGATTGATCTTGCCCGGCATGATGGAAGAGCCGGGCTGCACCGGCGGCAGCATGATCTCAGCGAAACCTGTAAGCGGCCCCGAGCACAGCAATCGCAAATCGTTGGAGATGCGCGTCATCTCGAGACACAGAACACGCAGACCGGAAGCAAGCGCCGCCATCGGCAAATTGCTCTGCATCGATTCGCGCATGTCCGGCGCATTTCGGAATTTCAGTCCGGTGTACTTGTTGAGATATTCAACGACTTTCACTCGATAGTCGGGATGCGTGTTGAGGCCTGTGCCCGCTGCGCTTCCGCCGATTCCCAACTCTTCTAATTCGTTCGCCGCATATTCGAGCCACTTGCGCGACTTCTTGATCGAATTTGCATACGCCGTGAACTCTTGTCCTAATCGAATCGGTACGGCATCTTGCAAATGCGTGCGTCCCGATTTCAAAATCGTATCGAATTCTTTGCCCTTCGCGGCGAATGCATCGGCAACGCCATCCACAGCGGGGAAGAGATCGACCAACATGAGTCGGGTCATGATCCGCATCGAAGAAGGGAAGGTGTCGTTCGTCGACTGTCCGTAGTTCACATGATCGTTGGGGTTGACCTTTTTGTACTCACCCAACTTTCCGCCGAGAATTTCTTCCGCGCGGTTTGCAAGCACCTCGTTCACGTTCATGTTGAAACTGGTGCCCGCGCCCATGTGAAACACATCGACGGGAAACTGATCGCGCAGTTTGCCGCTCAGCACTTCATCGGCCGCCTGCAAAATCGCATTACCGATTTCTTTGTCCAGGAGACCTAAGTCGGTGTTCGCCGCCGCGCACGCTTTTTTCAAAAGCACAAACGCATCGATCATTTTCGGATGCTCGGTCAAACCGGAAATCTGGAAAAGCTGGCGCGACCTCTCGGCCTGACTGCCCCAATAGGCATTTGAAGGGACTTGGACGTCGCCGAGACTGTCTTTTTCGATGCGGGTGCTCATTGATTTGAGTTTACTTTCAGCTCGTGAGTGGTAAATCGTAAATGGTAAATGGCGGGACTCTTGGACACGCGTTCTTCGACACCCTTCTCGAAGCTATCAAACCGACATCCGGACCATTTACCATTTACCATTTACGATTTACCTTCCATAATCAAATTAGTGGAGAACCTCAAGGCCCGCGTCGACGAACTTGCCGACCTCATGGACAAGTTCCAGCTGTCTCAAGCCGAACTCGCCGGCCAGGACTGGCGCGTCTCGTTCAAGAAGCGATCGGCCGCCCAGCCGGTCACTCACACACTGGTCTCCTCCGAAGCCGTGGCCGAACACGAAGAAGCTGCGGAAGTCGCTGCCGCTCCCGTGGCCGAAGCTCCGATCGGCACCCCCGTCAACAGTCCGATGAACGGCATTTACTACACGTCCTCCAGTCCGAGCGCGCCCCCGTTCGCGAGAGAAGGGGAAGCGGTCAACGCCGGACAAGTCATCGGATTGATCGAAGCGATGAAAGTCTTCAACGAGATCGTCGCCCCTACGAGCGGACGTGTGACGAAGATGGTCGCCACAAACGCGCAACTGGTCAACCCCGGCGACGTGCTCATGTATATCGGGTGATCTGTGATCTGTGATCTGTTAGCGAGTGCCTTTAAAGGCGACGCGCACTCATACAAGCAATTGCAACCTCCAGTCAGATCCCTCGACTCGCAAGCTCGCTCGGGATGACAAGTCACGCGCCTACCACCAAACTCGCGCCCTCGACTCTGAACCAATTCACAATCTCTTCGATCGTTTCCATGGGCTTGATCGCATCTAACGCCGCCCGGAAATTTGCTTCACGACAAGGGTGAGTCAAGAAAACGATCTCGCCCAAATTCCGAGAAGCATCCAACACGCGCATCTCCATCGCTGCGAGTGATACGTCGAAATCGCCCAGCGTCATCGCGATCATGCCGAGCACCTTTGGTTTGTCGGTCACGGTTACGCGGAAATAGAATCGCGTCATGTTCTCATCGATCGATAAGGTCTTCGCAACGCCTGCGTAAGGCAACGCGTTCCCTGCGCCACCTAACCGAATGTTTCGCGACACGTCGATGAGGTCACCCACCACCGCCGAACCCGTCGGATCGGAACCCGCGCCACGACCCGAGAACATCACGTCGCCAACAAAATCACCCTGCACCCACACCGCGTTGTAGACGCCGTTCACGCTCGCCAGCGGATGGTCCTTTGGCAAGAAGGTCGGGTGCACGCGCGCAAGTAATCCGTCAGGGCGCGTCTCGGCGATGCCAAGCAACTTGATTACATAACCCAAGGTGTCCGCGTACGCGATGTCGCGCTTCGTGATGTTGCGGATCCCTTCGCGATACACCGCATCAGGCGAAACTTCTTCGCCGAAGGCGACTGATGCAAGGATCGCCATTTTGTATTGCGCGTCGTACCCATCGACGTCTGCGCTTGGATCGGCTTCTGCATATCCCTTCGCCTGGGCCTCGGAAAGTGCATCTTCGAATTCCTCCCCATCCTGGGTCATCTTCGTGAGAATCACGTTCGTGGTGCCGTTCACGATCCCCATCAACCGGATGACGTCGTTTCCCGCCAACTGATGCTTCAACGGTTGGATGAGGGGAATTCCACCTCCGACCGCCGCCTCAAAATGCAGATCTAATCTTTCCCGCGCGGCGAGCTCCACCAATCGCGCACCTTGCTTCGCGATCAACTCTTTGTTCGCGGTGACGACATGTTTTCCGTTTTGCAACGCGCGTTCGATGAGCGCGCCGGCTGGCTCGATGCCACCGATCAACTCTAGGATCACATCGATCGACGGATCGTCGACAATTGCATTCAAATCATTCGTGAGCAATTCTCTCGGAGCAATGCGCGCCTTCTCGCAGTCGCGAATCCCGATGCGCGTAACCTCGATCGGCGCACCAACCTTTCTCGCAATCGCTTCCTTGTTGTCCTGCAGCATCCGGTAGGCGCCCATGCCGACCGTTCCAAAGCCCAACATCCCGACGCGGATGACGTCGCGGGGTGGAGTAGATGACTCTTGCTGAGGCTGGGTGCTAGACATTGGAATGGCCAGTCTATTCCGTGGCCGTTTAGAACTTGCGCAAAGCCGAATATGATGTGTTTAGGATCGAAAAACTCTCAGCGATCGAAGAGAGAGGCAACGAAATTCCTTTCTTTCGAAGGGACCAAGTCATTTAGCAATTCAAAGGGAGTCTACGATTTTGCCTTCACGATCTTGCCGTTTTCCCAGTAGCCGTGAGACTTGTCTGAGCACGTGACGCGGAAGGTGAATCCTACTGGCACCACGCAATATCTGTTATAGACATTTGGGCAAGCGGGGACGGTCTTCAAAGTCGAGAGCTGTCCCTTTGGGCCGATTTCCGTTGCGACATTAGCGATCACGGGGTACGGACCGCCGGTGCGCTTTTGATACGCCACCACCGCCTTCGCGATGAGTTTCATGTTTGCTTGGCAAACCTTGATGTCGGAATCTTTATCGGCCCGGGTTGCCGCAGAATTCGGCGTTTGGAGGAGGGCGACAGCAGCGAGGAGAGTGAGCATCGTTGTGTAAGGGATACCACGTTTTTGGGGAGGCGTGGTGTTGAGGGCTGAGTGCTGAGGGCTGAGGGCTGAGGGCTGAGGGCTGAGTGCTGAATGCTGAGGGCTGAGGGCTGAGCGTTGAGTGTTGAGTGTTGAGGGTTATAGCGTTCCTTCTGCCAATGGCGCAGGCCGTGGTTACTAGGCTTTCTCACCACAGAGGCACAGAGCGGTCACAGAGTCACAGAGTGGTCCGCGCAATCTTATGTTGGTGGTGATGGATATGAGGGTATCGGGAGGCTCTTTGCGTCTTCTCCATCGTCTTCGGCATGACAGGGTTGGTACCCTGGGAAGTGATGCTCGCCACCCTCGCGCTGCTTATTCAAACTGTCGCCACCCCGGTTGTGAATCACAACCATTTTTACGTCACGCTGGATCCACCCACTTTCAATGCGATCGCAAGGAACAGGTGGCTCAAGAAGTTTGCTGACGTCAATGTGAGCACGAACAGCAGTGGTTCAGATACATGGACGGGATGTTATGTTTACGGAGTGGCATCTTATGTCGAGTTGTTCGCTACGGGCAAGAAAGAGAAAGAAGGCGAATGCGGCATAGGATTCGCAACTCCGCTACCTGGCGGTGCCGACAACCTTTACTCAAACTTCCTTGCGAGCCCCTTCGGCAAGCGTGCGCAACGTGATGAGATGAAACTAGGCTCAAAAGGGCACGAAAAGCCTTTTGCACATATCAGCTCATATGACGGTCAAGATCCGACAAAGCTCAATGTGTGGGTGATGGAGTTCGATCACGAGATGTATGCGAAGCACCATTTGCCGGATGGCGCGCCTTATTCGCAAATCGTAGCGGCGTATAGCAAAGAGAACAAGAAACCTTACCGAGGGATGATGGGTGACGTGACGAGCATCACAACGCAGCCCCTTGGTGACGGCGAAGATTTTCGTCGAGCACTCGCCCTGTACGGTTACAAGAAAGTTGGGGCAACAAATGTCTATCGGCAGCGCGAAAACGAAGTGATTGTGTTGCCTGCGCAAAAGTCGCAGACGAAATATGCGATTACGTCAGTTCGGTTTTCATTGCGAACCCCGCCGAAGAAGATTCACATCGAGCGATTCAGCTCGCATTGTGTGCTGACCGCGTATCCGGATGGACACGCAGTTTGGAAATTCAATTGATTGCCGATTGCCGATTGCGGTGACGTGAACAAGAAATGGGGCACGACAGAGCGTGCCCCTCCCCTTTGAATGCCGCTCGGCAAAATGGCAATCAATAGACCCAGCCGCAAGTTTTCCAGGCTATTGATTACCACGGGAACAAGAAAGGGGCACGACAGAGCGTGCCCCTCCGCTTTGGATGCCGATCGGCAAGAGGCAATCAATAGACCCAGCCGCAGGTCTTCCAAGTTGATGCGGTTGCGTCGACGATCTTCTGATCGGAGCCGTCCAGATTGCAAGATACGATTCCTTGCAGAGAACCTCCCTTGTTGTCGACGGCATAAAACAAGCGCGTTCCATCAACGCTGAAAGAAGCGGCGTATTCGCCGTCAACCGTATCCGTAACTTTTACAACGTTCGTGCCATCGGCATTCATGATGTATAGGTCGCCGGCATCGTTGCCCGGCGCATAGCGAGTGAACGCGATCTTCGTTCCGTCGGGTGAAAACGCTGGATATTCATCATCATCAGTTGTGCTCGTAAGTCGCGTCTCCGTCGAACCATCGGAGTGAACGGTGTAGATGTCGCCATTGTTCGCACCGTTTCGATAGGAAGTGAAAGCTACTTTGGATTTATCCATGCTGAGGACCGGCTGAGTATCCCAATCCGGATCGCTTGTGAGCCGTACAACATTGGATCCATCGACGTTCATTCGGTAGATATCTCGATTGCCGGCGACCACCGAGTTAAACACAATCATCGATCCGTCGAAGGAGATGTTCGGATTGTTGGATGGATTGCCAGAAGGATGGATCACCTTGCGTGCCGATCCATCGGCAGGATAGTAATAAATGTCGTACGCACCGACGCCAAATACCATGGCGACGACATTGCCCTTGTGATCCATCGAGCAGCTCTGAGCATCTGCGCCGTCGGGAATCAGTGTGTAGTTCGTGCCGTCCTTCCTCATTCGTACGATGCCGCTGCCATTGTTCGTGAGCGCGAGCCCCGCCATGGACGGAGCTGGCGTGCCGGTATCGCCACCGCCACCTCCACCACCACAACCGGACAATCCAACGACGAGAGCGAGCGCTGCCGCGCTCGAGATAAGAAGTGTTCTTCGTGCCATGCGAAGAGTTTCGGAGGCGACCGTTACGAATCGGGCGATCTGACCGTTACAAATGAGTTACAGATGCGAGGAAGCTGGGCTGGGTGCCTGGGGCGGTAAATGGTAAATGGTAAATAGTAAATCGTAAATGGAAGGGACCGAGACGGCGTGTCGCCATTTACCACTTACCACTTA
>Ga0207680_10000574_pt1 | contig 17346 bp, 20 predicted proteins | sample KBSS23metaG_FD_184321 | JGI IMG/M metagenome (GOLD analysis project Ga0207680, IMG submission 184321) | Switchgrass rhizosphere microbial communities from Kellogg Biological Station, Michigan, USA - KBS S2-3 metaG (SPAdes) (version 2) | ecosystem: Host-associated > Plants > Roots > Rhizosphere...
GAGGATGGCGATCCCAAGCGACGCGGATTGCCGCCCCGCCGCGCCACCTGTTCGAGGAGCTTTGCGCGAAGCTTTGGCGCTCGGGGGCCGCGGGTTCGATCGCGGCCAGACCGACCGACGCGGGGCTCGAACAGATCGTCATCCTGTGCCATCATGGAGGATATGGCGAGGGACCGGGCCCAGCCTCAAGTATCTCGCAGATAAGTGGCGGATATCCGCGCTTTTCTAGGCGCAGAACGACCAACAGTCTCCCGATTCTCTTCCCGGGAGACAGGCCGTCTCCACAAAAAAGGATGTGCAGACAAAGCGTTAGCCCGCAAAATACGGTGAACCGTTGCGGGCTTTATCTTGCAAATCCCCCTTCTCCCCATCTCTTCTCCACCTTGCCTTTTGTTCCTTATTTGTTCTATCCTGCATTCCCTCACAGAATCAGGCGCAGGGACAAGGCATATGGGCGTGGAGATTGCAGCGATCGATGACCATAGGCTGGGTCTGACAGGCGACGTCGAGACCCTGCTCGACCTCCCCGCCCGCGCGAAAACGAACGGCTTTTCGCTGGCGATTTCCGATGGGAGTTTGATCCGTGGCGACTATGATACGCAGGCCAAAGCCTGGCGCTTTACCGTCCTGGCGGAGGGCGCTGCGATCATCGCTATACGGTCGGATGAGACGGGCGACCGGCTCCATATCGCCTGGCGGATTGATTGGATCACGCTCGCCTGCGGCAGCGATACGCTCTGCCCGATCGACGCCGATGCGCTGAGCGATACACGGCAACTGGTGCTTGATATCGATGTGAAAAAGGCAGCCTAGGCCGCCTTGGCAAGGCTCTCGATCCGCAACTCGCAGGCGGCGCGAACCAGCGTCTGCAGCAGCGCAACGCGGGCGGCGATCCAGTCCAGTTGCTCGGCGGTGATGCGGTAGGAGCGCGAATAGCGGGCCTTCACATAGGCGTCGCGCAGCAGGGCGTAGCAGCGTTTCTCGAACCGGTTCTCGCGCGGCCAGACGGCTTTGAGCGAGGGCTCCAGCTCTTCGGCCATCTCGCGCAGGCGGTTGAGATTATGGGTCTTGGGGCTTTATGCCGCGCGGCGGACTATGCCGATGCCGAGCGGTTTTCCCCCGGCAATGCGCCGATTAGGCGAACTTCGCGCGGCATAGTTTCCTGGGATCGACAGGCAAAGAAAGCTTGCCCGTGGCGACGAAACTCGCGAGAATCTGCAGATGCGCAACGACGTGGCTCACCTGCCGACACTTCAGCAAGATGAGCTTGCTTGCGCGAAGCAGATCCTGCTCGACGAATTTTCCATCGCGATCTCGCGGGCAACGCAGCCATGGAAGAAGAACGGGAAGGTCCAGAAGATCGTTCTGTTCGGCAGCTACAGCCGCGACGACTGGGTCGACGCCGCCGCCAATGGATACCAGTCAGACTTCGATATCCTGATCATCGTGAGCCACAAGGATCTCACCGACATCGCCGAATACTGGTACGTCGCGGAGGACAAGATCCAGCGAAATCCGTCGATCCAGCGGCAGGTCAACATCATCGTGCACACGCTCGAGGAGGTGAACCAAGGACTGACTCGCGGCGAATACTTCTGGGTCGACATCGCCCGCGACGGTATCGCGCTGTACGAACTGCCCGGCTTCGCACTTGCGACACCTCAACCGCTGACGGCGATGGACGCCTACGAAATAGCGAACGCATATCTGGCGGACTGGCTTGGCAAAATCGACGCGGCAATGGAAGGGGCCGCATTCTATGTCAGCAAAGGACATAGTAATGATGCCGCCTTCACCCTTCATCAGGCGGCGGAGCGGGCCTATACGTGCTTCCTGCTCGTGCGCACGCACTATGTGCCACGCTCGCACAATCTCAAGTTCCTGCGCTCGCTGGCCGAGGACAAGGAGCCGCGCCTCGTCGACAGCTGGCCGCGCTCGACCAAGCTCGATCGGCGACGCTTCGAGCTCACCAAGCGGGCCTATGTCGAGGCCAGATACTCGAGCAGTTACGCGATCGACGCCGACGATCTCGACGCCATCACGAAAGCCGTCCGCGCGCTTCGCGATGCGGTCGAGACGGTATCGCGGGAATGGCTCGACATGCTGCGCGAGAAGATCGCGCTATAGCCCGTCGAGAAAGGCGAGCAGCCGGTCAGCAGGCTTGTAGCGGCCGCCCTTCGGTCCAGTGAACGGTGTGACCCTGGCCAGGGCCGCCTCCTTCAACGCGAGGTGGGCGTGCAGATAGACCTGCGTCGTCTTGATGGACTCATGGCCAAGCCAAAGCGCGATCACCGAGCAATCCACGCCGGCCTGAAGCAGCTCCATCGCTGCCGTGTGACGAAGGACGTGGGGCGTGACGCGCTTGCGGCGAAGCGAGGGGCATAGCGCCACTGCTGTCCCGACATGCCGGGCCAGCAGGCGCTGGACGGCATCGGAGCTAAGACTGCCACCATGGACGTTGGGAAACAGCTTGGTCGATCCGCACCGGTCCGCCTCCTTGAGCCACGCTCGTAGGGCATGGCATGTCTGCCGGGTGAGCGGCGTGCAGCGCTCCTTGCGGCCTTTACCGACGCATCGGACATGCGCGCCAGTACCCAGAGCAACGGCATCGCGGTCTAGCTGGACGATCTCCGACAATCGCAGGCCGGTCTGCATGGCAAGGTGGAGAAGCATATGGTCGCGCCGCCCTATCCAGGTGCCACGGTCGGGTGCTGCGAGGATCGCCTCAATCTCTGGGCGGGTGAGGAAATGCACCTCACGCTTGTCGTGGAGCTTGCCGGGGATCGCGAGCACGCGCTGGATCTGGCCGGAATAGGCGGGCTCTTCGAGCGCGACGAAACGGAAGAAGGCCCGAATGGCGGTGAGGCGCAAGTTGCGCGTCTTGATCCCGACCGACCGGCCTGCCTCGAGATCGTCGAGGAACGCGCAAATGAATGGTGCGTCGAGATCGGCCAGATCGAGCCGCGAGGGAGGCTTGCCCAGCTTCGCCTGCGCGAACGCAAAGAGCAGCCGGAACGTATCCCGGTAGGACGCGATGGTGTGCGGGCTGGCATTGCGCTGTTGTATGAGGCGCTGGCCGAAGAAGCGCTCGATCAGCGGCGGCAGGGTCGCGCCGCCGGTCATGGCGCCGTCTCCCAACGCGTCTCAAGCCTGGATGCGGCCTCGCCCATGAGATCGGGGCAGGCGGAAAGGTACCAGTAGGTATCGCGGATCCTGCTATGGCCGAGATAGGTGGTGAGCGCCGGCAGCAATCGTTCGACGTCCTCGCCCCCACGATACCAGCCCAGGATCGTGTTGACGGCGAAGCTGTGACGAAGGTCGTGGAGCCGTGGTCCCAAGCTATGAAGCTCGGGATCGCGCAGACCGATCCGCCGCGCCACACCGACGAATACACGCTCGGGATACTGAGGCCGTAGCCGCTGGCCGCCGCGCAGGACAAAGAACCATGGCGACGTGCGGCATGTGCGGCAATCGTCCCGGCATGCCGCATAGTCGGCGAGAGCTAGGGTAGTGGTGGAATGCAGGGGAACAAGGCGCTCCTTGCTGCCTTTGGTCTCGCGAAGCGTCAGCACACCGGCCTCAAGATCGACATCGGTGCACCCAAGGCCGATTGCCTCGCCCAGGCGCATACCAGTCGCTGCTAGCAGGCCGAAAAGGCAATGATAGGTCCGGCGGTTGATGCCCTCGGCCAATCCCCAGCGGAGCGTGGCGTCGAGCAGTCGGACAATCTCCGCCTCCGTGTAGATATAAGGGCGTCGCCGCTTCGGCGATGGGAAAACGCCGGCCGGGGGAGTCTCGGTGAGTGGCTCGATGATCGAGAGATGCCTGGCGAACCCGCGCACCGCGGACAGCCGGCTCGGCCAGGAGGTGCGCTCGGCCTGGATGATCCACGCCATGGCGAGCTTGCGCGTGATGACCATCGCCTGCTGCGCTTCCATGTAGGCGATGAAGTTGCGAAGGCTCTTCTCTTCGTTCTCGTAACGATAGCCGAACCCGCGCCGCATGAGCAGGTAGCGGGTCAGCGCCTCATGGAGCGGGCTCATTGCTCGCCTCCCGGCCAGCGCATGCCGAGCCCGCGTAGGCTATCGAGATCAACCTTAGCATAGATGCGGGTCGTATCTTGTTGCTCGTGTCGCAGGAGCTGCCCGATCTCTGTCAGGGTCGCGCCTGATCGGAGAAGACCAGTTGCAAGACTGTGCCGGAAAATGTGCGAGCCACGGCGACCGGGGCCGGTGATGCCGGCACGCTTGATCGCCAAGCGCGCGACGGTCTGTACGCTTGGGGCGCCCTTGAATCCGGAATAAGGTGCGACGGCGAGAAGGAACACCCGCCGGCTGTCGGACTGGGGACGACCATGCTGCAGATAGGCGGCAATCGCCGCGCCGACATCGTGCGGCAGCGGCATGGTTGCGGTCTTCCGTCCCTTGCCGTGGACGGTGAACTGACCCGCACGCCAATCGATATCGTCGAGGCTAAGCCTCGCCACCTCGCACGCGCGTAATCCCAGCCGGGCAAGCAGCATCAGGATCGCATAGTCCCGTCGGCCAACCACGGTGTTCCGGTCGCAGCCATCGAGGACACGCTGAACATCCTCGGGTGGCATGAAGGTCGGCAGCTTCGCATCGCCAGGCTGCCGGATCGAGGGGATCGCGGTTGTCAGATCGACGGTGATGAAGCCTTCGGCGTGCAGATATCGCAGGAACACCCGCACGCGCGAGCACATAATCCTCGCGGTCGTGGCGCCGCTATCGCCGACATGCCGTTCGACATAGGCAGCCACATCGCAGCCGGACATGTGCGCGAGATCAGCATAGGTGGTGATCCCCAGTTCCTGCAGGAAGGGCCGAATGAACCACAGGTGGCTCTCGATCGATGCCCGTACGAGACCACGTTGGTGCTGCAAATATCGACTATACGCATCGCACAGATCGGATCGCGGATCGTGCGGCGGTACCGGCCGCTGCTCGATGACGTCCGCCTCTCGCAGGATCGCCAGCAGTCGGGCGAGTGCGAGTGCGTCGCCTCTGAACCGGGGGCGATGCCGCGACCGCTCGGCGAGATACTGCGCGGCGGTCGCTTCGCGGATATCGGCGAGCCCCGCGCCGGTGGCGCCCAGCCAAAACCCGAAATCCCGAACGATACTCAGCAGTCGGTGGCCAACTACCCGGCTGTAACCGCCGCGCTGAAGATGTTCGAGAACGAGATGAATGTGCTTGCCTAGCGGGCCGGCCTTCAGGCTCCTCACGACCCGGCTACTATCAATATAACTGTCGGTAATCATCGTCGCTTCTCCACGCACGGGATGTGCGTGGGGAGCAGGAAACTATGCCGCGCGAAGTTCGCCTAATCGGCGCATTGCCGGGGGAAAACCGCTCGGCATCGGCATAGTCCGCCGCTCGGCATAATCACCGTTATGCCGCGCGCGGCATAATGGCGAGTATAACGTGCATGTGAGCATCGTGCAGTGATATGCTCTCTCAGCCGCTTGATGAAGCATGAAGGCAGCATCACGTTCAACGCCATTTTCAACACTTGCTTGGGCCAGTTTGGACGCGTGCATCGACAGTGGAAACCAATAGTCAAAGTGCTTTTGCGCCTCAGCCTTCGCCTCGGCTGGTGGCAGATGCCGGGGATGGGCAAACGGCAATCCCTCGGCTTCGTAGAGAGCGATGCCATCGCGGACGATATCGATGAAGAAAGGCCGCCCCTGCTCAAGCTGCTGGTTCACGTCGGTGAGGCTGTGGACGATGAAGCTGACCGGCGCGGACAGGGCTTGGTTGATGGTGAGATCGCGCATCAGATGATCGTCGGCGGCTGACCAGTAGTCCACGACATCGGTCAGCCGCTCGTCATTGACGACAATGAGGATGTCATAGTCGCTCTTGTAGCCGCCGACCGGATCGTCGACCCAGCCCCCGCGAGCATATGAGCCATAGATAATGACCTTGAGGATACGCCCCTGCTTCTTCCACTTCTGCGTGGCCATGGCGGTGGAAGCGGCAAACTCCTCGAACAGCACCCGCACGACATGCGCCAACTCGCGTTGCTTGGCGTGGGGCAGATGATCTAGATCGCTCTTCATTGCTTCCCTCCTAGCGAGGCATCCGCCCTGCGCCAACCTTGCCCGGCAAGAGACCGGATGAGGCTGGCTGGGTAGAGGGTCTTAGGGTCACAGCCAGCGGCGCCACCAGTGCCGCTTTGGGTCGTGCATGTTGCGCATGAGATTGCCGATGGCGCGGGCGAAATGCTTCTCGACACCGGCAAGGGAGAGGCCCGTTTGTTCTGCAATTTCCGCATAACTCAGATTATCAATGCGGATGGCGAGGAAGATCGCCCGTTGCCGTCGCGGTAGGCGACGCAGCGCGTCATATACGCGATCGACTTCCGCCGCATCACCCTCATGCTCCTGCTGCGGTTGCGCATTCAGCCCGCCTGTCCTTTCGATAGCGCGCCGTGCTCGTTCATTGGGATCCATCACTCTTCACTCCTAAACACCGCAACCGGCGCCGGATGGCGGGTGGGCGGCAGGCGCTTGACCAGAGGCCTGTCGAGGAAGGCGGGGTGCATCCGAAGGGCCGCAATGAAATGGAGGACCCTGAGCGCTAACGAAGGGTTGCGGCCCGCCGCGACAGGCCTACGGGCAAGCGACGCCCACCTGCCAGTTTGAGCCGCAAGGCCAACGCCAGCGCGCGCCAGCGCGATGTCCGCATGCCAGATGTCGCATCGGGCGTCATCGGCCCCTCAGGGCCGAACATATCTCACAGGGATCGTAGCCCCGTAGGGGCAGAGGCGCGCAGCGACTCGCGGGCGCCCAGCGCCCACGATCCCGGCTGCGCGCTAGCGCAGACTGACAAAATCGATCGGCTAGTCAAACTCTATGGGTGGTGATGGGCGGTGTTGGGCGGCCTTTAGCCGCCTTTGGAGGGGCCCCTCTTGCGTCATCTGAAAATCACCACAACCCTCTTCGCGAGGGAGGTTCGTCACAGCCGCAGGGTGCAATGCAGACCATGGAAATCACGGATTGGATAGTGCGACTTTCACCGACATCTCACCACACAGACGAAAGCGGCATTGGCTTGGCGAAATCCCTCATCGGTCATCGCGACTCGGAGCGATTCCGACCGTGACTGCCCTCAGCCAAGCCGGAAATCCGCCAGGAATGCGGCGACGCTCTCCTCTTCAGGGTGCACAGATATGCACAGACATGAAAGTTTGCGCACTGCCGTCTCGCCCTCTTGCGTGGCCAGAAATCGGCAACAAAGCTGGGCTCGAAAGGTGATCTCAAAAGACAGGACAGCATTATGACCATGGAACCATCCGATCGATTTCTGCGCCTCAGGGCGGTTCTTGATCGCACCGGCCTTAACCGGGCGACGCTTTACAGGAAGGTCCAGCAAGGGACCTTCCCTCGGCAGGTCAAACTTGCCGAGCGCTGCGTCGGCTGGCGCGAATCCGCCATCGCCGACTGGCAGCGCAACCCCTTCTTCTACACGGTCGAGCCGGAATGAGCCGCTGGCCAGGCGGCACAGTCCCGAAGAAATACCGCATCCCGCCAAAGGCGGAGTGCGGCAGTGTCGTTATCGAGACCAGATGAGGGCGTAGCCCTGCCCATCCTGCGCCGTGACAAGGCTGGCATAGAGGGGAGCGGGAAGGCTCGGATCATCGATCTTGCAAGAGAGATAATCCCGGTCGGCGGCGGAGACCTTCTGCCAGGCAGCGCCAATCTCCAGCGTGCCCGCAAAGATGCGGAAGTCCGGTGACTTGTCATGCTCCCTGTCGGCAGGAACGATGCTGACCTTGCTGTTGAGGGTGAGTGTCTTGATCGTGCCGGAGAAACTGTCCGAGGTCCGGGTGAAGGTGCCGATGGTAGCCATGTCTGATACTCCTGTGTGTGAGCCCGCGCCCTTCGCGGCCTCATGGCGGTGACACGGGCGATACGGTCGGCGCCGCACCGCGTGAGCGGCCGAAGCGATCAGCGGAGGACCGGCAAGGCACGGCAAATGTGCTTCGCGATGCAAAGCCGGCCAAGCCGGCGGCGGACATTTGCTGAGACAGGCCAGTTGCGGCCAAGCCGGACGAGGCATCAGCCGCTATCGCCCATACCGCCAATGAGAGAGGCCGTGAGGGTGTGGTTCATATCAGGTTGAAGGGCTTGGCATCCGCGAGCTGGAGTGGACCGTGTCAGCAACCAATCAGACATACGCTCGACCAAGCGGGGAGTAATTCCGCCATGACCGGAGTTGACCTATCCGCCGTCCTCATAGGCGCAGGGATCTCAGGGCTGTCATTTCGCGAATCGAACTAAATCTCCGACCGGCCAATTGAGTGAACAAATATGGCTTCACTTTCCCTCGCGAATCACGCAGGACGGTGAGCCAGATTCGTGGGCGAAAATGTGCAATTTGCACCGGATGTGGGTCCGAAAAATCGCGGTGGCCTTGCTGGTGGCCTGAGCAAATGGCCGCAAAAACAATAACATTTTCAATCAGATGGTTATGCTGGGTTTGGGAGTCCTGTAAGCGCACCATTTACTCAAAGGCACATACAGCAGGATTTCTGCGGTGATCCCACGAAAGCGTCTTGCGATCGGAGCCGGATTTGGGTCCTGTTAGGGTGGCTCTGGTTAGGAAATTGGGCCTGACCCACGCTATGCCTTTTCGAGTAGAACAAGCAAAGTCATTAAGTCACTTCCCAAAGAAAGACCCATTGTGGATAGGGTTCTCGATATCGTCGGAACCGATAACGTTGATCTGCATTAAGTGTGCATGGAAACGAAGGCATTGCGGCCGATCGTGGAAGTGACCGCGCGGCTTAGAGAAGCGAGAATAGCGTTGGCGGCGCGTCGGCAGCAATTTGGTGCTGAACGTGACATTCCGACCTCGCGCATGGCCAAGTCGCGTACCGAGCGTTGACGTCATGGGATCTTCTCATCCCTTTGGGAATTCCGAAAAAATGGACGAAGCCGAACTGAGCGCAAAGGTTGACCAGGTACGGCGGCTGGCACGTTCGGTGGGCGATTACTCAGCTGAGTTGGCGCTAATGGCACTAGCTAAAGAGTATGAAGCCAAATTAGCAGGTTTGAGGACGGGACGCCCGATCTGCTAGTAGATTAAGGATGAGCAGATGCGTGATCGCAGCCAAAAATGAGACTTTAAAGGTGCGAGACATACCCGTGCACCTGCATCCGAGCGATCTTATGCGCTGCCAGCATCAGTTCCCTTCGACAAACAGATAAGACGGGTCGAACTCGCTAAGTTTCCTCAGCGCCGCCATGTCGCGGATGCTGACTTTCCTCGCGGTGATGCTCATCAGCCCCCGTTCCTTCAATTCCCGAAGCATGCGGTTGAGGTGAACCGGCGTCATGCCGCATGCCTCGGCCAAGTCCGATTGTGTCATAGGCAAGTGAAACGATTGTCCATCGCTTCTTCCGACCGCTCGCAGCTTGGCCTCAATTTCGCAGAAAAAATGCCCGACGCGGCTTACGGCTTCGAGGCGACCCAGCCGGAAAATCCATTCACGATGCATGGCGGCATCCAGAAGCGTGCTAAACCAAAGCTGCTTGGCCAGGGTCGGCTTTTCTTCCATGATCTTGTCGATGCGGCTGTGGGGAACCAAGGCCACCTTGCAAGCAGTTATCGTCGCGATGTCGTGATCAAGACGCTTGAGGGGATAACCATGCAAATCCACAAAATCGCCTGCAACATGAACCGCGACGAGCTGACGATCCCCATCCCGATCGTCCATGTAGCGGCACATAAAACCTTCGATGAGATATGTGCTGAAATGGACTGGCTCCCCCTTCTCAATCAAGGTCGATCTTGCCTTCAGCTCCTTAACCTCGCCAACAGCAGCCTCCAAAATCTCCCGATCATCAAGCGACAAACGCTCACGCCCGCGCCCCCTCAGGAAGTCGCTGAGTAACATAGATGATTGCGGGATCGACATATCGGGCTTGATCCTTACGCCTCACGGCCATGCGGTTTATCGGTGCGAGGTAGAGTGGCAAAATACAATCACAATCGCCTTCATCTCGATTAAGCGCGAGGAACCAATGAAGCGCGCGCACTTTTATGACCAGACAGCGGACATGCCTTTTTCCGACCCGCTGCAATAGAGGAACCGATGGCCAAGCACCTGTATGATGAAGCAAGTAACGTAGTTGCCGACCATGGCGAGTACAGGTTAGTGGCCCCGATGGCGTTGCCGTTTCCCTCACACCTGACGCCGCTGAGGAAACCGGCAGCAGGTTGATCGAGGCCGCTAATAAGGCACGCCTTCAGGCGAGATCACCTGACGCCGCCCCGAGCGAAAATTCGCAGTGATTTAGATCAATTTCAGAAATCAGACATGCCTTGTTCGCCGTGATTGTCTCAGCGGCCTTTAGATTGACGCTCGCCTTCTAATGCGCATATATATGTGCATGCATTCTAAAGTGTTGAAATGAGCAAACACGAACATCGTCTCGCGGCGCAAGCCCGCAAGCCTACAAACGTGTCGCTCGATGTAACTTTGGTGGCCGAGGCGAAACGGCTGGATATAAACATCTCCCGTGCGTGCGAGGTTGGCCTCACCGCGCAGATCGCGAAAGAGCATGCCCGTCTCTGGAAAGAGGAAAACGCCAGCGCTCTGGAAAGCTCGAACAGCTATGTCGATCGGCATGGCCTGCCCCTAAGCAAGCACCGTCATTTTTGATGGCCAAGTTTGATGTGTGTCGGCAGCGCCAGGGTGGCTGCCATGTACTCGACTGCCAAGCTGACCTCCTGAACGATCTCAACACACGTTTTGTCGCCCCACTATTGCCGATCAGCGAGGCGCCAAAACCCGCCGTTCGATTGAACCCGATCTTCTACGTGGAAGGCGCGCGGTTGGTTATGATGACGCAGTTTGCCGCGAGCGTTCCTATCCGTGAACTAGGCGAGGTGGTGCAATCGCTGAGCGCGGAACAGGACGTCATCAATGCGGCACTGGATATGCTGATCATCGGTTTTTAATGCCGCATCACGGATATGGCGCAGGTCAATTGCCGACCGATCTTCCTACTAAAGCGTTTCGCTAGCTGCCGAGTTGCGTACTGAGCCGGGTGCGGGAAGTTACTTCCGCCGCCTTCATGTCGTTCAAGGACGCCGATTTGGAGGCCGCAGCTCGGTACTCAACGCCCACTCGACGGCTGCATGGCGCGCGTAAGTCATTACGAGACGGTTGCGCCAATAGCGACATGTCTTTGGTCTCGACTTGGAACAGCCTTCCGGGCACGATTGATTATCCGATGGGGCTATCGGCGATGGGGGACTGGTGACGAGACTGACGATAATCTTGCTGACCTGCGCCCTGCTCGTCATCGGCGGAGGCTCAAAGGCCGAGGAAAAGCCTTTGACGCCATCCTCTGCCCATACGGCACAGGAGAAGGGCGCAGCTGAAATTCCTCGATGTACGCGCTCACTTGGCACCATCGCCATTGTCGAGCCTGACAATCAATGGTGGAGGGAATTGAATCTGGAGAGTCCGGAAGCAATCCTGAAGGTCTTCGTTCAGCAATCCGGCTGCTTCAAAATTGTCAATCGGGGTCGCGGACTGGCAATGCGCAGCAAGGAGCGCGCCCTGACCGATTCACGCGAGTTGAAGGCAGGATCGAATATAGGGCAGGGTCAGATAAAGGCCGCCGACTATTTCCTGCAGCCCGACATCGCTGCCTCAAACAAGAATAGCGGAGGCAATGCCGTCCGGGGCGTTCTGGGCGGTTTCATGGGCCGTCCTTTTGGAGGACTGGCTGGCGGCATTTCCGTCAAGAAGGCGGAGGCGAATGTAACGCTGTCGACCGTTAATGCTCGAACGACAGAGGAGGAGGCGTTAACGGAAGGCTTTGCCCGTAAGAACGATGTCGGCTTTGCCGGCGGCAATGGCGTTGGCCTGTGGAACAGTCTCGCGGGCGCTGGGGGTGGTGGCTATCAAAACACCGAAATTGGGAAAATTATCGTTCTTGCTTACCTCGATGCCTACACCAAGATGGTTGCCCAGCTTGGCGGTGTAGGGAACGGAGATGTAAAGCGGCCAGCTTCCAAACTCGGGGCAATGGATGCTGGCATGAAGGATCCGGACACCGAAACGCCTTTCATACCTTGGCCGCCGCCACGTCCCTCCTCGATTGAAGACGTTTCCGGAAATTTCAAGATAACGCCGCAATTCGGAGGCATCGATACGCAAATTCGGACCTTGTTGCGTGCAAAGGGATACCAGAGACGCAATTATTTCAAGGTGCCTGGCGGCTTTGGCGTCACGACGGAGGTTGAGCGATTGCAAGACAATGGTTCACCGGCAAAGTTGCGCTGGTCGGCCAACCGAATCCCCGCCTCGGGCACGTTCATGGATTATGTCAAAGCGTTTTTCATGGGGGATACGGGCAGGTTCCGCCTGTTTGTCTTTATCGTCTCCGATTCTGAACCCATGCCTGGCCAGGAGCCGGCGCAACAATATCAGGTCAACGACTGGACACAAAAAGGACGGGCTTTCCTTAGCAAAGGCGCATCAACTGCGGCCACCTCGCCCGACACCAAAGTCTGGCTTCTCGTCTATGAATTTATCAACAGCAATTCGAAGAGCGGAAATCTGATTGCTGATAATGAACATAGTTTCCCGTTTCAGACGCATGCCCGCTTCCTGGGGTTGAAATGACGCGGCAGAAGGCGATCCGCACATTGTTCGTCATGTGGCTTGTGATTGCAGCCGTGCCCACGCTGATCATAACCATTCAGTCGCTTAGCAGGGGCTATGGCGATGATAGCGAACTGGCATGGCAATGGCTCCTGGGGCAATATACGCCTGTGATTTCCGTTTTGCTGGCCGCCGTGTTTTCTGAGCCAAGCACGCGTTGGAAGAACGCCCCCACCAACCTGTGGCGATTTAGATGGGCGGTGGGAATCAGCGCGTTTCAAGCCTTTGCGATTCTCATGGTTCTTTGCCTTCCCCTGGCGGGATTCTCGCCCTTTCTACTGTTCGAAAAGACGCAAACTGCGTTATCGCTATTCCAGGCGGTGGCGGTAGCTTCAGTGGGCGCTGTGGTTTTCGATGGGAGGTGAGCCAATCAATCACCTTGAGATGATATTCTGAACCAGAACGCTTTGGCTCAAAAGCTGTGTTGAAATCCCTTCCTGGCATTTTGGGTATCCATTGCGTGAAGGAGAATCTAGGCCCTGACAAACCATGGACGCAATACAATGATGCCGCGACTGGCGCTAAACCCGGTCAAGCGCCGACGTTGATGCGGACGATGCCAGATGGCTCTAAAAGACCGGTGAAGTTCGACGGCGTCCAAGGGGAATATGTTATCGACCGAAAGTGGCGCGTTATGGATCGTCCCAGAGCGCGCGCCCAGCTGTTGCGGCAGTCCGAGGTATTGGCGCAACATCGCCTTATCGGAACATGGGAGGTTCCCGACGAAGCGGAACGGATCGCCGCTCTCAAGCTATTCAGGAAGATGAAGGTTGCCAACATCAAGGTGAGGGTGGTGAAGCCATGATTACCACGCAGATTGCGCGGATTATTGCCGACTTCATATTATTTCTGGATCTTACTGATGACGAAATCCTGGATCCCGATGCAGCCGTCGAGATGATGGAGTGGCTGGGGGGCCGGCTCGATGCGTTGGACAAAGGGTTTCTTCGACAGCTGGTCGACGCTTTCCCCGTAATTGCGGAAGAATATAGTGGTCAGGCGCAAGAGTTGGTGCGTGACATAGCGTATAGCTTCTATCTCGAAGAAAAACTCGCGGAAGACGATCCCGTGAGGCTGGCTGAGTTGGAGGCGATCCGCGACGCGAAAGCTTGAACCTGCTGGAGCGCAGCGCGGCGATGGAAAAGTCGTGCAATCCATATGTCGATTTTGTCCTCCGTGGGACAATAGGGTGCAACACAAAGATAATCACCCTCCCGAAATTCGCCCGTTTTCCCCACGCCAGAGCCTTGCCACCAGCCGGATAGCCTCTCACTATGCGCTTCGCTTCGCTCACATGGGTGCGGCGTGATGGGGGCATGATGTCGCAGGCAACACGAATCCTGGTTTCGCTGGTGGCTGGCCTGCTTCTGGGCATAGTGGCAAGCGCGCTGAACCCCCGTCTCGCCAGCGGCGCGACCGCGATCACTCAGCCGATCGGCTTAGCGTGGCTGCACGGGCTACAGATGGTCATCGTCCCGCTGATTATCGGATTGCTGGTTACCGGCGTCGCGGCCGCGACCGATGCCGCACGCGCTGGGCGGGTCGCCCTGCTATCCGTGCTCATGTTCGTCATCATCCTGTGGTCCGTGACCTTGATGTCGGCGCTGATCATGCCGCTGCTTCTGGACCTCTGGCCCCTGCCTCCCGCATGGTCGCACGCCATTAGGCTCAGCCTGACGGGAACCGCGCCCATCGGCAATGTGCCGTCCATCACCTCTTTCTTCGACAGCATCGTGCCGCAGAATATCGTTGCCGCTGCCTCGGGCGACGCGTTCCTGCCACTGACCGTCTTCAGCCTCGCGCTTGCCTTTGCCATCGCCAATCTGCCGACGGCACAGCGCGACCAACTGACGGCACTGTTTCAGGCCTTCACAGATGCCATGCTGATCATCATCGGCTGGGTGTTGAAGCTTGCGCCGATCGGCGTCTTTGCTTTGGCCTATGGGGTAGGCGCGCGCACCGGCGCTTCGGCCTTCGGCGCTTTGATTCACTATATCCTGATTGTCTCCTCCATCGGCTTCATCGTCCTGCTGGCCAGCTATCCCGTCGCCATGATCGGCGGGCGCGTGTCCCTGGGGCGGTTCGCGCGCGCGGTCGCGCCGGCGCAGGCGGTCGCGATCAGCACCCAATCCTCGCTCGCCTCGCTTCCCGCCATGCTGGAGGCGTCTGCGAAGCTGGGCGCGGCGCCCGCGACATCGGGCATCGTGCTGCCGATTGCTGTGGCGATATTCCGCGCGACCAGTCCGGCGATGAACCTGGCGGTCGCCTTGTACGTCGCGCATTTGATGAGCGTACCCATCGGCCCGGCGCAGCTTGCCGCGGGGATATGCACCGCGGCGATCACCACCATGGGATCGATCAGCCTGCCGGGGACGGTCAGCTTCATCGCTTCGGTCGCGCCGGTGGCGCTGGCCATGGGGGTGCCGATCGAGGCGCTGGGCCTCCTTATCGCCGTCGAGACGATCCCCGACCTCTTCCGCACGGTCGGCAATGTGACGATGGATACGGCGGTAACGATCGGCGTCGCGAAACGGACACCGGTTGAGGCGTAACGCGCTGCCATTCATCGCATCACTAATCCTTCATTAACCCGTTCAAATTACGCTGTTTCAGAAAACATATTTCGGGGTCCAGCGTGAGCATTGCACAGACGGTGATGAAGGCGGCGAAGCTGTCGGGCGATCTTGGCCTGCGCACGCTTGATCTTCAGGCCGATATTTCCGAACTGGCCGAACGGGTGACCGAGCAGGCCGGCACGATCGAGACGATCGGCGGCGAGGCCATCCGGCTGGCGCATGAGGGCGATTCCGTCGCGGGTGCGGCGCATCAGGCGCGGCAGAAAGCGATGGCGGCGCGCTCCGTCATCGAGGATTCGAGCCGGCAATTGTCGGAGGCGACCGTGAACGTCGTCGACCTGATCGATCAGGTCAGCCGCATCCACGCCAATCTCGGCAGCTTCAACGACGCGCTCAATACCGTCGCGCATGTCACCGGCGTCATCAGCGGCATCGCCAGCCAGACCAATCTGCTCGCGCTCAACGCGACGATCGAGGCCGCGCGCGCTGGCGACGCCGGTCGCGGCTTCGCGGTTGTCGCCAGCGAGGTCAAGAAACTGGCGCAGGAAACCGCCGTCGCCACCCAGACGATCGAGGAATCCATTCGCGTGCTGACGGGCGAAGCAGGCGGTATGCTCAGCCGCGTCGGTCGCGGCGTCGAAACAGCGAAATCGGCGCATCAGGGGACGAAGGATATTGAGGCGCTGGTCAGCCGCCTGGGCGCGATCATGCAGGGCCTCTCGGAAAACAGCGATTCGGTTGCCGACAGCATTGGATCTATGGTGACGTCGGTCGGCCAGATCCGTTCCGGCCTCGGCGATCTCGCCAATACGTCCGGCGACAATGCCGACGGCCTGCAACGCCTGTCGGATCGTGTCAGCAATGTAAGCGACGACACCAACACGCTGCTGCAATATCTGGCGGAAAGCGGCGTCGATATTCCGGACTCGCCCTATATCACCTTCGGCCTCCGTGCGGCGCAGGAGGTGTCCGCTTATCTTGAAAAGGCGCTCGATGAGGGCCTGATCAGCGAAGGACAGATGTTCTCGGACACCTATCTCCCGGTGCCCGGCAGCGATCCGGCCATCTTCACCCACCCGATACAGCCGTTCATCACGGCCGCCGCCCGCCCGTTCCAGGAACAGGCTCGCACGCATAAGGGCTTTTTCGGCATGACCTTCACCGACCGCAATTCCTTCGGCGCGGTCGCTATGCCGGAGCGCTCGCAGCCGCAGCGCAAGGGCGATCCCATCTGGAACGCGGAATATTCCCGCGTCGGTCTGATCTTCGATTTCCCCGACACGCGCGAACAGTGCAAGATCACCCAGCCTTTCTCGCTCAAGGCCTATCGGCGCAAGGTCGCGGGCGGCGGCGTGGTGCTACTGAAGCAGGTGATCGCTTCCATACACGTCCGCGGCCGTCATTGGGGTGTCTTGCAATTCGCCTACGCGAACCAGGGCTGATATTTTAAGCCGTTCGGAACGGACTGGTCTGTCGCCCGGTTGATCTAAGTGGGTGTGCAGGACGGCAACATGAATGTGACGAATTTGCTGACCGGATGGCTCAGACGCCTCGGCATAGCGCTGCTTTTCCTCCTCATCGCCCTGTGCCTGGCGATCGTACTGATTCCGCCCTTTCTCGATTTCCGCTATTATGCCGGCCCTTTGAGCGGCCATTATGACGGCGACCGGTTCGCCAATCCGGACGGCGCCATCCAGATGCCGGGCGCGAATGACCGGCAGCGCAGCGGGTCGATCATGCGGTGGCTGCTGGGTCCGGGCGAGCGGCCCGAATGGCCGACCAGCGTCGCGATAAGCACTGACCGCCCGCCGTCCAAGGTCGCCGCGCCCGGCGCGATGCGTGCGGTCTGGGTCGGCCATGCCACGGTGCTGGTGCAGACGCAGGGGCTCAATATCCTGACCGATCCGGTCTGGTCCGACTATGCCAGTCCCTTTCCGCCCATCGGCCCAAAGCGGGTAATGAAGCCGGGGATCGATTTTGCCGCGCTCCCTCGCATCGACCTCGTCCTCCTCAGCCATAATCATTATGACCATTTCGACCTGCCCACGCTGAAACGGCTCTG
>Ga0207680_10000575_pt1 | contig 17326 bp, 16 predicted proteins | sample KBSS23metaG_FD_184321 | JGI IMG/M metagenome (GOLD analysis project Ga0207680, IMG submission 184321) | Switchgrass rhizosphere microbial communities from Kellogg Biological Station, Michigan, USA - KBS S2-3 metaG (SPAdes) (version 2) | ecosystem: Host-associated > Plants > Roots > Rhizosphere...
CTCACTCAGGCGCTGGTCAGACTCCTGGCCGTCAACGTCGCTTGTGAGCCAGTTGCCTCTCCTCAGCCAAAGAGTCTTGAGCAACACGAGGAAAGCCCTGGCGAGCCGCCACCTATTCAGGTCGGCAAGCCTCAAAGCGGATTCCTGGAATCGCAGCGGTCCCGAGACGGACCCGTTTCTCGCTAAAGCTCGGCGTTGCCGTGTCCGCTTTGCGGATGTGGCCCTGACCTCCAAGCAAGAAACAAATGCAATTCCTAAGAAAATTTTTCGACACCAGTAAGCGTGACGTTGAGGCAATGCTGCCAATCGTTGCGGCCGCCAATGCTTTTGAGCCGACCTTTGCGGAAATGTCCGACGCGGACCTCAAAGCTCGTACCCAAATCTTTAAGCAGGCTCTCGCCAACGGCAAGAAGCTTGATGACATCCTGCCTGAGGCTTTCGCCGTTGCCCGCGAGGCGAGTAAGCGAACGCTTGGCATGCGCCAGTTCGACGTGCAACTCGTCGGCGGCGTGGTCCTTCACCAGGGCCGAATCGCGGAGATGAAGACGGGTGAAGGTAAGACCCTCGTCGCCGTCGCGCCGATGTATTTAAACTCTCTGGAGGGCAAGGGCGCCCACCTCGTTACTGTCAACGACTACCTCGCGCGACGTGACGCGGTCTGGATGGGACCGATCTATCACTTCCTCGGTCTCAGTGTTGGCGTAATTCAAGGTCAGGGTCAAGACTCCGACGAACTCGGCGGCTCCTATGTCTATGAGCCGGGCTGCGATGTCTTAGAAGATCCCCGTTATCTCAACCTAAGACCCAGCTCGCGGCGAGAAGCGTACGCCTGCGACATCACGTACGGAACGAACCACGAATACGGATTCGACTATCTGCGAGACAACATGGCGTTCGCAGAGCCGGACCTCGTGATGACCGAGCTGAACTTCGCGATCGTCGACGAAGTCGACTCGATCCTTATCGATGAAGCGCGAACGCCTCACATCATCTCGGGTCCGTCGGCAGAGGACGTCAGCGTTTATAAGCAGGTGAACGAAGTCGTCAAGCCTCTTCAGGCGGAGACGCACTACACGACCGACAAGAAGAACCAAACCGCGAACCTTACCGAAGAGGGAATGGACGAGATCGAGCGACAGCTCGGGATCGACAACATCGCTTCGGATCCGCGCATGTTCCACTACGTGAATGCGGCGCTGAAGGCACACACCCTATTTGATAAGAACGTCGAGTACGTCGTGCGTGGCGGCGAGGTTGTCATCGTCGACGAGAACACCGGTCGACTCATGTTCGGCCGACGATTCGGCGACGGACTTCACCAGGCGTTGGAAGCAAAGGAAGGCGTGCAGGTGCAACGCGAAAGCCAGACCATCGCAACCATCACGTTCCAAAACCTGTTCCGTTTGTATCACAAGCTCGCCGGTATGACCGGTACTGCGAAGACGGAAGAGGACGAGTTCCGAAAGATCTATGGTCTCGATGTCGTCACTGTTCCTACTCACCGACCGATGGTGAGAAAGGACACCGAAGACGTCATCTTCAAATCTTTGGAAGCGAAGTTCCGCGCGATCTCTTGGGAGATTCTGCGCCTCTTCACGAAACAGCAACCCGTCCTCGTCGGAACCCGTTCGATCGAAATGACCGAGCAGGTCTCGGCGCGATTGACCGCCGACATGCTGCAGCGCTTGCTCATCGTCAAGCGCATGCAAGAGATGGCGGAGATCAAGAAGGACGTTCCCAAAGAACTGAAAGACGACGTCAAGAACCTTTACGAAACTGAGATCGACAAGCTGGATCGTCAGATGTGCTCGAGCATTCTCTCGAAGCTCGGACTGTCCGGCGACGTGAACAAGGGCGATTGGTATCAGTGGGCTCTTGAGTCATTTGGTCTTGGTGAGAAGAATAAGCACTACCTTGAGGAGGCTCTCAAGCACGGATTGCCCCACAACGTTCTCAACGCGAAGTATCACGAGCGAGAAGCTCTGATCATCGCGGAAGCAGGGCGCAAGGGCGCTATCACGATCGCCACGAACATGGCCGGTCGTGGTGTCGACATTCTTCTTGGCGGACGCGTGGAGGACGATCTCGTTCGTCAGGCGCGTGGATCAGGCGGAGAGGTCACTGCTCTCGATGCCGATGAGCACGTGGAAGACGAATACGCCGACACGTATGCGACCTATCGTCGTGGTGGAAAGGAGCGAGCCGCTCCTCCGCTACCGTTAAGCGATACGGAGCGCCGCGTAGCCGCGGAAGAAGTCCGCGAACTCGGTGGCCTGTTCATTCTCGGTACGGAACGACACGAGAGTCGGCGAATCGACAACCAGCTTCGAGGTCGATCGGGTCGTCAAGGCGATCCCGGCGAGAGCAAATACTTTGTCTCGCTCGAAGACATGCTTTGGAAGATCTTTAACCCGAAGATGTTGGAGAACCCCATCCTCAAGATGTGGCCCCCAATGGAAGAGGTCACGGCGAAGTTCTTGAGCGGCATGATCCTGAAAACGCAAGAGCGAATCGAGCAGCACTTCTTCGAAGCAAGAAAGCACGTTCTCGAATACGACGACGTTCTTAACGCACAGCGTGAGCACATCTATGGATGGCGACGCGAAATCATGTTGGGCAAGGACGTCAGACCGGAGCTGCGCGAGCAAGTTCGAGCGATGATCGCCGAAGTTGTGAACAACGCATGGATGGTCGACGAGGATGGCAAGCAAGAGTACGACTATCAGGTGCTCTACGAAGACCTCGCTGAGATCTTCCCGATCATCGACTACGCAACCGTAAAGGATCTGGAGACGTACAAGCCAGGCCCCGATCTGGTCGAGTACTGCCAGAGCGTCGCGCTGCAAGCATACGACAAGCGAATCGAACTGCTCGGCGAGGAGCACATGCAGTTGTTGGAGCAACAACTCATGCTTCGCGCGGTAAACGATCATTGGATGCATCACTTGCAGATCGTCGAATACATTCGTGAGGGTATCAACCTCCGCGGCTACGGTCAGGTCGATCCTCTGATCGCGTTCAAGCGAGAAACGTACGATGCGTTCCAAGTCACCCTGAAGGACATCCGCGACCAAGCTGTCAAGACGGTCTATGTTGCGCAGATCGTGCAGCAGCAACCGGAAGGAGGGCTGCGATTCGAAGATGCTGAGCCGCAGATGGTCCGCATGGAGGACGCGCCCGCGATGGCCGCTTCTAACGGTCAGTCAAACGGAAACAAGAAAGTCGATCTCGATACGATCGATTGGACCCGCATCGGAAGAAACGACGTGTGCCCATGCGGTAGCGGCAAGAAATTCAAGGCTTGCCACTATCCAGAGCTTCGCGCGCAGAAGGTCATTTAAACCCGGATCGTCAAACGCGGATCGCGGATCTGTTCAGTCAGATTCGCGATCCGAGATCCAAGATTAGTGAATTCCCGATCGGAATCCAATCGGATTCACGGGCTTGGCGTGGACCCGGATCTCGAAGTGGAGATGCGGTCCGGTCGCAAGGCCGGTCGCACCGCTCGCTCCAATCACATCGCCTTTCTTGACATGTTGCCCAACCACAACATAGCGTTGGGAAAGGTGGCCGTAGACAGTGGAGATATCGCTACCATGAGCGATAGAAACAACGTTTCCAAAGCCACGCATGTACCGCGACCAGGCAACAATTCCGGATGCCGCTGCATGAACGGGCGTTCCCGTTGGCGCGTGGAAATCGACGCCAGCATGGAGCCGAGTCTTGTGAAGAATTGGGTGATAGCGATAACCGAACCCGCTTGTGATTGCCCCAGGGACGGGGCGAAGAAATCCACCCGCGAACGCAGGGAGAGATTTGCCCGCAGCGTTTAGCCGGCTAACAAATGCGTTGATCTGAGAGGTGAGTTCGTTCTCGTCTTGTTCGAACTGTGCAATCGCCTCTTCCAGTTCTCCGCGCTGCGCCTCTAGCTCCTGGATCTTCTCGCCTTTCTGCTCCTTCGCAACCTGAAGTTGGTGTTGCTCAGATCGTTGCTGTTGTTCAAGGTCGGTGACCTTTACGACCAGCGCATCCGCCGCCGCCTTTCGATTCGCGACCTCACCGCGCAACGTCTTGTACTCTTCGAAAATCTTCCGATCAGACTTCGCAATTTCGGCCATCGTTTCTGATCGTGATGCCAATTCGCCGCCGGTGTGACTGCCCAAGAGCACTGACAGCGTCGACGTGGGGCCAGACGCATAGATGCGGCGTAGTCTTGCCCGCACCTCACCTTTCACGACAGTCAACTTATCGGTTGCTACCTTGAGTTCGCCCGTGACTTGCTTTTGTTGAACCCGACTGTCCGCCAGTTGCTCAGTCGTCGTCTGTAGCGCGTCTTGCACGTTATTCAGTTGCTCATCGACCTCTGCGATCTCTTGCAACGTCTGGTGCGTCATCGTCTTGTTCATGTGCAGCTTGTTCTGCAGAACTTTCTTTTGATGGCGCAGATCTTTCAGTTTGTTGCGAAGGGATGCGACCGATTTTCCGTGGCTTTTCTGCGAAGTGCGATGCCTTTGTGCGCCCGCAACCGGAGCGCAGATCATCAAGCAAATCGCGAGCACAAAGGCGAGGAAGAATTTCATCGGTATCGCAATGGCGCGCTCAGAGCGACCAGGGAGCTAATGAATCCGTACAGCGCGCCGACGCCCGTCATCAATCCAACGACCGGCCAAACGGGGAAGTCAGGCATGGTGCCGAAGACGTCGAATCCGGTGATCGCCTGGCCCAGCAAATTGTAAGTCATGTAAAGCAGCAAGCCGGAGAACACTCCGCCGATTGCACCTTGAACGCTGCCCTCGAACAAGAAGGGAACCTGAATGGTGAACCTGGAAGCCCCGACCAACTGCATTACGCGAATTTCCAGGCGTCGGGAAACGATCGTCAATCGGATCGCATTGTGTATGAGCACACCCGCCGTGATAAAAAGTAAGAACCCAACGATTCCTCCCAGTACACGGAGCAACCGCAAGAGCTGATCGATGAACCGTTGCTCGGATTCCAAATACTTGATGCCGTTATCGGAATCGACGGTCGGAAGCTGCTGCATCTGTGAACTGACTACTGCCGACGTCTCTTCGCTGAGGTCGCTCAATGTGACTTGGAATTTGTCCTGAATCGGAATGCCCTCTTCCTCGCGAAACTCCGGCATGTTCATCTCTTTCAGGAGCTTCGGATATGCGCGTTCCTTCGGAATCAAGACGACTTTCGAGACGCCGGGAATCTCCCTCATCTGTTGGGCGGTTCGTCGGATCTCTGGAGTGCCGGTTCCCGATTTGATGAATACCTCCATCGTGAACTGGGTGGGGAACTGTTTCTGCGCGTAGTTAGAGATCGCGAGGTAGGCGTAAAGAATTCCGCCGAGGAGGAACATCGAAATCGCAACGGTGGAAATCGCCGCAAACGACATCGAGCTGTTACGGCGGAAGACGCGAATGGATTCGCCGAGCAGAAATTCGAATTTATCAAACAAGGACGGCCTCCCCGATCGCGCTATCGTTCGTCACTCGACCTTGGTCTAGGGTGATGATCCGCTTGCCCATTCGATGGATGACCATCATGTCGTGGCTCGCTACGAGAACGGTCGTGCCGGCTTGATTGAGTTCCGAGAGCAGTTCCATGATCTCCCACGAATGCTCGGGGTCGAGATTTCCGGTCGGCTCGTCGGCAAGCAGCAGAGGCGGTCGATTGATCAGTGCCCGCCCGATGGCAACGCGTTGTTGTTCGCCGCCGCTCAATTCGTTGGGATATGCGTCGGCCCGGTGTCCAACCTTGACCTGTTGGAGAATCTCGGGGACGCGGTTGCGAACTTCTTTTCTCGAATGGCCAACGGCGCGCATGGCGTATGCGAGGTTTTCCCAGACGCGCTTTCTGGGTAAGAGGGCAAAGTCTTGGGGAACGATTCCCATGGTCCGGCGAAGGCGGGAGATGTGCCGGTCCTTGTAGGTGTTCATCTCTTTGCCTGCGAGTTTCACCGATCCGGTGTAATCGCGAACTTCGCGGGTTAGCAGCTTGAGCACCGTGCTCTTGCCCGCGCCCGTCTTGCCGACGAAGAAGACGAACTCGCCCGGCTCGACGCACAGAGACACGCCGCGCAGACCGTATACGATCTTGCCGTAACGGACCTCCACGTTGTCGAACTGAATCAACGGGCTGTTGGGTGTGTCGATCACAGGACTCGCACTTTTACCAGTGTCAAGCTAAGTTACCTAGGCTCCTTTAGGTTCAAGTTCCATTTGTGCCGAACTGAGCACGAATGGGCAAACGGGCGGAATTCTCGGACCGCCATAGAAAAAACGTTTACGGGGAAGGAAAGGGCGCGGCGGAACGCAAGGATTTATCCCCGTCGCAGCTAACATGAACCGATGCGCTCTGTGATCGAAAAATCTTTGCGCGAAGCCGACGAGCTTCTTCATGCGTTCCGCACGAATCCCAACATGGTCGATGCGGTTGAACGTACGGCTGACTTGGTATTAGCCACCTTCAAGGCTGAAGGAAAGATTCTTGCGTGTGGAAATGGCGGAAGCATGGCGGATGCGATGCACTTCTGCGAAGAGTGGTCGGGCCGCTTCCGCGAAGACCGCGATCCTTATCCAGCCATTGCCTTGAGTGATCCGACCCACCTCACTTGCGTGGCCAATGATTACGGGTTCGAGCACGTGTTCTCGCGGCAAGTGCGTGCCCTTGGTCAACCCAATGATATGTTGCTTGTGCTGACGACCTCTGGGAACTCGCCCTCTATTCTTGAGGCGGCCAGATCTGCGAAAGATAGGAAGATGAAAGTTGTCGGTTTCCTGGGTAAGGGCGGCGGGGAGGTCTTGTCCCTCTGTGATGTCTCTCTTGTCGCACCTGGCGCGACTTCGGATCGCATTCAGGAATTGCACATGCTCTGTCTGCACATCATCATCGAGGCCGTTGAAGCCGAAATGAAATCGAGTGCCTAGTCTTGCGGTCGTTCGCAGGCTTCAAAGAGTCGCAACAGCATTTCGTAGGTCGGATAAAAGCTGCGCTTGCGTATTGGTGGTATTTCCATTTCAAAGCCCCAAGAGTCTTCGATCGAGTCGAGATACATTTGCGGGATGAAGAAGTGCGGAACCGGCCCATCAAGATCGTAAAAAGCCATTGCCACGCCAATTCCTTCGCACGAAGGGAGGCTTCGAGCAGCCGACAGAATCTCTTGCCAAGTGAATTGATCTGACTTTGTATCGAGCAGAATTCCGATCATCTCGGGATCGTTCGCTTCGATGTATTGTTCAGCGGTTACGGTCTCGACGGGCACCCATTTCTGGTCCCCACCCAATGGCGTGAGGACGAACCACTTTGCGTCAGGAGTTCGGGGTAGTAGGGGTGATTGCGCCCCACGGTGCGCATCGTAAACGAGCAAGTGAAACATGCCGGATGGGTCCAGGTTACAGGACTGAGTGCGCCCAAACACGTTGTCAGGGACAGGCTTAGGGTTTTGTATTTCGCGCCATCGTTTCGCGATCCAGTTCCAGAATGTCATCTCCCGCAGTTTTCATCTTAGAGCATCTTTTGCGGTTCGCCAACTTGCAAATGATTCACAATCCAAAACATTGAGCACGGCCGACATGCCATTCATTCGAAGCAAACGAGCCCGATGGGTGCTGCTCGTGCTCCTTGCATCACTCCCCCTCATCGGTTGGTGGAGTTACGGACTATTCGACCTTGATGAAGGCTTCTATGCATCGGTCACCGGCTCGATGATTCGGCATCACGAATGGATCACGCCGCTTTACAATGGTCATCCCTGGTTCGAAAAGCCAATCCTGATCTATTGGCTCGCTAAGCCAGCGGTGATGCTATTCGGACAAAGTTTCGGTCCCCGACTGCCCAGCGTCTTGGCAACCATTGCTACCTATGCGGTGGTCGCATGGTTTGTCCGGCGGCGGATCGGTGCGATGGCAGCGGTGACGAGCTTGTTCGTTTTAGGAAGCAGCATCTTAGTGGTAGCTATCGGTCGGATGATCATGACGGATGGACCGCTGCTGTTCTTCTTCACGGCCGCGATGCTTGCTTACGGGGAATCGATTGTCGGCGATCCGCGCTGGAAATGGATCACCGCCGCAGGTCTAGGCTTTGCAGTCTTAGCGAAAGGTCCAGTAGCGATTATCTTGTTCGTCCTGATTGCAGCGTGGACAGCATTTTCGAATCGTGGATCTCGAATTTCAGATCGTCAATCTTCCATTTGGGTCTGGCCCATTGGTGCGGCGATTCTCTTTGCAATCGTCGCGACATGGTATGTCCCGGCTTACCTTGTGAACGGACAAACCTTCGTTCAGGAATTCCTGATCAAACAAAACATCGGACGCTTTACGGGTGGAGATTCCGCGCACACGTTGCCGTTTCTCAAGTCCTTTTACTTTTATATTCCGATTCTTCTCGCTGGAATGTTTCCGTGGATTCTTTGGTTGCCCGCTGCCGTCAAATCGCGTGTCGACCCCATTCACAGATATCTATTTGCATGGGCCGCGATCATCTTTCTTTTCTTCACCATCAGTGGCGCAAAGCTTCCTCACTACATCCTGCCGTGCTGTCCGCCCATCGCTATTCTCGTCGGTTCGTACTTCGCCGACCGCTGGCAACTCCTCTCACGAGAACAAGTGCGATCGAAACTCTTGCTTACACTCGCATGGCTTGTAACATGTTGGGTCATCGTCCAAGTCGGTTTCTCGTGGTGGTATGTGAAGAGCGGGCAAATGGAAGCGCACACCTTCGCGCGATTCATAGCGGACCATAAAGACGAGGGAAGACGTGTCGTCTCTTATCAACTCTCTCGGAGGAACAAAGATTTGGGAACGGGGAAGGCGAAAATTCTGGAGACGAGTTTGCCGTCGCTTTCCTTCTATGTGAACGAAGACATGGAGGAAACTGACGACATTTCGAAGATCGAAAACGGTCCTAAACCGGCTTGGATATTCACTCGCAAAGGCAGAATCGACGATAGTCATCCAATCGACCCCCTCGGTGGCCAATTAGACTCCCGGCAAAACGGCGAATATTTCGAGGTCTTTCTCGTGACCGGACCTAAGGGCTAGGTTCAAGAGCGAACGCAGCGCCCCATTCATCCGTAGAAAGTTCCATATCGAACTAATGGCTCATTGTAGACTCTATTGACGTCAGCCGAAATCAGATAAAACGTAGAAAGCTCAGAGATGCCCACGCACCACAAAGGACCCGAGGAAGAGAAACTGGCCCTTGATCTAACGATCAAGTTGGCGCGGGCTGCTCAGGCACTGGCCAATCTTGTCATGTGCGACGTGGTTGCGGCAGGCGTGTCGCCGTCGCAGTTTGGCGTGCTCGATGCGCTTTATCATCTGGGACCGCTCACTCTTGGCGACGTTGCCAAGAAACATCTCAAAAGTCCCAACAACATCACAAGCGTTGTCGATACGATGGAGCGATCTGGTCTTGTCGTACGGCGTCGTTGCGACAAAGACCGCCGCGTGATTTACGTCGACATCACTCCCAAGGGCCGCGAGATATTTTCACAACTTTGGCCCGGCCATGTAAAGCGCCTTGTGAAAGCGACTGCCGCACTTTCTCCGAAAGAACAGGCAACGCTTGCCGAGCTATGCAAGAAACTCGGGGCCAGTTTGCCTTGCGAAGAGGACTAAGCGCCTAGCTTCAGCGACATCTGGAACTGTGAGATGTCCCCGATCTTCAATCCCGAATCTTCGAACGCGTCTTTGTATTCAGGCTCAGGAAAGAAAGCGGGAATGAAGAATTTCTTGCCCGGATATTCGTGGGCCACTGCAGCGAGAAATATTTTGATTGCCTCGCGTGATGGTTCCTTTGCAAACCCTAGAGCGCGGCACGAAACAACATCTTCACCAGCTAACCCAATCATAGCGAAAACTTCGCCGCATCGAACAGCACGAGACGGTCCGGATAGCTGCTCCACCGTTGCAGGCGACAGAGACCACGATGTCGCGAGAGGTCCGCGCTTTCGTAACGCCGCTGCCACTTCCGCGAACGTCGAGTCTTTCAGAGTTGTTGCCGGAGGCTTTTTCTTCGGGGGCTTTTCTGGTTTGCCGATCAAGGCGGGCTGTACGGCTTCGCCTGCATCGGGCAACATGCCTTCAAATCCGATCAACCTATGCACGATTTGAAATCCCAACTGCTTGTAAAGCTCGATCGCTGGAGGATTCTGCTCGATTACTTCGAGCTGCATTTCAACCTCGCCACGACCTCTTGCTTCTTCGATCGCGCGAGTTAAGATCGCTTTGCCGACGCCTGTTCGGCGAGCGCTCATCGCAACCGCCATGGCAGCGACTCGGCACACCCTTCCACGTCGCGAGATGAGAGCCGCGCCAATAATCTCATCGCCCTCGCGGGCAATCAGGCTGGAAGCTAAATCGATCGCGTCGACACGAATCATGGTTGCGGCCATCGGTGCCGTGAAGTGGGCGGGCATGACGTACCCCTCGAAGCAATGAGTCATTGCTTCCGCAAGTTGCTCAAGCGAAAGGTCGAGCGGCTGGGTGGTTTCCATTAGTTCTTTGGCACCAGCGCGACCCGCGAACCGCCGAAGTCGAAATACACCGTGAACGGTTTCATAAAATCTTGCCCGATGTTGCCAGCGAGGTAACGATCGTTGAACGCGCCGATTGTCGCTTGAGAGAAGACCGCTTCCGGATTCTCAAATCGATGTCCTGCCAACTCGAACCATGCGATCCTGCCTGCTCGTGCCTCACTTGTTCCGCCCGCTCCAGCTTCTTGCGTGATCACGGTTTCGCGGCCCTCTAGTAAATGCTCCTTCTTCACGTACGGAGAGTGAAATTGCACGGTGCCCATCGCGCCCGTATCAAGGCGATACCAGCCTGTCCGATCGCCTTCCATCTTTGCTTGCAGTGCGATGTTGCCGGTGCTGAATTGAGTTTCAATCCACTCCGCGCCTGATGGCAAAGTGAATTTGGTCGGATCGTAAAGCGAAACGGCCGTCTTATCAAAATCCACGCTGATGATCGATCGTCGGAAAAGATCGAAGCCGATAATGCCTGCGACATTGATTCCGAAAACTCGCCGGAAAACTGAGAGATCCAATTCCGCGCACTGCGTATTGCTCAAAGTAGCCGGTCCCAGTTTAAGTTGCGAAACAGTTCGGAACGGTTCTTGAATGACTCCACCGACTCCCACCAACGGCAACATGCCAACCTTCGGAAGTTTCAGCGCGTCGGCAATCGCAGGATCGATGACGACGATGTCGGCGCCCGAATCAAGAATGAACCATCCAACATCCTTGCCATTGATTAACGGGTGAACGATGATATGCCCCGTGCTAAGCTTTTTCGCTTCCAAAACGTTGGAGGCGGTTGGATCGAACGATATGTTATTTGTCGTCCATTGCGGAACAGAATAGTCAGGTGACGCAGCTTCCTTAGCACTCTCTGCCTGAAACGTATCGGTGAGACCGCCGGTAGTAACCTGCGTGCGATACGGCATCTTCCATTCGCCCGCCGGACGCCAATCAGAAAGCTCGATCTTGATCTTGCCCGGCGATGCATCGAAGGTCGCTACTGTTGGCAAGTGCGTTGCGGGATCGATATCGAGATCTTCCTGTAATCCGGTGGGAAGTGTGACGTGAATCGTATTGCCTTCGCTCGAAACCATAACTCCTTCAGGAGGATTGATCCAGCCATTTGTTTGCACGATCAGGAATGCCTGCTGAAGATCTTGGTCTTCAAAATGAAGGATTCGAGGCGCCCCCGTCCGGTCCGTTTGCCAATAAGTTGTTCCATCCGAACCATAGGATTCGCCGAGTGGACCCTTGACCGACTGCAAGAATTTTCCACCGGGTTCAAATTGGAAAGAGAAGGTGCTAGGCTCGCCGTAGTAGGTCGCCTTCCCAGTAAAAAGGGTTGATTTCCATGCTGTCCCGCCGACATAGAGCGCGTTTCGAACGTCGGCAACCAGGTCCTTGTGGACCGATGGCAAGGCAATGGCTAATCCGGCGATAAAGGGAAGCATGGGCTAGATTTTAGCTACGTTTGTATTTGGCATGAACGTTCCAAGCTAAGGACTTGCCAATTGTTCGTGGTCTGGGTGCCTGTTAATGTTCTAGTTGCAACGCTATCAGTTCTGTTTATGGGTGTGATCGAGCGCATTTTCAAAGCTGACAATGCGCTGTATGAGAGCGTTGTATTCTGCGTGCGCTCCATTTGTCATTCGCCGCTCAATACGCTCGTATAGGCGAAGTTCAAACGGTCGTTCGACGTTTATCGGTGCAGGAACATCAAATCCGTGTTCGATCAATCGCTTCCTCGCGATCAGAATCAGCAGAGAATCCTCTGTGACGAGGCCCGCATGAAGATCAGCAAGACCTCTTGCAACGATTTCGCCACCGGGAAGAACCGATAAATCGAACTCAGGCATTGTCAAGAACCATCCAGCACATTCATGTAACGCATCCAGGCCCCATTGTGGCACTCGGCCCGGTCCGCTGGCGGTATATGATAGAGCCGTCTATGCCTGAAACCTTCCAAGACAAACTTCGCAAATACGCGCGACTCACCATTCATGCTGGGGTGTGCGCTCGTCCGGGGCAAGAACTCATCATCGGTGCCGATGTGACCGAAGCCCCCTTCACGCGGATGCTTGTTGAGGAAGCATACAAAGCGGGCGTAAAGAATGTCTTTGTCAATTATCTCGACGATGAGGTCACCTTGGCTCGCTATGCAAACGCTTCGCCGGAGTCGCTCGAATACGCGCCGAAGTGGCTCTTCGATGCCGTTGCAGAACAAATCAAGAATGGTGCTGCATATCTTCGTGTGTTCGGCACCGACCCCGCGCTCTTGAAGAATGTCGACAAGGCAAAGATCGGCATCGCATCGAAGGCGCAGGCGACTGCATCTGCGAAGATGAGCGAGGCGGTCACTGGCACGACGGACGGGAGTTTCTGCATCGTGGGACATGCATCTCCCGGTTGGGCGAAGGCGGTGTTTCCAGATCTTAGTGAAGGCGCTGCAGTTGAAAAGCTTTGGGATGCGATCTTCTCCGTGACGTGCATCGATACCGAAGATCCGGTCAAGACGTGGAATGCCCATGTGGAAGGACTTGAAAACAAGAGAGACGCTCTCAACAAGAAGAATTACACGGCTCTTCACATCACGGGGAGCGGTACGGAAATTCGCATCGGACTTGCGGAGGGTCACCAGTTCGGCGGAGGAAGGCTCAAGCGTGGGGACAGCCCGGCATTCTCGCCTAATATCCCAACCGAAGAAGTCTTCACGATGCCTCACAAGGACAAAGTCGACGGCGTCGTTCGAAGCTCAAAACCATTAAGTGTCCGTGGAACCCTGATCGATGGAATTGAAATGCATTTCGAGAACGGTCGCGTTACAAAGGCGAGCGCGAAGAAAGGCGAAGAGGTATTGCTTGGTCTCCTAGACACGGACGAGGGCGCAAAACATCTTGGTGAAGTTGCTCTCGTTCCGAACAGCTCTCGCGTGTCGCGAGCCAACATGTTATTTCTAAACACGCTCTACGATGAGAATGCGGCTTGTCACATCGCGCTGGGAAAAGCGATCGGCGAGAATATGGTTGGCTACGACAAGTTATCCAAAGAAGAGCGAGCCGCACGAGGCGTGAACGACAGCCTGATTCACGTGGACTGGATGATCGGGTGCGGGGAAACCAATGTCGATGGAATCACCTCCGACGGAAATTCCGAGCCCCTCATGCGCAACGGCGAATGGGTTTGATCAGGGCTTGAACGGAGGAACGTCGGCTGCGACAAGCGTCATGTCCACCGGCGATGGCTTGCTGATCTGAATTCTGAGCCCGTTCTGATTCAGGGATACGATCTTCGCCGTGATGGGAACGTCCTCGACCATCGTCAGAACACCGTTCTCGTATTTCCAACTTCCCGTGACAGGTGTACCGTGGGGCGAAGTGATGAATAACGCGCCGGTCGAGGCAAAGACGTACATCTGACCCACTTCGACCTGTTTGGACTCGGACACCTTCCAAACACGGTTTACAAATCCAAGGATCGGGGCTTGTGCAACAGGAGGTTGAGCATATGGCACTGGGCGCTTGACGTTGTCACCGGTAGCAGGGCTGCTGCATCCGATGACAACGCATGCGAGAAAGATGACTGCGGAAAGGTTGCGAATCACTTCTTGTTCTACGCCGAGCTGTTCTCTTGAGCTTGGAAAAAGAACGAGGCGATTCCGGCTCCGATGAGAGGTCCTAGGATTGGAATGTAAACATTCTCCCAACTCCCGCCTCCCTTCATTACATCGATCGCAGTGGCGCCGATTCCTACAGCCGGGTTGAAGGCGCCACCTGAAATAGGTCCAGCCGTAATGGCTGCCACTACGATTGTAAATCCGATGGCAAGGCCATAAAAACCTTTGCCCTCAGTTTTCTTTGAGCATGCGGTGTTGAGAACGACGAGGACAAGAGCCATTGTAAAGATAACTTCAACGATGAGCGCTTTGATGGGGGTGTATTCAGCACCCGGTTGGATTGCCACGGTCTTACCCATCACAAACCACCCGAGCCAGAAGGCGGCGACGCCGGCAACGATCTGCGCGATGACATACGCGATGAAATTGCCAATGGAGATTTTCTTGGCGAGAAGTGCACCGAACGAAACAGCGGGATTGTAGTGCCCGCCCGAGACGTGGCCACCCATGTAAACCATGCACATCAGGGCACCGCCTATCGCGAGCGGTGCAAGCGGCGATCCGCCTATCGCGGCGAGTGATATCGCAAACAGAAAAATAAATGTGCCAACGAATTCCGTAGCTACTTTCATGAGCAACCTCCGTGTCGCTTCGCCCGCGCAAGCCAGACTCAAAGTCATTTTATAGCGAAAGAGGCCCGAATAAATGGAACGGAGGCATAAGATGGCTCTTTTGGCAATAACGGCGCAGTTCGCACGCTCACTGCTTCAATGATCGCGACCGCAGTTTCGAGCCTTCGGCACTCAACTGCCGGGCTTGGATTATTGGCGCACTTCGCAGGCTCACTGCTTCAATGATCGCGACCGCAGTTTCGAGCCTTCGGCACTCAACTGCCGGGCTTGGATTCGAACCAAGATAAACGGCACCAAAAACCGTTGTCCTGCCATTAGACGACCCGGCAACAAGCCGCTTGGAAGCGGCTGAAGGGGCAAGTATACAAGGAAAATTGCTTCAACCCCGCCTAAAACCGAGGCCAGTAGGACCCCAGAACGTGGCGTATAACTTAATGTGCGAAGGCTCTCCCTTCTCCTTGCGACCCCGTTGTTCGCACTCGCGCTTGTTGCTCAAGCGGCTGATAGCGACAACGTCAGCCCCCTCAATCAGCGCATCTTGACCTTCTGTAAAAAGTCAATTGGCAAGAAGGTGGGCGACGGCCAGTGCGCCGACCTGGCTTATCAAGCACTAATCAAATCGGGCGCCGAATCCCCTGACGATTTCAAAGACGACCCCTTGCCTGGTGATTACGTTTGGGGCAGCCTCATCTACGGACACAAGATCGATGCTGGCAAGCATTTTGAAAAGGGCGATCGCGCCAAAGTTCGTCCAGGCGACATCATTCAGATGCGAGATGTTGTCATCGAACACGAAGAGGAATCCGGCGAGTACGTCACTCGTGAAACCATCGACGCGGATCATCACACGGCGGTTGTGTCGGGCGTTTCACCGGATGGCATGACCTACGACGTCCTCGAGCAAAACGCCAATGAAGTACCAACCGTCACGACCGGCAAATTACATCTTTCGGACATGAAGAACGGATACTTGCTCGTGTATCGCGCCGTCCCGGGTGAAGATGCAAACTCCGACGATCCTCGAGATTAGCGGCGCATCTTTGTAGTTAGGTCTGAAGTCATAATCCGATCATGTCGGACCGAATCTCTCGTCTCGCCAGCACACTTCAAGAGGCTGGAATCGACGCATTTTTCGCTTGGGCTCCTGTCACGATGCGCTATTTCACCGGATACGGCGAAGGCGCTCACGAACGCTTCATGGCGTTAGGCGTAAATGCAAAGGGCGAGGTCGCGATGATTTGCCCGGCCCTCTCGGCGACCCAGGTTGCTCGCGCCGGAATTAAAGATGCTCGGCCCTGGCGAGACGGCGAAGATCCACTCGCACTTTTCAAGACGCTTTCCGATCAATGGAATTTGGAATCGAGCATCATCGCCGTCGAAGACGAGATGCCCGCGCGACAATTGCTCGAGATGCAGGGCGTTCTTCCGGCTGCCCTATTCAAGCCCGGACAGTCGGTCATCTCAACGCTCATGCGCAAGAAGGATCAGCAGGAGTTGGATCTCATGTGCAGGGCAGCGAAGATTGCGGATGATGCGCTCGTGGCCGGACACAAAGCAATAAAGGTTGGCGCTACCGAAAACGAAGTCAGCGACGCGCTGTCCCAAGAAATGAAGCGTCTTGGCGGACTGCCGACCTTCGCCATCATCGCAGCCGGTGCAAATGGAGCTGAGCCGCATCACCTAACCGATGCAACGCCTCTCAAAGACGGTGACGTCGTCATCCTTGACTTCGGCTGTGATGTAGACGGCTATCAGAGCGACATCACCCGCTGTGCTTGCCTAGGCAGAGCCAGCGACGAAGCTAAGAAAGTCTATGACGTCGTCTTGAGAGCCCACATGGCCTCACGGGACAAGATTCGGCCCGGTGTAACGGCAGGAGAAATCGATCGGGCCGGAAGGGAAGTGATCGAGCAGGCAGGATACGGCGAATACTTCGTGCACCGAACGGGTCACGGGATAGGAATGCGGGGTCACGAAGAGCCCTATATCGCTCCTGGTAGCGAAGTGGTGATCCAGGAAGGGGACTGCTTTAGCATCGAGCCCGGCATTTACTTGCCGGGCCGATTTGGAATACGGATCGAGAACATCGTAGCGGTGACTGCCAGCGGGTACGAGAGCCAAAACGAGGACCCCGCTAGCAGCTTGACCGAATTACGTTAGCTCTTCTTGCGTCGCTTGACCATCAGCGCACCGGCGCCGGCGGCGAGAGCGGCCATGGTGGCTGGCTCAGGCGTCGGGGTTCCGGGCGTGTGACCGCCACCACCGGTTGCACCCACCACTGGCAGGGCCAGCAACGGAAGCAGCGGGATGCCTTGCGATGACGTAACGACCGGGGTCGCCGGAGGGGTGAAGACCACTTCCTCAGGAATGACCGGGGGCGCTGGCGCCATGGCGAGGGGAACGTTCGGGACGAGCTCGGCCTCAGGGACGGGCATATCCTTCATTTCCGGGGTCGAGACGGCCAACTCCGCATCCGGCACAACTCCCGGAGGGGTGCCGACCAGCGGGTTACCGCATCGTGCGCGCAGGATTGGCTTGCCATTCATATCG
>Ga0207680_10000577_pt1 | contig 17317 bp, 15 predicted proteins | sample KBSS23metaG_FD_184321 | JGI IMG/M metagenome (GOLD analysis project Ga0207680, IMG submission 184321) | Switchgrass rhizosphere microbial communities from Kellogg Biological Station, Michigan, USA - KBS S2-3 metaG (SPAdes) (version 2) | ecosystem: Host-associated > Plants > Roots > Rhizosphere...
GCGTCTACGCGGGCGCGGTATGCCTGGACCGGTCGCGGGCGATCAGATCGTCACCCTGCAGATCCACGCACCGCCGGCGCAGACCGATGAGCAGCGCAAGCTCTACGAGCAGATGGCGGAAATTTTCCCCAAAGGCGTGCCGGCTTGATCTGTAATCAGGTTGCCGGCAGCAGTTTCGAAATGGTGTGCACCAGTTCGCTCTCGTCCACGGGTTTGGTGACGTAGGCCTTCGCTCCCTGGCGCATGCCCCAGACGCGATCGGTTTCCTGATCCTTCGTCGTCACGAGCACGATCGGGATGTGGCTGGTCTTGGCGTCTTTGGCAATGGTGCGCGTGGCCTGGAAGCCGTTGAGGTTCGGCATCACGACGTCCATGAGGATCAGGTCGGGAATCTCGCGCTTGGCCGCTTCCACGCCCGCTGAGCCATCTTCGGCCGTGATGACCTGATGCCCCAGTTTCTCGACGATGCGCTTGAGTCCGACAAGCTGCGACGGCGAATCGTCCACGATGAGAATACGCGCCATAGATTTCCCTGTTGGATGATCCCTTATGCCCGCGGCTGCGGACGATGCATTCTAAGGCTCCGCTAGCGCCGCGCCAACTGGGCGCCGACCAGTGCGCAAACGATTTCACGAAGGTGTTTTCCTCCGATGGGTCGCGGGCGAAAATTTCCGACCAATTCCGGGCAATTGGCCGACCTTGCTAATCTTGAATCGAGGATACCGGCGCTACAGCTTGACTACCGTTCGTCCGAAACTTCCGCCGCCTAGCATCATGTCGAAAATTTCCGGCAGCTCGTCAAGTCCGATTTCGCGCGTCGCGATCCGGTCCAGATGAGCGGGTTTCCAATGTGAAGACAGGTGTTGCCAGATTTCATCACGGACGTTGCGTGCGGTTCCCGCCGACGCGATGCCGAGCAGGCTGATGCCACGGATGATGAACGGCATCACCGTGGTTTGCAGTTCGGGACCGGCGGCGAGACCGCAACTGGCGATATTGCCGTAAGGATGGATGACGCGCGTCAGACCCGAGAGCATGTCACCGCCGACATTGTCGATCGCGCCAGCCCAATGACTCGTCTCCAGCGGCCGACGGCACCAGTACAGGTCCTTGCGTGAGATGCACTGTTTCGCGCCGAGTGCGATCAGATCATCGAAATGTTCGAGCTTGCCGCTGATCGCATGCGCTTCGAAACCCGCCTGCGTCAGGATGTCGATTGCGAGCGAACCGACGCCGCCGCTGGCGCCGGTTACTACGATCGGTCCCATCTCCGGCACTTGTCCATTTTGCTGCATTCTATACAGCGACAGCGCCGCGGTGAAACCGGCGGTGCCGAGGATCATCGATTCGCGCAAGGTGAGCCCGGCTGGCAGCGCTACCGTCCATTTCGATTCCAGACGCGCATATTCGGTGAAGCCGCCATCACGCGTTTCGCTCAATCCGCAACCGGTGCACAGCACCTGATCGCCTTCCTTGAACTGCGGATCGGTCGAGGCGGCAACGTAACCCGCGACGTCGATGCCGCCATTCAGCGGTGACTCGCGCAGGATCTTGCCCTTGCCGCTGCCGGCCAGTGCATCCTTGTAGTTGACGCTCGAATAGGCGACCTTGACCACGACTTCGCCGGGCGAAAGATCGTCGATGCGCATCGATTCGATGCCGGCACGGTGTTTGTCGCGTTCGGCGTGGATGCGGAAGGCGCGAAAGGTTTGTGGTGTGTTCATCGCAGGACTCCTTTCGTGCGTTGTGTTGTGACCGTCTTTTCCCATGTTGCCACATCGCCGGGAACCACATGAAACAGCGGGTGCGCAAGAGGTCGGCGCACCGTCGCCAGAGCTGCCGCGCGCTGCGGATCGCGCAGCCATAGCTTGCTCATCAAGTGCTCCCACTCGTAGGCGAGCTGACCGCGGGTCACGGCGAGCCGGTGCTGCGTTTGTGCTCCGGCTATCTTTGTCGCCGTAAAGCCATAGCCCCGTGCGCTGGCTTCGCGTTGAACCGCGCGCAGATAACCGGCTACGAGTGCAACAGGATTGTTTTGCTGTCGGAACCGTTCGAGCTGAGGGTGGCGCGTATACCCCTTGGTTTTACCGAGCAAGACCGCTTGCGCCAGCAACGCCTCGCGCCAGAGCGCGACCAAGCCGCGCGCATCCAGATATTTGGGGTGCAAGCTCCAGATGCGCACGCGTCGCGCAAATCCGCGTCAGTTCGCCTTGTGGATCGCGCGCTTGTCCACCGCCAGCGCGGCTTCGTGCACGGCTTCGGAAAGCGTCGGATGCGCGTGCACGATGCGCGCGAGATCCTCGGCGGAGCCGTGGAATTCCATCGCGACGACGGCTTCGGCGATCAGTTCCGATACACCGGGGCCGACCATGTGCACGCCGAGTATGCGGTCGGTTTCGGCGTGGGCGATCACCTTGACGTGCCCCGCGGTCTCGTTCATCGCCACAGCACGGCCGACGGCGGCAAACGGGAACGAGCCGGTCTTGTAGGGCACGCCTGCAGCCTTTAGTTCTTCTTCGGTCTTGCCGGCCCAGGCGATTTCCGGCTCGGTGTAGATCACCCACGGAATCGTGTCGTAATTGACGTGACCGGCCTTGCCGGCGATGAGTTCGGCCACCGCCATGCCTTCCTCGAAACCCTTGTGCGCGAGCATCGCGCCGCGCACGCAATCGCCGACGGCCCACACGCCTTCGACGCCGGTCCAGCAGTGATCGTCGACTTCGATGCGGCCGCGCTGATCGACTTTCACACCGGTGCCGTCAGCCAGCACACCTTGCGTGTAGGCGCGGCGGCCGACCGCAACGAGCAGTTTGTCGACGCTGATTTTTTGTTCGCCCTTGGCATCGGAGTAGGTGACTTCGACGGCATTGCCCTTGATTTCCGCCTTGCTCACTTTTGCGCCCAGTTTGATGTCCAGACCCTGCTTGGCGAATTCGCGCGCGGCAACTTTGGCGACGTCGCGATCGGCGACACCGAGGAAATCCGGCAGCGCTTCGAGCACGGTGACTTCTGCGCCGAGCCGCCGCCAGACACTGCCGAGTTCGAGGCCGATCACGCCGGCGCCGATGACGCCGAGGCGCTTGGGCACCGCATCGAAGTCCAGTGCGCCGGCGTTGTCGACGATGAGCTTGCCGTCGAACTTCGCGAACGGCAGCTCGATCGGCACCGAGCCGGTGGCAATGATCACGTTCGTGGCGGCGATGATCTGCTTGGTGCCTTCTGGCGTACTGATCTCGACCTGGCGATTCGGCAGCAGCTTGCCGGTGCCGAGGAATGACGTGATCTTGTTGCCGCGGAACAGCAGCGCGACGCCACCGGTGAACTGTTTGACGATCTTGGCTTTGCGCCCGACCATGGTCTTGACGTCAATCGTCGGGTTCGCCGCGGCGATGCCGTGGTCCTTGAACGAATGCGTCAGGTTATGGAATTGCTTGGACGAATCGAGCAGCGCCTTCGACGGAATGCAGCCGACGTTGAGGCAGGTGCCGCCGAGCGCGGCCTTGCCGTCGCTGCCGGTCCAGGCATCGATGCAGGCAGTCTTCAGGCCCAGCTGCGCGGCACGGATTGCTGCGTGATAACCGGCGGGGCCGCCGCCGATGACGATGACGTCGAATTGGTCTGCCATTGGAAACTCCGGGAAACGAGAGGCGCGAAACAAGTCGCGAGACTGGATCTAGGCGTCCAGTCTCACGTGTCGTGTCTCACATGCCGAGCAGCATCCGCTGCGGATTCTCAAGCTGGTTCTTGATATCGACGAGGAACAGCACCGCATCCTTGCCGTCGATGATGCGGTGGTCGTAGCTGATCGCCACGTACATCATCGGCGCGGCAACGACTGCACCATTTTCCACAATGGCGCGCTCCTTGATCGTATGCATGCCGAGGATCGCGCTCTGCGGCGGGTTGACGATCGGCGTTGAGAACAGCGAGCCGAATGTGCCGCCGTTGGTGATCGTGAATGTGCCGCCTTGCAGGTCCTCGAGCTTGAGGCCGCCTTCGCGCGCTTGCTTGGCGTAGGCCGCGATCGCTTTTTCGATATCGGCGAAGCCCATGCTCTGCGCGTCGCGCAGTACCGGCGTGACCAGGCCCTTGTCGGTGGACACGGCGACAGAGATGTCCTGATAGCCGTGATAGATCACATCGTTGCCGTCGACCGAGGCGTTGACGATGGGGTGGCGCTTGAGCGCCTCGCACGCAGCCTTGACGAAGAAGCTCATGTAACCGAGCTTGATGCCGTTCGCTTTCTCGAACGCTTCGCCAAGTTCCTTGCGCATCGTCGCGACCTTGGCGAGGTTGATCTCGTTGAACGAGGTCAGCATCGCAATCGAATTCTTCGACTGCATCAGGCGCTCGGCGATCTTCGCGCGCATGCGCGTCATCGGCACGCGTTCTTCAGGCCGGGAACCCGGAGTCGGTGTAGCGGCCGGTGCGGCCGCGCCTTTCGCAGCCGGTGCGGCGGTTTGACCGCCGCGCATGAAATTGACCAGATCTTCCTTCGTCACCTGCCCACCGCGACCGCTGCCGACGACTTGCGCCGGGTCGATCTTGTTCTCGGTGGCGACGCGCTGGCCAGCCGGTGACAGTTCGGCAGTCTTGGCCGGAGCTGCGGCGGGAGCGGGCGCTGCGGGCGCGGCAGCCTGCGGCGCCGGCGCGGTGGGCGCCGCCGGAGCGGCAGCAGCGACCGCGCCTTCCTCGATGATTGCGAGCAATTGCTGGCTCGTCACGGTCGCGCCCTGTTGCTGCTTGATCTCCTTCAGCACGCCGTCCGCCGGCGCCGGCACTTCGAGCACAACCTTGTCGGTTTCCAGATCGACGAGGTTCTCGTCGCGCTTGACCGCGTCGCCAGGTTTCTTGTGCCAGCTCGCTATCGTCGCGTCGGAAACGGATTCGGGCAGTACCGGGACTTTGACTTCGAGCGCCATGGATGATGTCCTTTGTTAATTTGTATATTTGTTCAGTCTGCAGCAACATTCGCGCCGGGCTGACCGACCAGCGCCTGTTCGACCAGCGCGGCCTGTTCGGCGACATGAGAATTGAAGTGTCCCGCTGCCGGCGCGGGCGAACGCATGCGGCCGGCGTAATGCAGCGAATGCTCCTGGCCGATGACGTTGAGCAGGTGATGCTGGATCTGGTACCAGGCGCCCTGATTCATCGGTTCTTCCTGACACCAGATGATTTCCTTCGTTGCCGGGTACTTGGCGAGCTGGTCGGCCACTTCCTTGCGCGGGAACGGGTAGAGCTGCTCGACGCGGACGATCGCGACATCGTTGACGCCGCGTTTCGCCGCATCCTCGACGAGATCGTAGTAGACCTTGCCCGAGCACAGCACGACACGGCGCGTCTTCTGGCCGGGTTTCGCGGTCGTGTCCGGAATCACGAGCTGGAAGCTGCTATTGGCGAGATCATCGAGCGTGGATACGGCGAGCTTGTGGCGCAGCAGCGATTTCGGTGTCAGCACGATCAGTGGCTTGCGCACGTCGCGCAGCATTTGCCGGCGCAACAAATGGAACATCTGCGCCGGAGTGGTCGGCACGCAGACCTGCATGTTGTGCAGCGCGCAGAGTTGCAGATAGCGTTCCAGCCGCGCCGAGGAATGTTCCGGCCCTTGGCCTTCGTAGCCGTGCGGCAGCAGCAGCGTCAATCCGCACAGGCGATCCCACTTCGCCTCGCCGGAGCTGATGAATTGGTCGATGACGACTTGGGCGCCATTGGCGAAATCGCCGAATTGTCCTTCCCAGAGCACCAGCGTGTTCGGATCGGCCGTGGAATAGCCGTACTCGAACGCCATCACGGCTTCCTCGGACAACAGCGAATCGATTATTGCAACGTTGGCATCTTCGCGCACTGCGGAAAGCGGCACATAGATCGTTCCGGTCTTCTGGTCGTGCAACTCGGCGTGGCGATGGAAGAACGTGCCGCGGCCGGAATCCTGGCCGACCAGGCGCAAGTCATAACCTTGCTCGATCAGCGTTGCGTAAGCGAGGTTTTCGGCAAAACCCCAGTCCATCGATTGCTGGCCGGCGGCCATTTTCGAACGATCTTCATAGATCTTGGCGACGCGCGGATGCAGCGTCACGGTCTGCGGAACCGAGAGGATGCGCTGATTGAGCGCGGCGAGCTTGACCTTCGGCACGCCCGTCGAAATCGGCTGATCGAGCTTGGCGCCGATGTGCCGGCTCCAGTCGACCGCGAACGGATCCTTGAACGTGGTGTCGACATTGGCGATCGGTTGGCCGGCTTCAAGTTTGGCGCGATAGGCATCGGCCATCGTCTGCGCCTCGCCATCCGCGATCACCTTGTCGGCAGTGAGGCGCTTCGCGTACAGCTCGCGCGCGGTGGGGCGCGCGCGAATCACCTGATACATCATCGGCTGCGTTGCCGCCGGTTCGTCGGCCTCGTTGTGGCCGTGGCGGCGGTAGCAGACCAGGTCGATGACCACATCGCGCTGGAATTTCGCGCGAAAATCGAACGCTAGCCGCGCGCAGAACACCACGGCTTCGGGATCGTCACCGTTCACATGCAGCACCGGCGCGTTGACCATCTTGGCGACATCGGTGCAATACAGCGTCGAGCGCGCGTCGTGCGGATCGGAGGTGGTGAAGCCGATCTGGTTGTTGATGACAACATGGATCGAACCGCCGACGCCGAAACCATGCGCCTGCGACATGTTCAACAGTTCCATGTTGACACCTTGACCTGCGAGTGCGGCGTCGCCGTGGATCAGTACCGGCAGCTCCTGCACGTGGGTCGTATCCTTGCGCCGCGTCTGTCGCGCACGCACGGAACCGACCACAACCGGATTGACGATTTCCAGATGCGAGGGGTTGAACGCGAGCGCCAGGTGCACGGTGTGTCCGGCTGTCTTTACGTCAGCGCTGAAACCCATGTGGTATTTGACGTCGCCCGAATGCGCCGGGTCGTCGACGTGGTCGAACTTGCCTTCAAATTCAGCAAACAGTTTTTGCGGCGCCTTGCCGAGCGTGTTGACGAGTACGTTCAGGCGCCCGCGATGCGCCATGCCGATGACCAGATCGCGCATACCGTCTTCGCCGCCGCGGCGCACGATTTCATCGAGCAGAGGAATGAGGCTGTCGCCGCCTTCGAGCGAGAAGCGCTTCTGGCCGACGTATTTCGTGTGCAGATAGCGCTCGAGACCTTCGGCTTGGGTCAGCAATTCGAGCGTGTGTTTGCGTTCTTCGGTGCTCAGGCTGAAGTTGCCGCCGGCCTTCTCGAGCTGCTCGTGCACCCAGCGCCGCTGCTGCACGTCACTGATGTGCATGAACTCGGCGCCGATCGTGTTCGCGTAGGTCGCCTTGAGCAGGGCAAGCAGATCCTTGAGCTTGAGACGCTGCGGGCCGGCCAGCGAGCCGGTGGAGAATTCGGTTTCCAAGTCTGCGGCGGAAAGACCATGGAAGGCGGGGTCCAGATCCGGGGCGGGAAGTTTTTCCGCCATGGCTAGCGGATCGAGATCCGCGGCGAGATGTCCGCGCGAACGGTAGGCGGTGACGAGCTTGAGTACGCCGGCTTGTTTCTGCGCGAGCGCATCGCTTAGCGGAGCGGCGTTGGCCGCAGCGGAAGCGGCCAGCGCATGGCCATTGAGTTTCTGCGCCTGCTCGATGCGGGCAATGGCGTCGGAGTGCGGCACATCGTTGCTGCCGCGAAACGTGTCGAAATATTTTCGCCATTCCGGCGGGACGGAATTCGCATCGCGTAGATAGCTTTCGTAGAGTTCTTCCACGAACGCGGCGTTGCCGCCGGAAAGCTGGGACGAAGCTGCAAACTGCTGGAGAAGATTGGCGCTCACGCGATCCTGCCGAGTCGAAAAACCGCGTCCGCGGGGGCGTGGACGCACGAACCGGGAATTATAAACGCAAGATGTTGCGCTGCGACACTAAAGATTCAACTGGCGCAGCTCTTCGCTGGGTTCGGAGCGCTCCCAGACCTGGTTGAAGTACTGCTGAAGCTGCGCGTGCCGTCCTGGTGAATAGTTCACGGCTTCGCCTTCGAAGCGCGTGCCGAGCACGCGGAAGTAGTAGCCCGACGTGTCATTGAGCAGGAATGCGCTTGGATACTGCAAATCGTTGTCTTCCATCGGCGTGCGCAGCGTGAACACGCTGGGCAGGCGCTGCGAGAGCGGGATCAGCCGGTGGCCGCGGGCAATCACGATGCGCGGCTCCTGCACGATGATGCGGATGCTGACGCCGCGCCCGGAAACGCCCAGGCGCTTGAGCGCTTCGAGCGCCGCGTCGGATTCGAACAGAGCCGGGTCGAGGTCGCGGCTGTAAATGCACAGCTCGCGGCGCGCCGCTTCGATAAGCAGCAGGCTTTCGGCAGCGGCCTGCTCGCGCGATTCGACGTTGACGCTGCGCCGCTGCGGGCGCGGCGGTGGCGGAGCGCGCAGCGGCGCTTCCATCGGCACCAGGGCGCGGCGCATGTTGAAGTGCTTGATGTCGCATTCCACGAACTCGTCGCCGAACGGCGCGAATCCGAACCTCACGTAAAACGGCACGGCCTGGGTCTGCGCGTGCAATTCCACATCGGGATAATTCAGTGCGCGCGCCTGCTCGATGAGCAGATTCAGCATCGCTTCCCCAACATGCTTGCCGCGCCAGTCCTTGAGCACGGCCATGCGGCCGATCTTGCGATCCGTGGTCAGGCGACCGGTGCCGACAGGGTTGCCGGTCAGATCGCGCGCCAGCACGTGGCGCGCCGTGGCGTCGAAGGAGTCGAGTTCGTCCGCGCGCGACACGTTCTGTTCGACGGTGAATACCGCTTCGCGCACGGCCGTGCAGGCGGCGCGATCTTCTTCGTTGTCCCAGCTCGCCATGGCGACCGTGAAATCGTTGGGAATCATGAACCAGGCCGTTGCGGTAATGGGTCGATTGTACGTCAGCGCAAGCGCGCGGCGGTCAGCTGCAAATGCCCGGCGTTGATCAGCGCCGTCGTCACTGCGCAGGCGCGCGCGCCCATGCGGGCGAGGGCGGCACCGTCGATCCAGCGCTGTGCGCACACGACGCGCGCCAGCGCGAGGGGACAAGCATGGAACTCGCCGGCGACGTACAAAGCGGCGTCGCGACGATTGCGCCGCCAGGCAAAACGGCTCCATGGATTGCGCACCAGGCGCGCGCGTGGGAGCTTCGCCGCAACCTGCGCAGGCGTCAGCGGCCGGGCGATTGGCGCCGCGTCGTGCGTCGCGCGGTAACGCGTGATGAAGCGGCCGAACCAGTCGGCGAATGTCGACTTGTCCACATGGGCAAATTGCGGCAGGGCACGCTGGGCGCGTTCGACAGCGGCGGGGTCGATCTCACCCTCGTCGCGCGCAGGCCGCAGATCCGCATCGACGTAACGCAATTTTTCACCGAGCGGCTCGGCCAGGAACTCGGCCAGATCCAGCAGCAATTCGGCCTGCGCCGGCGCGCGCATGCCCACGGAAAACGTCATGCATGCGCCGATCGCCGTGCCGTCGTGCGGCACGCCTGGCGGCAGATACAGCGCGTCGCCGGAATCAAGCAGCCACTCGTGCGTCGGCGCGAATTCGCGCAGCAGCTTGAGCTCGGCATCGTCGCGGAACCCCGTCGGTGCCTGCGGATCGGCGCTGATGCGCCAGCGGCGCTGACCGAGACCCTGGACGAGGAATACGTCGTACTGGTCGACGTGCGCGCCGACGCCGCCGCCGTCGCTGGCATAACTGATCATCACGTCGTCAATGCGCCAGCTCGGGATGAAGGCGAATTCATCGAGCAATGCGGCGACATCCATATCCCATTTGTCGACGTCCTGCACGAGCAGGGTCCAATGCGATTTCGGCAGCTTGGCAAAGTCCTTTTCCGCGAACGGACCGTTGCGCAGTTTCCAGCGGTCGCGCTTGGCTTCGTGCAGCACGATCCGCGACAGCGCAGCTTCCTCGCAGGCCAGACCGGCAAGATCCTCCGCCGTGATCGCCTTGTGGAAATGTGGAAACGCGTGGCGAATCAGCAGGGGTCGTTTCTGCCAATAGTCGCGCAGAAAATGCGCCGGCGACATGCCGAGCGGCAGCTTGGACGTGCCGGTGACCTCGATTGCCGGTGCGCGCGCGCGTTGCGTCATGCGGCCAGACGCCGCCGCGGTGCCGCGTCGTGCTTGATCTTGGTGCCCACTTTGACGATGGCGTCCAGCGCTGGCAGCAGTTCATGTCCGAGTTCGGTCAGTTCGTACTCGGCGGAAGGCGGCGAGGTGTCCAGCAGGCGGCGTATGATCATGCCGCGCGTTTCCAGCTCGCGCAGGCGCGCCGACAGCACGCGCGCAGAGATGCGCGGGATGTCGTGGCGCAGTTCGCCGAAACGGCGCGCGCCGCCGCGCAGGTACCAGATCACGTTCGGTGCCCATGCGCCGCGCAGCAGCGCCATGCATTCGGTGAGTGGGCAGCCCGGAGCCGGGGCGACTTTGCTTTTGCGCAGCGGTAGGCCCATGGCGAATCCCCAGTAACGGCCGAGTGAGCGAGTAACCAACCAGTTACCGGATTCTATCAGTAATTTCAGGTTATGAGGTATCTAATAGTAACTATGTCGTATTAGGATACCGCCGTCGTCGCTCGCACGACGGACTCCCCAACCACACAGGAAGTACTCGCATGAAACTTTATTATTCTCCCGGTGCCTGCTCGCTCGCGCCGCGCATCGTCGCGCAGGAAGCGGGTATCCCGCTCAAGTACGAGAAAGTCGACCTCAAGGCCAAACGCAGCGAAAGCGGCCGCGATTTCTTGCAGATCAATCCGAAGGGCTATGTGCCCGCGCTCGAGCTCGACAATGGCGAAGTACTCACCGAAGGTCCGGCAATCGACCAGTACCTTGGCGATCTGAAACCCGAGTCGAAGCTGGTACCGGCTGCGGGCACCAAGGAGCGCTATCGCCTGCAAGAGATGCTCGGCTACATCAACTCCGAGATCCACAAGAGCTACAGCCCGCTGTTCAATGACGACACGCCGGACGCGACGCGCGCCGAGCGCAAGACATACTTGCGCAAGCGTTATGCATTTCTCGAAGACGTGTTGGCGAAACAGACGTGGCTGCTCGGTGAAACGTTCACGGCGGCTGATGCGTATCTGTTCACGGTGACGCGCTGGGCGAAGGGCACAGGCGTCGACCTGTCGGAATTCACCAAGCTGGCAGCATTCCAGGATCGCGTCGCCGCACGTCCGGCCGTGCAGACCGCGATGTTGGCAGAGGGCCTGATCAAGCAGAAAGCCGCGGCCTGATCGGGGCTGTTCCGGGCGGAGCAATTCCGCCTGGAACAGTCAGATCTGATTGGCCAGCTTTTCCGCAACCCCGACGTAACTCGCCGGCGTGAGCGCCAGCAACCGCTGCTTCGCATCCTGCGGCAAGTCCAGCGATTCAATGAACGTGCGCATCGATTCGCGGGTAATGCCGTGGCCGCGCGTCAGCGCCTTGAGTTGCTCGTACGGCTCGGGCAGGCCGTAGCGGCGCATGACGGTCTGCACGGCTTCGGCGAGCACTTCCCAGTTCGCATCGAGATCGGCGGCGAGCCGCTCGGGGTTGGCGTTGAGTTTGGTCAGGCCGCGCAGCAGCGATTCGAACGCAACTTGGGTATGGCCGAACGCGGTGCCGAGCGCACGCAGCACGGTGGAATCGGTGAGGTCGCGCTGCCAGCGGGATATCGGCAACTTCTCGGCAAAATGCGCGAACAGCGCATTGGCGAGACCGAAATTGCCTTCCGCATTTTCGAAGTCGATCGGATTCACTTTGTGCGGCATCGTCGACGAGCCAACTTCGCCGGGGCGCAGCGCCTGGCGGAAGTAGCCGACCGAAATGTAGCCCCAGACGTCGCGGCAGAAGTCGATCAGGATGGTATTCGCGCGGCGGACTGCGTCGCTGAGTTCGGCGACACAGTCATGCGGCTCGATCTGCGTCGTGTACGGATTCCATATCAGCCCGAGCGACTCGACAAAGCGCCTGGCCAAAACGGGCCACTCGACTTGCGGATACGCGACGACGTGCGCGTTGTAGTTGCCCACCGCGCCGTTGATCTTGCCGGTGAGTTCCACCGTGGCGATCTGCTTGCGCTGGCGTTCCAGGCGCGCGACAACGTTGGCGATTTCCTTGCCCAGCGTGGTCGGCGACGCGGTTTGACCGTGCGTGCGCGCCAACATCGGCTGAGCGCTGAGCGCGTGCGCCATCTGGCGCAGCGTCGCGATTACCTTATCGAGCGTGTGCAGCAGCACGCCGTCGCGCGCATCGCGCAGCATCAGCGCGTAGGCGAGATTGTTGATGTCTTCGCTGGTGCAGGCGAAATGGACGAATTCCTTGGCCTTTGCCAGTTCGGCATGGTCGCCGATCTTTTCCTTGATGAAGTACTCGATGGCCTTGACGTCGTGATTCGTCGTCGTCTCGATCGCCTTGACGCGCTCGGCATCATGCAACGAAAAATCGCTGGCGAGCGTCGTGAGCAATTGCCGCGTGCTCGTTGCAAACGGGCCTACCTCGACGATGGCAGCCTCCTCCGCCAGCGCCAGTAGCCAGCACACCTCGACGAGCACGCGGCGCTGCATCAAGCCGAATTCGCTGAAGATCGGTCGCAGCGCCTCGACTTTTGCGGCGTAGCGGCCGTCCAGCGGCGACAGGGCAGTAAGAGGCGACGTTGGCGACATGGGGAATTCCTTTGGCAACTGTGAATGATAGCAAGGCCGCGCACCGGCTATAATTGCGTTCCCTCGATTTCGTCTCCCACCAGTACGATGAGCAACTTCCGCACCGAGCGCGACAGCATGGGTGAATTGCAGGTGCCCGCCGACGCGCTTTATGGCGCGCAGACCCAGCGCGCTGTGAACAATTTCCCGATCTCCGGCCTCACGATGCCGCGGCAGTTTATCCGCGCGTTGGGTCTGATCAAGTCCGCGGCCGCGCACGTCAATGCCGATCTCGGTCACCTGGCAAAGGACAAGGCGACGGCAATCCGCAAAGCCGCCGATCGTGTGGCCGCGGGCGAATTCGACAAGGAATTCCCGATCGACGTGTTCCAGACCGGCTCGGGTACCTCCTCGAACATGAATGCGAACGAGGTGATCGCGCATATCTGCGCAAACGACGGCACCAAGGTGCATCCGAACGACGACGTCAACAACGGCCAATCGTCGAATGACGTGATCCCGACCGCGATTCATGTCAGCGCCACGCTGACGGCATCTGAACAGTTGCTGCCGGCGCTGGCGCATTTGAAAGAGACTTTGGACAAACGTGCCCAGGAGCTTGCGAATGTTGCCAAGACTGGCCGCACGCATCTGATGGACGCGATGCCGGTGACATTCGGACAGGAGCTTGGCGGCTGGTCCGCACAGATTCGTTCCGGCATCGAGCGCGTGCAGGATGCACTCAAGCGCATGCGCAAACTGCCGCAGGGCGGCACCGCGGTCGGCACCGGCATCAATGCCGATGCAAGGCTCGGTCCGGGCATCTGCGCTGAGCTGACGAAGATTACCGGCGTGAAATTCGAGTCGGCCGACAATTTCTTTGAGGGCATGTCCTCGCAAGACGCGGCGGTCGAGCTTTCCGGGCAACTCAAGACGCTGGCGTGTTCGCTGATGAAGATCGCAAACGACCTGCGCTGGATGAATTCCGGTCCGCTCGCCGGCCTGGGCGAGATCGAACTGCCGGCGCTGCAGCCCGGATCTTCGATCATGCCCGGCAAGGTCAACCCGGTGATCCCGGAAGCGATGGCGATGGTCTGCGCGCAGGTGATCGGCAATGATGCGACGATCACGATCGCCGGGCAGTCCGGCAATTTCCAGCTCAACGTCATGCTGCCGGTGATCGCGCTGAACCTGCTGCAGAGTATCGAGATTCTGGCGAATGCCTCGCGGGCTCTGGCCGACCGCTCGATTGCCGGCTTCAAGGTGCGCGAGGATCACATCAAGCAGGCGTTGGACAAGAACCCGATTTTGGTGACGGCACTCAACGCGGTGATTGGCTACGACAAGGGTGCGGCGACGGCGAAGCAAGCTTATAAGGAAGGCCGGCCGATTCTCGATGTGGCTCTGGAGACGACGGGCCTGCCGCGTGAGAAACTCAAAGAGCTGCTCGATCCAATGGCGTTGACGAAGGGCGGGGTACACGGAGGAAGTGGCGGCGGGTAATTCTTTGTAAACCGACGCTGCAGTGCCGAAAGGCACATGCAAGCGTGCGGCAAGATGACAAAACTGATTTTTTGGCTGCAACGAGCCCGAGCGGCTTGGAGACGGGAAATGTATAAACGTGTGCTTTTTACAGGCCTGCTGCTGAGCAATGCGGCATTGGCACAGGAAACGGTAATCAGCGGCAAGGATTTTCTCTCCGGTGCCGGTGACGCGAAGCTGGCCGAGATCGCCCGGCAGGCAGCCGCGCAAGGCAAAACCGTGCAGATCACTGCGCCGAAATACTGGCAGGACAAGGTCGCGGCGAAGGTTCGTGCGGGCGCCGAGGACGCGCGCGTGCAGACCAGTGAAGGATTTCTTGAAAACGTGGTCGTGAAGGTCGTAGCCGCTAAATCCGAGACGGCGAAACCGGCGGCCGCGCCAGCCGAGCCCGTCGCTGCTGCCGAACCCGCTGCCGATGAAAAAGTGGTTGCGGAAAAAGCCGCCGCGGAAAAAGCGAAGAAAGCCGCCGCAGCGAAAGCTGCGGCAGAAAAGGCAGCTGCCGACAAAGCGGCAGCTGATCAGGCGGCTGCCGAACAGGCTGCCGCAGAGAAAGCTGCGGCTGAGAAAGCGGCTGCAGAAAGAGCTGCGGCTGAAAGAGCGGCAGCCGAGAAGGCCGCTGCGGACAAGGTTGCCGCCGAGAAAGCGGCAGCGGCGAAAGCGGCCGCGGACAAAGCCGCTGCGGAAAAGGCCGCAGCCGATGCTGTGGCCGCGAAGCGCCAGAACATGGAAAAGAACCTCAATGAGGGCCGACCGGCAGCCGGCACGCTGCAGGTAACGCAGCTGCTGAAAGACGACGTCGTCTACACCGATGGTGCGATCCGCGGCGTCGTACGCCGCGTCGGCACGCGCCCGGCACTGTACTGGCTCGAAGGTGATCTGAATCTGGACCGCATCGAACTGCTGCCGAACGGCACCGGTCGCTACAATGTCGTCGCTGACATCCACGAGACGGCCAATCCGACATTGCGCACGCACACGAGCGGACACGTCGTGGCGAACGTGCCGGCGCCGAATTCGACGGAGCGTACTTCGCTGCAGACGCAATATGCCGAAGGCCGCGACGTGACCGAATCACTGCATCCGGCCGACCTCAAGGCGGGCGACGTGGTTTACACGGGCCAGGGCGCCGCGCTGGTTGTGCGTCGTGCCGGCGTCGGTCTCCTGCGCTTCTGGCTCGATGGCGACTTGAATCTCGGCCAGCCCGGCTTGCAGAAGCAGGGCGGGAATGTTTACAAGGTTCTGTCCGATACCATCAAGTGATTCATGGCGTGGGCCGCGTCAGTGGCCCACGCATCTTATCCGCGACACTTGTCGACGTCTTTGGCTCCGATCAGCGCGTAGGCTTTGAATTCCGGCAGCGATGCAGCCAGCGCATTCTGTGTCGCGGCCAGCTCGCGCAAATCCACGCAGATTTTTTCCGCCCCGGCTTCCACCTTAGCGGCTTTCGCTTCGATCGCTGGACCGATCTTGTCCGGATCACCGCTCGCCAAGCCGGTAAAAACGCTGGTGATCGCCGTCATTGCTGTGCTGGCACCTGCCATACCCGTAGTAAAGCCATCCTCGCGCAGCAAGCTGGCCGTGGCGTAATAACGGGCGGCAAGATCTTTCTGCGTCTGGTCGAGCGACAGGTGCTTGCCGTCGATGCTGATTTCGCCGGCTGCAGAGAGGACGGCCTCAGGGCCCCCGGGCCCGCGCACGGCAAGGTGCTGCGCATCGATGCGACGCAGGCGCGCTTGCGAAATTTCGCTATTCGTTTCGACAGTGCAGCCGGTCGCGCTGAACGCCAGGGTGGCGAGACAGATCATTATTTTCGTGCGGGTCATCGGAAGGCCTCTCAAGCGTAAGATTCAATGCGGCTGCGGCGGAACCATATCGCTGCGGCGATCATCGCCGCGCCGGCTGCCGCGCCGATCCACAAGCTCGGCATCGTCAGCGCCGAGCCGATGCTGTCCAGCGACAGCACGTGATTGAGCACGCGCAAGTCGTCATCGGTGCTGTCCGGCGTGTCGATCAGCGTGAGCTTCTGCAACCAGCTGAATGGCACGACGCTGAACAGCAGGCGGCCAAAGATGTCCTTCCAATACCAGCCGGAAAGAGAGAAGTTCTGCAACAGGTTCACCCAGCTGATGATCACGCCGGTCAGCACCGGCATCAGCACGGCCCACAGGAACGGCTTGGAGCGCACGTAGCTCGAGCACAGCAGCAGCCAGCCGATCGTCGGCAACGCCCACAAAGCGTTCACCGGGATCGATATGAGCAGCTTCAGCCAAAGGGCGACCAGATGCGTGGGCGACCACAGTAGCGGCAGCGCATGTACGCCGATGCGGAACAGGCTGTAGATGCTGAGCAGGATCAAGAAGCCCAGATGCAACACGATCATGGCCGCGACTGCCAGCACCGGTGCGATGAGAGCGGACATAACCACTTTCGCGAGGACGGTTTCGATGTCCGACAGGGGCAACGATTTCCAGAACAGCACGCTGCGGTCGGCGCGATCGTTGTACAGTGCGCCGAGCAGGTAGAAGAACACGACAAAGCAGAACACGATGCCGATCGGTGTGCTCATCCCCATCAGGCCGATGTCGATCGCGGAGTGCACCTTGCTGTAATCGCCTTCGCCGACGTGCTCGATGACCTGATCGATGTTGATGCCGCCGAGCTGGATGCCGTGCCGGTGCGCGGTGAATTCGGCACTCAACAGCACCAGTATCACGATCGCGAGCATCACCAGCGTGGTGATCAGCGGCGCCATGAAGAAGCCGCCACGGTATTCCCAGAACTCGCGCTTGAGCAGCCAGGCAAACTTGTTGGAATTCATGACGCTCGTGTTCATGCGTAAGTTCCTTTCATCGTCGCGACGAACAGGTCCGCGATGCTGGGTTTGTGTAATTCGCCAAGCTGCGCCAAATGCGCGTGGTCGGCGCCATCGAACAGGAAGATCGACTTGCCGAAAATCTGCCGCTCGTACAGCGGCTTGAGCGCGCGCGCCGCATCGGCCTTATCCGGATTGACCAGCACTTCGGCAAAACGCTCGCCCACTTCATCCATGCTCGCATTGAGCACGATGCGGCCTTCCTTGATGAACAACAGATCGGTGAGGATGTGCTCGACCTCTTCGATCTGATGCGTGGTGACGAGGATGGTCTTCTGTTC